>Ga0247727_10000111_pt1 | contig 178853 bp, 146 predicted proteins | sample WisWelCaveWW1625_FD_202498 | JGI IMG/M metagenome (GOLD analysis project Ga0247727, IMG submission 202498) | Biofilm microbial communities from Wishing Well Cave, Virginia, United States - WW16-25 | ecosystem: Environmental > Aquatic > Deep subsurface > Groundwater > Cave microbial mat... | reverse complement strand
CTCGCGGGGGAGTCCTCGAGCTCGAAGAGCACTTCGGCGCGAGAACGCGCGTGCGTCGCTGGCCCCCCAACCGACGCACCCTACTTGCGAGCTACAGCACTACCGCGGAGCGGTTTAGTTCAACGCCATTTCGGCTGACCTGTGTAGCCGGGAAACCGCGCGTTGGGCAGGTCTTCGTAGCGCGGCTGGCGCCGCGCCTCGACGCGGTGCGGGTGGCCCTGCCGCTGGTTGTTGCCCGCACCACGTTGGCTGCTCCCCTCCATAGGCCGGTCAATGTAGCGCGGCCGTGGCGAGGAGCAAGGGACGTGGCGGCAGACCCGGGTCACCCCCCGAGCCGGTCCGCCGGGCTGCGCACTCCGAGAGGCCCGCGGTTTAGGACGTGCGTGTAGATCATCGTCGTCGAAACGTCCTTGTGGCCGAGCAGATCTTGGATCGTGCGGATGTCCTGGCCGTCCTCGAGCAAGTGGGTCGCGAAGGAGTGACGCAGGGTGTGGCAGCTCGCCTTCTTCCGGATCCCGGCGCGCAGCACGGCCTCGTGCACCGCTCGCTGGATCACCGTCTCGTGCAGGTGGTGACGGCGGATCTGGCCCGTCTCCGGGTGCCGGTAGGTGCTCGTGGCGGGGAAGACCCACTGCCAGGGTGGGCTGCGCCCGGCGTTCGGGTACTTCCTGTCGAGCGCGGCGGGGAGCTCGACCCAGCCGGCGCCGCGCTCGAGGTCGCGCCGGTGCTACGCAAGTGAGGCTTCGATGGCGGCGGCGAGCTGCGCGCGCAGCGAGTCGGGCAGGATCGCCGGGCGGTCGCGGTCGCCCTTGCCAGACCGGATGGTCAGGATGCGCGACTCGAGATCCACGTCCTTGACGCGCAACTGCAAGGCTTCGAGCAACCGCAGGCCGGCGCCGTAGAGGAGCGTTGCAACGAGGCGCGGAGTCCCCTGCATGTGGCCCAGGAGATCCTGGACTTCGCGGCGCGTCAGGACGACCGGGACGCGATGAGGGCGCTTGGCGCGCACGATCTCGCCGAGCCAGGGCAAGTCCTGCTCCAGCACCGCTTGGTACAGGAAGAGGAGCGCGGCGAGCGCCTGGTTCTGGGTCGAGGCGCTCACGTGCCCGTGCGTGGCCAAGTCGGAGAGGAACGCCACCACCTCTGCACGGCCCAACTCGGAGGGGTGACGCCAATGCTGGGCGGCGAGGAAGCGGCGCACCCAGCCGCGGTAGCACGTCTCCGTCCGGCGGCTCAGGTGCCGGAGGCGGGCGGCGGCATGGAAGGCCCGGCCGAGGGACGGACCCCAGACCTCGGCCGGCGCACCGGGTGCGCGCCAGCCCCAGGCGCCCTGGGTCGTCTCGGCCCGGTCGACTTGCCCTCCTGTGCAGTCCGTGCCCATCGATGAGCGTGGACGGGCGCGACCCGCGCGGGTTTCTCGGCGGATGCTGTTTCCGTCGGGTCCGCCCTGGTTTCGGCCTGCGCCCAAGGGCTCCCGCCGCGCGCGATGGATAGGAGGCCTCGCGCGAGACCTACTCCAGCCTCCGGTGGAAGAGGATCTGCGTCTTCTCGCGCGCGTAGCCGAGGTGCTCGTAGAACCCGTGGCCCACGTGGCGCGAGTCGCGCGAGTGCAAGCGTACGCAGGTGAGCCCACGCTCGCGTCCCCAGTCCTCGACGAGCCGCATGAGCTCGGCGCCGATCCCGGTGCCTCTCTCGGATGCGTCCACGACGAGACCGTGGATCACTTCCTCGGGATCGCAGAGCAGGGAGCGATGCACGCCGGCCTCGACCCAGCCGACGAGCCTTCCCGGGCTCGCCTCGGCGACGATGCAGGCCCCGTCGCGTGCCGCGAGCGCGCGGTCCAGGCGCGGGGCAAGCTCGCTCGGCTGCGTCGGATACCCGAGCTCGCCCGCGAGGCGCGCGATCTCCGCGAGGTCGTCCGGCTTCGCGGCCCGGAAAAGGATTCCCACGGCGGCGCAGCCTAGCGTGGATCCTGGAGCGACGCTTCGTCTGGGATGCGCAAGGAACGGACGAGCGGTCCGGACGGTTTCAGATGCGCGTCGGATCGGTACGAAAGAGGCCTTCCCTCCAGGTCCGATCCCCATGAGCCACTCCAACGATGGCTTCGGGGCGAAGGATGCGAAGTCGCCCGTCCCCCGAACCCAGGGACCACCTTCTCGATCGCTCGAGACGGTGCTGGCTCTCTCTCTGTGCCTGGTGGTCCTCCTGGGGTCGATGGCCCTCGTCCGGACCGATCGCGGGTTCTCGAGCGCGATAGAGGAGCTCTCGCGCGAGCCCCGTCCCCTGGCTCATCGCCCCGACGACCCCTTCCGCGAGCCGCCGCGTCTCGTGTGCCTCTTGTCGCTCGGGGGTCTGCGCGCCGACCGGCTCGCGCTCGCCGACGAGCCCGTGCACACCGACGGGCTCGCGAGCGCCGATGCGCCCACGGGAGAGGCGTCGACGTCCTCGAGCGAGCTCGGCGCCCTCGAGAACGCCGCGATCTCCTTCCACTGGGCCGCGGCGCAGGCGACGCAGCCGCTCGCCTCGGTCAAGACGATCCTGACCGGGAAGTACCCCTCGAGCCTGATCCTGGAGGAGACGGGCGCGGACCTCGACGCCCTGGTGAACGTCGAGGCCCAGCGCACCTTCCTGCTCGAGGCCTTCGCGCACGCGAAGGGAACGCTCGCCGCGGGGCTCGCCGGCGCGGGGTATCGCACGGCCGGGTTCGCCTGCGGTCGGACCACCTCACGCGAGAACGGCTTCGCCGCGGGATTCGACCGCTTCGATCACGTCGAGGGCGGCCTCGCGGCCGCCGCCGAGCGCGCGCGGATCTGGCTCGCGAGCTCGGACCCGCGCGCGAACTTCGTCTTCCTCGAGACGCAGGAGATCGCTTGCTCCGCCGCGACCGACTCCCCGCGCGAGGCCTACGATCGGGCCTGCGCGCGCGTGGACGCGGCGCTCGGGACCTTCTTCGGTTCCCTGCGCGAGCGCGGGCTCTTCGAGGAGGCGCTGATCGTCGTCACGGCCGACCACGGCCTGAGCCTCGGGGAGCGCGGTGCGCGAGAGCTCGAGGGCGACCTCTACCTCGAACAGCTGCGGGTGCCGCTGTGGATCAAGTTCCCGGCACGCTGGAACGTCCCCGCGCGCGACGTCGACGGCCCGGTCGAGCTGGTCGACCTCCTTCCCACGATCCTCCAGGCCTGCGGCCGCGCCATCCCCCCGGGGCTGGACGGATCCTCGCTCCTCCCGCTCGTCTTCCGTGGAGTGCACGGCCGGAAGCTGCTCGTGGCGCAGACGCGGCTCGTCCCGGGTTCCGAGAGCGCCACCCGACGCGCGTTCGTCGATCCCGATCACTGGCAAGTCATCCACGACGCGCGCACGGGCGAGATCCTGTTCTTCGATCTCTCCGCCGACCCGGCGGGTCTCGAGCCCCGCGACCCGAGGAGCCCCGATGCGCCGCCCTTCGTCCGGGAGCTGCTCCAGGGGAGGACGGCGCCAGCGACTCCCGAGAGCTCCCTCCCGGCGCCTGGAACGAGCTCGGCTGCACCCGTAAGGTAGCCGCCTCGTTCCTCGCTCCCGTTGAAGATCGCGATCCTCGGCGCCGGCGTCTCGGGCCTCGCTCTGGCCCGTTTCATGATCGAAGGGGGACACCCTGCCTCCGATCTCGTCCTCTTCGAGGCGAGCGGCGAGACCGGCGGACTCTGTCGCTCCAGGACGGTCGACGGGTTCACCTACGACGTCGCCGGGGGCCACATCCTGTTCAGCAAGGACGCCGCGGCGATGGCCTGGATGAAGGCCTGCGCCGGGGGCGAGGCGGCCTTCGTCCGGCGCGACCGGCACACGAAGATCCGCTTCGAGGACCGCTTCGTCCACTACCCGTTCGAGAACGGCCTCGGCGACCTCCCGCCCGGACCGCGCTTCGATTGTCTCAAGGGGTACGTCGACGCGTGGCACGCTCGCCAGGTCGATCACAGCGCGGCGCCCGCCGATTTCCGGAGCTGGGTGCGCTGGCGCTTCGGCGCGGGGATCGCGCGCCACTTCATGGATCCCTACAACGAGAAGGTCTGGAAGCGGCCGCTGGAAGAGCTCGCGAGCTCGTGGGTCGCCGGCCGCGTCCCCGACGCGCCGCTCGACGACGTCCTGCGCGCGGCGACCGGCATGCACACCGAAGGCTACGTCCACCAGGCGGTCTTCTACTATCCGAAGCAGGGCGGCTTCCAGGCGATCCCCGACGGCATCGGATCCAGCCTGCGCGCGCGCGTGCGCTTCTCGACCCCCGTCGAGAGCCTGGTGCGCCGCAGGAAGGAATGGCGCGTCGACGGCGAGGCGTTCGACCAGGTGGTCAGCACGATCCCCCTGAACGAGCTCCCGGATCGGGTCGAAGGAATCAGCGACGAGGCGGCGCGCGCCATGCGCGGACTCGCCCACAACTCGATCCTGTGCATCCTGGCCGCCCTCGACCGGCCCGAGCATCCTGATCTGTCGTGGGTCTACCTGCCCCACCACGAGCAGGGTCCGGCGAATCGCGCCACCTACATGTCGAACTACTCGCCCGGCAACGCCCCCGAGGGCAGGACGAGCTTCCTCTTCGAGGTCACGGTGAAGGGCGGCGCGCCGGAGCCGGGGCCCGAGATCGAGGGCGAGGTGCTCGCCGGCATGGAGCGCGCGGGGCTCCTGCGCCGCGACGAGGTGCTCTTCACGGACCGCAGCTTCTCGCGCTACGCCTACATCGTGTACGACCACGGGCTCGAGGAGCGCCGCTCGACCGCGCTCGAGTGGTGCCGCGCGAACGGCATCCTCCCGCTGGGACGGTTCGGGCGCTACGACTACTTCAACTCGGACCAGTGCGTGATCGCCGCGCGGGAGATCTCAGAGGAGCTCCTCGTGCGCGCCAGGACGGGCTGAGGGATCCGTGGAGCCCCGCGCGACGCGCCTCTCGGTCGTGATCCCCACGCTGAACGGGGGCTCGCGCTTCCGCGAGGTGCTCGAGGCGCTCCGCTCGCAGGACCTCCCCGGTGGCTTCGAGCTCTTCGTGATCGATTCGGGCTCGAAGGACGGCACGGTCGAGGCCGCCCGCGCGGCGGGCGCGCGCGTCGAGTCCATCCCGAGAGCGGAGTTCGGGCACGGGCGGACGCGCAACCGGGCCATCGCGCTCGCCCGCGGCGAGATCGTCGCGCTCCTGACCCAGGACGCGATCCCGATCGGGCCCTCCTACCTGGCGCGCCTGGTCGGCCCGTTCGAGCGCGCGAACGTCGACGGGGTCTACGGACGGCAGTTCCCCCGTCCGGATTGCGACCCAATCCTCTCCGAGCGCCTGCGCCACTGGAGCGCCGCACGCGACCTCCCCGCCCTGCAGGTCCTCGCGCCGGGGGATCCCGTGCGCTCGCGGGCGCTCTTCGCCGTGCTCCCGCCCATGGAGCGCTACCTCACGTCGGCCTTCGACAACGTCGCGAGCGCCCTGCGGCGCTCGACCTGGGAGCGCATTCCCTTCCCGGAACGTTCCTTCGGCGAGGACGTCGCCTGGGCGCGCGAGGTCGTGCTCGCCGGCGGAGCGATCGCCTACGAGCCCTCGGCCTCCGTGGAGCATTCGCACCGGATCGAGCTCGCGCGCGAGTTCCGGCGCATCTACTGCGACCACCGGAACCTGTGCGAGCTCTTCGGGCTCTACAACGTCCCGACCTGGAAGGGGGTCCGCAGCGGCGCCCGCTCCCAGGCGCGGCGCTACGCCGAGATGCTCGCCGGGATGCACCTTCGCGCCCGGGAGCGGCTCTTCTGGCGGACGTACTCGATCCCCTACGCGTTCCTCGAGACCGCGGCCCAGTTCCTGGGCGCTCGCAGCAACTGGAAGGCGACCGAGAGCCGCCTCTGGCGCGCCTTCGACCAGCGCGTCCGGCGCGGGATGTGAGCCTTCGCTCCGCGAGGCCCTCGGCATAGACTGCGCCCTCGATGCCCGAAGAGCTCGAAGGGTCGCCCCGGCCCCCGCAGGACGCCGACGAAGAGCTGCGCGCCCTCGCTCGGCTGCTGCGGGATCCCGCGCGCGCGACGCGCGCCGCGAGGCGCTTCGAGCGCCTCGAACTCCTGACGGAGGGCCCCCGGGGTCGCGTCTTCCACGCGCGGGATCGGGAGGACCAGGGCTGCGAGGTCGAGCTCGAGTTCGTCGCCCCCGGCCGACTCACGGGGCTCGAGCCCGCGGAGCGAGCGCGGGAGATCCAGGCGTTTCTCGAATCCTTCCGCCGCGTCCATCACGTCGCCGTGCTCCGCCCGCGCGACGCGGGCGTGGATCCGGAGGGCCGGGTCTTCCTCGTCTGGGACCTCGTCCAGGGCGAGTCCGTGCGCGAGCTCCTCGACCGCTGCGGAGCGCTCCCTCCGCGCCAGGCGTTCGAGATCGCCCGCCAGGTTCTCCAGGGCCTCGAGGCGCTGCACGCGGAAGGCCGGGTCCACGGCGGACTCCTGCCCGAGAGCGTGGGACTCGCCGCGCGCGTGCCCTGGACGAGGGAGAACCCTTTCGGAATCGGCGTGCGCCTGCGGCGCGCGGGCGTCGAAGGACTGCGCGGAGCGAGCGCGAGCGCGGGGCAGGACCTCTTCTCCGTCGCGACCCTGCTCGCCGAATGCCTGACGGGGAACCGCCTCGAGCCCGACGCATCGAACTGGGCCGGGAGCCTGGCCTATTCCCCCACCGCCGCCCTCTCGGCGCGCGCGAGAGAGCTGCTCGAAGCCGCCCTGTCGCGGGACGCTCTGGCCCGCCCTGCGAGCGCTCGCGCCTTCCGACTGGCTCTCGAGCGCGTTCCCGAGGCGCGCGGGAAGGAGGCGTTCCCGGCGCGTTCGAGCCCGCGCACCGTGCTCGGCCTCTGGATCGGAGCGCTCGGTCTCGTCTTGCTCTCGCCCGTCCTGTGGCGTGCGGTCTCCGCCGCCGGCGACGACGCCGTCGACGAAGCCGGACGTTCCTCCACGGATCGGGGAGCGACCGAAGCCCCAACGCACGAGGCCGAGGCGATCGCCCGCGAGCGCGACGCCCTCGAACGCGTCTCCGAACGGGCGAACCACGCGCAGGAGATCCAGGACCTGCGGGACACCCTGCGATCGACGCTCGTCGAACTGGAGACCGCCAAGAAGGAGCGTGGCGAGCTCTCCGCGGAGCTCCGGAGCGCCGTCGAACGGAGCGCAGGGCTCTCCTCGGCGCTCGAGGACTCCATCGAAGGACGCGAGCGCGCAGCCGCGGCGAGCGCGCAGGAACGCGCCGCGCTGGAACGGGAGCTCGCGCGCGCCCGGGCCGAGCTCAGAGCGGCCCCGGCTCCCGGACCGGCGCCATCGAAAGAGCCGGCGGAGAGCGAGCCGCTCGAGCGCTACGCGCACGCTCTCTCCGCGGCGGAACCCGAGGGCCGGCTCGACCTCGCCGCGCTCGGCCGCTTCCGCGAGCTCGCGAGCTGGTCCAGCCGGATCCGCGCCGACCCGGCCCTGAGGGGGCTCCCCGGCGCCCGCGAGATCCTGGGCTTCGACTACGCCCGCGCCTTCTACCTCGACGCCGGTGTCCCCGCGACCGCGCCCGAGGCGATCCTCGAGGCCGCTCCCGACGGAAGCTGGCGCGAGGAGCTCGGACTCCGCGCACGGCTCCTCGCGGACTCGTCGCGCTATCCGGGCCCGTCGGGCGCGCGCTTCCTGTACCACACCCGCGGGAGCTCGGGCGAGCAGAGCTGGCGCTGGGAAGAGGTGCGGCGCGAGGGCGCGAGCTGGCTCGTCGAGCAGCGCTTCCACGACGCCTCCGGCGCGCTCCTGGGCTCGCGCCGCCTGCGCCTCGCGCGCGCCGAGCGGAGCTTCCTCGAGCAGGTCCTCGACGCAAGGGACGGCATCCTCGCCGAGCGCGAGATCGTCGACCTCGCGCGCTCGGGCCCCGAGTTCACGGTGCGCACCTTCGCGCCGGTCGAGATGCCGCTCCCGCCCGCCGCGCTCGGCGTGCCCGCAGCCGGTTGGGTCTCGTTCCGGGCGTCGCTGGCGCGCAGCGCGCGCCGCGCGCTCGTGTTCCAGGGCGAGCCGGCCACGGTCTGGCTCTCGAGCGAGTTCGGGCTCGTGCGCGCCGAGCACGGCGGGCGGGCGACCCACGAGCTCGCCTACGCCGAGTTCCCGCGCTGACCCCGGATCGGCGGACCGTCCGGCGATTCACCCGCGCGCCAGCGCCTCCGCCACCAGGCGCGCGAAACGCGCCGGGTCGCTCGGCGCCTCGCCGGCGGAGACCAGCGCGAGCCCGTGCAGGACCTCGCAGGTCGCGCCGAAGCGCTCCACGTCCCCGGGCTCCAGGGAGAGCGCGTGGAGCCTCTCCACCAACGGGTGGGTGGCGTTGAGCTCCAGCACGCGCTTCTCGTTCGGCGGCGACTGCCCGAGCTCGCGCATCATGCGCCGCATCTGGGGCGGGAGGTCGTGTTCGCCGGCCACCAGGCAGGCGGGACTCTCGGTCAGGCGCCGCGAGAAGCGCACGTCCTCGACCTTCTCGCTGAGTTCCTTGCGCACCGCTTCGAGCACCTTCGCAAAGGCCTTCTCCTTCTCGCGCCTCTCGCCCGCGTCCGCTTCGTCGAGCTCCACGTCGCCGCGCTCGATCCGGCGCAGCTTCCGGCCCCCGAACTCGGTCAGGCGCTGGAGCACGAACTCGTCCACCGGCTCGCCGAAGAGCAGGACCTCGTAGCCCTGCGCGCGGAAGGCCTCGAGGTGCGGGGAGCGCCGCGCGGCCTCCAGGTCGTTGGCGCACAGCACGTGGATCTCCTTCTGCTTCACCGGCATGCGCCCCACGTACTCCTCGAGGGTCGTGAGCGCGTCCCCGGCGCTCGTCGCGAAGAGCGCCACGCGCGCGATCTCCTCGCGGTTCTCGTCGTCGAACCAGAGTCCCTCCTTGATCACCGCCCCGAAGTTGCGCCAGAAGGCGCTGTACTCCTCGCGCCGCTTCGCGAGCAGCTCGCCCAACGCCTCGAGCACCTTGCGCACGAGGCGCTTCTGGATCTGGGCGCTCTGGCGGTTCGCCTGCAGGGTCTCGCGCGAGACGTTGAGCGGCAGGTCGGAGGAATCGACCACCCCGCGCACGAAGCGCAGCCAGGGCGGCGCGAGCTCCTCGCAGTCGGCCATGACGAAGACGCGCTTGACGTACAGGTTCACGTGCGAGCGCGACTGGGTCGGATCGAAGAGATCGAAGGGTCGCTCCTTGGGCAGGTAGAGGAGCGCCGTGTACTCGGACGCGCCCTCGGCGCGGAAGTGGATCGTCTCCAGGGGCTCGCGCCAGTCGTGGGAGAGATGCCGGTAGAACTCCACGTACTCCTCCGGCTTCAGCTCCTCCTTCGGCCGCGTCCACAGGGGCTTCTTGGAGTTCAGGACCTCGCCCGGCTTCTTCCCGTCTTCCTCGAGCGTGATCGGGTAGGCGAGGAAGTCCGAATAGCGCCGCACGAGCTCGCGCAGCACGCGCGGCTCCGCGTAGTCCCGCGCGGCGGGGACGTCCGGGTCGCGCGGCTTCAGGTGCAGCGTCACGCGCGTGCCGAACTCGGCCCCCTCGATGTCCTCGAGCGTGTACTCCCCGTCGCCCTTCGACCGCCAGCGCACGCCCTTCGCCTCGCCCGCGTGACGCGTCTCGAGCACGACCTCGTCGGCGACCATGAAGGCCGAGTAGAAGCCGACGCCGAACTGGCCGATGAGCTCCGGCAGGGTGCCCGGAGAGTCCTTGGCCTCCTTCAAGGTCTCGAGGAAGCCCTTCGTCCCGGAGCGCGCGATCGTGCCGACGTGGTCGATCACCTCCTGGCGCGACATGCCGATGCCGTTGTCTATCACGGAGAGCGTGCGCGCCCCGCGGACCGGCACCAGACGGATCCCGAGCCCCGCGGCGTCGACCTCGAGGGCGCGGTTCCGCAGGCCCTCGAAGCGCAGCTTGTCCAGCGCGTCGCTCGCGTTCGAGAGGAGCTCGCGCAGGAAGATCTCCTCGTTCGTGTAGAGCGAGTGGATGACGAGGTCGAGCAGCTCTTTCGTCTCGGCCTGGAAGGCGAAGGTCTCGTTCGAGGGCATCGGCTCGGGTTCCTGTTCGGGCGTCGGCGGATCTCGGGGCGCATTCTAGGACGCGGCCCTCGGGCTCTTCGAGCCCCGAGGCGCACAGGTCCGACTCCCCCGCCAGGAGCGCGAGACGTACACTCTGCCTGCGATGCGCCGTGCGTTCCTGTTCCTGCTCCTCCTGGGAGCCTGCCGCGGGCTGGAGCGTGATCCGATCCTGCCCCTCGCCGAGGACGCCCCGGGCTTTCCCGCGCGCGCGGGCGACGGAGAGCTCCTCGCCACGGCGCTCCTGCCGACGAACCACGCCGAGACGCTGGGCGAGGACCTCACCGCGCGCGAGGTGCTCCCCGTCGCGGTCCGCCTGGGCTTGCGTGAGGGGGTCGAGACCCCGACCGACGTCGACCGGATCGACGCCGAGCTCCTGCTCGCGGACGGGACCGTGCTGCGCGCGATCGAGTCCGATCGGGTAGCCCGGAACGAGCCGCGGCTGATCGAGCGGCTCGCGCTCCTCGCGCTCCGGGTCGGCCCTCTCGCGCCCTTCGAGCGCGCCCCGAGCCGCTTCCTCTACTTCCGTCTCGGCCCCGAGACGCGCGTCCGCGGTCGCTACGCGCTCGTCCGGACCCCGTCGCTCTATCGCGAGGTCGATCTCCTCCGTTCGTTGCTCGTGCTCGAGGTCGCGACCCAGCGGGGCTCGCACGAGATCCGCGTGGGTCTCTCCGCCGGCCCCTGGAGCGCGGGATCGTGAGAGCGCTCGCCGCCGCCCTGGGTTCGCTCGCCCTCGCCGGCCCGTTCGTCGCGTGCGCGGCGACCGAGCCCGAGCCGCCGGTCGCGCTCGATCCGGGCTCCGCGTCCTCCGACGATCCGTCGCGTCGTCCCGCGACGATCGCCGAGCTGGAACGCTCCCTCGCTGAAGGTCGAGCCGGCGCGGCGGCGATCGCCGCGACCCTCGCCGAGCTGCATGCCTGCGAGGCGACCCTGGGACCGTCCTCGGCCGGCGATTCGCACTGGGTGGCGACGCTGAGCCATGCCAGCCGGGCCCGGGGCGGATCCTCGGCCTCGCCGGAGGGAGCCAAGCTCGCGCTCCTCTCCGCGCTCGCCTACTCGCGGCTCGGCTTCCCGGACGAGGCGGGGAAGTTCTTGGCGGATCTGCCGGAGATCCAGCGTGCTCGAGAGGCGCTCGCGCTCTTCGATCGACTCGCGGTCCCACGAGTGCTCCTCCCCTGGATGTGCGTTGCCGCCTTCGACCGCGCCAAGGGGATCGACGAGCTCGAGGCCTACCGCTTCGCGATCCTCGCGCTCGAGGGCGAGGAACGCTTCGGACGCGCGCTCCCCGAGCCGGAGACGAAGCGGCTCGAGGACTGGATCCTCTCCGGCGCGAGCGTCGAGTTCGTGTGCCCGGAGTCCCACACGCCCTACGTCCCGCACCTCACGAAGAGCCCGATCAGCGGGATCCCGCACTTCGACTACGTCGCGGTCGAGCGCAAGAAGCACCCCTGACCCGCGGCGACAAGGGCGCTTCGGGCGTTCGAGCGAAGTTCCCGCAACGGATCGGGCCGGCCGGGCAAGATAGGGGATCCTCATCTGCCGACGATGGGAGCCTGACATGAGCCCTAGAGTCCCGGCCGCGGCGCCGATCCTGCTCCTCCTGCCGGTCCTCCCCAGCGCTCAACAAGCCTTCCCCGGCCCGCTGCTCGAAGGCCCCATCTGGACCGTCGAGGGAACACGGACAGCGGAGGCGCTGGGCAGCGCCGTCGCCCGCGCGGGCGACGTCGACGGCGACGGCTTCGAGGACTTGCTGGTGGGTGCCTACCTCGCTGACGGTGCGTTCGCCGACGAGGGCAGAGTCGAGCTCTACCGCGGAGGTCCCGGCGGTCTCTCTCCGCTTCCCGCCCGGACGTTCACCGGGGGTCAGGCAAGCGCGTGGCTCGGCTACTCGATCGCTTGCGCCCGCGACGTGAACGGCGACGGATTCGACGACGTGATCGTCGGCGCGCCGCTCTTCGACGTTCGCGTGAATGCGAAGATCGCCCAGCTCGGGATGCCTCCCTCGCCGCCGATCGTCCTCGCCGGCGCCGGTCGCGCGATCGCCTCCTACGGTTCGACGAGCGGCCTCTCCACCACCCCGGGCTGGGCCGCGCGCGGCTCGGGCGCCGGTGCGCTCTTCGGAACGTCCGTCGCCTCCGCCGGAGACGTGAACGCCGACGGATTCGACGACGTGATCGTCGGAGCGCCGAGCGGGAAGGGCTACGTCGAGCTCTACCTCGGCTCTTCGCAGGGACTGCGCGCGAAGCCCGCCTGGCACGCCGATGGCGATCAGGTGAACGCCTTCTTCGGCGCCGCGGTCTCCTCCGCCGGCGACGTGAACGGCGACGGCTACGACGATGTGCTCGTCGGAGCGTACGGGTACGACGACGTGGCCGAGGACACGGGCAAGGCCTGGCTCTTCCGCGGAGGCCCACAGGGGCCGGAGCCCACGGCCTCGTGGACCTACGTGTTCCCGAGCTTCGGTCAGCCGGCCGGTCAGGCGCTCGGCAAGGCTCTCGGCTCGGCGGGCGACCTGGATCGGGACGGCTTCGATGACGTGCTCATCGGCGCGCCCAACCTGCTCCAGTTCTTCGGCGGACCGGGTACGGTGCTCTTCTTCCGGGGGAGCTCGAGCGGCCTCGAGCTCGCCCCATCCTGGTCGGCGACGCGTTCCAACCAGCACTTCGGAGAGAGCGTGTCGGCCGGCGACATCGACGGCGACGGGCACGCCGAGGTCATCGTCGGCTCGCCCATCTTCGATGAGTTCTTGCAAGCGACGCCGAACGGGATCCTCGAGAACGTCGAGGCGGGCCGCGTCGAGGTGTGGAAGGGTTCTCCGTCGGGCCCGGGCGTCGCCCCGTTCTGGGTCGAGAACGGCTCGGAAGCCGGCGCGAACTTCGGCCAGGCCTCGGCCTTCGCAGGCGACGTCGACGGCGACGGCCTGGGCGATCTCCTCGTCGGCGCGCCCGGCGAGGACGGGATCGCCGTCGACTCCGGATCGGCGCGACTCTACTCGGGCGAGCTCGACGCCTGCCTCCCGCTCGCGCCTTCCTGGGCCTTCGCGGGTCAGGCCGGGGACAGGATCGGGACTCTCCTCGCGAGCGCCGGGGACGTGAACGGAGACGGATTCGACGACCTCCTGGATTCCTCTCCGCAGGCCCTTGGCTGGCACGGAGGCGCCGTGGTCTGGCACGGATCGCCGCTCGGACTCGCCGACGCGCCCTCCTGGTTCACGACCAATTCGAGCGCGACCTATGGCTACGGCTACGCCTGCGACGGAGCCGGCGACGTGAACGGAAACGGATTCGACGACGTGGCGCTGGTCGATCTCAATGATCCGGGATTCGTCTTCGTCGGCAGGGTCCTCGTCTTCTCCGGCTCGTCCTCGGGTCTGTCGACGTCGCCAGCGTGGACTCTCGCAGGAACGGCGAACGCCATGGCGAGCGACGTCGGTCGCCTCGGCGACCTCGACGGCGACGGCTCCGCGGATCTGCTCGGCGACGTCTACACGGGGCAAGCGTCCCAGGCGTGGATCTTCCGTGGATCGTCCACGGGGCCGGCGACCGCGAACCGCTGGACCTTGCCGTCCATCCAATACGGTTCCCGGGGGATCGGCGACGTGAACGGCGACGGCTTCGTGGATCTCGCCGTGGAGAAGAACGGACCGCCGCGGACGGACGTGTACTCCGGCTCGATCAGCGGGCCCGTGCTGAGCTCGATCTCGTTCTCGGTCAACAACAACACGTATTATCCAAGCGTCTACGGCCTCGGCGACCTCGACGGCGACGGGTTCGACGACATCTCCGTCGCGGCGGACGATCTGGGCCAACCGGAACACCTCGTGGTCCTCGGGTCCTCTTCCGGGCCCGTCGGAACTCCCGATCCGGTCTTGCAACGCTACGCCAAGAGTTTCGACCCCGCCGTCGGAGCGCGGGACGTCAACGGCGACGGGTTCGACGAGGTCCTCGTCGTCGAGTCGGTCGCGCTCCCGCAGCCGAACGCCTCCGAGGCGATCGTGCTCCTCTTCCGCGGCGGCGCGAGCGGACTCGAGCGTCATCCTTGCTGGCGACTGGAGGTCGGAGCCCAGCTCCCCTCGCCGATCGCGACTCCTTTCCACGCCGTCAGCTCGGCTGGCGACGTGAACGGAGACGGATATGACGACGTCGCGATCGGGATCCCGACCCCGAACGGGGCCGGCCTCATCCTGGTGTTCCACGGCGGGCCTTGACGCGCAGGAGGACTCTCATGCATCTCACGACGAGCCGCTTGCTCTCCACGTCGCTCCTCACGTCTCTCGCGGCCGCCGCGCAGCAGCCGACGATCACGCCAGGCCCGCTGCTCGAGGGACCGGCCTGGACGTTCGAGGGAGCGCAGGCGGGCGAGTCCCTGGGAAGCGCCGTCGCGCGAGCGGGCGACGTCGACGGCGACGGCTACGACGACGTGCTCGTCGGAGCGTACCTCGCGGACGGCGCCTCCGCCGACGAAGGCAAGGTCGAGCTCTTCCGCGGTGGGCCCGGCGGTCTCTCGCTCTTCCCCGATGGAACGCTCTTCGGCGGCCAAGCGAACGCCTGGTTCGGGTACTCGGTCGCCTGCGCGGGCGACGTGAACGGAGACGGGCTCGACGATGTCGTCTTCGGCGCGCCGCTCTTCGACGCCCGCGTGAGCCCGAAGATCGCCGAACTGGGGATGCCTCCCGCTCCGCCCGCCGTTCTCCAGAACGCAGGCCGCGCGGTCGCCTTCTACGGCTCGCCGCAGCAGCTCCCGAGCACGCCGAGCTGGAGTGCGCGCGGCGCGAGCGCGGACGCGCTCTTCGGGACGTCGGTCGCTTCCGCCGGCGACGTGAACGGCGACGGCTTCAACGACGTGCTCGTCGGAGCGCCGGGCGGGAACGGATACGTCGAGCTCTACCGCGGCTCTCCGCAGGGACTGCGCGCGAAGCCCGCCTGGCGCGCCGACGGCGATCAGGCGGACGCGTTCTTCGGCGCCGCGGTCTCCTCCGCCGGGGACGTCGACGCCGACGGCTTCGACTACGTGCTCGTCGGAGCGTACGGCTACGACGGCGCGTTCCCGGACGAAGGCAGGGTCTGGCTCTTTCGGGGCACTGCAACCGGACTCGAGACCCAGCCCTCCTGGAGCTATCCGGGGAACACTTCGGGCCAGGGCGCCGGAAAGTCGCTGTGCTCGGCGGGCGACCTCGACCTCGACGGCTACGACGACGTGCTGATCGGCGCCCCGAGCCCGCCTTCCTCCGGGTGCTGCGCGCAAGCCTTCTTCTTTCGAGGAAGCGCCGCGGGACTCGAGACCGCGCCCGCGTGGAGCACGACGGGCTTCAACACGGACAACGGAGATCACTTCGCGGAAAGCGTGGCCGCCGGCGACCTCGACGCGGATGGGTACGCGGACCTGATCTTCGGCGCTCCGGACTGGGAACCCTTCGCATCCGGCATCCCCGGTGGGCCCGAGGTCGGCCGCGTCCAGGTCTATCGAGGCACTCCATCGGGGCCGGAATCGATCCCCGCGTGGATCCAGGATGGCGCGCAAGTGGACGCGCGCTTCGGATTCTCGGCAGCGTTCGTTGGAGACGTCGACGGAGACGGGCTGGGCGACGTGCTCGTCGGCGCGCCGGATCACGACGGGATCGCGACGGACGGAGGCGCGGCGTTCCTCTACGCCGGAGAGCTCCATCCGCCTCTTCCGCTAGCGCCCTCATGGTCCCTGATGGGGCCGCAGAGCGGCGGGATGGGCAGCCTCGTCTTGTCCGCGGGCGACGTCGATGCGGACGGCTTCGGCGAGATCTTGGCCTCGAACCCGGGCTTCACCAGCGTGGGAATCGCCGCCGTCGTCCATGGCTCCGCGGCTGGACTCTTGCCCGAACAGTCGTGGCTCGTCTTTCGGCCGAGCACTCAGTATCGGGCCGGCGCGGGCGATCTGAACGGGGACGGCCACGGCGACGTCGCTCTGTCGGGTTTCGGCCGCGTCGACGCGTACGCGGGCGCAGCCTCGGGTTTGGGAACGACGCCGGCCTGGATGATCCTGGCGCCGCAGGGCAAGACCTTCGGTAACGCGCTCGCCGGGCTCGGCGACGTCGACGCCGACGGCTACGACGACCTCGCGGTCCAGGTGCAATTCCCTTCCGAGTTCTATCTCTTCGCCGGCTCCTCCACCGGCCCGGGATCGAGTTCTGGCTGGATCCTCCCCTCCAGCTCGGTCCGCGGGATCGGCGACGTGAACGGCGACGGCTTCGACGACGTCGGGAGCATCTCCACGATCAGCCAGCGAACGGAGGTGCTGTTCGGTTCTCCGAGCGGTCCCTCCTCCGGCGTGATCCTGACCGGTCTCCAGCTCCAGGCCTCCGCGCTCGGCGACCTCGACGGCGACGGCTTCGACGACTTCGCCGCCGGCCCCTACGTGTTCATGGGGTCTCCGGCGGGACCGGGCCAGACACCCGACGAGGTGCTGCTCCCCTATCAACTGTCGCCTTCCGCCGCGCAGGCCGTCGCGGCGGGGGATCTGAACGGCGACGGCTTCGACGACGTCCTGTGGGGAAACCACGTGGTCGTCGTCGGCGGCGTCGCGGACGGTGTCGTGTTCGCGTTCCTCGGATCTCCGAGCGGACTCGAGCGACATCCTTGCTGGCGGTTCCGAGCGGGCCAACCCCTCGGCAATCTCACCTTCGCCGTCAGCCCGGCTTCCGGCGCCGGAGACGTGAACGGCGACGGGCTCGCGGACGTCGCCATCGGCGTCTCGGCGGCGGCGAGCGGCGCCGGCGTCGTGTACGCGTTCTACGGCGGACCCTAAAACGTCCGCCGGCCGTCGCGGCACCCTATCGGCGCGGCTTCCACGCGCGCAGCGCGTGCTGCAGGTACGGGACGAGCTCCTTCACCGCCACGCGCTCCTGCTCCATCGAGTCGCGCTCGCGCACGGTCACGGTGTCGTCCTTCAGCGTGTCGCCGTCGATCGTGACGCACCAGGGAGTCCCGACCTCGTCCTGGCGGCGGTAGCGCCGGCCGATGGCGGCCTTCTCGTCGTAGAAGGTCGAGAAGCCCGCGTCGCGCAGGGCCTCCTCGATCGCGTGGGCCTTCTCGGGCATGCCGTCCTTCTTGACCAGCGGGAACACCGCAACCGTGGTCGGCGCGATCGCGGGATGGAAGCGCAGCACGACGCGCGTCTCGCCCTCGACGAGCTCCTCGTCGTAGCCGTCGATCAGGAAGGTGAGCGCCATGCGGTCGATGCCGCCGGCAGGCTCGATGACCCAGGGCGTGTAGTGCTCCTTCGTCTCGGGGTCGAAGTACTCCAGGCGCGTGCCCGAGGCCTCGGAGTGGCGCTTCAGGTCGAAGTCCGTGCGGCAGGCGATGCCCTCGAGCTCGCCCCAGCCGAAGGGATACTCGTACTCGATGTCGCAGGTCGCGACGGAGTAGTGCGCGAGCTCCTTCGGGTCGTGGTCGCGCAGGCGCAGCTTCGCGGCGCGGATCCCGAGGTCGGTGTACCAGCGCATGCGCTCGGCGCGCCAGTACGCGTACCACGGGTCGTTCTCGGCCGGCGGCAGGAAGAACTCCATCTCGGCCTGCTCGAACTCGCGCATGCGGAACACGAAGTTCCCGGGCGTGATCTCGTTGCGGAAGGACTTCCCGATCTGCGCGATCCCGAAGGGCGGCTTCAGGCGCGAGCTCTGCACCACGTTGAGGAAGTTGAGGAAGATCCCCTGGGCGGTCTCGGGACGCAGGTAGGCCACCGAAGCCGAGTCCTCGGCCGCGCCGACGTGCGTCTCGAACATCAGGTTGAATGCGCGCGGCGCGGTGAGCTCGCCGCCGCACTCGCCCGGGATTCTCGACGGTTTCTGCGGGCAGCGCGCATCGGCGAGCTTGTCGGCGCGAAAGCGCCCCTTGCAGGTCTTGCAGTCGACGAGCGGATCGGTGAAGCCCGCGACGTGGCCCGAGGTCTCCCAGGTCTTCGGGTGCTGGATGATGGCCGAGTCGAGTCCGACCACGTCGGCGCGCCTGGTGACCATCGCCCTCCACCATTGGTCCTTGACGTGGCGCTTGAGCTCGACCCCGAGCGGCCCGTAGTCGTAGGTGTTCCCGATGCCCCCGTAGATCTCGGAGGCCTGGAAGACGAATCCCCGCCGCTTGCACAGGGAGACGATCGTGTCCATGAGGTTGGCGGTCTTCTGTTGTGCCATGCGCATTCCTTTCCGGGCGCGGGAGTCTAGCAGGGGACGGACTGGGCGAGACGACCTCCAGCGCCTCCTTGTGGCGGCACGAATCGCGTCTAGGCTTGGAGAGGGGCAGCCATCGATCGCGTGCAACGAAAGGCCCTTGCAGAGGGCGCGAGGTTCCTGGGCGCGGCCCTCTGGCTCGGTCTGGCCGCGAGCGCCGTCGTCGCGGGGCTTCGCGCGCATGCCTTCGCCCGTCCGGGGTTCGTGTTCCTCCCGCTCTGGGAGCACGCCCTGCCGACGACGTTGCTCCTCGCGGTCCTGGCGTGCGCGTCCTGGACGCTCGCCTTCGGGCTCCTCGCGAGGAGGGTTCAGGGAGAGCTCGCGCGAACCCGTTTCGCGCTCGTGCTTCCCTGGGGAGCGGCCTCGGCAGCCCTCCTCTACTACGTGCATCGGCATTTCCCGTCCGGGCGCTCTACGCCCGCAAGGCTCGCCGCCGACGCGGCGCTCGCGCTCTTCCTCCTCGCCCTCGGGTGGTCGGTCTCGCTCGCGATCCACCATGGGCGGCGCCGGGCAGGAAACCGGACGGCGGTCGTCGGCGCCCTCGCGGGCCTCGTGGGAACGGCGACCCTCCCGCTCCTCGCGCGCATCGAGCACGACTCGGGCCCGCACGTCTTCGTGCTCCTCGTCGACGTGCTGCGCGCCGATCACCTGGGATGCTACGGCTACGAGCTTCCCACGTCGCCGAACATCGATCGGTTCGCGCAAGACGCGGTCCTGTTCGAACAGGCCATGAGCCAGAGCACCTTCACGAAGACCAGCGTCGCCTCGATCTTCACCGGCCTCTACCCGCACCACCACGGCGTGTACGTCGGCAACCTCCAGGACGAAGAGAACCGAATCACCTCCGACGTCCTGGACCCAGGGCTCACGACCCTGGCGGAGGAGATGCGCTGGCGTGGATTCCTCACGCTCGGACTGGTCCAAAACGGCCAGCTGCGCTCCTACATGGGCTTCGACCAGGGCTTCGACCTGTACGACGATGATCCCGGCGACCTCCCGGCGGCGGCCGAGACCTTCCGGAGACTGTGCGCAGGCTCGGCTGCGCGGCGCAGGATCTTCGCCTACCTGCATTTCCTCGACCTGCACGGGCCCTACCTCCCCCGGCCTCCCTACGCGACCCGCTTCGGTCGCTACAGCGATCGCTACGACGACATGGATCTCGAGCAATGGCGCGCGCACTTCCTGGCCGTTCAGAGCGGAGCCGAGTCGCTGCCGGAGAAGGATGCCCGGCAGCTCCAGGCGCTCTACGACGGGCAGCTCACTTTCGTGGACGAATGGATCGGCAACGTCCTGGCGGACCTGCGCGACGCCGGGCTCTACGACGAGAGCCTGATCGTGTTCACGGCCGATCACGGCGAGGGCTTCCTCGAGCACGGTTTCATCTCCCACTCGACCACCCCCTTCGAGGAGCTCGTCCACGTCCCCCTGATCGTGAAGCTGCCGCACGCCCGGAACGCGGGCGCGCGCGTGGCCGCGCCGGTGGGCTCGATCGACCTCCTGCCGACCCTGCTCGCCCTCGTCGGAGGCGAAGGCTTCGACCCGCGCGACGGAAGGAGCCTGGTCGACCTGCTCCAGGGCCCGTCCGCCGATGCAACTTCCCCGCGCATGCTGGCGAGCGAATACCAGGGCTCCGTCGCCGTGCGCGAGGGACGCTGGAAGTGGATCGACGAACCCGGCGGTCGCGGCCAGGCGCTCTACGACCTCGAGACGGATCCGGGTGAGAAGGTCGACCGGCAGGCCGAGTTCGACGAGATCGCCCAGCGACTCGCGCTCCGCGCCCAAGACGTGCACGCCCTCAGGCCGGAGCGCGGAAGGAGCGAACGCGTGGAGGTCGACGCGGAGACGCAGGCCGAGCTGCGCGCCTTGGGATACTTCTAGTCGACCTCTCCCGCCTCAGATCCGGTTCAGTCCGTTCAGACCAGCCACCTTGTACGCCTCGGCGAAGGTCGGGTAGTTGAACACGCTGTCACGGAAGTACTCGAGCGTGCCGCCGAGCGCGAGCACTGCCTGTCCGATGTGGATGATCTCGGCCGCGCTCTCGCCGAAGGCGTGCACCCCGAGGAGCTTCAGCGAGCGCGGGTCGAACAGGATCTTCAGCAGTCCCTCCTCCACTCCGAGCATCTGGCCCTTGGCGAGCTCCGCGAAGCGCGCCAGGCCGACTTCGTACGAGACCTTGTGCTGCGTGAGATCCTGCTCGGTGCGGCCGACCATCGAGATCTCAGGAATCGTGTAGATGCCGTAGGGCAGGTGCTCGGGCGCATGGTTCGTCGGCCGGCCGAACATGTGGGAGCTCGCGATCCGGCCCTGTTCCATGGACGTCGAGGCCAGGGCGGGAAAGCCGACCACGTCGCCCGCGGCATAGATGTGCGGCACGGCGGTGCGGAAGTGCTCGTCGACCAGGACCCTGCCCCGGGGGTCGGCCGCCAGCCCGGCCGCCGGGAGATCCAGCAGGTCGCAGTTCGTCCGCCGCCCGACCGTGTAAAGCAGCGCGTCGCCGTGCACGGTCTTGCCGCTCTCGAGGCTGGCGACCACGCGACCCCGCTCGTCGACCTGGATCGACGTGACCGTCTCGCCGAGGCGGAAGGTCGCGCCGCGCCCGCGCATGCAATGACAGAGGGCCTCGACCAGCTCGCGGTCGACGAAGTCGAGCACCGTCGGCCGCTGCTCGATGATCGTCACGCGCACGTCGAGCGCCGTGAGCATCGAAGCGTACTCGAGGCCGATGACGCCGGCGCCCACGAAGATCACCTCCTTCGGTATGCGCCGCATGTGCAGCAGGTCGTCGGAGTCGAGCACCCGCTCCCCGTCGAACGGGATGTCCGGCGCGTGTGCCGGCCGGGTGCCGCAGGCGATCAGCACGTGCCCGGCGTGCAGCCGCTCGATTGCGCCCTCGGCCGAGACGACCTCGATCGTGTGCGGGCCAGCGAAGCGCGCGGTGCCGCCGAGCACCGCGATGCCGTTGCGCTTGAGTTGCGCGCGCACGACCGCCATCTCTCCGGCGATCACCGTCTCGACCCGAAAGGCGAGGTCGGCGACCGAGATGTCTTCCTTCAGCGCGTAGTCCCGCCCGTAGAAGGTGCGCTGGCGGAATCCGCTCAGGTACAGGATCGCCTCGCGCATCGTCTTCGACGGGATCGTGCCCGTGTGCAGGCAGCAGCCGCCGACGAGCTCCTTGCGATCGACCACGGCGACGCTCCGCCCGAGCTTGGCGGCGGCCACCGCCCCTTTCTGTCCCGCCGGCCCGGAACCGATCACGACGAGGTCGAAGGCGTGGTCCATGGCCGCCCGGTGGCGCGGCAAGTATAGCGAGGCGCGCCCGACGATCACCGGCGGTAGACTGTCCTGTTCGAGGAGGATACGACGACCCGGCGGCCGACCACGCTCCCGATCGTCGCGGCCCTCGCCGCCTGGGCGGGCGCCTGCGCGACGCTCGTCCCCGCCGAACACGACCTCGTGCTGCGCCACGGCACGCTCTACGACGGCAGCGGCAGGCCGCCCTTCGCAGGGGATCTCGCGATCGACGGCGATCGCATCGTCGCCGTCGGTCGCGTCGAGGGCCGCGGGCGGCGCGAGTTCGACGTGCACGGGCTCGCGATCGCACCGGGGTTCGTCAACGTCCTCTCCTGGGCCACCGAGTCGCTGCTGGTCGACGGCCGCGCGCTCTCCGACGTGCGCCAGGGCGTCACGCTGGAAGTCTTCGGCGAGGGCGAGTCGATGGGACCCCTCGACGACGCGATGAAGGAAGAGCTGGTGAAGCGGCAGGGCGACCTGCGCTTCGACGTCGCCTGGACCACGCTCGGGGAGTATCTCGAGCACCTCGAGCGGCGCGGCATCGCCGTCAACGTGGCCTCCTTCGTCGGCGCGACGACGGTGCGCGTCCACGAGCTCGGCTACGCGGACCGGGCGCCGACGCCCGAAGAGCTCGCACGCATGCGCGCGCTCGTGCGCCAAGCGATGGAAGAGGGCGCTCTCGGGCTGGGCTCGTCCTTGATCTACGCGCCGGCCTTCTACGCTTCCACGGACGAACTGGTGGCGCTGTGCGAGGAGGTCTCGCGCTACGGAGGCATGTACATCAGCCACCTGCGCAGCGAGGGCAACCGCTTCCTCGAGGCGGTCGAGGAGCTCTTCGAGATCGCGCGCCGCGCGGGCGTGCGCGCCGAGATCTACCACCTGAAAGCGGCCGGTGAGGGGAACTGGGGGAAGCTCTCCCAGGTGATCGAGAAGATCGAGGCCGCGCGCGCCGCAGGACTCGCGATCACGGCCGACATGTACAACTACACGGCCGGGGCGACCGGGCTCGACGCGGCCATGCCCCCCTGGGTGCAGGAAGGCGGGTACGAGGCCTGGGCCGAACGCCTGTCGGATGCAGGGATCCGCACGCGCGTCGCACGGGAGATGCGCACGCCGGGCGACGACTGGGAGAACCTGCTGCTCGCGGCCGGCTCGCCCGAGCGCGTTCTCTTGGTGGGGTTCAAGAACGACGCGCTCAAACCGCTCACCGGAAAGACCCTGGCGGAGGTGGCCCTGGCGCGCGGGAAGTCGCCCGAGGAGACCGCCATGGACCTCGTCGTCGAGGACGGGAGCCGCGTCGGCACGGTCTACTTCCTGATGTCGGAGGAGAACGTGCGCCGGCAAGTCACGCTCCCCTGGATGAGCTTCGGCTCCGACGCAGGGGCCCCCGCGCCAGAAGGCGTGTTCCTGCGATCGAATCCCCACCCGCGCGCCTACGGGAACTTCGCGCGCCTCCTCGGACGCTACGTGCGCGACGAAGGACTCGTCCCGCTCGAGGAGGCGATCCGGCGGCTCACCTCGCTCCCGGCCGAGAACCTGGCGCTCCGCGAGCGCGGGAGGCTCGCCCCGGGCTTCTTCGCCGACGTGGTCGTGTTCGATCCGGCGCGGATCGAGGACCACGCCACCTTCGAGGAACCCCACCAGCTCGCGACGGGCGTCCTGCACGTGTTCGTGAACGGCGTGCAGGTGCTCACCCATGGGGAGCCCACCGGCGCGACGCCCGGACGCGGCGTGCGCGGCCCGGGCTGGAAGGGCTGGGGCGGCGAGGAGTAGCCTCTTCCTCCGCGCATGGAGCTCTTCCCGCTTTCCCTCGCTCTGCTCGGCGCGACCGCCGCCTGCAGGACGCCTTCGATCGACGAGTCGAAGCTCGTCGACCTCACCTGGCCCTTCGACGAGCGCACGATCTACTGGCCAACGGCCCGCTCCTTCGAGCTCCAGCGCGTGGCCTGGGGCCTGAACGAGCAGGGCCTGTGGTACGCCTCGAACGATCTGTGCGCCTCGGAGCACGGCGGCACGCACCTCGACGCGCCGATCCACTTCGCGCAGGGGCGCCTGTCGACGGCGGAGATCCCGCTCGAACGCCTGGTCGGCCCCGCGCACGTGATCGACGTCTCGGCGGCCTGCGCCCGCGAGCGCGACTACCTCGTCTCGCCCGCCGACGTCGAAGCGCACGAGCGGCGTTTCGGACGCATTCCAAGGGGCGCGCTGGTCCTGATCCACACCGGCTGGGGGAGCCGCTGGCCCGACGCCATGGCCTATCTCGGAAGCGACGCGCGCGGCGCGGCGAGCGACCTGCACTTCCCCGGCATCGGACCGGAGGCCGCGCGAATGCTCGTCGAGCGCGGGGCCGATCTCGTCGGCATCGACACTGCGAGCCTGGATCACGGCCCTTCTCTCGACTTCGAAGCCCACCGCATCCTGAACGGAGCGAACGTCCCCGGCCTGGAGAACGTCGCGCACCTCGAGCTCCTGCCCGAAACCGGCGCGACGATCCTGGCCCTGCCCATGAAGATCGCCGGCGGAACGGGCGGGCCGTGCCGGATCGTCGCGCTCCTACCCTGAGGGGATCGACGTTCCAGGGGAGACGTCGTGGCATCGAGCGGAGCGAGGCGCGGGCCCATTCGAACCTCTTCGTTCCCCTCTCCTCGCTGCTAACACTGCCTCGCGCCGCGTCGTCCTGTGTCCGCGAAAAGGAGTCCCCATGAAACGACTCGCGTTCGTCCTCCTGGCCCCCGCCGCGGCCGCGCCCCTCGCCTTCCTCGGTCCGGATCGCGCTCGTACCCACGCTGGCCCCGCCGGCGACCTCCCCCTCGGCGATCTGGTCGTCCACGAGTGGGGCACCTTCACCTCGATGCAGGGCTCCGACGGCGTCACCCTCGACGGCCTGCAGCACGAGGAAGAAGGCCTCCCGGACTTCGTCTACTCGCGCACGAAGGTCCGAGAGTGCCCGCTGCGCGACAGAGGCTACAAGGGCCTCGAAGTCGACGTCACGAACGTCACCGAGAAGATGGAGACGCCGGTGACCTACTTCTACTCCGACCGGCCCGGCCGCGTGCACGTCCGCGTCGGCTTCGAGCACGGCCTCCTTTCGCAGTGGTATCCCGTCTCCGACCTCCTCGGCCCGCCCGAACGACGGCCCGAGGACGGCCCGCTCGACATGTCGAAGGTCGATCGGTCGTTCCTCGACTGGAAGATCGACGTCCTCCCGAAGGGCGAGGGCCTCTCCGACGTCCCCGCCGTCGCGGAGCACGATCCCTGGCGCTTCGCGCGCATCCCCGACTCGAATTGCGTACGCACCGCCGAGCGCGAGAGCCCGCGCCTCGGCCCCGTGGAGACCGAGAAGTTCCTCTTCTACCGCGGTCTCGGCCGCTTCACGCTCCCGCTGCGCGCCGTGACCGCACCGGGCGGCCGGATCACGCTCTTCAACGACGGCGAGGACGCCGTGCGTCACGTCGTCGTGGTCCACGTCCGCGACGGGCACGCGATGCTCGACACCGCGCAGGAGGTCGGCGCGCGGAGCTCGGTCGATCTCGAATGTCCCGTCTCGATGGACGGCCCGAAGCTCGAGGAGGTCCTGCCGAAGCTCGAGCGCGTCCTGCAGGACGCGCTCGTCGAGGAGGGCCTCTACGCGAAGGAAGCCGAGGCGATGACGAAGACCTGGGAGCGCTCGTACTTCCGGGCCGAGGGCCTGCGCATCCTGTACGTCGTGCCCGAGAGGGTCACGAACGCTCTCCTGCCGATCGCCATCGACCCCACGCCAAAGGCGATCCGGCGCGTCCTCGTCGGGCGGCTCGAGTGCATCACGCCCGAGGTCGAGGCCGAGGTCGCCGCCGCGCTCGCGGCGCGCCGCTCGTCCGATGAGAGCGCGCGCCAAGCAGCGGAGGAGCGCCTCGCCCGGCTCGGGCGCTTCCTCGAACCGCACCTGCGCCGCGTGATCGCCGCGACGAAGGACGGCGAGACACGCGAGGCGGCAGAGGAGCTGCTGAAGTCCGTCGGGCGGTAGACTCGCCCCCCAATTGGGTACGGCGGGGTCCGGCGGATCCCGGCGCGACGATCCCTGTGCCGATCAGCGACGCTTCTCGCGCAGCCGCGCCACGAGCTGGTCGACGAGCGCCTCGAGCTCGGCTCCGCGCACTCCCTTGGCGCGGATCACGCCGTCTTGGTCCAGGACGAAGGTCGTGGGGAAGCCATCGACGCCCCAGGTTCGGCAGAGCTCGCCGTCCTTCGAACCCGCGAAGACGTTGGGCCAGGTGACGCGCTCCTCGGCGCGATATCGGCGAAACTCCGCGAGATCGTCGTCCGTGTTCACCCCGAAGATCGCGAACTCTTCAGGTGGATGGCGCTCGACGAGCGCCCGCAGGTGAGGCAGCTCACCCCAGCAAGGGCCTCACCAGAACCCCCAGAACTCGAGCACGGTGATCTTCCCGCGCGCACCGCGCAGCGCGACCTCGTTCCCGTCCACGTCCTTGCCGACGATGTCGGGCGCGGGATTCCCGATGCGCTGCCAGGCAAGCACGTCGAGGCGGTGCCGCGCCCACTCGCGGTCCGCGGTTTCTGCCGCGTCGGCGAGCACCACCCCGCAGAACCGCCGCGCGCGCTCCTGGTCTTCGGCCCCTCGAGGCCGGACGAAGAGCGCGTCGGCGACCTCGCGCCCGATCGCCGCGCGCCCCTTGGTATTGGCGGTCTTCTCGAAGTACGCGTCGACCCGCGCGAGCAGCCGGTCGCGGTGCTCGGGAAGATACCACCAGATCTCGGCCATCGGCACCCCGAGCAACCCTGCGCGCCGCTCTTCGCCGTGGTCGCGCAGAAGGTCATCGAGGTATCCGAGCAGCGTCTGCGCGAGCTTCGCATCGGTCGCCGCCCGCTCCCAGTCGGCGAAGTCGAGCATCCAGCGCTTGGCGTCGGGGTCGCCGCGCTCGACGAGCGGGAGGAACCGTGGAACGTAGCGTTCGACGACGGCCTGCCCGTCGTCGTCCGACGCTCGAGCGGCATCCCACTCCGGCTGGAAACTTCCGATCAAGGAGAGGTAGGCGCTCGAGACGCGCTCGGCTTCCCAGGACCATTCCTCCTGCAGCGCGGGGCGCTCGGCTGCTCCTGAATCCTGGAGACCGGGGGCCACGAGGACCGCGATCGCTGAGCAGAACATGGGAACGGGCAACGGCCCGACCGAGGATAGTTCGCCGGTCGCGTCCCGGCAACCTCCTCTCCTATACTCTCCCCAATGGCCATCCCGGCTCCGACGCTCTCCGAACCCGAGGTCGCCGACCGAGGCAGGGGCATCGTCCGTTCGGCCGACGTCGACGCGATCGCCGGCCGGGTCGAGGACGGCCTGCGGATCTCGCCCCAGGAGGCGCTTCTGCTCCACGAGCGGGCCGACCTCGGGACGCTGCTGCGGCTCGCCGATCTCGTGCGCGAGCGCAAGCACCCGCACGGGATCGTCACGTACATCGTCGACCGCAACATCAACCCGACGAACGTCTGCGTCACCGACTGCGGCTTCTGCGGCTTCTACCGCCGGCCGAACCACGCCGAGGCCTACGTGCTCCCGCGCGAGGAGATCCTCGAGAAGGTCGAGGAGGTGGCAGCGCTCGGCGGGCGCCAGATCCTGATCCAGGGCGGACACCATCCCCATCTCAATCCCGACTGGTGGTGCGAGCTCCTGGCGGACATCGTCGCGCGCTTCCCGCTCGTGAACCCACACGCGCTCTCGGCCCCCGAGCTCGATCACCTGTCGAAGCTCGACAAGCGACCGGTGGAGGACGTGATCGCCGACCTGAAGGCCGCCGGCATGGGCAGCGTCCCCGGCGCCGGCGCCGAGATCCTGGTCGAGCGCGTGCGCAAGATCATCGCGCCCAAGAAGACGTCCACGGAGCGCTGGCTCGAGATCCACCGCAAGGTGCACGAGGCGGGGCTTCGTTCCTCGGCCACGATGATGTTCGGGCATTTCGAGACCCCTGCCGAGCGCGTCGAGCACCTCGCGCGCTTGCGCGATCTACAAGGCGAGACCGGCGGGTTCACCGCCTTCGCCTGCTGGAACGTGCAGCCCGAGGGCGTCCCGGAGGCCGAGAAGTACCCGCCGAAGACCACGGCCGCGGTCTACCTGCGCGTGAACGCGATCGCGCGCATCTTCCTGGACAACGTCGAGCACCTGCAGACGTCCTACGTGACCCAGGGCATGAAGATCGCCCAGGTCACCCTGCGCGCGGGCTGCGACGACTTCGGCGGCACGATGATGGAGGAGAACGTCGTCAGCGCCGCCGGCTGCTTTCACCTCGAGTCGATCGAGACGATCGAGCGTACGATCACGAGCGCGGGCTTCCTGCCGCGCCGGCGCAACACCTGGTACGGGATCGTGGACGAGCGCGAGCTCCCCGCGGGCGTCGCGCGCGGCCCGCAGAACCGCGAGGAAGGCGCGCCACGCCCGCGGTCGGGAGTGGTTCCGGTCCCGGGCTGAACCACGGCGCCGACGATCCCGCGCCGGCTCGGCAGGGCTCCGAGGAATCCGCTACCGGGACACGACCACGTCCCCGGCCACTCCGTTGCGCCCGAAGAAGGCGTTGCCGTTGCCTCCCATGCCGGCGGTGCTGCCGTCGCCGCAGAGGCCGCCGGGGTTCTCGGGGGAGCCGGTGGGGTGATAGTACTGGCGGCCGATCTGGCCCATGAACGCGAGCGGGGCGGTGCTCGTGCCGGGGACGCTCGTGTTGCCGCAGCCGCCGCCTCCACCGCCGCCGGTGGCGCTGATCAGGCTGCCGAAGCTCGACGTGCCGCCGCTGCCGCCGACGGTGCACGTGCCGCCGGTCGATCCCAGGCCCCCGGCGCCGACGACCACCGCATGCATCGAACCCGGGACGACGGAGAAGATTCCGAGGCCGTAGCCGCCGCCGCTCCCGCCCTGGCCGACGGCCATGGAGAGGTTGCCCTTGCCCCCGCCGCCGCCTCCGCCGCGGAGCTCGACCAAGAGGCGCGTCACGCCGGGCGGCACCGTGAAGGAATACACGCCGGGCGTCGAGAAGACCTGCATCTGCCTGAAGCCGGCGGCGGCCATCTGCGTTGCGCCCGTGACCTGCTGGGGCGCTGGAGCGGCGGACGTCGAACCGAGCGCGACGGAGAGCCCGAACGCGAGGCCCATGCCGCCTAGGAAAGTGGGGACCGAAGCTTTCATGGTTTCCTCCTGGGGATGGCGGATGCGAACGGACGCCCGCACGCCGCGTCCTCCACGAATGCTACCCAGGGGGCCTGGAAACGGTGCCAAGTTCGCGAGTGGGTCTCGCTCTGGACACGCGCAGCTCCCGTTCCGGAGGATCTCGGCCATGGAGACCCGGGACCGAGCCGTGCTGCGCATCGTGAACCCCGCGAGCGGCGCGTTCGTGCGCGAGGTGGCTTGCGACACGAGCGCCGAGCTCTCCGCCAAGCTCGACCGCGCTCGCGCGGCCCAGCGGCGCTGGCGCTCCCGCGCGCTCTCCGAGCGCGTGCAAGACCTGCGCGGGGCGCTCGACTACTTCCGGCGCGAGAAGGAAGCCGTCGCGCGCGACGTGACGCTCGAGATGGGGAAGCCGATCCGGCAGGCGCGCGGCGAGGTCGACACCCTGCTCGCGCGCGCCGAGCACATGTTCGCGATAGCGCCCGAATGCCTGGCGCGCGAGCACCCGCCCGCGAAGCCCGGCTTCGAGCTCTCCATCCTCCACGAGCCGCTCGGCCTCGTACTCGACATCGCGGCCTGGAACTACCCGCTGATCGTGCCGGTCAACGTGGTCGTGCCGGCGCTCGCCGCGGGCAACGCGGTCGTGCTCAAGCACAGCCCGAAGACCCCGGGCGCGGGCGCGCACTTCGCGCGCGCGTTCGCCGCGCTCTCCGAGCCCGACGTCTTCCAGCACGTGATCGTCGCCGATTCGCAGGCGGGCGCGCTGGTCGCCGATCCCCGCATCGACCACGTGGCCTTCACGGGCTCGGTCAGGACCGGCCGCAGCGTATACAAGACGGCGAGCGAGCGCCTGATCGGCGCCGGCCTCGAGCTCGGCGGCAAGGACCCGGCATACGTGGCCCAGGACGCCGACCTCGACTTCTCCGCCGAGAACGTGGTCGACGGCGCCTGCTACAACGCCGGGCAATCCTGCTGCGCGGTCGAGCGGGTCTACCTGCACGAGAAGGTCTACGCGGCCTTCCTCGAGCGCGCACGCAAGGTGATGGCGGCCTACAAGCTCGGCGATCCGCTGGAAGAGGCGACGACGATGGGCCCGCTCGTCGACCGAGCCGCGCTCGAGAAGGTCGAGACGCAGGTGGCCGACGCACTGCGCCGCGGCGCGCGGCTCGTCTGCGGCGGACGCAGGCCTGCGGGTCTCTCCGGGTTCTTCTACGAGCCCACGCTCCTCGCCGAGTGCCCCGACGAGGCGCTCGTGATGCGCGACGAGACCTTCGGTCCGGTCCTGCCCGTGCGCGCCGTCGCGAGCGACGACGAGGCGCTCGCGCGCATGAACGACAGCCCCTATGGCTTGACGGCCTCGGTCTGGACCCGCGATCCCGCGCGCGCCGAGCGCTTCGCGCGTGAGCTCGAGGCCGGCACCGTCTACCAGAATCGCTGCGACTACCTCGATCCCGCCCTACCCTGGACCGGCGTCAAGGAGAGCGGTCTCGGCTCGACGCTCTCGCGCTACGGCTACATGCATCTCACGCGCCGCAAGAGCGTGCACTTCCGGCGCTGAGACAAGGAGGTTTTCCTCTGTTCGGAGCAGATAGGGATGGCAGGGGGGTCTAACCCCGTGCGTGACATGCAAGACCGTCGGGTTCACGCGTTCGTCGGGCCGCGACCCCGGCTTCACGTTCGGCCCACCCAGTACCACGGTCGCCGCCTCAGGTTCATGATCGCCAGGACCCGCACGCCCTGCGGGCTGACCCGCTAGAGCACGCCGTAGGGAAACCGACGAAGCAGCCGGCGCCGGACCACCCCACGAAGGACGACGCCCGCCTCAGGATTCTGGAGGATTCCTTCGAGACACCGCTCGACCTCGGCAAGAAAGGCCGATCCGAGCCCGGGACTCTCGAGCTCGTAGTACCCCGCCGCGTCGTTGAGCTCGAGGTCGGCGAGCCGATGGAACGAAACCCCTGTCATTCACCGGAGCTTGGCCCGAGCATCTCGGAGTACGTCGGCAGCCGGACGAGCAACCGCTGGATTCCCGTCCCAATCCAAGTCCCGCCGCTCCGCCTCTTCCGCCCACAACGCCGCGTTCTCGTCCTCGCTCAGGTTCTCGAGGCTCTCCAGGAGCTTCTCCGCCAGCCGCGCCCGGGCTTTCGGATCGAGCTTCAGGGCCTCGCTTTCCAGATCGTCAAGGCTCATGGCCGTGATTCTGATATGGGTGGACCGTCCCAGCAACCTTTGGCTCTCCAGACCCGCTCGTCGCCCACCAAGACCGATGCGATCGCCTCGATCCCGCGCTGCCCCGGCCTGCGTCAAGGAGAGCGCACCTCGCCCTCGCACACCCGCGCCGCATGTTGGACGTCCTCCAACTTCGGTGGTACGAGACCTGGATCACTCGCATGGCTCACGCGCTCCCAGACGGCTGCACGACCATACCACCTCACTCCGGCGTCACGTACGCGGCCGTGATCCCGCCGTCGACGAGGAGCGACGCGCCGGTCATGTAGGAGGAGTCGTCCGAGGCGAGGAAGAGCGCGGCCTTGGCCATCTCCTTCGCCTCGCCGAAGCGGCCCATCGGGATGTGGACCAGGCGGCGCGCTCGCTTCGCCTCGGTGTCCAGGAACTTCATCAGGAGCTCCGTCTTCAGCGGGCCCGGAGAGAGCGCGTTCACGCGGATCTTCTCGCGCGCGTGGATCACGGCGAGCTCGCGCGTCAGCGCGACGACGCCGCCCTTGCTCGCGGTGTAGGCGAGCTGCGGCGTCGCGGCGCCGAGGTGAGCCACGAAGGACGCCGTGTTGATGATCGAGCCGCCGCCCGCGCGGCGCAGGGCCGAGATGCCGTGCTTGCAGCCCAGGAACACGCCCTTCAGGTTGATCGCGAGCGTCTTCTCCCAGACCTCCTCGCTCGTCCTGGTCGCGTCGTCGTCGCCCGAGTCCATGATGCCGGCGTTGTTGAAGAGCACGTCGAGCTTGCCGAAGGCTCGCTCCGCCTCGCCGATCATGCGCGCGCAGTCCGCGTCCTTCGAGACGTCGGCGCGGACGAAGAGCGCCTCGCCGCCGGCCTCCTTCACGCGCTTCACGGCTTCCCTGCCGCTCTTCTCGTCGACGTCGACGACGACGACCTTGGCGCCCTCGGCGGCGAAGAGCAGCGCCGATTCTCCGCCGATCCCGCCGCCGGCGCCGGTGATCAGGGCCACTCGATCTCGGAGTCGCATGCGTCACCTCTCTGGATGTCTCGCTTGGGCTCATGATTTCCCGCGGCCCCTGAGGCCCTCGCGGCACCGACGAGCGCGTCGAAGAGCCGCTGCTGGCTCGCGTCGTCGGCCGCTGTGTCCTCTGGGTGCCATTGCACGGCGACGAGGAACGGATGGTCGCACATCTCGACGCCCTCGATCGTGCCGTCGGGCGCCCGTGCGACGACCTCGAGGCCGCTCGCCACGCGGCGGATCGCCTGGTGGTGGGACGAGGAGGGTTCCCGCTCGAGCCTGCCGACGATCCCGGCGAGCCTGGATCCGCCCTGGATCGCCACCGGATGGAAGGCCTGCGTTCCCGGCCCCTCGCCGCGGTGCGCGACGTGGTTCGCGCTTTCCCCCATTTCATCCGGCAGGTGTTCGATCAGAGTCCCACCGAGCGCCACGTTCACGACCTGGCAGCCGCGGCAGATCGCGAGCGCGGGCTTCTTTCCCTCGACGGCCGCTCGCGCGAGCGCGATCTCGGACTCGTCGCGCACGCGGTCGACACCGTAGATCGCCGCGTGCGGCTTGCCGCCATAGAGCGCGGGGTCGAGGTCGCCGCCGCCGGTGAAGACGAGCCCATCGACGCGCGCGAGGAGCTCGCGCCAGCGCTCCTCGCCGGGCGGGACCAGCCAAGGGAGCCCGCCCGCGCGGCGCACGGCCTCCACGTAGTCGGCAGGGAGATGGAAACGGCCGCGCTCGTCGCGCGCGTAGGTCGTGATTCCTATGACGGGCGCAGGGGACATGCGCTAGATGCGCTCGAAGTAGCGCTGGCGCTCCCAGTCGGTGACGGCTCGCTCGTAGGCGGCCACCTCGCTCCGGAAGAACTGGGCGTAGTGCTCGACCACGTCCGCTCCGAAGGCCTCGCGCGCGAAGGGGCTCGCCGCGAAGAGCTCGGCGGCCTCGCGCAGGCTCTGCGGCACCTGCGGCAGGTCCTTCGCGGCGTACATGTCGCCGCTGAAGATCGGCGGCGGCTCGGTCTCCCTCGCGATCCCGTCGAGACCCGAAGCGAGCGCGGCCGCGTAGGCGAGATAGGGATTGCAGTCCGCGCCCGGGATGCGGCACTCGATGCGCAGGCTCGCTCCCTCGCCCACGACGCGGAAGCCGGCCGTGCGGTTGTCGTAGCTCCAGGCGAGTCTCGTCGGCGCCCACGAGGCGGACTGGTAGCGCTTGTAGCTGTTCACGGTCGGCGCGTAGCAGGGCATGAGCTCCGCCGCGTGGGCGATCCAGCCGCCGAGGAAGTGGCGGAAGACCTTGGAACAGCGTACGGGCTCGCCGCGCACGGGGCCGAGCTCGTGCGAGCCGGGAAAGGCGTTCTCGCCGTTCTTCCACAGGCTCATGTGGATGTGGCAGGACGAACCCGCTTGATCCGCCGCGACCTTGGCCATGAAGGTGACGCTCATCCCGATCTGTTCCGCGACCTCCTTCAGACACTGCTTGTAGACGCAGTGCCGGTCGGCCATGGTGAGCGCTTGCGCGTAGCGCACGTTGAGCTCGTGCTGGCCCAGGCCCCACTCGCCCTTCGAGTTCTCGACCGGAACGCCCGAGTCGGAGAGGTGACGACGCACGGCCGCGGTGAACGGCTCCACGCGCGTCCCCTGGAGGGCGTGGTAGTCCTCCAGATACCAGCCGGCGGGGTCGAGCCCGCGCCAGTGCTTCGCCGCCGCGTCGCGGTAGGAGCCGCGATAGAGGTAGTACTCGAGCTCGGAGGAGGCCATGGCCGTGTAGCCCAGGGACTCCGCGCGCTCGACCGCCCGGCGCAGGATCGAGCGCGGCGCGACCGGGACGAGCTCGTGCGTCCGGACGTCGCGCACGTCGCACAGCACCATCGCCGTGCGATCGAGCCAGCTCGCCACGCGCAACGTGGAGAGATCCGGGTCCAGATGGAAGTCCCCGTACCCGCGCTCCCAGCTCGCGAAGCGATAGCCCGGCACCGGGTTCATCTCCATGTCGACCGTGAGCAGGTAGTCGCACGCGTGCGCGCCGTGCTCCAGCCCGTCCTCGACGAAGAACCGCCCGTCGAAGCGCTTGCCCATCAAGCGCCCGTAGAGGTCGGTGAAGACCACGAGCACCGTGTCGATCGCTCCCTCTTCGACGCGAGCGAAGAGCTCTTCGCGTGTGAGCATCCCCTTCTGCTGCGTCATGGCGGTTCCCTACATTGCCCGCCGGCGGCGGCCGATCAAACTCCCCCTGCTGTTTTCGGCCGCCCCGGAAAGACGGCGGGACAATCCGAGAATCGCGCAACCCCTCCGACCTCCGAGAAAAGGAAGCCGGGGGCCTCCAACCGCGCCCCTGGACGAAGCCCCAAGTCCCCCTCTTGGGACCCATCGTGAGCCGACCGCCATCCGTGTCCGCTTCGCTCCACGGTCCGGTTGGAGCGCCTCCTCCGAGCCCTTCCAAGAACGCGGGGCCCGGCTCCGCGGCACGGGGCCGGGCCCCGGAGGGCCCTGGCAGGCTCGATCAGTAGTCGTAGCCGACCGCGTCGAACATAGCCACGTCGGCGGTGGAGAAGAAGGCCGGCCACCAGGTCTCGCCCGGCGCGAGCGCCGGATCCATCAGGCCGATGTTCGCCGTCTGCTCGCGGAAATGGCTGGCCTGGTAGGGCGAGCCGTCCGACATGCGGTACTCGGCCGAGATCAGGTCGGAGTTGTGGTCGTCGTTGGGCGCGTTGAAGGCCACCAGGCGCGCGCGCACCTGGAACTCGGCCGTCGTGTCGGGGTTGTAGTCGCCCGAGCCGTCCGTGCGCTGGAAGCGGAAGAGGTCGAGCGTCTCCATGTCGTAGAAGCGGAAGTCGACGCCCGAGGTGAAGCCGAGCGCGTGCCCGGACTCGTGGATGAGGATGTCCTGGAACGAGTAGGAGGAACCGCCTACGCCGTTCGACGGGTCGTAGTCGAAGGCGAAGTTCGAGTTGAAGGTCATGTTGGCGTCGGTGCCCGAGACGGTCCCGTCCACGGCCTTCCAGTCGGCATAGGTGAAGTAGACGCGCGTCTCGTTCGTGACCGTGCTCCCGCTGGTGTAGCGCACGGGGCAGGTCGTTCCGCTCGGCAGCCACGACTGGATCGTGTCGCTCGCGTCCTTGTCGCTCACCATCTGGCTGCGGGCCGTGGAGTAGCTCACGTAGCCGTAGCTCGAGGCCGTGCTGCCGAGGACGCCGGGCGACAGGGGCTGGAACGAGCAGTTGATCGTCACGATGATCGGATCGGAGAAGAAGCTCTGGATGTAGGCCTCGGCCGCGGCGACGGCGGCGGTCGCTCCCGGCGGGATGCTGCCGGAGAGCACGTAGACGAGGTTCAAGCCCGCGTCGCCGTGGCTCTCGTCCACGACGATTCCGCCGTTCGCCGAGAGAGCCTTGTGAGCGAGCACCGACTCCAGGAACTCTTGCTGGCTGGGAACGGCGCCGCTGCACATCGGTCGCCAGAGCTCGTGCGCGGGGAACTCGATCGGCTGGCCCTGGATCGTGGCCTGGGGCGTGGGCAGGTCGAAGCGCAGATAGGGGACTCCCGACTGGGAGCCGGAGGCCTGCGGCTCGACGGTGGCGGAGGGCGAACCCGCCGGACGGACGGCGCCACTCTGCTGGTGGATCCCTGCGAGCGCCGCTGCGGTCAAGACCGGCACGCTCGCGACGACGACGATGCGACGTAGGGTCATGGGGAATCTCGGGGTCAGTAGACTCGTGCGAGTCGCCCGCCCGGGCACCCCCACGGTGCCCGTCGTCCGGGCGACCGCTTGCGAGGCGGATGTCCTACTCCCGGAGGTTCCTGGCCGCAAGGGGCCGGCTCGGATCGCCGCGGGACCGCAGGTCGAGAGTCCGGGCGCCGCTCAGCCGCCCGAGGCGGGGAGTTCCTCCTTCGCTCCTTCGACGAGCTCGTCCACGACGCGCTCGAGCTCCTCGCCGCGCGCGTCCACGGTGCGGATCACGCCACCATTTCCCTCGACCTCCGCGGTGGGCCAAGATTGTACTCCCCTGGGGCACTGCGCCCCTTCCCTCTATACTCGCGGACGATGTTCTCCGCCGAAGAAGGTCTCCTGCGCAGGGCCCGGACCGCAGGCCTCGGTGCGCTCGCCGAGAAGGTGGTGGCGCAGGAGCGGCTCTCGCTCGAGGACGGGCTCGCGCTCTATCGCACGCCGCACCTCCACGTGCTCGGCGAGCTCGCGAACCACGTGCGCGAGCGGCTGCACGGCGACCTGGCCTACTTCAACGTCAACCAGCACGTCAACTACACCAACCTCTGCAACAAGTTCTGCTCGTTCTGCGCCTTCGACCGGCTGCCGGGCGAGGAAGGCGCCTACTGGCTGTCGCCCGAGGAAGCGGCGGCGAAGATCCGCGCCCAGCTCCACGAGCCGGTGACCGAGGTGCACATGGTCGCCGGCGTCTGGCCAAAAATCCCCTACTCGTACTACCTCGAGCTCCTGCGCGCGGTGAAGGCCGCGCGGCCGTCGATCCACGTCAAGGCCTTCACCATGGTCGAGCTCGACCAGATCCGCAAGGTCGCCAGGAAGCCGATCGAGGTCGTGCTCGAGGAATTGAAGGAGGCGGGACTCGGCTCGTGCCCCGGCGGCGGCGCGGAGGTGTTCTCGAAGCGTGTCCAGGAGGCGGGCTTCCGGCTGAAGATCGGCGCGGAGGAATGGCTCGCGCTCACGCGGGCGGTGCATGCGGCCGGCCTGCGCTCGAACTGCACGATGCTGCACGGCCACATCGAGACCCCGGAGGAGAAGGCCGAGCACCTCGACCGGCTGCGGCGGCTGCAGGACGAGACCGGAGGCTTCCAGACCTACATCCCACTCTCGTTCCACTCCGAGAACAACGAGTGGTCGCACCTCCCCGGGCCCACGGCGCTCGACGAGCTGCGCGAGATCGCCGTCGGGCGTCTGATGCTCGACAACGTCCCGCACGTCAAGGCCTACTGGATCATGCTGGGCGTCGAGGTGGCGCAACTCGCGCTCTCCTTCGGCGCCGACGACGTCGACGGCACGGTGGTCGAGGAGCACATCTACCACGACGCCGGCGCGAAGACGCCCCAGCAGGTGCAGCGCGCGGAGCTCGTCAGGTGGATCCTCGACGCGGGGCGGGTCCCGGTCGAGCGCGACACCCTGTACAACGTCGTCTGGAGCGCCGACGAGGAGCTCGCTCCCATCGGCGCGACGGCGACGGCGTGAGAGCGCACGGGCTCTCGCCGGATTCCGTGAGGATGCCGGGGCTCGGGAGGACTCCGGCTGGGAGGGACGACCGCCGGGTACCCGGGAGCCTCCCGCGGAGGCAGGTCCTCTTGAGGGCGAAGGACCCTGCGTCCAGGGGGTTCCAAGAAGGCGGTCCGAGGCCACAATGTCGCCCATGATCGGGGGAGCCGGGCTCAGCGAGAACGCGCTGCGGGGCCAGAACCTGGCGCTGCAGCAGCTGGCGCGCGGCGCGGCCCTGGGCGAGGTGCTCGGAACGCTCACGCAGAACGCCGAGGAGTGCTTCCCGGACCTGCGCTGCTCGATCCTGCTCGTCGACGAGACGCATCGCCTGCGGCACGGCGCCGCCCCGAGCCTGCCCGACTTCTACGTGCGCGCCATCGACGGACTCGAGATCGGCCCTTCGGTCGGATCCTGCGGAGCCGCGGCGGCGCTCGGCCGGCGCGTGGTCGTCGAGGACGTGCTCTCCCATCCCAACTGGGAGCCCTTCCGGGAGCTGGCGCGCCGGGCCGAGATCCGCGCCTGCTGGTCGGAACCGATCTTCTCCTCGGCGGGAGACGTGCTCGGGACCTTCGCCATGGTCTACTCGACGCCGCGCGCGCCCAGGCCTTCCGAGCTCGAGTTCATCGTCGCGACGGCGCACCTGGCGGGGATCGCCATCGAGCGCAGGCGCGACGAGGAGCGCCATCGGGCGCAGGAAGAACGCTTCCGCCAGGTGACCGAGACGATCCGCGAGGTCTTCTACCTCACCGAATGGAACACCGACCAGGAAGTGAAGAAGGTCCTCTACGTCAGCCCGGCCTACGAGACCATCTGGGGCCGTTCCTGCCAGAGCCTCTACGACGACCCGCGCAGCTGGTCCTACGACATCCACCCGGACGATCGCGGGCGGATGGTGCGCGCGTTCCTGGACGGGGCCACGCGCGGCACCTTCGACGTGGAGTACCGCCTCGTGCGTCCCGACGGGAGCGCGCGCTGGATCCACGACCGGGCGTTCCCCATCCGGGACGAGCACGACCGGGTGTATCGCACCGCGGGCATCTCGGAGGACGTCACGGCCCAGAAGGAGATCGAGCTCTCCCTGCGCGAGAGCGAGGAGCGGTTCCGGCAGCTCGCCGAGAGCATCCAGGGCGTCTTCTGGCTCACCGACTGGGTGAACCGCCGGATCCTCTACGCCAGCCCGGCCTGGGACGCGATCTGGGGCTCTCCGCGCTCCGTGCTCTTCGGGGAGGATCGCCAGGGCTGGGCGCGGAACATCCACCCGGAGGATCGCGCGCGCGTCCTGGAAGCCTTCTACCGCGACGCCGAGACGGGGACCTACGACATCGACTTCCGCGTGATCCATGCCGATGGGGGGGTCCGCTGGCTCCACGAGCGCTCCTTCCCCATCCGCGACGAGAGCGGCCGCGTCGTGCGGATGGCCGGGATCGCCGAGGACATCACGGAACGCAAGCGCGTCGAGGAGGAGATCCAGCGCACGCACGACGAGATCGAGGCGCTGCGGAAGGAGCAGGTGGAGTCGCTCGCCTCGGAGCTCCTCCTGGCGGAGGAGCGCGAACGACGCCGGCTGGCGCTCGACCTCCACGACGACCTGAACCAGACGATCGCACTCGCCCGCATGAAGCTCGGGCAGCTCCTCGACCGGCTGGACGAGTCGCTGCGCAGCCCGGCCCAGGAGATCGTGGATCTCGTGAATCAGGCCAACGAATCGGCCCGTTCCCTCACCTTCCAGCTCTCCCCTCCGATCCTGCACGACCTCGGATTCGAGCCCGCCGTGCAGTGGCTGGTGGAGGACGTCGGCCGGCGCTACGGGCTCGACGTCGCCCTGGAGGGACCGGAGGAGCCGAGCCCGCTGTCCGAGAGGATCCGGGTGCTGCTCTTCCGCGCCGTGCGCGAGCTGCTCATCAACGTGGCCAAGCACGCCGGGGCCACGCAGACGAGGGTGCGTTTGGACCGCGACGAGAGTCACCTGCGCATCGTCGTGGAGGACGATGGTCAGGCCTTCGACCCGCGGAGCGTGGGGAGCCGGGGCCTCGGACTCTCGGGGATCCGGGAGCGCTTGAGCCACCTGGGGGGTGAGATGAGCATCTCGTCCGCCGTCGGCCGCGGAACGCGGGTGACGCTCGTCGCTCCCCTCGAACCCGTCCAGGAGCAGGAGTCATGACCCTTCGCGTCCTCTTGGTGGACGATCACCAGCTCATGCGGGAAGGCCTGCGACGGATCCTCGAGGGCACCTCCGGGATCCTGGTCGTGGGGGAAGCCTCGAACGGGGGTGCCGCCCTCTCCGCCGCGGCCGAATTCCACCCGGACGTCGTCGTCATGGACGTCGGGATGAGCGGCATGAACGGCATCGAGGCGACCCAGCGGCTGCGCGCGGCACACCCCGCAGTCAGGGTCGTGGCCCTGTCCACCCACTCGGACAAGCGCTACGTGCGCAACATGATCCGGGCCGGGGCTTCGGCCTACGTCCTCAAGGAATCGGCCAGCGACGACCTGCTCCGAGCCGTTCGTGCCGCGGCCCGGGGAGAGCACTACCTGTCTCCCCAGGTCACGGGCTGCCTGCTCGAGAGCTGGACCGCTTCCCAGGCGGGGGATTCCTCGTCGGCCTACGACGTCCTCGGCTCCCGGGAGCGCGAGGTGCTCAGGCTCCTCTCGGAGGGCAGGACCTCCAAGGAGATCGCCTCCCTCCTCCATCTCTCCGTGAAGACCGTCGAGACCCACCGGCGGAACATCACCCAGAAGGTCGGCCTCCACAGCGTCGCGGAGTTGACGAAATACGCCGTGCGGGAAGGGCTGACGAATCTCGAATAGCCTCGGAAGTGGAGGGCGCCCGAGCATGCCTCGCGGGACGCGCTACCCAACCTTCGAAGGATACTTGGGTGGAAACCCGGATTGTGGAGGGCGGACTCGAAGCTAGCCTGACCTTCGAGACCCGCCACCTCGAAAGAGGGTGGCCGCCGATGCGATGGACAGCGTCCGCTCGAGGGGGAATCGGGGGGGACCCAGCCCGCGTCGTCAGCCTGGGCTTCTTTGGTGTCTCCGGTGCTCCGGAGGTGAGAGGGCCTCCGGAGCGCCAACCCACTCCCGCCGGGGCGATCACCGAGCTCCGACGATGCCGGGAAACCTCCAGACCGCTCCCCCTGGGCAGGGAGCATCGAGCTCCACGACTCCGGGCCGGACGGGATGAGGTACCACGAGACGCTTCGCGTGCAGCGCGATGCTCGCGTCCGGAAGAGCGGCCGTCGCGCCGTATTTCAGGTCGCCGAGCAGCGGAGCTCCGAGCGCCGCCATCGCCGCGCGCAGCTGATGAGGCCTGCCCGTCTCCGGGACGAGCTCGACCAGGACCCGGCGCTCGTCTCCCCTTCCTGAGGAGGCAAGCGAACGCCATCGAGTTCGGGCCCGTTTCGCGCCCGCCGCTCCGGCGCTCACGACCATGACGCGGTTCCTCGCCGTGTCCTTCCACAGCCAATGCTCCAGGACCCCCTCGGTAGGACCGGGGGCCTCCCTGCTGACACCCCAGTAGACCTTCTCGACCCGGCGTTCGCGGAACGCGCTCGAGACGCGCTCCGCCGCCTTGGAGGTCCGCGCGAAGAGGACGATCCCCGACACCGGACGATCGAGGCGATGGACGACACCGAGATACACCGCTCCAGGCTTGCGGAACTCCCGCTTCAGGAGAGCCTTCGCATGCTCCAGGAGGCTTTCGTCGCCGCTCGAGTCGGGTACGGTCGGCATGCCCGCCGGCTTGTCGAGGGCCAATAGATGGTTGTCGAGGTAGAGGGCTTCGAGCATTCCCCGGCTCAACAGGCGGTCAGATCGTAACCCTTCCTGGGAGTCGGAGGTCGGCACTTAGGTTCCTGACCCATCCTCCCGATGAAGAGGCGTGCTTTTCTTCGTTCGATCCGCTCGGTTACCTGCACCTCTCGACCATCTAGAGTCGCGTCGAGACCTTCGATGCCGTGGAGACCTGGCAGGGGTCGGCATCGGGGGAAAGACGCAAGGCAGACGTCGATCTCCATGATCCTCCCCACATTCTCTGGGGTCGTGCTCGCGCTTTCCACGACTGGCACTCCCTCCCAGGACACGACCTCCACTTTCGACTTCGGCGGGCTCGCCGAGGGGGCGCTCGCCGGCCGAGGAATCTCCTCTCGCGAAGGGGGGACAACCTTCGAGGAGTTCCTGGCCCGGGACGAATTCGCCAGGATCGGCCTGGGATCCTTCGACCTGTGGATTCCCGCCGCAGCGCTCGGAGATGCTGCTCGAGCCGATGAATTCCGTAGCGCGTGCCTGACCCTGCTGGACGTGGAGGAACGCTGGCATGCCTGGCTCGATCCATCGACGTCCGAGGAGTCGGCTGCCGCGACCGACCGGAGGGCGCTCCAGGAATGGATCAAGGGATGGTCCAAAGGCGAGCTCGCTCGGGCTCGAAGCGGCGGAGCCCTGTTCGACCTCCTGAAGTCGAAGGAGAGGGTCGTGGAAGCCGCGCACCGCCTGGTCGACCTCTCTGTCTATGACGAAGCGACCGTGCAGGCGGTCGGGAACCGCAATCAGATCGTCTTCGCCCCCACCCGGCGTGATTTCCTCGAGCTCGTTTCGATCGCGGGGCTCCTGCATCCCGGAGATCGGGACGCCCTCTGGGATCCCCGGAACCTCGAACGCGCCTCAGCCTGGCGAGGCTGGTGCCAGATCTGCTGCTTCGAGAACGTCAACCGACCCGTCGACCCTTCCAATCCCTTCGAGGGGATCGCCATGGAAGCCAGGAGCCCCACGAGCTTCGAGCAATTCGTCGCGGATCGCGGCGCCGCGATCCTGTTGCGCAAGGAGTTCTGGAGTCAGGGAACGCACTTCTTCGAGGAGTCCCTGAGCACGACCCTGGTCCTCGATGTCGTGGGACGCAACAACCTGCACGGCGGGGACTGGAAGATGGAATACAGCTGGAGCGGTGAAACGACCCAGCCCTACGAGCGGTTCGTCCCGGGCGGGAATCCCGCGGGAGGCACGCTGCCGACCCGCAAGGCGGGGCTCGGCTTCGTGACCAGCACCGAGACCGAGATCTCGCGTTACCGCAAGAACGAGGGAGAAGGCTACTTCCTGAAACCCCTGCGGGAGGGACAGAAAGCGGGACAGAAGCTCGTGAGGAAGGACAAGGACCACCCCCTCCGAGAGGACTCCAGGGCTCACTTCGAGCTCTTCTCCCTCGAGACCCACGAGTCCTTCGCGGTGACGGCGCCGTTCCTCGGCCCCTTCGCGGAGGGGAAGGCCCTGCCTCCCGACGAGTTCCTCGACGACTACGAGGACTACTTCCGCGCCTACCGTTCCGGATTCCTGCACTGGCTGCGGGAGGAGGGCGGCGGCGATCCCCAGGCTTCCGCGGAGAGGTTCGGACGGCTGATCGCCGGCCAGGCGAGTCGCGAGCCCTCGAAGGCCTTTCACCAGGTGGTCGAGGACGTCTACGGAGTCCCCCTCAGTCATTCGAGCGGGGGAGTGGACAGCCTCGAGTGGCGTTTCCTGGCCTTCCTGGCGAACGGACGCTGACCCGAGCTCAGAAGCCTCGCAGAAACCGCGCGCAGAAACCGCAGGGCAGGAAGCGCGCGGGCTCCCCCGCGGCGGGTCCTTCCTCCGGAAGCGCGAGTTCCCCGGCCTCCACCTGCCCTTCTCCGATCTCGCGGAGGAGGTTCACCAGGGCGAGCGGCGAGTGCCCGACGGCGTAGGTCGACAGGACCAGGAAGGACCTGGGCGCGAGGAGCCGAGCGCAGGCTTCGAGGAGCGAGGCGACATGGTCCTCGAGCTGCCACTTCTCGCCCTTCGGCCCGCGCCCGTAGTGCGGTGGATCGATCAGGATGCCGGCATAGCTCGCACCGCGCCTGACCTCCCGCCGCGCGAACGCCTGCGCGTCCTCCAGCACCCACCGGATCGAGTCGCTCGGGGATCCCGACAGCTCGGCGTTCTGCCTCGCCCAGTCGAGGGAGGCTCGCGACGCATCCACGTGCGTCACCGCATACCCGGACGCGGCGGCAAGGAGGCTCGCCGCGCCGGTGTAGGCGAAGAGGTTCAGGAGCTCCGGGCGCGCGCCGAGACCCGGCCGCAAGCGCTCGACGAAGCTCCAGGTGACCGCCTGTTCCGGGAAGAGCCCCACGTGCTTGAAGGGGGTCGGCCGGATCCAGACACGAGCGCGGCCGAGATCGAGCACCCATCGAGAGGCTTCGCCGCCGGGCGCGACACGATAGCTGGGACGCGCCTCCCAGCGCCCCCCGCGATCGCTCTCCCGCACGAAGCGCAGGTCCGCCTCCCCCCAGCGCGACGCATCGGATCGCCGCCGCCACAGCGCCTGCGGATCCGGTCTCCGCAAGACGACCTCGCCGAAGCGCTCCAGTTTCTCGCCCTCCCCGGAATCGAGCAGGGAGTATCCGGCGAGTCGCGGAGCCTCGAAGACCGACGGAAGCATGCGCGCTCGCACGAGCCTATCAGGGCGCCGGGGGAGTTCCTCGGTTCGCGCGCCGCTCCCTCCACCGGTAGGCTTCCCGACTCCCATGCTCCGCGTCGGCAGCGTGCCCTACCTCGTGGCTCGACCCCTCGATCTCGGTCTCGGCGACGAGGAAGGGATCGAGCTCGAGTACGCGACGCCCTCCGTGCTGGTGGACCGGCTCCGGGAAGGCGGGCTCGACGTCGCGCTCGTCTCGTCGATCGAGCTCTTCCGCCGGCCAGGATACGGCTACCTCGACGGCGGAGTCATCGCCGGCTCCGGCTTCGTCTCGAGCGTCCAGGTCTTCTTGCGCAGGCCCATCGAGGAGGTCGAGAAGGTCGCGCTCGATCCCGCCAGCCGGACCGCGGCTGCCCTGACCCGGGTCGTCTGGCCGCGGACCTCGCTGCCGGGCTTCCTCGAGGTCTCCGCGGGGTCGGATCCGTGCCGCGCGCCCGCCGACGCCTGGCTCCGGATCGGCGACGCGGCCCTGCGTGAGTACGCCGCGCTCGGCGAGCCGACCGTCTTCAACCCCTCGCTGGCATGGAACCGGGCGACCGGCCTGCCCTTCGTCTTCGCGCTGTGGACCGCTCGGCCGGGAGTCGAGCTCGAACCCCATCTGCCGGCCTTCCTGCGCTCGCGCGAGCGCGGCGCCGCGGCCCTGGAGGAGCTCGCCCGGCGTGCCTCGGCCGAGTGGAGCCTCTCCCCTTCCCTGACGCGTCACTATCTGTGCGAGGAGTGCCGCTTCGAGGTCGGGGCCTCCCTGCTCCCCGCCCTGCTCGAGTTCCGCGACCGAGCCGCGCGCCTCGGCCTCGCCCGGAGCGATCTCGAGCCGCGCGCGATCCCGGCCTGAGTCCCCGCGCCCGAGGAGGTCATTGCATCGCGCGCATCCGTTCCCAAACTACGCTTCCCGCTCCGCGCGCGAGCCCGTCTCGACACCGGAACCCATGGAAACCGCCGCTCCGACCCTCTACGACGCGCCGCCCATGCCCAAGAAGAAGGCCAAGGAAGCCCCGGTCGAGCCGCGCAGGCGCGCGACGGCCGAGACGCTGGCCGAACGCCAGCGCGAGATCTCCGTCTCCGAGTTCTTCACCAAGAACCGCCACCTGCTCGGCTTCGATTCGCCGCTCAAGGCCCTCCTCACCGCCGTCAAGGAAGCCGTCGACAACTCGCTCGACGCCTGCGAGGAGGCCGGGGTCCTGCCGGAGATCGTGGTCGAGATCACCCCCACGGGCGAGGACCGCTTCAAGGTGAGCGTGGAGGACAACGGCCCGGGCATCGTCAAGGACCAGATCCCGAAGGTCTTCGGGAAGCTGCTCTACGGCTCGAAGTTCCACAAGCTCTCCCAGACGCGCGGCCAGCAGGGCATCGGCATCTCGGCCGCCTGCATGTACGGTCAGCTCACGACGGCGAAGCCCGTGCGCATCGTCTCGCGCACCGGCAAGCGCTCGCCCGCCTACGAGATCCTGATGTCGATCGACACGGCCCGCAACAAGGCCGACCTGCACGACGAGCGCACGATCGAGTGGCCGCGCGAGCACGGCACACGCGTCGAGATCGAGATGGAGGCGCGCTACCAGAAGGGCCTGCGCTCGGTCGACATGTACCTCAAGCAGACGGCGATCTCGAACCCCCACCTCACGCTCGCCTACGTGGACCCGGGCGGCGAGAGGATCGTGTACGCGCGCTCCACGCGGGAGCTCCCGCCCGAGACGGTCGAGATCAAGCCCCACCCGCACGGCGTGGAGCTCGGGATCCTGCTCGCGATGCTCAAGGAGACGGGCGCGCGCTCGCTCTCCGGCTTCCTGCAGGAGGAGTTCGTGCGCGTCGGCCGCAAGGTGGCCGAGGAGATCTGCACGAACGCCAAGCTCTCGGCCAAGGCCTACCCGACGCGCATCGCGCGCGAGGAGGCGGCCGCGCTGCACGCGGCGATCCAGCGGACGAAGATCTCCTCGCCGCCGACCGACTGCATCGCGCCGATCGGCGAGGACCTGATCCTCGCGGGGTTGAAGAAGGAGATCGAGGCCGACTTCTACGCCGCGATCACGCGCCCTCCGGCCGTGTACCGCGGGAACCCGTTCCAGATCGAGGTCGGCATCGCCTACGGCAGACCCGGGGGCGTCGGGCTCGAGCTCACGGCCGAAGGGCGTATCACCAAGAAGAAGGCCGGCAAGGAAACCTCCGAGGACCTGGTCGCGAACGCCGACGAGCCGATCCGCATCCTGCGCTACGCGAACCGGGTGCCGCTGCTCTATCAGCAGGCCGCCTGCGCGATCACGAAGAGCGTCATCCAGACGAACTGGCGCGCCTACGGGTTGCAGCACCCGAAGGGCGCTCTCCCCCTGGGGCCGTGCGCCCTGCTCGTGCACATCGCGAGCGTATGGGTGCCCTTCACCTCGGAATCGAAGGAAGCCATCGCGAGCTACCCGGAGATCGCCAGGGAACTGCGGCTCGGGCTTCAGGAGTGCGGCCGGCGCATGGGGGCCTACGTCCGGAAGGGCAAGCGCCTGCGCGCCGAATACGACAAGCGCAGCTACATCGAGATGTACATCCCCCACATCGGGATCGCGCTGCAGGAGATCCTCGACCTCTCGGATCCCGAGCGCGACGGCACCGTGAAGACGCTCGAGGACGTGCTGCACAAGAGCCGGAAGTTCTAGCCAGACCCGGTGGCCTCGATCGCCCCTGGCTTCCCGGCTTCTCGATCACGAAGATCGGCGACGAAGGAGCCGAGCTGCATCCGGCTGCCGAGAAGAGCTGGGCGTGGCGCCGTTCCCTGTCGCGGCTCTTCAGGCCCTCGTTCCAGGAACGGACTGAGACGGCACGTCCGCGGCGACCCGAACGGCCTTCCAACGTCCGCGGCGGAACAGCAGGATCCCGACGACCGCGAGAACGCTCTCGGCGATGCAGACCGACCAGAATACCCCCGCGGGTCCCAGCTCGACCGGGCGCGCCAGCACCCAAGCGAGCGGGATCTCGAGCAGCCAGAAGCAGAAGAAGTGCATCCAGGTGGGAGTCAGCGTGTCGCCCGCCCCGTTGAAGCCCTGGATCGTCGCCATGCCCCAGGCATAGAAGACGTACCCGTAGGAGAGGGTGCGCAACGCTGCGATCCCGACCTCGGCGGTGCCGCGCTCCTGCGTGAAGATGGCGACGAGCGCGGGCGCGAAGAAGAGGAACGCCGCGGTGACTCCGGCCAGGAAGACCATGGTCCACAGTCCCGTGAGCCAGACGGCCTTCTCCGCGCGCTCTGGACGTCCGGCCCCCAGGTTCTGTCCGACCAGGGTGGCGGCGGCGTTGCTGAAACCCCAGGCCGGCAGGAACGCGAAGATCACGATGCGGATCGCGATCGTGTAGCCCGCGAGCGCGGCCTCACCGAAGGGCGCGACGATGCGCATCAAGACCACCCACGACGTGGTGGCGATCAGGAACTGCCCGATCGTGCCCGCCGACAGCCTCAGGATCTCGAGCAGGATTCGCGGCGCGATGCGGAAGGCCGGCCCCCGCAGCACGAGCCGTCCACGGCCCCGGCGCAGCATCCAGAGCTGATACGCGACGCCCGTGCCGCGGCCGATGCACGTGGCGAGGCCCGCACCGGTGAGCCCCATCTCCGGGAACGGTCCCAGACCGAAGATCAAGCAGGGATCGAGCACGATGTTGATCAAGTTCGCCAGCCCGAGGGTGCGCAACGCCAGGGCGGCGTCGCCGGCGCCGCGAAAGACGCCGTTGCCGAGATGGATCAGCATCACGACCACGTTGAAGCCGAGGATCAGGCGCGCGTAGCCGGAGCCCCCTTCGACCACGGGTTGCGAGGCCCCCATGAGCTGCAGGAGATCCGGCGCGAGGAAGAGGCACGGCAGACCCGTCACGACTCCGGCCGCCAATCCCAGGGCGAGCGCGCTGGTCGCGGCCCGGACGGCGCCCTCCTTGTTGCGCTCGCCGATGCGACGCGCCACCAGGGCCGTCGCGGCGATGGCGAAGCCGAAGCCGAGCGCATACACGATCGTCAGCATGGCCTCGGTCAGGCCCACCGCTGCGACCGCGTCGTCGCCCAGGCGCGCCACGAAGAACACGTCGACGATGGCGAAGGTCGACTCCATGGACATCTCGAGCACCATCGGAATGGCGAGCAGCCAGATGGCGCGCGCCAGCGGATGGGTCGTGTAGTCGAGCTCCTTGCCCCTCAGGGAGGCGCGCACCTCGGCCCAGAAGCCGCGGGTAGGTCGAGCATCCGTCGCGGCGGTCATGGAGGGGCGGGGATGCTAACCGCGGAGTGACTCCGCCCCGCCCCGGCATCTTGCACGTCCTTCGGGTTCGACGATTCCCTTACGGCGTGAGCGCGGAAGGCGGTCGGCGCCGCGTGGACTCCTCCCCTTCGGTTCAGGAGAATCCTCACCATGGCCAAGAAGAAGGACGACGCTCCCGAGATCGAGAAACGTACGCGCAAGAAGCCGCACCTCGACGAGCTCGACAAGAAGACCCTGAACCTCATCCAGACCACCGCCGAACGGGTCCACACGAAGATCGACGCGCGCGGCCTCCCGGACCTGCGCTTCCCCGAGCGCTCGCTGGGCAACGTGAAGTACGACGCCAAGGTGGGCTACTTCGAGCTCGGCAAGCACACCAAGGTGCGCGCGCTCTCGGTGAACACCGTGAAGACCTTCGCCCAGACCCTGCGCCTGATGGCGATCAGCAAAGAGATGGTGGAGAACGACGACTTCGCTACCAAGCGGGAGGCCTACTACGTCTCGAAGAACTGGGGCGACTGCAAGTTCGACGAGCAACCCGAGTCGGACGCCGTGATGGACGACATCGAGGCGCTCGCCTCGCTCGACGGCCTCTCGCGCGAGCAGTTGCGCTATTACCCCGAGGAACATGGCGGCTCGGTCGCCGGCAACCTGGTCGTGATCGACCGTGACCCGGAGACCGGACAGGAGATCCGCATCGACTGCACCAGCTTCGGCACGGGGTCCTACTCGATCCCCCACTCGGTCGAGCACCTGAAGTTCGAGACCGACGCGAAGTTCGTGATCGCCATCGAGACGGGGGGCATGTTCCAGCGCCTGAACAACCACAAGTTCTGGAAGAGCGCGAAGTGCATCCTGATCGAGATGGCAGGCGTCCCGACGCGAGCGACGCGCCGCTTCGTGCGGCTCCTCGCCGACACCCACAGGCTGCCGGTCCATGCCTTCGTCGACTGCGACCCGTACGGCATCGCGAACATCTACCGCACGCTGAAGGTGGGCTCGGGCAACGCGGCGCACCTCAACCGCTTCTTCTGCGTCCCGCAGGCCTCCTTCCTGGGGGTGACGCCCCAGGACATCCTCGACTTCAAGCTCGAGGACGCCACGCACAAGCTCCAGGAGGTCGACGTCAAGCGCGCCAAGGACGCGCTCAAGAACGACCCCTTCTTCCGGGCCCACAAGCCCTGGCAGAAGGCCTTCGAGCAGATGCTCAAGATGGGCGTGCGCGCCGAGCAGCAAGCGCTCGCGAAGTGGGGCCTCAACTTCGTGATCGACGAGTACCTGCCGAAGAAGCTGCGGGCGCCGAAGAGCTTCTTGCCGTAGCCTCCCGTTCGATCTCGGCTGGTCCGAACCCGTTCCTGCGGAGCTCAGGCCGCGTCCCCGCGCTCGTCGGGAAGCTCGTACGGGGTCTCGGGAGCGAAATCCGCCTCGTAAACGGCACGGGCCCCGCGAGGGAGCCCGTGCCCGTGCAAGACCGTCGGGATCGCGGTCAGGGAACGCTGGTCGGAATGCGCGTGCGGATGTTGGCGATCGTGCAGCGCATGCGGTTCTGCTGGTTGGAGGAGAACTGGAACATGCACACGTCGTCGGAGTAGTCCATGAAGTTGGTCGTCGGATCCAGCCAGGCGCCGCAGGCGGAGTTGCGCGTGCAGGGGCTGAAGTTCGGCGAGCCCTCGGGGTTCGTGTCGCAGATCAAGTCGCCGTTGTTGCTGCAACCCGAGGCGCTGGCGCAGCCACCCTGGAAGGTGTGGTAGAGGCCAAGGTAGTGGCCGACCTCGTGCACGGTCGTGTCGCCCTCGTTGTAGGGCGCGCCGTAGGTGCCCGGATTGCCGAAGGCGCGGTAGTAGATCACCACGCGGTCCCACTTGTTGCCGACCACGCCGCCGCCGCTCGGGACATAGGCGTAGCCCAGGTTGCCGCTGGCCGAGTTGGTGTAGATGTTCAGGTTGTTGTGGACGTCCCGCGCCAGCGTGTTGTAGTAAGTCCCGGTGTCGTTGTACCAGCTGTTGTTCTTCGAGAGCGTCTGGCCGGCCAGCGTGAACTGGACGCCCACGCTCGCGAAGGCGTTGTTCAGGGCGGTGATCTGGGAGGGGATCTGGGTCGAGTTCAGGGTGCCGGTGCTGCCCGTCTTGCGCCGGATCTCGTGCACCCAGACCGGGATGGTGAAGGTCCCGGTGCTCGGGTCGTACTCGGCTTTGATCGTGGTGTTCGAGCTGTTGCAGTCCGCGCTCGTTCCATCGGGGATCGTGAGGTCGAAGAGCGGCAGGCGGTCCGCTCCGCAGCGCAGGCCGTGGTCCTGGAAGAAGCTCGAGCCCACGTAGAGCTCGAAGGAGCCGAAGGTGTAGGTGCCGGTCGGATCGGCCGCGATGATCGAGCCGTCCTCCCTCTCCTCGAAGAAGTAGTCCTTGAAGAGCTCGCCCTGTTGCGCTTGCTGGGCGGCGGCGGAGGAAGCCAAGGCGAACGCGGCGCCGAGCGCCGCGCGGAGCGGGGTGAGACGCATGAGACCTCCTAAGGTTGGGGTGAGAGACCCAGGAGATTCGCCCGGCGCATACCGGGGAACGACCCGGATCGAGAGCGAAAGGGTTTCTACCCTAGGGCCCACCGTTCCGCCATGCCTACCGTGGGAATCTCTCGCCCGGCACAGTCTTCCGCGGACGACGGTCTCGACCGACCCGCGCTCGCCCGCGGGCCTCCGAGGATGCCCCTTCCTTCGCCATCCCCGCGACGCGCGGGGCCGATCCCGCTCCCCCTCCTCGCGCCACGGCGTGCGTCAACTTGCTCCGGACCCGAGCGCGGCGAGCACCTGCTCCAGCGCCGCGCCGAATCCGGCCGGATCCTCCAGCATCGGCCAGTGGCCCACCCCCTTCACGAGCGTCACGTCGAAGCGCGGGGCGTACTTGCGGTTCACCTCGAGTCTCGTCTCGTTCGCGTCCGAGTTGATGGCGTGGATCGGCGCACGCAGGCTTCGCAGCGCTCCCCGGAGGTCGTACTCGCGCGCGCGCTCGAGCATCGGCACCGCGAGCGCGGGGTCGGCCGAACGCGCCTCGCCCACGAGGTAATCGAGCACGTACGCGGGCGAGGCCGGCGCGGCGAGCATGGTGCGGAAGAAGCCCTCCACCGATCCCGGGAAGTCCCGGCGCAACCCGCCGAAGAACTCCTGCCAGACCTCCTGCGGCAGGTCCCACTCGACGTCCTGCAGGGTGTCGACGGGGACGAGCGCAACGACCCGCTCGGGCATGCGCCGCGCCGCCTCGACCGTGATCGCGCCCGACATGGAGTGCCCGAGGAGTATGACCCTTCGCAGACCGAGCCCCTTCACGACGGACACGACGTCGTCCGCGAAGCGCTCGACCGTCCAGTCGATCCGCCCGCGACCCGAACCGCCGTGACCGGCGAGGTCGAGCGCAACGACCCGATGCGTCCGCTTGAAGCGCTCGATCTGGTTCTCCCACCACGCGGCGTTCCCCAGCCACCCGTGCACGAATACGAGCGCGGGATCTCCTCGACCGCCGGCATAGTAGTGGATCGGGATTCCATCGGAGGAGATCACGATGCCCTCGCTCATCTCCATGGGGTCCTCGCTCGCCCCTCCGCCCGTCGAGGTCGCCGCGCAACTCGCCGCAAGGAGGAGCGCGAGCGAGCCCGCCGAGACGTTCCACGACCGCATGTGTCGCATGGGGGATCTCTCCTGCGGAAGAGGCCGACATGCTACTCCTTCCTGCGCGGGGCGGAGCGCGGGAGCAAGGCCGCACGGAGAGTGCTTCTCCCCCATCCACGCGGTGACGAAGGGAAAGAGCGACGGCGTTGACCCGTCACAGGCTCGACAGGATCCGGTAGCCAACCTGGTTGTGCCCGTTTGCGATGCGCACCCAGATCATCACGAAGACGGCCTTCCCTCCGATCGTCAGCGCCACGATCTTCGGCGAGTGATCGACGATGCCCGGGGCGGGGTTCACGACGTCCGCGGAAGCGGGATAGAGGGCGCGCTGGCTCGCCAAGAGCTCGACGACGTCGGCGGCGGGGTCGCCGAAGGCCGTGCTCGCCCAGCCCACGTGGGCCGCACTCGCGTGATCGAAGAAGAGCGCGGGCGTGAAGTCGACCTGATCGTCGGTGGGATCCACGGAAACGGCGTCGACCGTCCAGGTCTCGCCGTCGCTCGACTCGGCGTAGAACACGTCCGTGGTGGGATCCAGGAAGCTCCGGCCGATCGCCCAGCGGTCGAGCGTGGCGAGATAGGCGCTCGAGGAGAGCTTCACGACCGAGGCGAAGCCCGATTGCTGCATCGGATCGTTGAAGGACGCCACCTCGGTCGGCGCCCCGAAGCTCGCTCCGTCGTCGGTCGACTTCGCCACGAAGAGGTCGTACACGCCGAGCGACTTGCGCGTCGTGGAGGCGAAGTAGACCCGCAGGTCGTCGGGCGCGAAGCGCACCACGTTCGGGAACTGGTCGAAGTTCGGACCGCTCGTGACGTTCACCTCGGTCGTGTTGGCCCAGCCCTGGGCCGTGCCGTCGCTCCGGAGGAACAGGACGTGGGACTCGTTGGCGAGGTTCCAGCGGTGCCAGGCCACGTTCAGCGTTCCGGCAGCGTCGATGAAGAGCGACGGGAAGTTGTCGCCCTGCGTGGGCGGCGGGAAGCTCGCGGGACCGAGCTGCGTGATCTGCACCTCGGGCGTCCAGTCGATCGTCTCCGTCGCGAGGTCGATCGAGGTCGACCGGACGTAGTACAGGTCCTTCGTGCCGTCGCGGTCGGAGAACCAGATCACGTGCAGGTCGCCCTGGGCATCCAGCGCCACGGCGGGATCGTCGTCCTCGCCGCTCGGGTTCCCGGTCGTGAGCGGAGTGAAAAGACTCTTCGGGCCGCCGCCGCCGGATCCCGATCCTCCGCATCCCAACAGCGAGAAGAGCAGGTAGAGCTCTCCGAGCGGTCGCTTCGTTCCCGTCGTCGGACGCGCTCGCCCCATCGAGCTCCATGTTCCTGCGGCGGCCGCGGAGTTCAAGCCTCCCGGAGTCCCGGCCTCGGAGGTGCGGTCGAGACGAGCGGCGCCTAGACTCCTGCGCCCACTATGGTCGACCCGCTCACCCTGGCCCTGATCGCCGCGCTCTTCTTCCTCGTGGCGCTGGTCTACTCCTCCGTCGGCCACGCCGGGGCGTCGGGTTACCTCGCGGTCATGGCGCTGTTCGGGGTCGCGCCCGAGACGATGCGGCCCACGGCGCTCGCCCTGAACGTGCTCGTCGCGACCATCGCCACGGTGCGCTTCGCGCGCGCCGGACACTTCTCGTTCGCCCGCTTCTGGCCCTTCGCGGCGGGTTCGATCCCCTTCGCGTTCCTCGGCGGCTCGCTGCTGGTCTCGTCCACGGTCTACCGGCGCCTCCTGGGGTTCGTGCTGCTCTTCTCCGCCCTGCGGATCCTCACGGTCGCGCTCTCGCGCGCATCGGCCCCGATGCAGGCCCGACGCCGGCCGCCCACGCCGGCGGCGCTCTCGTGCGGCGCAGGGATCGGACTCCTGTCGGGCCTCACCGGGACCGGCGGCGGCATCTTTCTCTCGCCGCTCCTGCTCTTCTTCCGCTGGGCGGACACGAAGACGACGAGCGCTGTCTCCGCCGCGTTCATCCTGGTGAACTCGCTCTCGGGGCTGGCGGGCAACCTCGCGAGCGTGCGCTACCTGCCCGAGGAAGTGGCCCTGCTCGCCCTCGTCGTCGGGCTCGGCGGATGGATCGGCTCGACGCTCGGCAGCACGCGCTTCAGCCCGCGGATGCTCCAGCTCCTCCTCGGGGGAGTGCTGATCGTCGCCGGCGCGAAGCTCGTGCTCGCGCTCTAGGCGCGCCGACCTGCCCACGGTTGCGGTGGGCTTACCCGCCGAGGCTTCCTCCACTACACTGGCCGGGAGAGGAAAGCCTTGTGCTGGAGCTGATCGGGATCGTCCTCGGGTTCTGCTTCTGGATAGCCGCGCTCGTGCACGCGGCGAGGAACGCGCACTGGACCTGGTTCGTGGTCATGCTCGTCCTCTGGCCGGCCGCGATCTTCTATCCTCTCCAGCTGCGCGAACGGCGGAAGTCGAAGACACGGCGAAGGAACCGGGAGGCGCGCCTCGAAGAGCGCCAGAAGAAGTTGGTGAAGGAGGTCTCCGACCTGCGCATGGATCTGGACGAGGTCCGATCGCGCGCGAAGGCCTGAGCTCGCGCGGCGCCCCCTCCGCCATGGACCCCGAGCCCCGGGGCGTCGAGAATCGCGGCATGGAATGGCGCCGCGATCCCTACCTCGTCTCGGACGATCCCGCGCTCCTCGACCTCGACGTGATCCACGCCGAGCTCGCGCGCTCCTACTGGGCCGAGGGGATCCCGCGCGCGGTCGTCGAGCGCTCGCTCGCGAATTCGCTGTGCTTCGGGCTCCACCTGCGCGAGGCGCAGATCGGTTTCGCGCGCGCGATCACCGACCGCGCCACCTTCGCCTACGTGGCCGACGTCTTCGTGCTCGCGGAGCATCGCGGGCTCGGGCTCGGTCGCTGGCTCGTCGAGTGCGTCCGGGCCCACCCCGATCTCCGCGGCCTGCGCCGGCTCGTGCTGGTCACGCGCGACGCGCACGCGCTCTACGCAAAGACCGGCTGGAAGCCGCTCGAGAGCCCCGAACGCTACATGGAGATCGTTCGGAAGGACCCGTACCTCCATGGCGGGAGCCCGCCCGCGATTCCTCCCGGTTGAGCTCGCGAGGGAGAGATCCTTGGCGGCCCACGGCCCGGGACGTCGTTTCCCCCCGCAGGAAGAGGATGGGTGTCCCCGAGTCGGCGCTTGCCTGGGGAACCCGCTCCGATCGAGAATCCCGCCGCGATGACGGAGGGAGCGGTGATCCGCCGCCGGAATCGCCCTCGAAGCGCTCTTGCCCGCTCAATCGCCATGAACGCCGAACGCTGGGCCGCCGTCGAGCGCATCTTCCTCGCCGCGCTCGACCTCCTCCCCGAGGAGCGCGAGGCCTTCGTCGCACGCGAATGCGGCGCCGACGCCGAGCTCCAGGGCGAGGTGCTGCGCATGCTGCGCCTGGGGAGTCCCGCGCCGCAGTTCCTCGCGCCTCCCTCGCCCGAGGCCGGCGGCCCGCTCCCCCCGGACGTCCCCATGCGCAAGCTCGGCGACTTCGACCTCCTGGAGGAGATCGGCCGCGGCGGGATGGGGGTCGTCTTCAAGGCCTGGCAGCGGTCTCTGGGAAGGCACGTCGCGGTCAAGGTCCTGCCGAAGGGCTTCACCCTCACCGCGCGCCAGGTCGAGCGCTTCCTGCGCGAGGCGCGCGCCGCGGCGAAGCTCCAGCACCCGGGCATCGTTCCCGTGCTCACCGTCGGCGAGGAGGACGGGACCTACTACTTCGCGATGGAGCTCGTCCTGGGACACGACCTCGCCTTCGAGCTCAAGAAGCTGCGCGAGGCCCTGCACAAGCCGGGTGCCGCGCCGACGACGCTGCCCTCGAGCGGCGACGAGGGCTACTTCCGCGCCGTCGCGCGCATCGTGCGCGATGCCGCCGACGCGCTCCAGTTCGCACACGACCACGGCATCGTGCACCGCGACGTGAAGCCCTCGAACCTGCTCGTCGACGCGCAGGCGCACGTGAAGATCGTCGACTTCGGCCTGGCGCGCGACGAGTCCCAGGGCACGATCACGCGCACCGGCGATCTCGCCGGCACGCCGCACTACATGAGCCCCGAGCAGGCGCGCGGACGGATCCACCAGGTCGACCCGCGCACGGACGTCTACTCGCTCGGGGTCGTGATGTACGAGCTCCTGACGCTGCAACGCCCGTTCGAGGGCAAGACCTCGCAGGAGATCCTGCACAAGATCCTCGAGACCGAACCGGCCGCGGTGCGCAAGGTGAACTCCCGCGTGCCGCGCGATCTCGAGACGATCTGCCTCACGGCGATGGCGAAGGACCTCAAGGGTCGCTACGCGAGCGCCGGGGCCCTGCGCGACGACATCGGGCGCTTCCTCGCGCACCAGGCGATCCTCGCCAAGCCACCGTCCACGGCGCAGCGCGTCCTGCGTTTCGCCCGCCGACATCGCGTGCCGATCCTTGCGGCTTTCCTGCTCATGATCGGCCTGGCGGCGGGAAGGAACTGGCAGAGCTCGGCCCAGCGGCGCCGCGCGCTGGAAGAGGACGACCGCATGCTGGCAGAGCTCGAGGCCACCTCAGACTGGACCCGAGTCGAGCCTGCTCTCCTCGCCGCAGCTCGGAGAGCGCTCGAGCGACTTTCGAGCACATCGAGCCTCTCCCCCGATCGCGCACGGGCACTGCAGGGCCATTTCGATGGACTGCGGGGAGACTGGCGCGATCGAGCTCTCGAGCAGATTGAGACCGGCCGACGTGCGACCTCGACTCAGGCCGTCGACGGCATCGACGACCAGCGCGCCCTCGACGGGCTCGTGCTCCTGACCCGCGCGCTCGTGGTCTTTCCTGAGGATCGCGAGCTCGCCGGTCTCGTGAAGCTCGACCTATTCCATCCGCGCCTCTCCGTACACGCCGTCGACGAGGAGGGTGGAGAACGATCCGGTCTCGTCTACTACCGTCCACTCGATCCGCAAACGGGCCAGCCCGGCCCGGAGGTCCTGCTGGGATCGCTCCCGCTCGATGGGAAGACTGTCCCACCGGGTTACCAGCGCATTCTCGTGCGGGTCGACGGATTCGGCCTGCGGGAGTTCACTCGCTGGCTTGCCCGCGGTCACGACCCCGATCCCATCCGCTGCGTGCTGCGCTCGAACGCGGAGCGGTTCGCGCGCATGATTCGCGTGCCTGGCGACACTCTGCGCTTCCCCGACGAGGCAGGCAGGAACTGTCCGCTCCTCGGGCGGGTGGTCGACGTCGATAGATTCCTGATCGACGAAACACCCGTTCCGGTCGCGGAGTACCGCGCCTTCCTCGTAGCGACCGGACGACCGATGCCCGAGGATTGGCGCTTCCTTCCAGACGAGCCTCGACTCGACGAACTCCCGGCCGTCTCAATCCGCTGGGACGAGGCGCTAGCATATGCCGAGTGGGCCGGGGTCCGATTGCCCACGCATGCCGAACTCGCACTGGCGTTTCGTGGTCCATCCGGGGCTGACGCGGCTCTGAAAGACCTGAACGGCCGTCCGATTCCTAGCGAAGAGATCGACCGGTCCCTCCTCCAAGGCTCACTCGAGGACAAGTTCCGAGCCTACATGACCCAGGTTCCCGCAGTGCGCTCACCTACTTCCATCCGTGGAAGGAATGGAATCTTGCTCGGACCGGGATGCCTGTACGAATGGGCCGAGAGCATGGGATACGATCTCACTCTTACTGGGGTCGTGCCGCGTCGCGAGTGGAGGCTCCTGATCAGTCCATCCCGTTACTCGAACTTCCGGCCGAACGCGCACAGACTCGAGGCACCGGCCGACGCCAGTGCCGCCTTCGGTTTCCGCTGCGCAGCCAGCGAAGGACCATGACCACCGTTCCAAGGAGAGAGTGATGACCGAGAAGTACTACCGACTGAACGTCCACCTGCGCGTCCAACCCACGCTCCCGCAAGGACTGTCCTTTTTTGACGGCCCCGGATCGAGTGGGTTTCCAGGGGTGGTCATCGACGCGGAGCTCGCACGGATCATCGATCGGCTCAACGGCAGCATCCTGCTCCTGCCCGACGTGAACGACGACCCCACGCAAGCGGATGAGGCGCGGAACCGCATCCGGACTCACTTCGAGGGTGTGGTCGGAAACGCGGGTCCAGGCAACTCTCGTTGGGTGCCCCTCTTGGCGAGCGCGGCCTGGACGATCGAGGACAAGATCCGCTGGAACCCGGGGTTCGAAGCCCTCGCGTTCCAGCTCGGCACACAGAGCCTCACGGCGATCGGCTCGATCGATCCGACGCAACCAGAGCTCCCCTACGTCGACTCCTACTCCTTCACGAGCCGCACCGCAGGCTCGATGAAGCTCTGGCTCTGCTTCGGACTGGAGGTTGCCTGATGAAGCAGACGTTCACCTTCCTGAACCAGGGCCCACCTTCACCCGCGCTCCAGATCATCTTCGCACTGCGCCGGGGCCCACTCGGTTTCGCAGGTCTGAGGGAGAACGATCCTTCTCCGCTCCTCTGGTCCATGGAGGGACGCCGCCGCCTGTTCCTCGTCTGGAAGGAGCCCATCCCACGCTTTGCCGAGATCGGCGTGCACCTGTCCTACGTCGGTGAGCGGATCCGCGTCGTGAAGTCGGAATGGGTAGACCCGGCTCATACGCAGGCGATCTTGGAACCCCTGGCCTCACCCGATGCCCAGAAGGATCGCGCCCGGCTCGTGCGTTTCCTCGCCCGGTTCTTCACCGTCCAACCCACCTCGGCCGCGGACATCCTCGCCTGGCGCGAGCTCCGGGCAGGAGCGTCGCACGACAAGGGGTTCTTCAACGATCTCGACCGCGAGACATGGCCCGACGACACGAGCGTCTGGAGCCCGATCCCGTTCACGGATGGGAGCGGAATCGTCCCCGACGCCGTTCGCTCTGCAGCCCTCGACGACCTGCTCAGGATCCTCCAAGTGGGCCTTCGCAAGCGGCAGCTGAGTACGGGGACTCCCGCTTCGCCCTACACTGCCCTGACTGGAATGGACTTGCAGAAGCTGAAGGCGATCTCCGCGATCTCCGTCCACTGCTGGAACAAGCACTTCTCGACCCAGCCGCCCGCGGTCCGCCTTGCATTCCTGCGCTTCGCGACCGGCTACTCGATGCTGCTCGATGGAACCGACCTGCCCGAGCCCGATCCGCAGATCCTCGACTGGAAGAGCCAGGCCTGCCAGCCGGACTCCGGCTTCTACTTCCTCTTCGCGGAGCTCGCCGACCTCTGCATCCAGTCCGGAGTGGATGCGGCCTCCTGGAATCTGCTCTTCGCGGCCCTGGTGCATTCGCAAGATCTCTTCTGGCAGTGCTATCGAGAATCGACGCTGAAGATCAGCTTCAGCGCCCCGGTCCAGAAGGTGGCTCCGTTCACCCCGGCCGTTTCCGAGGTCAGCTTGGGTCCGGACTTGACGACCTTCGAAACGAACTGGAGCGCCCAGCTGCAGGCGGTGTTGTGGAACTACGTGAGCCAGTTCCTGTCACCCGTACCCCCGCCGTAGTGAGTTCGTCCTCGCCGATCCCGCTCACAGCTCCAGCGCCCGCGCCGAGTCGAGCTGCTTCGCCCGCTCCAGGAACTCCCCGAACGGCACCGTCGCCTGCTCCTCCTTCGCGCGCTGGCGCACGGTGACCGTGCGCGCCGCGGCCTCGCGGTCGCCGGCGATCAAGAGGAACGGCACCTTGTCGTGGGAGGCCTGCTTGATCTTCTTGTTCATGTGCCCGGCCTGGTCGAGGCACTGCGCGCGCAGGCGCGCGCCGCGCAGCTCGGCCGCCAGGCCCCGGCAGTACTCGGCGTGCTCCTCGCGGATCGGGACGAGCGCCACCTGGGTCGGCGCGAGCCAGAACGGGAACGCGCCGCCGTAGTGCTCGATCAGGACGCCCGTGAAGCGCTCGAGCGAGCCGTAGATCGCGCGGTGCACCATGATGGGCCGCTTCTGGGCGCCGTCGGCGTCCGTGTAGTGCAGGTCGAAGCGCTCCGGCAGGTTGAAGTCGCACTGCACGGTCGAGACCTGCCACTCGCGGCCCAGGGCGTCCTCCAGCCGGAAGTCGATCTTCGGGCCGTAGAACGCCCCGCCGCCCTGGTCGAGCTCGAGCTCGATCCCGGCGCGGCGCGCGCCGTCCTCGAGCGCGCGCGTCGCCGTGGCCCAGATCTCGTCGGAACCGATGGCCTTCTCCTGCGGGCGGGTCGCCAGGTAGGCGGTGAAGCGGAAGCCGAAGGTCGAGACCATGTGGCACACGAGGTCGATCACGCCCGCGATCTCCTGCGCGAGCTGGTCGGGCCGGCAGAAGATGTGCGCGTCGTCGAGCGTGAAGCCGCGCACGCGCATCATCCCGTGCACGACGCCCGAGCGCTCGAAACGGTACACCCCGCCGAGCTCGGCCATGCGCAGCGGGAGCTCGCGGTAGCTCCGCCCGCGATCCTTGTAGATCAGGATGTGCCCCGGGCAGTTCATGGGCTTCACCCGGTAGGGCTGGCCGTCGAGGTCCATCGGGGCGTACATCATCTCGGCGTAGTTGGCGAGGTGCCCCGACACCGAGAAGAGCTCCTCGCGGCACACATGGGGCGTGTAGACCGCCTCGTAGCCGCGCTTCTCGTGCTCCTCCCACCAGAAGGCCTCCATCGCGCGCCGCACCGCGCCGAGCTTGGGATGCCAGAAGACGAAGCCCGGGCCGGCCTCGGCGTGCAGGCTGAAGAGGTCGAGCTCGGCGCCGAGGCGCCGGTGATCGCGTTCCTTGACCTCCTCGAGCCAGTGCAGGTGGCGCTCGAGGTCCTCCTCCGTCCAGAAGGCGGTGCCGTAGATGCGCTGGAGCATCGGCCGCGCCTCGTCCCCGCGCCAGTAGGCCCCGGCCACGTTCAGTAGCTTGAAATGGAACGGGCGATCGAGTCGGTCGACGTGCGGGCCCTCGCACAAGTCCTCCCAGTCGCCGTGGGAGTAGAACGTGATCTTCTCCCCTTCCGGGATGTCCGCGACCGCCTCGACCTTGAAGGCTTGCCCGCGCCGCTCGAGGCGGCGCTGCGCCTCCTCGCGCGAGTACTCGGTGCACTTCATGCTGCCGGCGTGCTGCGCGATGCGGCGCATCTCGTTCTCGATGCGCGTGAGGTCCTTCTCCTCGAGCGGAGAGGGCAGGAGGAAGTCGTAGTAGAACCCGTGATCGATCGCAGGACCGAAGCCGAACTGCACTCCGGGGAAGAGACTCTCGACCGCCGACGCCATCAGGTGCGAGACGGAATGACGCAGCGTGGCGAGCGGGAACGGCTCCTCGACGGGCGCAGGAGCGTCTTTCGCGTTCATGGGGAGGAGCGCGCGGGGAGGATCGTGCACGCAGCGGCCCACCTGACCTCTCCGAGCTCGCCGTCGCCCCGCGGCCCGACGACGAAGGCGTGAAGATAGCGGGCGAACCGATATCCGGCCACACCCGCGTTGCTACCATGCCGCCGCCCGACGACGACCCGGGAGGTCTCCATGAGCACGAGCACGAGATCGCTCTCCCTGACGGCGAGCTTCAAGAGAGCGCGTGTCACTGTGATGGATCGCGCGAAGACTCCCGTGATCCTGCTGCTCCTCGCGGTGATCTATCTCCTGTCGGGGAAGCTCGGCCTCCTGATGGCCATCCCGCCGGGAGTGGCCACGCCCGTGTGGCCGCCCTCCGGGATCGCGCTGGCGGCGATCCTGCTCTTGGGCGCCCACGTGTGGCCCGGCGTGTGGCTGGGCTCGTTCTTCCTCAACCTCGGCGTCCTCGCCTCCCTGGAGACCGGCGGAGCCTGGACGTCCGTGCTCGTGGCGGCGGGGATCGCGTCGGGCTCGAGCCTGCAGCCCCTCCTCGGCGCGTGGATCCTGAGGAGCGCGATCGGGAGGCGCGACCCACTGCAGCGCGCCGGGGACGCGCTCAGGTTCGCAGCGTTCGCCGGCGCGCTCGGGTGCATGATCAGCGCGACGGTGGGCGTGACGAGCCTGTGGATCGGCGGCATCACCGCCGGACCCGAGTTCGTTCCCAACTGGGTGACGTGGTGGCTCGGCGACGCGGCGGGCGTCCTGATCGTGACCCCGCTGCTCCTCTCCTGGAACCAGCGCGTGTCCACCCGACATCCCCATCGGTGGCTGGAGCTCTCGCTGTGCTTCGCCCTGGCACTGACCGCGGGCACGCTCTTGTTCTCCGCTCCGGCGGCGAGCGTCCTGAGCGGACGACCGGCGGCATTCCTACTCATTCCGTTCCTGCTCTGGGCGGCCCTGCGCTTCGGTCCACAGGAAGCACTGGCCGTCCTGCTGGTCATCACCGGCGTGGCGGTATGGGGGACCGCCCATCACACGGGGCCGTTCGCGCTGGAGAACTTGCAGCAATCGCGCTTGATGCTGGAGGCGTTCCTGGGCGTGGCGGCGCTGACGACCCTGTACGTGGGCGCCGCGGTGACCGAGCGCCGGACGGCGCAGGCGGCGCTGCGCCAGGTCAACGTCGAGCTCGAGAATCACGTGCGAGAGCGGACGGCCGAGCTCCTCGCAACCAACACCTCCCTGACCGAGGAGGTCGCCGAGCGGAAGCGCGCCGAGGACGGCCTGCGATCCAGCAACCGCATGCTGGAGCACCTCAGTCGCGCCCAGCTCCTGTTCATCAAGGACACCGATCCGGGCCGGGTCTTCGGCGAGCTCCTGGACAGCCTCCTCGAGCTGAGCCGGAGCGAGTACGGATTCATCGGGAGGATCCTGCGCACTCCCGAAGGAATCCCCTACCTGAAATCCGACGCCATCTCGAACATCGCCTGGAACGAAGCGACCCGCGCGCTCTTCGCCGAACGCGCTCCGAATCTGGAGTTCAAGAACCTCGAAACGCTGTTCGGCGCCGTCATCACGAGCGGCCAACCGGTCATTTCCAACGATCCGGCCACGGATCCGCGTCGAAGCGGGCCGCCTCCCGGTCATCCACCGCTGCGGGCCTTCCTCGGGCTCCCCATCCATCACGACGACGAGCTCTTGGGCATGGTCGGCGTCGCCAATCGGGAGGGCGGGTACGATCCGACCGTCGTCGAATACCTGCAGCCGTTCCTCATCACCTGTGCCAACATCTTCGAGTCCTGTCGCAACGACGAGCGGGTTCGGCAGGCCGAGCGGGAGAAGCTCGACATGCAGCGCCAGCTGCAGGAGACGCAGAGGCTCGAGAGCCTCGGCGTGTTGGCCGGCGGCATCGCGCACGATTTCAACAACATCCTGGGAGGCATCCTCGGGAACGCCTGCCTGGCCCAGATGGATCTTCCCGCCGGCTCCGGTCCCAGGAGCCACCTGGACATCGTCATCCAATCCACGCAGCGCGCAGCCGAGCTCTGCAGGCAGATGCTGGCCTACTCGGGCCGCGGCCGGTTCGTCGTCCGGCGGTTGGATCTGAACGTCCTCGTCCGGGAGACCCTCTCCCTGCTCGGCGCCTCCATCAGCAAGAAGGCGGAACTCTCCCTGGAGCTCGCCCAAGAGCTCCCGGCCGTCGACGCCGACGCCGCGCAGATGCGCCAGGTGCTCATGAACCTGGTCATCAACGCTTCCGAGGCCCTGGGCGACCGAGCCGGCCGCATCCGCATCCGCACGGGCGTCGAACGCCTGGACCGCGCGCGGCTGCAGGCGATCCACCCGGCGGGCGAAGCGATGGAAGGGGACTACATCTTCCTCGAAGTCCTGGACACGGGATGCGGCATGAGCACGCAGTCGGTGTCGAGGATCTTCGACCCCTTCTTCTCCACCAAGTTCCTCGGCCGTGGCCTCGGGCTGTCGGCAGTGCTCGGCATCGTGCGCGGGCATCGCGGCGCGCTGGAGGTCCAGAGCGAGGAAGGCCGCGGCAGCTCGTTCCGCATGTTCCTACCGCAGGTCGAGGGCAAGACGGAAGGGATCGAGCCGGGCATGCCCGAGCTCGAGGACTGGCACGGCCAGGGAACGGTGCTCGTGGTCGAAGACGAGCCGGTGCTGCGGGCCGTGACGGTCCGGATCCTCGAGGCCTTGGGTTTCGAGGTGATCGAGGCCTGCGACGGGCTCGACGGCGTCGTCCGGTTCCGCGAGAACGCGGACCGACTCGTGGCCGTGCTCCTGGACCTGACCATGCCGAAACTCGACGGCGCGGAGGTCTTGGCGCAGATGCGCAGCGCCCAGCCCGAGATCCCCGTGCTCCTGATGAGCGCCTTCGAAGAGCGGGACGCGGTGCAGCGCTTCGGCGACGCATCTCCGGCAGGCTTCCTCCAGAAACCCTTCCTGCCAGCGGATCTGCAGCGGAAGCTACGCAGCATCCTGCGCTGATCGCGGGGGATGCGGTCACCGGGACCCCGGACCAGTCGCTCGTCAGAGCATGGACCGCGGGGAAGCGATCCAATCGACTTGTGGGGAAGGGTGGGGAAGGGCTCTGCGAGGTGTTCGCAAGGGGCCCCGGCTACCGCTGCCTCCGGTATCGGACGAAAGGCGCGAATCCCCAAGACCCAAAATGCCGCGGACGCTCGGAGTTCCCGGATCTTGGCGGAACGACGCCGAAGGACCGCGATCGGAAATCGGTTCCCCGGGACCGCGGAGGCTAGCCGGGAGGCGTCGGGGGGTCGGTCCCGGGCCCGCGCCAGATCTTGACCTCGGTCTCGAGCTGGATGCCCGTCCGATCCAAGACCGCTCGCCGCATGTCCTCGACCAGGGCGAGGACGTCGCTCGGACGGGCCTTTCCGGGGTTCACGATGAAGTTCGCGTGCTTGGGCGACACGAGCGCGTCCCCGCGCCGCATCCCCTTGGCGCCCGAGGCCTCGAGCAGGTGTCCCGCGGAGCGGCCGCCTGAGAGCTCGCGATCCGGGTTCTTGAACACGCAGCCCGCGGAACGCTCGGTCACCGGCTGCGCCGCGCTCTTCTGGGAGAGGTAGTCGCGCATGCGCTGGCGGATCTCGTCTGGGTTCCCGTGCTCGAGCCGAAGCCAGGCGGCGAGCACGACGGCGCCCGCGAGGTTCCCATCGCGGTACTTCGGCCGGGCATCGGTGCGCCGGAGCTCGATCTCCTCCCCCGTGGGCGAGAGGAGCTCCACGCTCTCGACGACGTCCCACATCTCCCCCCAACGTCCCCCGGCGTTCATCGCGACCCCCCCGCCGAGGTGCCCGGGAACCCCCACGAGTCCCTCGAGCCCGGTCCATCCGAGCTCGCGCGCTGCGCGCACGAGCCCCGGGATCGGCACGCCGGCCCAGGCGAAGAGCACGGGATCGCCGCCCTCCCCTGCGGCCAGGGCCCGCTCGAACCCGCACGCCTCCGCGTTCTCCTCGAGCCCCGCCCGGAAGAGGCGCGTCATGCGCGCGGTCGTCACGACCACGCAGGGGTGCAGGCCCTCGTCGACGATCAGGTTCGCTCCGCCCCCGAGCACGCGCGGGCTGAACCCGCGTTCGAGCGCCGCCCGCCAGGCGGACACGAACTCTCCCGGTGTCGCCGGCTCGAGCAGCCAGGCGACTCTCCCTCCGACGGCGAGGGTCGTCCTAGCGGCGAGGTCCGCTTCGCAGAGCGCCGCGCAGGGCCAGGTCACGGAGGAGAGCATCGCGTACCCGTTCGACGTCGCCGGCGCCGAGCACGAGCGCGGCCGCCTTCTCCGGGAGCGCACGCACGAAGTGCTCGAGCGAAGAGGCGAGCGGACCTCCGTCGACGGCGTCCACGTCGCGCTTCTCGAGCTCGCGCACCAATTCGCTCGCCCCGGCCAGGCGTTCCCCGTCGATGTGCTTGCGCGCCCCGTAGACCTCGGCCACGACGACGTGTCGGGCGGCCCGCAGGCTCTCGGCGAAGGCCTCGAGGAAGCGCGCCGTGCGGCTGTGCTGATGGGGTTGGAAGAGCACGTGCAGCGGGACGCGCGGGAAGACCCGCAACGCCGCCTCGATCGTCGAGCGCACCTCGGTCGGATGATGGGCGTAGTCGTGGACCACCTGGACGCCCCCCACCGTGCCCCAGGGCTCGAAGCGCCGTTCGGCTCCCAGGAAGCGCTCGAGTCCCTCGGCGGCGCCCGCCAGGAGTCGCTCCGCCGGGACCCGCTCCATCCGGGAGACGAGCCCGATCGCAAGCGCCAGAGCGAGCGCTCCGTTCTCGACGTTGAAGTGTCCCGGCACGCCGAGCTGGATCCCGCGCGTCGCCCAGCCCGGTCCTCGCAGCCGGAACCGGAAGCGCCCCTTGTCCTCGCCGAGGAGGTCCGTCTCGAGCTCCCGGCCGAGGCGCCAGACCGTGGCGCGCGTGGCGAAATCGACCTCGTCGGGCACGGCCCGGCCGAGCACGAGCAGCCCCTCGCTCGCGACCTGACTCGCGAAGCGCGCGAAGGCCTCGCGGATCGCGACGAAGGTGCCGTAGTAGTCGAGGTGATCCTCCTCGACGTTCGTGATCACGGCACCCTGCGGGGCAAGACGCAGGAACGAGCGGTCGTACTCGCAGGCCTCGAGGCAGAAGAAGCCGTCCGGACTCCCCGCCACGGCGTTGGTCGAGAGGCGCCGGCAGATCCCGCCGATCAGCGCGCCGGCGGTGCGGCCTCCCGACAGCGCGGCGATCCCGTCGAGGGCGTGCCAGACCATCCAGGAAGTCGTGGTCTTGCCGTGGGTCCCGGCCACGCCGAGCAGGCGCTCGGGCGGAGCGAGACGCGGCAGGAACTCGGCGTACTTCAGCACGGGCACGCCGCGCGCGACGGCGGTCTGGACCTGCGGGTCGTCCGCGGGAACCGCGGCGGACCGGATCACGAGTTCGGCGTCCAGCGGCAGGAGCTCCGCGCGCGAATTCCCGCACGTGATCGGGAGCGCGAGCTCCTTCAGGGAGTCGAGCATCCCCGATTCCGATCGGTCGTGTCCGCTGACGTTCGCGCCGCGTGCGCGCAGGATGCGCGCCAGCCCCGAGACGCCCGCGCCACCCACGCCGAGCAGGTGGATGCGCGCGGGAAGCTTCGCGAGAGCGTCATGTTCCCGGGGAGCCTCGCTCGTGGGTTCGGAATCCATGCGCGTCATTTCCTGCTTTCTCCCGCGCCCGTTCAAGACTCGTCTCCTCGGGCGAGAGCGAGGAGTTCATCGGCCAGCCGCGCGGCTCCGTCGCGCGGAACCGCGACTTCGAGCGCCCGAGCCATCGTCTCTCGCCGCTCGGATCCGCGCGGACCGAGGACCTGGCGCAACTCCTCGAGGAACGCCGGGCCGAGTCGATCCTCGGGCACGATCTCGACGCCACCCCCGAGCGAACGCGCGTTCGCCTCCTGATGGCGGTCGGGATGGTGCGGATAGGGAACGACGAAGGCGGGCCGCGCGAGCGCTGCCACCTCGGCCAGGGTCGAGGCGCCTCCGCGGCACAGGACCGCCGTCGCGGCCCGCAACGCCAGGGGTACGTCGTCCAGGTATTCGCGCCTCCGGATCCCCGGGCGCTCCTCGGCTCCCTGATCCGAGCGTCCCGGCCCCACCTGTTGCAGGACCTGGATGCCGGCCTCCACGAGGCTCGGGGCGTACAGGCGGCCGAACCGGTTCAGGGCCAGCGCGCCCTGGCTCCCGCCGAGCACGACGAGCAAGGGCCGTGCGGGATCGAAGCCGAGCAGGGCCCGCGCGGCGCGGGAGTCTTCTTCGTCGCCCGGAGCCTCGGCAAAGGCCGTCGAGAGCGGCGGCCCGAAGCACACGTGCTTTCGCGAAGCGCGCGGCGGGAGCGAAGCGGGCCAGGCGTGGATGACCCGCCGCGCGAGCGGAGCCATGAATCGCGTCGCCTTCCCCTGGACGGCATTGATCTCGAGGAGCACGCTCGGAACGCCGAGCCAGCGGGCGGCCAGCACCGCCGGGAGCGAGGTGTAGCCCCCGAGCCCGAGCACCACGCGGGTCTCGTGGGAGCGCAGCCGGCCGAGGGCCACGCGCGCCGCCGGGATAGCGCGCCGGGCGATGCGCGCGAGCGATGGAGCCCCGCCGCCCGGGGGCTCGAGGTCGAGGGCGACGCGCTCCAGGGCGAGCCCGCCGAGCCTCTCGCGCGCTCCCTCGAACACTCGGTCCTCGATCCCGCGGCCCGCGCCGAACCACAGGACGGGCGCGAGGGGCGCGCTTCGTTTCCGCAGGTGATCGAGCAGATGGAGTCCGGGAACCACGTGGCCGCCCGTCCCGCCGCCGGCGATCGCGATGGAGAGCGGGCGCGCGGGACGATCGGTCTCGACCATGGGCACGACTCCACAGTCCGCGCCCGTCGAACGCAACTCGCCACGCACGGAGGGAACCGACCGCGCGGGTCAGAAGCCGACCAGCAGGATCGACGGCAGGAGCACCGCGGGCACCTCGGCCGCTGCGAGGGCCGGGGACGCGCGCGATTCGAGCGCGATGGCGTCCTCGGCCTCGGACGGCCGCTCGGGGTAGGGCCCGTCCAGGCCCTCCTTCAAGCAAGCCAGCGTCGTGCGGGCTTCGAGAGCGACCACGAGGATCGACCCGGTGATCAGGAAGGCCGCGGTGGCGCGCCTCATCGGACCTTGCCCTCCTTGCGACCCGAGCTTGGCCTCGAGGCGACGCGGTCCGACTGCACGGCGACCGCCACCTTCGGTCCTTCCGCCGAACTCCCGGCGGGAAGTACGAGCACCTGGCCCTCGACCAGACGATCGGGACGCACCTTCGGATTCAGGTCGGCGATCTCCTTCCAGCGGTTCCCGTCCCCAAGCGTGCGTGCGGCGATCTTCCACAGGCTGTCCCCGCTCGCGACGCGGTACGTTCGGCTCGCCTTGCCGGACGCGGCCTTCTTAGGTTCGGTGGGCGCGGCGAGGAGCCTCTTCGCCTCGGGCCCCGCCGAAGTCGCGCTCGCCCGCTTCTCCGGGAGGAGGATCCTCTTCCCCGTCTGGAGGCGAGCGGGGTCGAGCCCGGGGTTCAGGGCGACGATCTCGAGCCAGCGCTTGGACGTGCCGAGCTCGCGCTGCGCGATCTCACTCAGGGTGTCCGAGGAACGAATGACGTAGGAGTTCGCCGCCTTCTTCGGCTCGGCGGGAGCGGGCTCCTGGACGGGCCCCTGCGGCGGGGAACCGTCGACGGTGGCGGGGATCGACGCCGTGAGCGTCGCGTCGTTCGTCAGGGGATCCGGCGCTACCGTCCCGACCCCGCCGGTCGTGGTCCTCGCCGCGGGCAACCCTTCGGTGGAGGCGCTCGACGGCGTCGCGACGGGAGCCTCTCGTCGCAGGGCGCGACCGGACGGCTCGGCGCGCAGGGTCACGCGGCTCGGATCGTTCGCGTCCCCCCTCTCGGGCCCGGGAGCGGGCGCGGGCGGATTCGAGGCCTCCTTCGCGGCGAGCTCGACGGCCGGGTTCCGATTCGGGTCTTGGTCCTTGCCGCGGTGGTTCCAGATCAGGACCGCTCCCACGGTGACGACCAGGAAGACCAGGGCGACTACGCCATAACGTTCGATGTTCTGCATGGATAGAGATCCTTGTGGGTTCTGCGGGAGGCTCCGAGGGCCAAGCCCACCGAGAGCGCGGAGACGACGAGCGAGGTCCCGCCGTCGGAGAGGAAGGGCAAGGTCATGCCCTTGGGCGGCGCCAGTCCGGAAACGACCTGGACGTGCACCATCGCCTGCAGCCCGACGGAGAGGAGCAGCCCGAACGAGGCCAGGGCCTCGAAGCGCTCCCGCAACGAAAGTACGAGACGCAGCGAGAACCAGAGAAACGCGATCCAGAGCGCGAGGACGAGCGCCGTCCCGATCCAACCCAGCTCCTCGCCGATGAGCGCGAAGACGTAGTCGGATTCGAGATAGGGAACGCCGTCGTTCCGGAACGCGCCACGGGTGTATCCCGCGCCGAACAGCCCTCCGCTGGAGAGGGCGTCGAGCGTCAGGGACACTTGACCGTTTTCCATGCGACCGAACCACATCGAGATGCGGTCGCGGATGTAGGGCACGAAGATGCTGGCGGCGGTGATCGCGCCCCCCCCGATCGCGACCAGCGAGGCTCCCACGGGCAGGAGCCGCGCGCCGCCGACCCACATCGTCGAGAGCGCGCAGATCAGGAGCAGCATCGAGCCGCCGAGATCGGTCTCGATCAGGATCATCGCGAAGAAGAGCAGCGCCAGGACGAGCATGGGCTGGATGCCGCGCCGCAGGTCGTAGACCAGCGAGCCGAGCTTCACGCAGCGGTCGGCGATCCAGAGCACGATCACGATGCGCGCCAGTTCCGAGGGCTGGAAGGAGAACGGGACGCCGAGCTCGGTCAGTTCCATCCAGCGGCAAGCGCCGTTGCGGGCGGCGCGGAACGGTTCCACGAACACGAGCAGCAGCAAGAGCCCGCTCGCCACCACCAGGTGCGGGATGAAGACCCGCAGCCCGGCCGGCCCGAAGCGGAAGGCCACGAGCATCACGCTCACCGCCGCCATGCGGAACAGGCCCTGCGCCATGAGCTCCTGCAGGAACTCGCCCTCCGAGCGGGTCGTAGCGGCGTGGCTCACCTGCACCAGGAATCCCAGGCCGATCAGGGCCAGGACGACCAGGAACAGGCGCGTCGCCGGATGCATCGGGTCGTGGACCTCGGCGCGCCGGGCGAGACCGTCGAGGAAACCCGTGATCGTGAGCTGTCGGCCGATCGGACGTACGCTGCTGGCAGAGGTGGAACGGGCCATGGTCAGCGCACCTTGAGCAAGGCCAGGCTCGTCAGGGCCCCGCAAGCGGCCACGATCCAGAAGCGCACGACGACCTTCACCTCGTGCCAGCCGCGCTCGCGTCGGCGGAAGACGCCGCCGTAGCGCTCGAGCCCGTGGTGGATCGGAGCGAGGGTGAAGAGGCGCTTGCCTCCCGTGCGCTGGAACCAGATGCGCTGCAGGAAGCTCGTCCCGAGGTCGGCCACGAACACGCAGGCGATCAGGGGCAGGACGAGTTCCTGCTTGGAGACGATCGCCATCCAGGCCATCGCGCCGCCCAGCGGCAGCGAGCCCGAATCTCCCATGAACACTTGGGCCGGATAGGCGTTGTACCAGAGGAAGCCCATGCAGGCGCCGAGCAGCGCCGAGCCGACGACGGCCATCTCGGAGGCCTGCGGGACGTGCGGCAGGTTGAGGTAGCTCGTCCAGTCCGAACGCCCGGTGACGTAGCAGAAGACGGACAGCGCCAGTCCCGACAGGATCATGCAGCCCGCGGCGAGTCCGTCCATCCCGTCGGTGACGTTCACCGCGTTCGCCGAGCCGGCGATGACGAGCCACTGGAAGGCCAGGAAGAGCACGATCCCAGCCCAACCCCAGTGCGACAGGGGCACCTCGGCCTCCTTCAGGAAGGGCGGGTAGAGATCGAGGATCGTGTCGCGGCCGTTGATGCGCGCGTACCACACGAGGGCGAGGAGCACGCCCAGGATCGCCAGCGTGAGGCCGAGCATCTTGGCGCGCGGCGAAAGCCCCTTGCACTTGGGGATGGTGAGCTTCTTGTAGTCGTCGACGAAGCCCACGGCCGCGAACCCTCCCACCAGGAGGATGCCCAGCACGACGTGCACGTTGTCGAGTCGCGCCCAGAGCAGGACCGAACCGAGCAGCGCGGCCACGAGGAAGCTCCCTCCCATCGTCGGCGTGTCTCCCTTCCCGGTAGCGAGCGCCGCGGCGGCGAGCTCGGGCGCGTCGGTCTTCGACACGTCCTCGCGCACCCGGTGCGACCGCAGCCAGGCGATCGCCCGCGCACCGAGCAGGAGCGCGAGGGCGAAGGCCGTCAGGGCCGCCATCGCCATGCGGAAGGAGATGTAGCCGAACAGGCGCAGGGAGAACCCGTCGTGCAGGATCGCGTACAGCACTCTGCCTCGTCCTTCCTCAGCCCTTCCGTCCCCCGCGCCGTTCGCACAGCGCTCGCACGACTTCTTCCAGGCGCATGCGCCGGCTGCCCTTAACCAGGATCACGTCGCCCTCGCGCGCGGTCGCGTCCAGCACGCCTGCCGCTTCCGCCGCGTCGTCGACGTGCACGACCGCCTCGCTCTGGAGTCCGCCCTCGAGCGCACCGGCCGCGGCCGCCTTCGAGAGCTCCCCCACCAGGACGATGCGGTCGATCCCGGCCGCGGCCGCCTCCCGGCCGAGCTCGTGGTGCAGCTCCGCGGCGAGCTCGCCGAGCTCGAGCATGTCGCCCAGCACGAGGATCCGTCGGCGGTGGCCGTGCAGACCGGACAGCACGCGCACCGCGGCGCGCATGGACTCCGGATTGGCGTTGTAGCTGTCGTCGAAGACGGTCAGGCCGCCGAAGTCGAAGCGCTCCATGCGCTGGCGGGCGCCGGAGAGGGAGCTCACGCCGGGCAGCACGTCCTCGAGCGGGATCGAGAGGCCCACGCACGCCGCGAGCGCCGCCAGGAGGTTCTGGACGTTGTGCGTCCCGAGCAGCGGCGAGGTGACCTCGTGCCCGTTCAGCCGGAAGGTCGTCCCGCCGGAGTGGAACAGGATGTCGGTGGCGTCCAGGTCCCCGCGCGCGCCGCTGGCGGCGCCGCCGACGCTGAAGGTGATCACGCGCGCGCTGGTGCGCGCACGCAGGAGGGGCGTGAAGCGGCAATCCGCATTGAGCACGGAGCAGCCCTCCTTGGGCAGGCTGGCGACGAGGTCGCCCTTCTCGCGTGCCACGCCGTCGACCGAACCGAGTCCCTCCAGGTGGGACGCCCCCACGTTGGTGACGATCCCCGCGCTGGGTCGGGCGATGCGGCACAGCGCGGCGATCTCGCCGGGATGATTCGTCCCCATCTCCACCACGAGATAGCGCGTGTCGCGATTCGCCAGCAGCAGGGTGTGCGGGACGCCGATGTCGTTGTTGAACGAATTGGGCGAGGCCACCACCGGCTGCAGGCGCTGCAGGAGGTCGCGCAGGATGTTCTTCGTGGTGGTCTTGCCGCAGGACCCGGTGATGCCGATCACGGGAATGCTGAGCGTGGAGCGATACCAAGCCGCGAGATCGGCCAGGGCGCGCCGGGGATTCGCGTGGACCGCCACCGGGAGGTCCGCGGGCAGGGCCGCCAGGTCGAGGGAGATCCCCTGCTCGAGCAGGAGCCCGGCGGCCCCCGCGCTCGCCGCGGCCGCGGCGAAGCGATTCCCCTCGAAGTTCGGCCCGCGCAGGGCCAGGAAGAGCTGGCCCGGCTCGAGGGTGCGCGAGTCGGTGCTGAGGCCCTCGACCGCTCGCTCCAGGGCCCCGGGCCCGCCCCGAACCAGGACCGCCCCGGTCGAATCCAGGACGTCCCGGAAGAGGCAGCGGTTCAAGGGAGTTCCTCGCGCACGACGCGTTGATCTTCGAAGGGAATGCGCTCGCTTCGCAATTGTTGCCATGTCTCGTGTCCTTTCCCTGCGACGAGCACGACGTCGCCTCGACCGGCCCGCGAGAGCGCGAACCGGATGGCCCGCCTGCGATCGGGCTCTTCCCACACCTCGGCCCGACTCGCGCGCATGCCGGCGCGGGTCTCGCGCAGGATCTGCGCGGGGTCCTCGCTGCGCGGGTTGTCGCTGGTCACGACCGCGAGGTCGGCGAGCCGCCCCACCACTTCACCCATGGGCGCGCGCTTCTCGCGATCGCGATCGCCCCCGCAGCCGAACACGCACAGGAGCCGCCCGCGCTCGCCTGCTTCCCTCTCCTGCGCCCCGAGCACGCCGCGCAGGGTCGTGAGGACGATCTCGAGCGCGTCGGCCGTGTGCGCGAAGTCGACGAAGACCCGGAAGGGCCGGCCGCCGAGATCGATCTCCTCGAGCCTGCCCTTCGGAGCGGAAACGGAGGCGAGCCCCTGCAGAAGAGCATCGGGGCTCGCCCCCAGCAATAGGACCGCAGCCAGGGCCGCCATCGCGTTCTGGACGTTGTGCCGTCCCAACAAGGGCAAGAGGAACCCGGTCCGAGAGATCCCCATCCCTTCCAGGAACAGGTAAGACCCCCGAGGGCCGGCTTCCGTCACCGAAGCGAAGAGGTCCGCGCGGGACCCGGTCCCGTACGTGAACACGCGATCCGTGATGCCTCGCGCCGCCGCCAGCATCCGCTTCGCGTGCGGATCGTCGGCATGGATCAAGGCCGCGCCGCCCGGCTTCAAGTACGCGAAGAGGCGCTCCTTGGCCGCGGCATAGAGCGCGAGATCGCCGTGATAATCGAGGTGATCGTGTCCGAGGTTGGTGAAGATCGCGATGTCGAGCTCGAGCCCGGCGAGGCGCTCCTGATCCAGGGCATGCGAACTGGCCTCGAGCACGAAGGAGTCGCCTCCGAGCGCCGCGTTCCGGCGGCAGAGCCGCACGAGTTCGGGGGCGTCGGGCGTCGTGTGGGTCGAGGGTTCGCCCGGGCACCCGAAGAGGCGCCATTCCACGGTGCCCACCGCTCCGGGGCGACGTCCGATCGAGAGGAGCAGCTCGCGAACCAGGTGCACCACGGTGCTCTTGCCGTTCGTCCCGGTCACCGCCACCAGCTGCTGGGAACGAGCCGGGAGGCCGTGCACGAGGGCGGCTGCCTCGCCCGCCACGCGGCGCGCCGCGGGATGTACCCAGCGCGCGACGTCCGCGGAGAGGCCGGCGATCGGGCGCGGGGCGAGCACGGCGGTCGCCCCGCTGGCGACGGCCTGGCTCGCGAAGGCCGCGCCGTCTCCAGTCGTGCCGGGCAGGGCGCAGAAGAGCTCGCTGCCTGCGGCTCCGATGCGACGGCTGTCGAGGAACACGTCCGTGAGCTCGGGATCGCCGGCGAGCTCGCACGTTCCCCCCAGACGCTCGACGAGTCGGGAGAGCTTCACCACGACCCCTCCTCGGCGTTCCAGGGTTGGTCGGAGGCGTTGCGCAGCTCCAACGTGGACGGCAGGAACCCCGCGAGGATCTCGCGCCGAGGAGGCTCGCCGTTGCGCGTGAGGCCCAGCGCCTCGCACAGGATCGCCGCCGCGGTGGGGCCTGCGACGCGCGAGCCGAAGCGCTCCTTGCCGCGCGGCTCCTCGGCCACGACGAACACGAGGATCTCGCGTTCCTCCCCCGGACGGCGCCCGAAGACGGCGATCGAGCTCGTGTAGCAGCGTGCATGGGGTCGCGCCGCCTGCTTCAAGGAAGCGATGAGATCCCGTGTGACCCGCGTGCCTTGCTGCTTCCAGCGCGTTCGAGCGGGCATCTCGACGTGAACGCAGAGTTCGCTCGGCACCTTCTGGGCCGTTCCGGTCTTGGTGCCGACGTCGATCTCCGCCAGCGGGGAGTCCTCGCCGAAGGCAGCCCTCGCCCGCCGCAGGATCTCGTGCCGCACCTCCCGGCCCGTCCCCTCGCGGGCACCGAGCCGCATCATGTCGCGCACCTCCTCGCAGGTCTCCACGCGGAAGACGCGCTGGCCCTCGGCAACCGGGAGTTCCCAGCGCTCCTGGGCCTGGGACAAGGCATGCACGACGCGCAGGGGCAGGAAGACTCCGCCACGCACGACCGTCGCGAGCGCGGAGGCGTGCTGCCAGACCGTGGTGGAGATCTCGTGTCCGAAGCACACCGACGCGTGCGTGTACTCGCGAGACCAGGGCAGCGGGGCCAGATTGCCGGCCCGTTCCGGCCCCAACCCCGCGTGCAGCCGCTCGCCGTAGCCCAGCTTGACGAGGTAGCCGCGGAAGGCTGCGTCGGAAACCCTGAGGCCGATCTGCGCCAGGCCAGCGTTGACAGAATGCGCGAAGCACTCGCGCACGGTCAGGACGCCCGTCGGCGCGTGCTCGGCCTCGCGGATGACCCTTCCGCTCGGGCGCCCGTCCTTCTTGGGTATGCGATAGGCCCCATGACCGACGTCGAAACGATCCGTGGGACGCACGACGCCTTCCTCGAGCGCGCAGGCCATGGTCAGGACCTTGAAGGTCGAGCCCGCGGTGAAGACGTGGTAGACGGGAGCGAAGGGGGCGATCGGGTACTCCTCGATCGAATCGACCGCGAGCACGTCGCCCGTCGCGACGTCCGCCACGAGCGCCATCGCGATCGCGGGCCGGTGCTCCTGGAAGAGTTCCTGGAGCGCGCCATGGACGAAGGACTGCAGCGAGAGATCGAGGGTCGCCTCGACCACCGGCGTGGGGCTGGCGGGCTGGTGGGCGAGGAAACCGTTGGCGCGCTCGCCCCGCACCGTGCGGTCCTGGAGCCACTCGTAACGCGCGGGAGAGCGCTCGATGAGCTCGCGCCAGGGCGACTGCGCCAGCAGACGGTCGCACTGGAGTTCGAGACCCTCGCGCGGAGCCGCCTCGGTCTGTTCCGGAGCGAGGAACCCCCAGTTCCCGAAAAGTTCCTGGGGACCGCAGGGATAGGAGCGGTCGCGCGCGAAGGCGATGCGCATCTGCCAGGGAGCCACTCCCTCGCGCTCCAGGAGGGCGTGGAGCGCGAGGACGCGGTCCGCCGCCATGCCGCGGAGCGGCCGCTCGTAGGCGGTCGGGAACAGGGCGGCCCAGACGTCGCGCAGGCGGTCCTCCTCGGCCGAGGAACCCTCGGGTATGCGCGCTCCGGGCTCCCTCAGGCAGCCGTCGATCCCGCATGCCAGGGCTCGCGCCCAGCTCCAAGCCGTCTTGTATCCGTGGATCGTACGTTCCTCGGACGACAGCAGGAGGCGGGGATCCCAGGTGATCTTCCATGACCGTCCGGTCCCGCGCACCCTCTCTTCGAGCCACAGGCCGCGCACGGGCTGCCCGCCTCCGCGAGGTCCGCGATCGATCCACTGCGCCATCCGCTGAGCTTGGCGCGGAGCGAGGCTCAGAACGTCCACCCGGATCACGCCGCCCTGCGCATCGGGCAGGAAGCGCTCGAGCAGGTCCTCCCGGGTCGGGTTCCCGCCCAGGACGGCAGAGATCTCGCGCGCCATGATCTCGGGAGTGTGGGCCTGCCACATGCTGCGCGGCGACATCTCCAGATCGAAGCGGGGCACGAAGCGCGCGACGGTGCGCCCATGGACGTCGCTGATGGCATAGGCGGGGTCGGGGCCGATCTCCGTACGCCGGCGCGTGGGTTGTTTCGCTGCGCGCTGGACCTCCAGCTCTCCGACCCGCAAGAACACGGCCACCAGCACGCCCGCGACGACCACGAAGGCGCTCATGGGGCGGAGTCCGGAGGCCGAGGAGAACGTGGCGCGAGACATCTAGGACCGCGGATGGCGCAGGGGATCCAGAGCGGGACTCGCCTCGCGGAGCAGGCGCCATTCCTCCTCGGCGATAGTGGCTCGCCACAGTTCGTTGCGCCGCGAGAACGTCTCGCACCATTGCTGTAGACGATCGAGCGAATGAGCCCGGGCGCGGTTGCGCGCCGCGAGCAGGGCCGTGACGATCCCCAGCGCAAGCGCCAAGGCGCACAGCGAGACGGAGAGAGGCGTGCGCACCTAGCGGCCCTCCTCGATGCCGCGGTGGAGCCGGAAGCGCGCAGCGCCCTCCGCGGTGCGAACGCGCACGGCGCAACGAAGGAGAGCGGAACGCGCCCGGGGATTGGATCGGCGCTCGCCAGCCCCGGGTCCGAGGGGCTTCTTGTTCTCCAGCAGCCAGGATCCTTCCCGGGCGCGTTCCGTGAGGTAGCGCTTGACCACCCCGTCCTCGCCGGAGTGGAAGGTCAGGACGACAAGGCGCCCTCCGTCGGACAGCAGTCGCTCGGCGATGGAAAGGCCCCGCGCGAGCTCGTCGCCTTCCTCGTTCACCGCGCGGCGAAGCGCCTGGAACACGCGCGTCGCCGGATGGACCTTGCCGCGGGCGCCGGCGGCGGAAGTGACGACCTCCGCGAGCGCCAGCGTGCGCAGGAAGGGAGCGCGCCGACGGGCCGAAACGATGGCATGCGCGATCTTCCGAGACGAGCGCTCTCCGCCCTCGTAGTAGAAGAGGTCGGCGAGGTCGGCCTCGTCCCATTGGTTGACGATGCTCGCGGCAGTGCGGGTCCGCGTCGGGTCCATGCGCATGTCGAGCGGACCGTCGGCGGAGAAACTGAAGCCTCGCTCGGCTCGATCGAAGTGCAGCGAGCTCGCGCCGAGATCGTAGAGGACGCCAGTCACGGGATCGGCGCCGACCGCCGAGGCCAGCGCGAAGAGCCGCGAGATCCGTCCGTGCAACAGGCGCACGCGGGAACCGAAGGGCTCCAATTCCTGGCGCGCATGCACCAGGATCTCCGGATCCTGATCGACGCCCAGCAGTCGAGCGCGGGGAAAGGCGTGGAGCAGGGCCCGGGCGTGACCTCCGGCGCCCACGGTCCCGTCGACGATCCAGCCCTCCAGGTCGTTCCCGCGATCGCGAAAGGCGGTGACGACCTCGGACACGAGCACCGGAACGTGCACCCGTTGCTGATCCCGGGCTTCCCTACCGGCCTCCACCTCGATCCCCCTTTCTCCCCCCGCCGTGATCATCGCCTCCTCCGGTTCTCCTCATCCCTCCACGGGTCGTGCACCCTTGCCGACGAGGACCACGTCGAGTTCGTCGAAGTCCCCCTGGTTCTCGCTCTCGAATCGTTCCCATTCCCCACGGTCCCAGATCTCGACGCGCTCGGCGACTCCCACCATCACGACCTCGCGCTCGATGTGGGCGAACTGCCTTAGCTTCTCGGGCAGGAGCAGACGGCCCGAAGCATCGAGCTGGCAAGGGTGGGTGTTCGAGAAGAATAGCCGTTGCATCTTGCGCAGCTCGGCCCCGCCGAAGGGCTGCGTCTCGAGTCGCGAGAGGACCTTCTCGAAGCCTCGTTCGGAGAAGAGGAAGAGAGAACGCTCGAAACCGCGCGTCAGGATCGCGGAGTGGTGCCCATCGGCGTCGCGCTCCAGGGACTCCTGGAAACGCTTGGGCAAGAACACCCTGAACTTGGCATCCAGGGTGTGGATGGACTCACCGCTGAACACGCTCCTGATCTGCCTCCGCTAGATGCCCCACTTTGCGCCACTATCCGCCACATCGTGATCCTAGACACCAGGCGGCCGTTGGAAAGGGGGAAGCCCAGAATTCGGGCCAGGAAACGGGTGGGGCTTCCACCGACGAGTCTCGCTTCCTTATTAGGTGTCAGGCCAAGAAGATGGCGGACAACCACCATTCCTAGTGGGTTCAAGGGATCCTTACCCCATATCTTGATCCACTCACCCCTGAGAAGGGCCACCAGGGCAGACCGTGACCCGGATCAGACCGCCGGCGAGGTCGAGCCTTCTCCCGCCCCCACTTCGTGGTTCGAGAGGGGGCCGAGATCGGCACCGACGTCACCGTCGAAGACCCGCTCGAGGTCCTTGCGCAGCTCCTCCGCGCGAGCCGGAGTGAGGTCGAAGACGGCGACCTCGATCTCCTCCGCTCGCCGGGAAGGGCGGACGATCAGACGCTCGCCGCGATCGATGCGTTGCACGCGCACGAGTTTCAGGCGCTTCTTGCGGAGCAAGAGCAGGGCCAGCAGGTAGCGCAGTTCGGCGAATCGTTCTTCGGCACGGCCCGCGAGGGCCAGGAACAGACGCTCGATCGAGTCGAAATCGATCGCGAGCCCGCGCCTCTCCATGGATCGGTGCTCGGTACGCCAGAAGACGAGGCTCTCGGAATCGGTCCCCACAAGCTCGAAGCAGGTGGAACAGCGGTCCTCGCGAGCGAAGCCCTCGGTCCCGAAGAGCAGGATGGAGAAGTGGTGCTCTCCTTCAGCGAAGATCCGCTCGCATTTCGCGCAGCGCACCTCGCGGCGGTGGATCTTCCATTCCGTCATGGCGGCTGATCAATCTGTCACAGGGTCCGCGCGAAGGACAGTCCCGAGGCCTCACGGGAGGCCGAGTTCCCCTCGACTGCGCATCGAGAGCGAGCGATCCCAGGCTTCCGCGGCGGTCTCTTGGAGCCGGTCCCGCCACCAATCCTGTGTGGGAAGTGCCGGAGCGCCCCGATCGACGACCTCCGCGTAGATTCCGAGCAGCCGCCGCAGGTGGTCGCGGCACGAAGGCACGAGTTCCTCGACCGAAGGCAGGTTCTCCCGTAGCCGCGACCACGTCAGCGGCTCGTCCAGGAGACGAACGAGCACCCGTGCGAGATCTCGTTCCTCACCGGGTTCGTAGAAGAGCGCACCTCGACCTTCCACCAGACGTTCCACGAAGGCACCCGAACGCGGCATGACCATGGGAAGGCCGAGGGCAAGGGCTTCGTCGATCACGAGCCCCCAGGTCTCGCAGGCTCTCGATCCGCTCACCATGGCGTGGACCGACGTGCAGGGATGCGAGGAGAGCTCCTGGGCGTGGAAGGGGCCGTGGAAGGTCACTCGCAGACCTCGGGCTGATTCGCGCAGTCCGCGAACGAAGTCCGGATCGGCTTCGGCGCCGGCGAGATGGAGTTCGACCCGCGAAGGGTCGGGCAATCTCCGGATCGCGCCGAGGAGCAGGTCTTGCCCCTTGAGCGGATAGAGATGCCCCCAGGCCCCGAGGACGAGCCGACCGAGCTCCGCGGGGGGGGGAAGGGGAGTTCGCGGAAGGAGCGCGAGATCGCGGCCGAGCGGAACCGTCCGGAAGGCGATGCGCCCTTCGTCGAGCCCCAGGAAACGGGTCAGCGCCTCCCCATGGGTCCGGCTCGGAACCAGGACCGCTCGCGCGAGATCGAGTTCGCGCAAGACGTCGCGTCGATGCTCTTCGAGGGCGAGACGCTGCCCCACCGCGTCGATCCACGGCGTCCGCGGAGGCACCAGGGCCGCGCAAGAGAGGCACGGGTTGGCCGCGAGCGGCACGTCGCAAAAGCGCTTCGTGTCGGGGCGTACGCGGAAGGTCACGAGACAGCTGGACCAGAAGTCGTGCAGGGTCAGCACGGCGGGGATGCCTCGTGCCGCGGCGGTCGCGACGAGATCGCGCGAGAGACGGATCCAATGGTGGACGTGCACGAGGTCCGGTCGTTCTTCTTCCAGGATCGCCTGGAACGCCCGGCGTGCCTGGACCGACGCGCTCTTCTGCCAGTGGTCGAAGAAGAGATCGGCACGGTGGATCTTACGCACGCGGATCTTGTGCCCGTCGACTTCGTCCCACTCCTCGCTCGTCCGGAAACCCTGCTGACACAGCAGCGTGCCCGCGACCACGACCACTTCCACGCCTTCCCGCGCCAGCCCGTGGGCGAGTTCCTGCACGCTCTTCTCCGTTCCGCCCAGGAGTTCGGGGGGATACCCGTGCACCACCAGACAGACCTTCATGGCTGCGTGTCCGGACTGGAGGTCATGGCGATTCCGTAGCGCCGCTCGAACTCTTCGGCCGTTCGGTCGACGCCCCGCACGGGTTCGGAACCGAAATCGAGGCGCCCGAGTTCGCCGGGATCGGAGAGCAAACGGCTCAGCTGGCGCACGAGATCCGTGACGTCGCCGTTCCGGAACGTCCAGCCGTACCTCCCCTCCTCCATCAGCTCGGCCATCCCGCCCAGATCGGAGACGAGCGCGGGCGTGCAGGTGGCTCGCGCTTCGAGCAGCGTCAGGGGCGAGTTCTCGTACCAGGTGCTGGGGATCACGATCAGGTCGATCTCCTCCCAGACCCGGGCGACGTCGTGCGGCTCGATCGCCCCGGGCATGCTCACCGAGAGTTCCTCGGCCCGCGCCGCGAGGGACGCCACGTACTCGGGATGGTGGAGCTTGGGACCGTAGATCGTGAGCGTCGCCCGCTCGCGCAGCTCGGGCACGAGGCGTGACCAGGCATCGAGCAGGAGATGGGGCGCCTTGTGGGGCGCGAGCGTCCCGAGGAAGGCGACGCGCACGGGCGTCGAGGGACGCCGTTTCGCTCGCCGGGGGTTGCCCAGCCGACCGGTCTCGATTCCGTACGGGACGTGCACGATCCGCTGCGCGGGAATGCCCCAGGCGAGGAAGCGTTCGCGCATGAATCGGCTGGGCGCGAAGAAACACTGGACGTGCGGAACCACGCGTCGTTTGAGCTCTCGATCGCGCTCTGCCATCGCACGTTCCATCTCGAGCTCTCGCGCCTCGCGCTCGCCCTCGGCGGGCGCAGCGGTGGGCGCAGGCAGAAAGCGCTGCAAGAGCCGGACGAGGGGCGTGAGGTCGACACCCAGCCGGGAATGGACGGACGCGACCCCGCGCGCGACGCGGCGCTCGAGCGGAGTTTGGGCGTACTTCAGGCGCGTGAGACAGCTCCCGCAACGGGCGAAATCGACGCGGTGACAGATCGAACCATCGGCGTGGACGAGCTGTCCGAACCGAGCGCACTGCAACCAGTAGTCGTGCAGGGTGAAGAAGACCGGGACTCCGCGCTCGGCGGCCGCCTCGACGCAACCGACCGAGAGGTAGAGCAGGTGCATGAAGTGCACCACGTCCGGGCGGAATTCGTCCAGGACCCGACGCAGGGCGTCCACCGCGGGCGGAAAGTCCCAGGTCTGACGGAAGTCGAGGTAGAACAAGTTGTTCACGAGCTCGTGCACGACGATTCCGTTCCAGGAGCGCCGCTCGAGGGACAGATGGGGACGCCGGATGTCTTTCTCGGTCGTGAAGACGCGCACGTCGTGCCCCCGTTCCCGGAGGCGCACGGCGAGCTCGGCCGTGTGGATCTCGGACCCGGAAGGATGTCCCGGGAGGAAATCGTGGATGACGAAGAGGACGCGCATTCCGTACGGACGGGGACCTTCTACCCCGCGAGAGGGCGCGCAATCCACCACCACGCCCGGAGCACGACGTCCAGCGCCCGCGCCAGCGTTCGAGACGTCCCCGAATCGACCAGCGCGGGGGATAAGGTCAAGGGACCTCCGACGAGGAGATCGCGGTCGTGCACCTTGCGCGTCCGCGCGATGCCGCCCCGGTGGGCCAGGATGCGCGGAAGCTCGCCGAAGAAAGCGCGTTTCCCCGCGAGGTGGGCGCGCAGGAATCCCTGGCGCAGGACGAAGGCGAGCCAGGCGCACTCGTAGACCAAGAGGCCAGGTGCGATCGCGAGGAGCGTTCGGAAGGAATAGAGCTTGGCGAGGATGCGCCAGCGGTTCTTCGAGTGCAGGAAGATGCGCCGCTCCGGATAGCCTCCCCCGCGGAACGAGAGCCCCGCCGTTCCCCCTCGATGCCGGACCCGGGCGTCCTCGACCGCGATCAGACGGAAGCCCAGGATCCGCAGGCGCAAGGAGAGCTCGAAGTCCTCGGCCAGGTAGAAGAACTCCTCGTCGTAGCCGCCCGCCGAGAGAACCTCGTCCCGATCGAGCAGCGCGCAGATCGCGATCAATCCGTCCACCTCCACGACTCCCTCGCCCCGCGCCTCGGCGAGCGGCCGATAGAAGTTCCGCAGGGCGAACAACCCGACGTAGTGGAAGGAGGCACCGTCGTAGTGCACCCGCTGCGGGTCGTCATAGAGCACGCTGCGCACCTGGGCCACGACGCAGTCCGGACGCGCCTCGAGGGCGGCCCGGAGTTTTCGGACCACGTCCGGCTCGAGGACGGCGTCGTTGTCCACGGCCAGGACGAAACGTCGCCGTGCCGCGCGCATCCCGGCGTTGCGCGCCGCGCAAGGACCGCGATTCTCCGCGAGTCGGATCACGCGCACCGAGGGAAAGCGCTCGCGCACGAGGGCGACGCTTCCGTCGGTGGAGGCATCGTCGACCAGCAGCACCTCGTCGATGCCCTCCTGGGAGAGGACGGAACGCAGGCACTCCTCCAGATAGGCTTCGCCCTGGAAATTGCACACGACGGCGCTGATCCCTTCGATGCGGCGCGCCTCGCTCATGCTCGGGATCATACCGGTCGAGCACCGTTCGCTCCTCGAAGAGCAGGGAAGGGCTCAAGGGGCCCCCATCCTCGGACGATAACCAACGCGTCCCCTTTCGGCTCGCAAGCCCCTCCCTCGGGCTCTCCAAACCATGTTCAAGCCCCCCCGCGAACTGGTCGTCCGTCTGGACGATTCCGGCCAGGATTACGTCGGCATCATCGTCGATTCGCTCTCCCTCGAGGAGAGCACCTGGGTGACCGTCGACTTCTCCCTGGTCCATTCCCCGCTGCTTCCGCTCGGCGAGCACCGCGAACTCGCCTTCGTCGGCGGCCCGCTGGCTCACCCCCTGTGCATCGAGGGCATCGTGACCCATCGCAGCGAGTCCAAGAACCGCCGGCAGTACGAGTTCCAGCTGGCCTCGAATACGGGCGCGACGACTCGCTCCTCGTTCCCTTCCCTGCCGGTAGGAGAGGACGAGTTCCCCTGTAGCCTGCGCTCGGAGGACGGCCCGGGATCGTTCGAGGCCCCGGTCCGAGCCCTGTTCGCCACCGGCCTCCTGCTCGCACTCTCCCCGCACCAGGATCGCGCCCTGCTCCAGGCCTGGAAGTGTCGGATCGCGCTGACCCTCCCCGGAGAAACCCAACCCATCGAGCTCTCCGCGGTGATCTCGAACCGCTTCCTGCAAGGGGACGAGATCCTGTACCGCCTGGACTTCTTCGTCGAAGAGATCCCCGACTTCATCGCGAAGCAGGAGCGGATCCTCGCCTTCGCGACTCGGCGCTACGCGGAGCTCTTGCAGCGCGCGAAGGGCAGGACCGAACGTGTCGCGGCGGTCGCCAGCGAGGGCAGGATCAAGTAACCCTCGAAGGGCGGGGAGTATCCGGCCCCGCAGGCGAAGCGCGCCACCCACAACTCGTCGCCCTCGCGATAGGGAAAGTTCGGACGGACTCCCGCTCGGACTCCCTGGCAACCACTCGAGCGCACCATGAGGGGCTCGGAAAGCGTCGTTCCCAGCGAGCGCTCCAACGCGGAAGCGATCTCCTTTCCCAGCTCGAGCAGGACTTCCTTCTCGCTCTCGTCGGGCGCACTACGCCCACGGGCGAGCTCGACCAACTCCTCCGGAAGGAGCAGGAGGCGCGCGGCGAGGGCGAGAGATTCGGAGAGGGGCAGGAGCAGGGCGCCATGGAGCCCAAGCCCGCGGAACTCGAACGCGAGCTTGAACGAGATCTGGACCCCCCCCGCGCCGCAGGGACGCCTGCGCGCGCTCGCGCAGCGCATCCCTTGCAAGACGATCGGCTGGTCCACGGCGAACGCGAGCTCCTTGCACACGGCGCGCACGGCCTGCTCGAGGAGCTCGACCTTCGAGACGACGACTCTTCCCACCTGCCTTCCTTCCTGGGTCGGTGGTCTCTTCGAGAAATGGACGGGGGAGTTTGAAGGCGAACTCGGCGGATTCGGGAATCGCGGGCACGCCCGGAAAGCCTTTCCGGACTCGGGTACCATGCGCCCATGACCGACTCGCTGCGCGTCGCCCTGGCCCAGGTGTCCCCGCGGTTCCTGGACCGCACCGCCACCCTCGCCAAGGTCGTCGAGAACGTGCACGCGGCCGCCGCGCGCGGAGCGAAGCTCGTCGCCGATCTCGAGTTCGCTCGCGTCCTCGAGGAGCGTCAGAACTTCGATCCCACGGCCCACTACTCGCGCCCCGACGTCCTGGGATGGGTCGTCGACCGACGGCGCCAGCGCGTCGCGGAGTGGATCGACGGGTGAGCCCGACCTGCGCTGCGTCGTTCGCGTTCTTCCTCGTCCCGCAAGCGTTCGGCCCGGACTCCGGGGTCCTCCCCGAAGCCCTCGTGCTCGCCGGCCCGGACTCGCCCGGGGACTCGGCCCTGGGCGAGGTGCTCGCCGCGAGCGGGCGGTTCCACGCGCTCCGCTCGCGCCCCCTGCGCCGCGAACTGGATGACCTCCCGCGATTCAAGCGCTTCCAGGTGCTGCTCTTCGCGGGGGGAGTCGCGGATGCGTCCGCGGAGGAGCTCCGCACCGCGTTGCGCCCGGGTGCGGGCCTCGTGGTCCTGCATCCGGGCGATTCGCCCCTGCTGCGCGAGACCTTCGATCTCGTGTCCTCACCACGAACCGAGGACTCCTCGGATCCGCTCGACTACGCCGTGGAAGACCGCTCCCATCCGATCACGCGTGCCCTGGAGGACTTCGAGGCCCACGTGGACACCCTCGACTGCGCCCTGGTTCCCGATCCGGGTGGCGCCTGGAGGACGCTGGCTCTGCGCGCGCCGCCCTCCGCCGGCGAAGGTCCCTGGCTCGCCGCGCGCGAGACGGACGGGAGGCGACTCGTCTACGTCGCTTGGGGCCACGACGCTCGAGCGCTCGATCCCGCGTTGCGCGCACTCCTCGTGCGCGCCTGCGAATGGGCGGCCCTCGGAGACGTCGCCGAAGGAGGCGTCACGCCCAACCACCTCACGCCGTGGGAGCGCAGGGCCGGCTGGCGCGCGCTCTTCGACGGCGCGACCCTGGAAGGCTGGCACGTTCGCGGGAGGCCGGGCCCGCCCGGGCGCGGCTGGTCCGTCGCGCCGGGGGAGCTCGTCCTCGATCCGACCGCGGCGCCGGGTGACCTCGTGAGCGACGCCGTCTTCACCGACTTCGAGCTCGAATTCGAGTTCTGGTTCCCGCCGGGCGGGGACGGCGGCGTCCTGTACCGGTTGCGCGAGACGGATCCGGAGGGACGCGGACTCGAGTACCAGATCCTCGACGATGGGGTGAACCCGGAGCGACTCGACTCACGGAAGAGCGCGGGCGCGCTCTACGGTTTGCGGGAGCCGATCGGCAAGGCCTTTGCCCCGCCCGGACGCTGGCACCGGGGCCGCATCGTGTCGGTCGGCGATCGGATCGAGCACTGGCTCGACGGCCGGCGCGTGCTCGCGGCCGAACTGGACACGAGCGATGCAGTCGACGTTCCCACCTCCATCGCGCTCCAGGATCACGGCGACGCCGTGCGCTTCCGTAGTCTCTATCTACGGGATCTCCTCCACCCCCCCGGCACGCCCGTCGCCCTGTTCGACGGTCATTCGCTGGCCGGCTGGCGAGCCATCGGCGACGCCGCCTTCGAGGTCGAGGACGGCGCGATCCTCGGACGCTCGGGAGGCGGAGGGCAGAGCTTCCTCGTCACCCAGCGCGAGTTCGCCGACTTCGTGCTCGAGCTCGAGGTCAGGACGGAGCTCCCCGGCAACTCGGGGATCCAGGTGCGGAGCCACGTGGACGAATCCGGTCGCGTCTTCGGGTATCAGATCGAGGTCGATCCCTCCGATCGTTCGTGGTCCGGCGGACTCTACGACGAGGCGCGCGCCGGCTGGCTCCAGACGCTCGCGGGGAACGAGCAGGGCCGGGGCGCCTTCGAGCCGGGAGAATGGAACCTCTACCGCATCGAATGCGTCGGCCCGACGCTGCGCGCCTGGGTGAACGGAATCCCGACCACGCATTTCGCACACCATGCCGATTCCCGGGGCGTGATCGGACTCCAGGTCCATGCCGGCGGCGAGACCCGCGTTCGCTTTCGGAACCTCCGCCTGTGGGAGCTCCCCGGTTAGCGAATCTTCATCGGAGGGAAGATCCTTCTCGGCCTGCCGAGGAGCCCAGAACGCGGTAGCCTTGCCAGGAGCTCCCAGGCTCGCTCGCGCTCCCCCACGACCCATGAAGCTCCATTCCTCGATCCTGGCGCTCGCCCTCTTGTCCTCGGCTGCGTGCAGCGGAGGTGGCGGAACGAAGCCCTCCGGGACGAACGGCGTCACGGGCACGCTCCAGATCGTCTGCACGGATTCGCCCTTTGACTACTCGCTCGTCTCGAGGGCTTCGATCGACGTCGTGAAGATCCGGGCCCATCGCGACGAGAACGCCCAGTCCGGATTCGTCACCCTCTACGACGGCGCGCCGATGACCGTCCCCCTGGACCAGTTGCGCAACGGCATCCTCCAGACGCTCGCCTCGGGTCTGCTCCAGGCCGGGACCTACTCCCAGATCCGACTGCACCTGTCGAGCGCGCGCCTCGAGCTCGTGAACGGCAACGTCTACTCGACGGCGGACGGGACGCTCAAGTTCACGAACCAGTCGACGAGCGGCTACAAGATCACCCTCGATCCGCCGGTCGCAGTCCCCCCGGGTGGGGTGGCGCGCGTGCTGCTCGACATCGACCTGACGAAGACCTTCGTGCCGATCCCCGCGAACGACCCGGCCAACGCGCGCGAGTACATCCTGCGGCCGAACGTGCGCGCCGCAGTGCTCGGTCTGGCCGGGGAACTGCGCGCGACAGTGCTCGCGAGCGACGGCCAGGGCGGACTCGTCGGCGTCCCCGGCGCGTCGGTGTACCTGCTCTTCCCGGGCGAGACCGATCCGGCGAACAGCGTGGCGTCCACCGCGACCGACCCGGACGGTTCGGCGGCCATCCTCGGGATCGTGCCTGGCTCCTACGACGTGCTGGCGATCGAAGGCGGACGTTCGGCTCGTGAGGATGCGGTGTCCATCCCTGCGGGAGGCCCGACCTCGGTCGAGATCGTCCTGCCCTGACCCCCGTGCGATCCGTACCCGGACTCTTCGCCCTCGGTTTCCTGCTCGCGGCGAGCGTCGGCCTCCTCGTGTTCGGAACCGACAGCGGGAGCGTTCCCGTCGCCTCGGAGGTACGGGCGGAAGCGCCGGTCGGCCGGGGTCGGCGTCCGGCCCCCCATGCCGATCTCGCTCTCGCCGCGCCCGACGCGGAGGAATCGGTCCCCGCGCTCCGGCGATCGGAACCTCTCGGGAAGGAACGCCCCGCGCTGGACGAGCTGGTCGAGCGCCTCCGCTGGCGGCCGCTCTCCGCGCCCGATTGGCGCTCCGCGGTGCGGGCCTTCGCCCGCGATCTCGACGACGATCGTCTCGCCTCGCTGCGGGGTTCGCTCGAGGACCCGAACCTCCCCGACGCCGAGCTCGTCGCGACCTGCGAGGTCCTGCGCGAGGCGCAGAGTCTGCGCGAGACGCGGATCGCCGAGCTCTCGGAGTCCTCCCTCGCGCGCCTGTGGAAGACCTTCGAGGTCGCCGAAAGGAACGCCGACCTCTCGGCGCTCGCCGCGGGCTCGATCGCCGCGCTCGGCGGCCCGGATGCTTCCCGCGTCCTGCTCGAGGAGGCGCTGGAGGGGGGAACGAGCGCGCGCGCGATCGCGGCCCGCAACGCCCTCGCCTTCACGACACATGGCTTCGTGGCCGAGGCGCTCTCGGCGCGCAGCGCGGACGAGGACCTGGCTACGCTCGAGCGCCTGGCGGGGAACTCGCGCTGGGCCTTCGAGGCCGTCACGCGCTGGGTCGTCGCCGAACGCGTGGCCGCCGTGGGACTCGACCCGTCGCAGCCGACCGCGGTCCGGCGCCGTGCGCTCGTGGCGGCGGCCACGTGGGAGGAACGCGAGGGAATGGAACTCGCGCTCGAGCTCCTCTCCGATCCCGATCAGCCCGAGGAACTCACCAGCGCGGCGGCCGCAACGCTCGTGAACGCGGCGGCGGGCGACCTGAGTCCCGTGGAGACGCTCTTGCTCGAGGCCGAGGACCTCGACCGGGCCACGACGCTCGCCGCAGCACTCGCCGCACGCGCGAGGCAGGCGAATGGCTGGTCGCGCTCGGTCGCCTCGCGCGCCCTGTGTCGGGCCGCCGAATCGGCCGCGAGCACCCATGCCCGGCGCAGCGCGCTGCTCGCCCTGGGGGCCCTGGGAGACACGGACGCCCTGACCTCGATCGCCGGCGTGCTGCGCTCGGAACAGGACGCCACCGTGCGCGGCGCGTGCGTCGTGGCGCTCTCGAAGTGGCCTGCGAGCGACACGGCCGCGCGGTTGCTCGCGGAGGCCGCGCGGAACGACCCCTCGCCCTCCGTGCGAGCGCTGGCGGAGAACGCTTGCCGCACGGGCGGCGGCGCGGATTCGGCACGCGAGTGACCCGCGCGCTTCCCGTGGACTAGGATGCCCGACCGTGAAACCGATGCGCGTTCTCCTCGCTTCCCTCGCCCTCGTCGGCTGCAGTTCGGGGGGAGGGAAGTCCTCCTCCGGTAGCGGCATCACCTGGGTGCCCCTCCCGCTGGGTCAGGTCTCCGTCCTGGCCCCGGCCTACGCCTGCGGAACGGACGCCCTCTGCTACGACCTCGAGGTGAGTTGCCCCAACGTGGCTCTCCCGGCCCAGGCCTCCCTGCGGGTGGGCTCGGACCCTACCGTCCCGGACCGGGGTGCGATCCTGCTCACGACCGGCGGCGAAGGCTTGGCCTTCTTCGGCGACGAGTACGCGGAAGGGGCCCGCATCCTCGGCGACATGCGGGCGGCCGGATTCACGACCGTCGAGCTGAAGTGGGTCGACTCCTGGCTGGAAGGCAGCTCTCCGGGGGAAGGTCAGGCCCTCCTCGCTTGCCGCCCCGCGACCGTGACGCGCTGGGTCTACGACAACCTGTTCGCCGTCGGCAGCGGAAAGGCCTTCTGCGCCACTGGGAACTCCGCCGGAGCCGCGCAGATCATGTACTCGATGACCCATTACGGTCTCGAATCCCTGTACTCCCTCGTCGTCCCCAGCGGCGGCCCCCCCATGAGCCGCATCGACTGGGGTTGTCTGCCCGGCACCGGCCCCGATCCGGCGGCCGAATACGAGTCGGAGTCGGCCAAGAGCATCGACCTCGGCTATGGATTCCCGAAGGGAACGGGACCTTGTTTCAGCCAGGACTCGTCGTTCGTGACCGTGTTCCAGGACTCGAGCGAGGCCTACTCCACCCACGACTACACCTTCCCGAACACCATGGTCTGGTTGGTCGTCGGGGATCAGGACACGACCGCCGCACCCGCGCAGGCCGCGATCCTGCTGGACCTCCTGCTCCAGGAGAACTCGCCGCTGATCCTGCAGAGCGTCGCGGCGAACACGCCCCACAACGTGCCCAGCACCATGGTGGGAGCCGACCTCGTGCGGGACATCCTGCTCGGCGACTGCGTGCCCCGCTGAGTTCGGAGCCACCTTGGGGCCGAGGCTTGAGCCTTCCCGAGCTCTGTGGGAAGCTCGGTCCAGCATGCGCCCCGGGAAGATCGTCCAGCGCCGACACCGCCTCGACCTCTCCGAGGAAGAACTCCTCGAGGAAGAGGTCGAGGACGCCTTGCACGCCAGCCCGGAAGAACGCATGACCGCTGCCCTGGCGCTCCTGGACGCGAGCTATCAGCTCTGGATCTCCCGAGGTCTATCCCATGACCCAGGACTTTGCCGATTTCCTGGCTGCGCTCAACAGCGAGACGTCTCGTACGTGGTGATCGGGGGGATGGCGGTGATCTCGCTGATCCCCTATCGGACGACGCGTGACATCGACGTCCTGATCGAGCCGACGCTCCGTCTAGCGGCTGCGCAAACTCCTCGAGCGCCGCAAGAAGCGGGGCTCTTGAGAGGGACACGCGCGATCGCCTCGCAAGCCCCTCGAACGATCGGGATGGCAGGATCGCGTCCACTGGCCGATGTTCCTCTCTACCAGCGGTAGAGCGCCGAGGCCCAGGAGATGCCGCTGCCGAAGGTGCAGGAGAGCACCAGCATCCCGCGCTGGAGACGTCCGAGGCGCACGGCTTCCGCGAGTCCGATCGGGATCGTCGCCGCGGTCGTGTTGCCGAAGCGCTCGACGGTGCTGAAGACCTTCTCCTCCGGGATGCCCATGAGCTCGGCGTACTCCACGTTCATGCGGCGATTGGTCTGGTGGATGACGTAGAGATCGACGTCGGAAGGGGCGAGACCGTGGGCCGCGAGCGCCTCGTGCGACACCTGCGGCAGGAGCTCGAGGCAGATGTCGTAGAGCTCGCGCCCCAGCATTTGCGGGTGCGAAGCGGGCTCGTCGATCAAGGCCGGCGTGATGAAGCTCGGGTTCATCGAGCCGGGGTGCTGCCACAGCAGGTGATCCAGGCGCGTCCCGTCCGAGTGCAGGTGCGTCGAGAGGACCTGGGACTCGCTGGAACCTGCCGAAGCGTCGCGCACGTCGGTCGCCGCGACGACCACCGCGCCCGCCCCGTCGCCGAAGAGCGTGGTCACCTTGCGGCCACGCGGCGTCATGTCGAGCAGCTTCGACTGCATCTCGGCGCCTACCAGGAGCACGTTCTGGAACCGTCCGGAGCGCACGTACAGATCGGCGATCGAGAGACCGTAGAGGAACCCCGAGCACTGCTGGCGCACGTCGACCGTGGGAATGCCCGGCAGATCCAGCTTCTTCTGCAGGAAACAGCCCGAGCCGGGCGCGGCCGCGTCCGGCGAGAGCGTGGCGAAGACGATCAGGTCGATGTCGCGCTTCTCGAGGCCCGCGTGGGCGAGCGCCGCGCGCGTCGCCTCGAGGGCCAGATCCGAGGTGGCGAGCTCGGGATCGTCGTTCCAGTGACGCACGTGGATCCCGGTGCGTCGCTCGATCGAGCGCGCGCTGATGTCGAGCGGGCCTTCCAGCTCCGCGCTCGTGACGGCGCGCGGCGGTACGTACATGCCCACGCCGGAAATCCAGGAACGAAGCATAGGGAGTTGGAACGCTACCCGATCGGGAGCTCGAAGTCCTGCGACCGGACCGGCGCGCGGCGCCGCAAGCAGTAGGGAACGTTGCAGAGCACCGAGAGCGCCGCCTTGAACAGGATCCAGGTGGCTCCGGGGGTCTCGCGGATCGAGCGCTGGATCCCGATCGTCCCCGTGGCGTCCGTCACCTCGCCCGCGGCCTCGCGCCCTTCCGAGCGCAGCAGGACGCGCACGACCACGAGGAAGGGCAGCCGCACGAGGTCCCCGAGCGGCGCGTACTTCAGCATCGTGAGCCAGGCGTTGCGCGCATGGAAGTAGAGGCTGCGCTTGCCCATCTGGATCCCGAAGGGGGTCTTGTGGAAGGTCTCGATCTCGGGGTCCTGCAGCACGCGGTAGCCCAGGTTCAAGAGCCGGCAGGTGAGATCGCGCTCGTTGCCGTAGAGGAAGAGGCGCTCGTCGTAGTAGCCGGCGCGCTCGAGCGCCGCGCGCCGCGCCAGGCTCCCGCAGCCGCGGAAGGTGCTCATGTACCGGCGTCCGGCGCGCTTCGAAGCCTCGAGGTAGCCCGTCGGCATGCCCGGCTCGATCACCTCGGTCGAAACGATGGCGGTGGTCTCGGGCTCCGCCAGGAGCCGCGCGGTCGCCTTCTCCAGCCAGTCGGGTGGAAGCGTCACGTCGTCGTCGAGAATCGCCACGAGCGGCGTCGTGACGCTGGCGAAGCCGATGTTGAAGGTCTCGCAGGCCCCGTAGTCCGAGTGCGGCATGACGATCAGGCGCACCTCGGGGAACTCCTCGGCGATCCGGCGCGCGGTGCCGTCGGAACTCGCGTTGTCGACCACCACGATCCCGGCGAAGGGCAGGGTCTGGGCGCGCAGGCTGGCGAGGTTCTCGAGCACGACCCCGGCCTTGTTCCAGGTGGAGATCACCGCCGTCGCGGCGGAGAGGCCGCGCGCCTCGGCGCTCGTGTTCTCGGCGCCCTGCACCTGGGACACGACCGCACCCATGGAACGCTCGAGGAGCGCGAGCGCGCGGGTCGAGAGCTCGGCGAAGCCTTCGACGAACTCCAGCCGCGGGTCCTCGACGTTCACCGTACGCGCGCGGTCGGCGGCCTCGCTCTTCGCGAGCAGGTCCATGTACGCGAGCTGGGAGGCCAAGCAGCGGATCGCCGCGCGCTTCGCCGCGTAGACCGGGGTCACGTCGAAGAGCACGTTGGCCGTGACCTGGACGTTGACGCCGAAGAGCCGCACGCGACGCTCGCGCCCGCGCTCGAGCGCCGCCACGAGACCGCGCGCCGTGGCGCGATGGTCCGGATGGAGCTCCTGGGCCGAGGGCCCGTAGACGAGATCGGGATCGAAGGCCTCGATCTCGGCGAAGAGGCGCGCGGCGAGGTCCGCCGCGTCGTCGACCTTCCCGTCGGCGAAGCCCAGGAAACGATAATCGCGGACGCCGAGCTCGCTGCCCGCCGCGAGGGACTCCTCGATGCGCTTCTTGGCGATGTCGCGCTCGAGCGCGCCGGGGTCCCCCGCCGTGCCGTCCGAGACGACGAGCACGCGCACGCTCGCGCCCCCTCGCGTGTGCCAGGCGAGCATGCCCCCGCACCCGAACACCTCGTCGTCGGGATGCGGCGCTACGACGAGCACGCGCCCTGGGTGCCCCTCGGGGCCCTCGGGCCCTTTGGGATCAGCGAACTGGGGGTAAGTGGCCTTCACGGAGCGGGAACGAGTCTCTCGAAGACTGCCAGGAGCTCGCGGGCGGCCTCGGCCGCCGTCCGGACGCGACGCGGCACGCGCGTGCGCTCCGCCTCCAGCTTATCGGGCGACGCGAGCACCTCGCGAAAGGCCTGCGTCCAGGCGGCGGGATCGCCGGCCGGCAGCACCCGGCCCGCAGCGCCGACGCGCTCCTTGGGAGCTCCGCGATCGGACACCCACACGGGAAGACCGAGCGCGAGCGCTTCGTCGGTGACGAGACCGTAGCTCTCCTCGACCTGCGAGGGGAGCGCGGCGAGGTGCGCGCCGCCCCGCGCCTCGAGCCGCGAGGCGAGGTCGGTGGGCTCGTAGGCTGCGCCGAGTTCGAGCCGGAGGTCGCGCGCCTCGCGCAGGAGCTCGGCGTCGAATCCGCGTTCGACCTCGGCGCCCAGGCACAGGAGCTCGACCCGGTCGGCGGGCAGCGCCGCGAGGGCGCGCACGAGGTCGCCCACGCCCTTGACGGCGCTGCGATGCCCGAGGAAGAGGACGCGCAGCTTCCCCTCGCCCGTCCAGCGCAGGGCGCCACGCCGATCGAACGCGCGCGCGAGGCCGTGGGGCACGACCACGAGTTTCGTCGGGGCGAGGTCGACGAAGCGCCCGAGGTTCTCGGCATGCGAACGGCTGGGGACCACGATGCGCGCGGCGGCGTCGAGCTCCGCCTGGAAGCGGAGCGCGCGCGCCCGCAGGCGCCGCTCGAGCTCCGCGAGCGGGATCCCGGGCGCATCCACGGCCACGCAGCGAGCGCAGGGAACGAAGTCGCCCCGCTGCGGGCAGCGCTCGACCGGTCGCACCGGGACGCGGAAGAAGCGCGGGCAGGTCGCGAAGAGGTCGTGCAGCGTGAGCACGACCGGCCGTTCGCGCGAGAGATCGCGCACGAGGGTCCCCGTCAGCGTCGACCAGTGGTGGACGTGGACGACGTCGGCCTCGCCGACGAGCTCGTGGACGAGCCGCGAGACTCGCGGGCGTTCGAGCTCGAGGTCGTAAGGCTCGGAGGGGAGGCGCGGCAGGAACGCCACCGGGATCCCCTCCACCGTCTCCCGCAGGACGTCCTCGCCGCCGTAGCGCCGGTCCGTGCCGCTGACCACGCGCACCTCGTGCCCCAGGCGCGCGAACTCGCGCGCCTGCGCGCGCGCCACGAGCTCGGTCCCGCCCTCGAAGTGCGGCGCGAAGTGTGGGGTGACGAGGACGAGCTTCACGGGGGGCCAGAGCCTAGGCCAGTTCGCCGCGCTGGACCAGGCTCGCTTGGACTACGCAGGATCCTGCGTCGCTCGCGCCTCGATCACGCGGCGGATCTCGCGCAGCAGCGTCACGGGCCGGAACGGCTTCTGGACGAAGGCGTCGAAGACCCGCGGCTCGAACCTGCCGGCGACGTCGATCGGGTCGTACCCGCTGATCATCACGATCGGGACGTCGGGCGAGAGTCGTCGCAGCGCGGCGCAGGTCTCCAGGCCACCGAGGACGGGCATGGTGACGTCCAGGACGACGCCCACGATCTCCGCGCGGTCCCGCGCGAAGATCTCCAGCGCCTCTTGGCCGTTCCGGCCGGAGACCACGCGGAAGCCGGCGCGCCGCAGCATCTCCCCCACGGCTCCGCGCACGACCTCCTCGTCGTCGACGAGCAGGATCGTGCCGGTTGCCTTCCACGACTCGAGCTGCGGCGGGTCCGCCTTGGCCGGCAGGGGCGACTTCGGCGAAGCGGGGAAGAGCACTTCGACCGTGGTGCCTTCGCCCGGCGTGCTCTGCACCCGGATCGCGCCCCGGTGACCGCGGACGATGCCGAGCACCGCGGCGAGGCCCAGCCCCCTCCCCGTGAACTTGGTGGAGAAGAAGGGATCGAAGATGCGATCCACGGTCTCCGCGTCCATCCCGGCTCCCGTGTCCACCACCCGGATGCTGACGTACTCCCCGTCGCAGAAGCCGTTCCCGAGCCAATCCAGGCCGAGCTCGTCCGCGCTCCACTGCGCGCTGCCCGTCGAGATCGTGATCGTCCCCGTTCGATCGCCGATCGCCTCCGAGGCGTTCGTGATCAGGTTCATCACGACCTGGCGGATCTGGGTCGCGTTCGCCTCGATCGCCGGCAATCCCGGCGCTCCCTGGACCTCGAGGCGTGCGTTCTTCGAGATCGAGACCTGGAGCAGCGCGGCCATCCCCTGCACGAGATCGTTCACGTCGATCGCCTCCACCGTGAAGCGCCCGCGGCCCGAGTACGCGAGCATCTGGTTGCAGAGCTCGGCGGCGCGCATCGCCCCCGCCTCGATGTCGGCGAGCCCCTTGTCCAGGGGCGATCGCGCGTCCAGTTCTTGGCGCAGGAGCGCGGCATGGCCCAGGATCCCGGTCAGGAGGTTGTTGAAGTCGTGCGCGATGCCTCCGGCGAGCAACCCCAAGCTCTCGAGCTTCTGCGCTTGCAGCATCTGGATCTCGATCTTGCGGCGCGCCTCCTGCGCTTCCCTGCGCTCCGTGACGTCGATCACGTAGCCGAGGTAGTGCGTGATGCGACCCGCAGCGTCGCGCAGGATCGTGGTGAAATCGAGCAGCCAGATCGGGCGGCCGTCCCGGCGGACGATGCGGTAGGGCGTGTGCTCGAAGCTCGCGTTCATCCCCTCGCTGCCCTTTCCCACTTCTGCGGTCACGCGCGGGAGGTCGTCCGGGGGGATCAGATCGGCGTAGACCACCTGCCGCTCGAGGAACTCCTGCGCCGTGTAGCCGAAGACCTGTCCGACGTTCGGCGAGGCGTACTCGACCGGCCAGCCCGGCTCGTTGCGCCACTTGAAGACCACCACCGGGCCGCTGATGAAGATGTGGCGTTCCTCGCGCAGCTGGCGGTTCGCCTCGCGCAGCTCCGCTTCGATTCCCCGGTCCGAAGTCCCTCGTTGGTCCAGCGGGTCCCTCCGGTCCACGAGCATAGCGCGCAGGGCTGCATCAACCCATGGGTGGAACGCGCGTTTCTCCGCGCGGCGAGAGCGGCACGAAGGCCTCGCCGTAGAGCGCCGTGTCCGAGAGGTACATGGCGCGCTGCGCGCCCAGCGCGAGCGCCTTGTGCAGCATGCCCGGGATCTCCTCCAGCTGGCTCTTGTGCTCACAGAGCGCCGCGCGCTTCTTCTCGAAGGTGGGCGTGACGTCGACGATGCGCGCGGGCACGAGCGGGGTCCAGACCTCGTAGCCCCAGGCCTCTCCGCGGAACCCGGCCAGCCCGAGCGCCGTGCGCGCGGCGCGCGCGAGCATGTGGTGATCGACGTGGTGCTCCCCGATCCAGGGCGCGTACACGAGGTCGGGCGCGAGGGCCCGCACGCGTTCCGCCAGGCGCCGCGCGGCGGCCTCGAGCTCCGGAGCGGAAGGCTCGTGGCCCTCGGGGTAGTCCCAGAACTCGTAGTCGGAGAGGCCGAGGTGCACGCCCCCCGCGCGCGCCTCCGAATGGCGCCGCGCGCGGTATTCGCGCGGATCGAAGCGCCTGGCCGCGTCCCCCGCCACGCCGTCGAAGACGATCAGAACGTGCACCGGATCCCCCTGCTCGCGATGCAGCGCGAGCGTCCCGCCGGCGCCGATCACGTCGTCGTCGGGATGGGGCGCGAGGAGCAGCACGCGTCCGCGGGGCGGGCGTTCCAGGACCTCGGGCAGGGGCGCGCGCTCGTTCATCGCGTCGTGGCGCTCGGGACCAGCCGCTCGCCGTAGGCTTCGAGCTCGCCGGGGCGCAGGGCGTTGTCGCGCCCCGGGGCGAGCTTGACGAAACGCCAGGCCCCGAGGACCTCGAAGGTGTCGAGGTCCACGGCGCGCACGTAGTACTGCAACCGGAAGAGCCACTCCCAGGCCTCGCTCGGGCAGGTCCAGCGCTCGCCCTCGCCGAAGATCCCGCCGCAGATCACGAAGGTCGGATGGACCGAGATCTCCACCAGGAAGCGCGCGCGGCGCGGGAGCGGGATCGTCACCGGAGCGGTGAACTCCCCCAGATCCGCGAGCGGATGCGGCGGGCGCGCGAGCCAGGCCCGCGGCCAGCGGCGGACGATCCGGTCGATCGCCGCGACCGAGGCGCGCGCGAGCGGGCCGTAGAACTTCGCGTAGTAGGCGCGCTTGCTGAGCTCGAAACGCCGCGTGGGCTCGTCCTCGAAGGCCTTGCCCACGCGCGCCGAGCGCGACCAGTGGTGCAGGATGCGCACGCCGGCGTGGTGGACGACGCGGTAGTCCAGCGCGCGCAGGGTCCGGAAGAGATCGGTGTCCTCGAAGTACAGGGGATAGCGCGGGTCCATCGGACGCCCAAGGCGCTCCAGGACCTCGCGCCGCAGGAGGAGGCAGCAGCCCGAGAGCATGTCGGTCTCGATCGGACCGCTCGCCGTCCACCACTCGAGCGCCTTGTCCGTCCGGTAGCGGCTGTAGCGGCGACAGAAGAAGGGATGCATCTGGGCCAGCGTCACGCGCCAGTGCTCGGCGGGCGTCGGCAGGAGGTTGCGCGGCAGGTTGAACACGCCCAGGGGATCGACGCAGGTCGCCGGATCGACGCAGCCGACCTCGGGGTGCTCCAGGACGTAGTCGATCAGGGACGTGAGCGATCCGGGCAGGAAGTGCAGGTCGGGATTCAGGATCGCCACGACCTCGTGCGGCCGCGCGCGCACGCGCTCGTAGGCCAGGTTCATGCCGCGCGCGTAGCCCAGGTTCTCCCCGGCGCGCACGACCTCCACGCCCAGGCGCTCGAGCTCGCGCAGGAAGGGTCCCTGGTCCTCGGGCGATTCGTTCTCGACGCATACCATGTGGAGCTTCTCGCGCGCCCGCCCCGCGTGCTTCCACTCCTCGAGCAGGGACTCCACGCACCCGACCGCGTAGGAGCCCGTGTTGTAGTTCACGATCAGGGCCGAGAGCGCCACGTCGTGCTTCACCGCGCGCCCCCGGATGGGCTGGAGCGCGCGGGGAGCGGGAGATCGCGGTTCTCCCAGCTCGTGTCCAGCCGGAAGAGCCCGACTTCGCGCGTGTTCGTGCGCACGACCAAGCTCTCGGACATCAGGAACTCCTGGTAGCGGTGGACCCCGCCCTCGTCGAGCAGGATCACCGGCACCAGGAAGTGGCCGGACAGGAGCGGGACCTCGGGCACCCGGAGCACCGTGCAGCCGCGCGTTCCCAGCAGCTCGAAACCGGAGAGCTGGGTGCCGGCGCCGCCGCAGGTCGTCAGGTCCTGGCGCATGAAGCCGATGCCGAGGTGGATCGGCGTCTCGAGCGGCCGCGGGTTCTCCCACCACACGCGGATCTCGAAGGAATCGCCGGTGGCGTAGCGGTAGCACTCCTCGTCCGCACCCAGGCGATAGATGCGCGCGTCCAGGATGCGCGGGAGCGCCTCCGCGCTCCGCCCCGCCGCGCGCGGCGAGGGCGGGAACTGGTCCTTGGTCACCTCTCCGGCCCCGATGTGGTGGCGCTGGAAGGCCGAGTACTCGTTGGTGACCGAGACCGAGTCCCCCTGCGCCATCGGGCGGCCGTGGTCGAGCCACAGGGCCTCGTCGCACATCTGCCGCACGTCGTAGAGGCTGTGGCTGCAGAAGAGGATGGTCTTGTTGGCGCGCTTGAAGGCATAGATCTTGTCCACGCACTTCTTCTGGAAGTACATGTCGCCGACCGCGAAGACCTCGTCCACGATCAGGACCTCCGGATCGACCGCGACGGCGATGCTGAAACCGAGGCGCAGGCCCATGCCCGAGGAGTAGGTGCGCACGGGCTCGTCGATGAACTCGCCGAGCTCGGCGAAATCGACGATCGAATCCATCTTGGCCTCGATCTCGCGCCGCGTGAACCCCATCATGACCCCGTTCATGACGATGTTCGCGCGGCCGGTGAAGTCGGCGTGGAAGCCCGCGCCGAGCTCCAGGAGCGACGCGACGCGCCCGCGCACGCGGTAGCGCCCCTCGGTCGGCGCGGTCGTGCCGGCCAGGATCTTGAGCAAGGTGGACTTGCCCGCCCCGTTCGCCCCGCACAGGCCCAGCGAGGATCCCGGCCGCATGCAGAGCTCGACCCCGCGCAGGGCCCAGAACTCGTGGTGACCGCGGTAACGGCCGAAGCTCAGGCCTTCCAGGACGCGCCGCAGCGGACCCGGATACATCCGGTAGGCCTTGCCGAGTCCCTCGACCTCGAGTGCGTAGCGATCGCCCGTGCTCATACCTCGTCGGCGAAGCGCCGCTGGGAGAGGACGAAGAAGGTATAGCCCAGCACGTAGGCGAGGAGCGCCCACAGAGCGAAGACGAGCACCGCGTGCGGGATCCCCGCCACGGAAACGGCGTGGATCGGCGGCACGCGGCCCGGGATCAGGACATCGCCCATCAGGGCTCCGCGCCAGGCGCACACCAGGTGGTAGATCGGATTCCCGTCGAAGAGCCAGCGATAGGGATCCAGGGCCTCGGGAGGGGTCAGCTCGGGAACCCAGAAGATGGGCGTGGCGAACATCCACAGCGTGAGGAGGATCCCGACGAACTGCAGCGTGTCGCGCAGGAAGACCTGCAGCGTCGACAGGAAGAGCGCCAGGCCGAAGGTGAACAGCCCCTGGAGGAGGAGCAGCACGGGCACCCACAGGAGTCCCGGCCCCGGTGCCGGCCAGATCGGCGAGAAGAGGCACAGGAGGACGAAGGCGAGGAGCCCGAAGACCTGCGTCACCTGCGCGACGAGCGTGACGTTGAGCGGGAGCAGCTCGCTCGGGAAGGTCAGCTTCTTGATCAGGTTCCCGTTCTCCACGATCACGTTCGTCCCGTGCAGGGTCGCCTCGGCGAATCCGGACCAGGTCAGGAGCCCCACGAACATGTAGACCCCGAGCGCGCTCTCCTCCCCCGCCGGGAGGTCCGGGATGCGCTGGTGCAGGAGCTTGGTGAAGATGAAGTAGTAGACCGCGAACAGGAAGAGCGGCTGCACGAGCGGCCACACCCATCCGAAGAGCGTTCCCTGGAAGCGCGCCTCGAGTCCGCGCCGGACGCTGGTCGAGACGAGGTCGCGATGGCGCGCCAAGAGGAACGGGAAGGAGACCAGCCGCTCCAGCACCTCGACGGCGCGGGTCGGGCGGGCGCTGATCCAGCCGGGGTCGGCGGGGGATTCGGAGCTCATGGATTCGGAAGGGGTCTACGCCACGGTCAGCCGCCGGTCGTCCCTTCGAGCGCGGAACGGACGTGCTGCAGGAGGACCTGCGCTCGGATGGGATCGTCCTCGGCCCACTTCCACTCCGCTCGCGTGGGGTCGAGCGGCGCCACCAAGGCCTCGTTCGTCTGCTGCTGCACGCGGGCGCGCACCTTGAAGCGCCGCTCGCCGCTCGGAGCGATCTCGACCACGGCCCGCAGGCGAACCCCCGCGCCCTGGAAGGGCTGGAGGCTCGTCCGCCAACCGCTGGCGATCGTTCCCGCCCCGCGGTCCGTCCCGCCGGCCACCGGATACCCCTGGCCCTCGACCGCGAGCAGGGTGAGCTTGAAGAGCACGGTCTCCGAGGGCGCCGAGACCTCGATCTCGCGCCAGATCGCGGCGGGCTCGCGGGAGCCGAGGCCGGCGCAGGCGCAGAACGCGCCTGCGCTCAGGAGGAAGACGGCGATTCCCGATCCTCTCATGGCGATTCCCTCGTGCCCTGGACGGTCTCCTGCCTCTTGTCGCGCAGCACGAATCGTAGCGGGACCTCGTCGAAGGAGAACTCCTCGCGGATGCGGTGCTCGAGGTAGCGCAGGAACTCCCGGCCGACCAGGCGCTTGTCGTTGACGAACAGGACGAAGGTCGGCGGGATGCGTTCGACCTGCGTCGCGTACAGGATGCGCACGCGCTGTCCACGGGAGCTCGGCGAGCGCGCCTCGAGCGCGCGCTCGAGCACGCGGTTCAGCTCCCCGGTGGATACGCGCGCGTTCGCCTGGGCATGCAGCTCCCGGGCGAGATCGAAGAGCTCGAAGACGTTCTGGCCCTCCTTGGCCGAGAGGAACACGGCCGGGGCGTAGGCGAGCCCGGGCAGCTCGCGCTCGAGATAGTCGCCGAAGGCGTCGGGAAGGACGCCCTGGACGAGATCCCACTTGTTCGCCGCCAGGAGCACGAGCTTGTAGTGCTCCGTGATGTAGCGCGCGAGATCCTTCTCGATCCCGGAGAGCGGTTGCGTGGCGTCGAACATCAGCACCACCACGTCGGCGCGACGGATCGCGCGACGACTGCGCGCGTCCGAGAAGAACTCGATCGCGTCGGCCCGACTCTTCTTCTTGCGCAAACCGGCGGTGTCGATCAGGACGAAGGTCTCGCCCTCGCGCTCGACCACGACGTCGAGCGCGTCGCGGGTCGTCCCGGGGACCTCCGAGACGATGACGCGCTCCTCGCGCGCGAGCGCGTTCACCAGCGTGGACTTCCCCACGTTGCGCCGGCCGACGATCGCGATCTTGAGCACGGGCCTCGGGGGCACCTCCCCCGGTTCCGTGGCGGGCAGCCGCTCGGCGATGAGCTCGACGAGATCCCCGATCCCGTCCCCGTTCTGCGCGCTGATCGGCAGCGGGTCGCCCCCGATCCCGAGCGCGCGGAACGAGTCGACCTCCCAGGCTTGGCGATCGCCCTCGACCTTGTTGCACAGGAGCTGCACCTCTCGTCCCGCGCCCCTCAGCCGGCGCGCGACCTCCTGGTCGAGCGGCGTGATGCCGGCGCGAGCGTCGACCACGAACAACACGAGGTCCGCGGACCGGATCGCGTGGTCGATCTGCCGTTCGACCAGCGGTCCGAGGTCGTCCTGATCCACGATCCCGATGCCGCCGGTGTCGATCACCTCGACCCAGCGCTCGCCGAAGGTCCCGGAGAGACGCGCGCGCACGATCACCCGGTCGCGCGTGACGCCCTCCGTGGGCTCGACGATGGCCACGCGACTGCCGGCGAGCCGGTTCAGGAGCGTGGACTTGCCCACGTTCGGGCGGCCGACGATGACGACGCGCGGAAGGTTCATCGGCGCGGGTTCAGGGCAAGCCGAGGGCTCGGTGGACCTGGGGGATCACGCGCACCGAGAGCGCCCGCTCCCGCGCGTCCTCCACGAGTTCGGAGAGCAACTCGCGCGAGGGAGCCCGGACGCCGTTCATGGGCGTCACGGGTTGCAGGATCACGACGAGCTCCGGAGCGAGGCGCGCTACGTCGTCGAGGATGTGCGCGAAGTCCGCGACATCGTGCCCGCCGGCGACCACGAGCTTGCCGCAGGCATCGCGGCCGCGGACGAGGGCCAGGCACTCGCGCCGGACAGAGGCCCATCCCGTGGCGTCCGCGGGGAGCGCGCCGGTGGATCGCTCGCCCTCCGCGGCGGGAATCCGCACGGGCGGATCGAGGTCCGCGGGGTGCTTCAGGTCGAGGCTCACGTGGTCCACCGCATCGAGCACGCGCTCCAGGGCGCGGGGGTCGCCCCCGGCCGTCTCCAGGTGCAGGCGGCGGGTCCCGAGGAGCGTCTTCAGCGCACGCACGAACTCGGGCCAGAGCAGTGGTTCCCCGCCGGTCACGCTGACGGTGCGAGGCTCGCTTCCCTCGACCTCGGCGACCCAGGTCGCGGCGGCGAAGGGACTCGCCCAGCTGCGCTCGAACCGCCGTCCGCTCGGCGCCTCGATCCGCGCGCGACCGCCGCGCTCTCCGCCCGACCTCGGCGAGGGAACGTCCCAGGAACCCGGCGTGTCGCACCAGCGGCATCGAAACGGACAGCCCGCGAGGCGCAGCAAGACCTGCGGCTCCCCGACATAGAGTCCCTCCCCCTGGATCGAGCCGAAGACTTCGAGGACCGGCGCCGACGTTCCGCGCAGCTCGGCGATCGACGTGGAAGATCCCATCGGCGGCGCGCAAGGAGGGGACGACCCGCTCCCGCTACTTCTTCTTGTCGGCCTTCTTCTCGGCCTTCTTGTCGGCCGCCGCGGGAGCCTTCTTCGCCGCGTCCGCCGGAGCCGCCGCGGCGGGTGCCGCCGAGGCCGCGCCGGCCGCAGCCTCACCCTCGTCCTCGGCCGCCTTGGCCTTCTTGCCGGCGACCTTGAACTTCGTGCGCACCTTCGGGAGCCCCCAGGCGGAGCCCTTCTCGGGATCGATGCGGCCGTCCTTGGTCAGCTTCTGGATGCGCTCGACGCGCGAGAGGACGCTACGCTCACCGATCAGGGCGTTCGCGCCGCGCAGACTGGTATGGATGGTCATCGTCTCGTTTCCTGGATCTGGATCGAAGGGGTCGATGAGCGCCGTCAGGGACGTTGGATCAGGGAGTCGATCCGCGAACGATAGGCATCCCCGTAGGCGTGCGGCCTCCCGTCGCGGGAAAGCCCCTGGAGGGTCTGCTCGAGTTTCGCGAGGTCGTCGGAGCGCGGAGCGGCGCCCGCGAGGACGACGATCTTGCTGCCGACCTCGAGCGGAGTGAAGACCGGAAGACCTTCCTCGCGCAGGTGATCATAGGTCGCCCACGCCAGGGTCTCCGCGGTCGAGGCGTAGGTCGCCACCACCACGGAGTACTGGTTCCGCGCGTCGTACAGCGCGGACTCGGTGCCGCCCGGACTCCTCGGGTAGGGCGGGGCGAGCGTTTGCGCGGGGAGCTCGCGCTCGGGAGTCCTGCGCGGACTCTCCTTCGGCCCTGCGGGAGCACCCCCCGGCGCGGGTGCGCGCGAGGATTCTTCCCTCGGCTCCGCGGAAGCCTGGACGCCGCGGCGTCCGAGACCGATCGTGATCCCGACCACGAACGCGATGCCGATCAGGGCGACCCAGGGGAGCCAGCTCGGCAGCGCGGGCAACGAGCGCGCCCGCCGCGGAGGCGGAGGGGCCTTCGGGGGAGGCGGGCTCTTCGGCGCAGGCCGGCTCGCGGGGAGGTCCTTGCGGGGTGCGCCGGGATCGGCGGCCGTCCGGAAGGCCTCCAGCATGTTGCGCTTGCGGGGGCTCATCCCTGGCTCGGAGGGAAACGCGAGAGGGTACTCCGCCCTCGCGGCGGGGGTCAACGATCGAGCGGGCTCTCCGTCTCGAGCCGCCTCAGGAGGTCGCGCGTTTCCTCTGCGAATTCACCCCCCGGAGCGCGCCCGAGGTACTCCTCGAGCCTCCCGCGTGCCCGATCGACCTGCCCCAGGAGCCGGAGGGCCCGTGCCAGGTTCAAGTGCACCGGTTCGGGCAGCTCGATCGAGCGCTCCCGCGCGGACTCGAGCACCTTCTCCCAGAGCTCCGCCGCGCCGGCGTAGTCCTCGCGCCGGAAGCGGACGATGCCCAGGTGGTTCCTCGCCTCGAGGGCGCCTGGGTCGAGGCGCAGGGCGCCGCGGAACTCGTCCTCGGCGCGGACGAGATCGCCGGCTTCGAAGGCCGCGATCCCGCGCTCGATCGCTGCATTCCCCTCCTCGGCGAGGAGCGTCGCTCCGAATCCCAGGCCCTCGTCGTCGAGACCGAGCGAGCGCGCCGCGAGAACGTGCTCGATCGCCTCCGGACGGCGACGCTCGAGGAGCAGGCGCGTGGCGAGCTTCTGATGCAGCGCGGCGCGCGTGGCCGGGTTCTCCCGGCCCTCGGCCGCGAGTCCGTCCAGGATCGCGAGCGCGCCTTCGAAATCGAGCAGCGCCGCGCGCGCGTCCGCTTCGAGCTCGCGGAGATCGGGATCGGAAGGATCGCGCGCGAGCGCGGCCCGCGCGTGGTCCGAGGCCTCTTCAAGCCTGCCCTCGGAGAGTGCCGCGCGGCCGGCGAGGCCGTGGGCCTGCGCGAGGGGGAAATCGACGAAGGGGAGCGCGGGAGCGAGCTCGCGCGCCTGTTCCAGGGCGGCGAGGGCTTCCCGGCCCTTGCCGCTCGTGCGCAAGAGCAGGATTCCGCGCGCCCGCTCGAGGACGGCGGTGCGCCCGAATCTCTTGTGCGCTTCCTTCAGGGCGTCCCCGGCCGCCGGGAGACGATCGAGGGCGGCAAGCACCTCGACCTCGACCCCGGCCACCTCGGGATCCTCGGGATGGAGTGCGCGCGCGTCCTCGAGCTCGCGCAGGGCGCCGACGCCATCGCCCTCGGCGAGAGCGGCTCGGGCGCGCAGCAGGAAGACCTCCGCCTCCGTCCGGCCCGCGAGCTTCTCGAGCAGGACCCAGGCAGCATCCGGGAGACCGGCCTCGAGCGCTCGCTCTGCATCCTGCAACCGAGGGTCGCCTGCGGATCCCGATGCGGAGCGGCTCGGGCCCGGCGAATCCCCGCGCTCGGTCCCCGTGGTGAGAGGATCCTCACATCCGGCTGCCCAAGACGCCGAGCACGCGAGCAGCGCAGCGCCAATGGGTGCCATCGCGATCCTCATGGTTCCAGAGTATGGAAAATTCGAACGCGATGAGGTCCGGCGGAGAATCCGATTGTTAACTTGAGGATACCGGAGTCCGAAGTGCACGGGGCGATCCCCCCGGATGGACGGTCCTCCCCCCCTGAGGCCATGAAGCATCCCCGCCTGGTCGGCGCGGCTCTCTCCGCGCTCTCGGTCTTCTTCGGAGGCAACTATTGCTGTTGCACCGCGGGACCGGCGAACGCCGCGCAGGAGGGGACCGAGCACGACGAGCACGGAAACGGAGATCGTCACCTTCACCCGGAACCGGCCGCGGACGAACCCCACGATCCGAGCGGCGACCACTGCGGATCGGGTGACGGGAAGGGAGCCACGTGGGGCAGGTCTCTCTGCCAGCTCGGCATCGGCATGAGGACCGCCTGGACTCGAGCTCCGCGCTCCTCGAGGTAGCGGACCGTGCGCTCCAAGGCGGCGAGCTCCTCGGGCATCTCCACGCGCCAGCGAGGCTCCATCAGAGCAGACCACTCCCGACCCAGGGCCTCGCGGTCTTCCAGCCGCGACGGGGGCGGGTTCGCACCGCCCTCCGCGTCCCGCAGGCGGCGCCAGGTGACTCCCAGGCGATACCGCGCGAGCTCGAAGAAATCTGCGCTGCGCATGCGCCACACGCGCAACCGTCTCTCGAAGGACGGCATCGAGGCCGGATGGAGTCCGTCCTCTTCGTCGTAGCGCAGGATCCCGTGGTCGAACAGGGCCGGGAAGTACTGCTGCCTGACGGCGCCGACAGGGCTCAAGCAGAGCACGACCGCGGTCCGGCCCGGCGGAGAACGGAAGAGTCCCTCGTATCTCTCGAGGAAGCGCAGGAACTGGAGCTGCTGGCTGAAGGAGATGCCCGCGATCCCATAGTTGTGGATCCGGCTTCGCTCGGGGGGCTCCAGGAGCCAGACATGGAGACCCGACACGAGGTTGGAGGCGCCGAAGAAGAAGACGCCCCCGCGTTCGTGATCGACGCTCGGGATGTCCTCCAGGAAGAGATACCTGGCGGTCGTGGTCCACCCGCCGCGGTAGGCGTAGATGGAGCTCGTCTCCTTCCAGCGGCTCACCTGGGCGGCGTGCGACTCGCTCACCGCTCGCTCGTCCATCGCGAAAGCCAGGGTCCCCGCGAAGGACCCGCCGACGGTCAAGGCGAGGGCCGAGGACAGGGTCGTCTGCAGCCACCGGAACCGCCGGGGCTGGCCCTCATTGGCCGCGGTCCGCATGTCAGAAGTTCTCATACACCACCGCGGGCGTGTCGCTGCGAGCGAGCAAGGAGATTGTCGCCAGTCCGCACAGGACGACGATGACCAGGAAGGCCAGGATGGGCCGGCGTTCGGCCCAGGACCTGAAGGAAGACGACATGGGTACTCTCTTCGCGCGTTGGCGTTCCCGCGCGACCGTGGAAGCGTGATCGCTCGGGGCGCGCGACCGTCGCCGCAGTCTATCGTTTCCTCGACGATGCGCCCGGAACATCCGCCTCGCGCAACGCCCGCGCGAGCTCCTTCCCGGCGATCTCCGCGCCGCGTGCGTTCCAGTGCGTGTCGTACACCGAGTTGTAGAGGAGCTCCCCGGACGCCTCCGCCTCGGCGAGGAGCGCGCCCGACGGTTCTGTCGAGATTCCCAAGTCTTCCCCGCTCGAGTCTATCCTGGATCCGAGTCCCCGGGAGCGGGCCTCGGCGCGCGATGCGCGGCCTCGGTCGCTACCATGTCCGCATGGAAGCGCAGGAGGGATTCGATCCGCGAGAGGAGCTCGCCGCGCTCTCCCGGGGCCTCCGGAACGCCCTGGACCGACGAGCGGCTCTCGGGCTGACCCGAGTCTCGGCCTCGAGACCTCGAACGAGCGCGTGGGAGTCCTCCCCCGGACCGCCTGGGACGGATCGAGCCCGACCCACTGAGATCTTCTCCGAGACCGGCGTCGCACGCTCGCCGATCGCGGAGGAGAACCGCACGAAGGCTCTCGCCTGTTCCGACCTGGAGAGCCTGCGCGCGGCCGTGGCCCAGTGCACGGCATGCGCTCTCCACCGGACGCGCACCCAGACGGTGTTCTCCGACGGCACGGGGAAGGCGCGCGTGATGTTCGTGGGCGAGGCCCCCGGACAGAACGAGGACGAACAGGGGGTCCCCTTCGTCGGGCGCGCGGGAGCGCTGCTCACGGACATCATCACGAAGGGCATGAGGCTCGACCGGCGCGAGGTCTACATCGCCAACGTCCTCAAGTGCCGCCCGCCGGACAACCGCGATCCTCTCCCGGAGGAAAAGGAGCTCTGCACCCCCTTCCTCGACCGGCAGATGGAGCTCGTCGATCCCGAGATCGTGATCACATTGGGCCTGCACGCCGCCCACCACGTGCTCCGGACCCAGGCTTCCATGGCGAAGCTCCGGGGCCAGGTCCACCGGGTCGGGAAACACAAGGTCGTCGCCACCTACCACCCGGCCTTCCTCCTGCGCTCCCCGCAGATGAAGAAGGAGTGCTGGAAGGACATCCAGCTCGCGATGAAGGAGCTCGGGCTCGTCCTGCCTCTCTAGCGGGTCCGTGGCCCGAATCTCGGGTTACCGGGGGACCCCGGTCCGGTAGGGCGCGGGTTGACCCCTGGAGCCGACGCGGCTATCCTCCCGCGCCCCGCTCGGCGGCCTGACGCAACCGGGGCAAAGACCGAGGCTTCCGTCCGTTCAGGTCACCCCCGCGAGGGGTGTCCCGAAGTGCGTCGGGTCGCGAACTCGAAGCGCGCGCCCTGCTCTTTCCTTACAACACGCACGATTCCCTACGCGCCCCACGACCCTGCCACCACCCGCACGACGCGCGTCGTCGAGCGAGTGCCTCCGCGCGACGCGCGACGTCGAGCGAAGGGTGAAGCGAGACCGCTCGTCGAGCGGCACCTCCAGCGAGACGGCTCGTCGAGCGGAGCCCCCAGCGAGACGGCTCGTCGAGCGGAGCCCCCAGCGAGACGGCTCGTCGAGCGGAGCACCGGTCTCCGGACGCATCGCGCCTCCCGGCGCGGATCCCCATCAACCTCCACCGTCCGTCCGCATCGTCCCGGCGGAGTGGCCCAAGGCAAACCATGCGCATCCGCTCTCTCCTTCCCTCGAGCCTCGTCCTCGCCTTCTTCGGCTGCAAGTCGACCGAGCCCGGCACCCCCCCGCCTTCGGAGATGGACTCGGGGATGGCAGCCGAGTCCCCTGCCGCAGGCGAAGGTGCCCAGGAGACGACGCCGGCACAGGCCCTGGACCAGGCCGCCGATCGCGCCGAGGTCGTTCGCGACAGCCAGCAGTATCTCTCCGACCAGTACGTCGCTCGGGGAGACAAGCTGCTCGAACAGGCCGATCTCGAGGGCGCGCTGGCGGCCTACTCGGACGCCATCGACCTCATGCCTTCGAACGAGGCGGCCCGCGTGCAGCTGCGGAAGGTGCGGGCTCTGATGGGCGACGACTATCAGCAGGCCGGCGAGTACCTGGAGGACGCCTACCAGCGCGAGGTCGTCAAGCGCACGCAGACTCGGCTCGAGATCGAGCAGCTGACCCTCGACGGCGACAACTTCCTGCGCGTCCAGGAGTACGACAAGGCAATCGAATCGTACCGGCGCGCCGAGACGATCCTGCGCTTCAACCCGCTGATCGCCTCCAAGACCCTGGACGAGAAGATCGTCTCCCAGAAGCTCGCCTCCGCCGTCGCCCTGGCCGAGGAACAACGCCTCCAGGAAGAAGAGGACCAGGCCACCGAAGCCCAGCGCGCCCGCGAGGCCCGCGAGGAGGAGAGCCGGGGCTACCGGGAGAACAAGCTGCGCACCCTCTACACGGAGGCCAACAACGCCTTCCACCGCGAGCAGTACGGACTCGCCGAGTCGCTCACCGAACAGATCCTGATCTACGACCCGGGCAACGAGTTCGCCGAGGATCTGCGTGCGATCGCCCAGGCCGCGCGCCACCAGAAGAAGGTCGAGACCACCGACCGCGACTACCGCGAGAACTGGATCCGGACCTTCGACGAGCTGAGCCAGATGGGGGTCCCGCAGACGGAGACGCTCGAGTTCGACTTCGCCCGCTGGCGCGAGGTCCGGGATCGCCAACCCTACGCCTTCACCCAAGAGGACACCTCCTCGGTCGCGGACAAGGAGGAGGTCCTCGCCCGGCTGTCGGGGACGCGCGTCCCGGCGCGGTTCGGGGCGGACGGCACGGGCGCTCCCCTCGAGGAGGTCGCGGCCTATCTCCAGAACGTCTCCGGAGTGAACTTCGTCATCTCGAGCAGGGTCCGAGACGAGGTCGACGACGAGGAGAAGGCGATCCTCCTGAACCTGCCCGAGCGCAGCATCCTCTCGCTCCTCAACATCATCACCGAGGTGCGCGCCAATCTGCGCTGGAAGATCGAGAACGGCGTGGTCAAGTTCGTGACGGCCGAGGAACTGACCGGCGGTCAGATCCTGAAGATGTACGAGGTGCGGGACCTCATCCGCCCCATCTCCGACTTCCCGGGCCGAGAGATCAACATCACCCCCTCCGGCGGCCTGCCGGAGGTCACCGACGACCTGGAGAAGCGCGAGGCCCTCGTGATCACCGAGGACGCGCTCGACAACCTCATCCGCGACAACATCGCGCCCGCGTCGTGGGACGCCGATGAGGCGAACAGCCTGCGGATCTCGAACGGCACGATGGTCGTGAACCAGACCCCCGAGGTCCAAGGGCAGATCCAGCGCCTCCTGGACGACCTGCGCGAGGCCACCGGGATCCTCGTGGACATCCAGGCGCGGTTCCTCAAGGTCGAGGACAACTTCCTCGAGGACATCGGCGTCGATTTCCGCGGCCTGGGGGCGCCCGGCAAGGGCACGAACGCCTTCTTCAACGACTACGGCAACCCGACCGCCCAGCAGACGCTCGGCGGCGAGATCGGCACCGACGACAGCCTGGGCGCCTTCCTCGACGAGGGCGGCGACGGGGACGTCCGGGCGCGGACCGAGAACCTGTTCGACTCCTTCCTCGGCGACGAGGACGTGCTCACGGGATCGGGCGGGCTCCAGTTCCAGTGGACCTACTTGAACGACCTGCAGCTCGAGATGATCCTGACGGCCGTCTCGAAGTCCGAGCGGGTCGAACTCGTCACCGCGCCGAGCGTGCTCGTGTTCAACACCGCGCGCTCGAACCTGTCGGTCATGAACCAGCTCGCCTACGTCCAGGACTTCAACGTGGAGATCGCGCAAGGCGCCTCGATCGCCGACCCGGTGATCAGCGTGGTCCAGGACGGCGTGGTCCTCGACGTGCGGCCCGTGGTCTCGGCCGACCGGCGCTTCATCACGCTCGAGATGCGCCCCACCGTGGCCGAACTCCAGCGCCCGATCCGGACTTTCACCACCTCCCTCGGGGTCTCGGGCAACTCGGTCACGATCCAGCTGCCCGAGCTCGAGATCTCGCGCGTCCGCACGTCGATCCCCATGCCCGACGGCGGCACCGTGCTCCTCGGCGGGATGAAGATCCACGACTCGCAGGACCTGCGTTCGGGGACCCCGATCCTGAACAAGATCCCCCTGATCTCGTTCCTCTTCGAGCGCCAGGGCACGTTCGTCACGAACCGCAAGCTCTTGATCCTGCTCAAGGCGAAGATCGTGATCCCCTCCGAGCACGAGCCCTCCCCGGCCCAGCTCGGACTGGACGAAACCCTGCAGCTCGAACGCCGCTAGTACGAAGGGCTAGACCCCCGGGGTCGGAAGGACATCCTTCGACCTCGGGGGTGACCGAACCCGTCCGCGGCCGGTCCTCATGGCTCGCGGAACCGGCCGAACCCCGGCGGGAAACTTCGACCGCCCCCCGAGGTACGGCTTTCCTCACTGCTCCGAATCCGGAACGATGCCCAAGGCGAGATTCCTCCACGCGCTCTTCCTGGCCGCTTCGCTCGCCAGGGGTGCGAGGGCGCAAGACAACCGCCTGGTCGAGGCGGACATGCAGTTCGCGCGCGCCCTGGCCGCGCGTTTCTCCTACGTCGACCTGGCCGACGAGGTCGTGGCCTCGATCGATCGCCGGGGCCTGACTCCCGGAGACGTCGCGCGCCTGGGACTGCTCGAGTGCGACGTGGTCGCGTCGGGAGCCCGTGCGGAACCCTCGGCGAAGAAGCGCCTGGAGCTCTACGACAAGGCGCTCGAGCGCTACCAGTCCTTCCTGGCGAACCACAAGGGTGCGGAGATCCTCCGCGAAGCGCAGAGGAGCTACGTCGCCCTGGTCAACGACTACGGCCGCTCGCTCGAGGTCGAACTCGAAACGGCGGTCGGCGCGGAGGCCGCCCAGCTGCGGGACAAGATCCGCAACGTGCTCAAGGGCGGGATCGACCTGACGGGGGACCTGATCGAGGCCTCGCGGGGGGACGTCTCCGAGGCCCGGAAACAGGAGCGCTGGAAGCTGATGCTCGACCGCGGGCACATGCTGCTCACGCTGGCGAGGGTCTCCGAGTCCGGAGTCTTCCTGTTCGACCAAGCCGAGAAGACGCTCGAGAACCTGGCCCTCGAAGCGGGCGAGACCTCCGGCGCGGGCCTGAACGCCTACCTGACGCTGGCGGAGGTCAAGGCAGCCCAGGGCGAGTACGGACTCGCGCTCGATTTCGCGGAGTTCGTGTACCAGGTCGTGCTGCCGGACACCCCGGAACGGCGGACCGAGCTCGGCTGGACCGAAGCCAGCCGCGAGGAGAAGACCGGACGCTTCCGCCTCGGAGAGCTCGTGCTGCCGACCCTGATCGAGGCCAGCGTCGCCCAGGGAAACACGGAGAAGGCGTGCGCCTCCGCGCTCCACTTCCACAACACCTGGAAGCAGGAGGATCTCGAACTCACACCCAAGGGATCGCTCGCCCTCCTCGCCTGCGCTCGACTCCTCCTGGACGCCGGCGGATTCGTGGGCGGCGACCCGGCGAAGGGCGATCTCCATTGGTTCGACTCCGAGGAGGCGGCGACCGCCGCCGGCCACGCCCTGAACAAGGATCTGAAGAGCGGCCTCGAGTTCGCTCTCGCCATCGCCCAGCAGGTCAACGCCGAGAACAAGGGCAACACGCTGCAGGTCCGCGCCCAGCGGGTCATCTCCGAGGTCATCTCGCGGCCCGGGGTGAGCGTGTCGCCCGACCTGCTCTTCGAGGCGGCGCAGGGCGAGTACTTCGCCAAGGATCATCCCAAGGCCATCGAGTCCCTCAAGGGGATCCTGCGCGTGCTCGAGCCCAAGGACCGCGCGACCCAGGAAGCCCATGTACCGAAGGTGCTCTTCTTCCTCGGCAGCGCGCTCGCCGGCATGGAGCGCCACCTGGAGGCGGCCATGGCCTTCCGCGAGGGCGCGACGCGCTGGAAGAGCGATGCGGAAACCCTCGAGAAACTGGCGCGCGGGTACTACGCCGAGATGGGCGCGCTGCGCGACGAGAGCGGCAACGACCCGCTCTTCGCCAAGCTCTACCTCGAGGCCGAGGGCCTGCTCTCCTCGGCGGCGGCGAGCACTTCCGACCGCGGCGAGATCCTCCTGCGACAGGCCGAGCGCAAGTTCCGCGAGGAGAAGGACTACGCGGGGGCTCGCGCGCTCTACGCGGAGATCGAGCGGGGCTCCGACCTCCACGAGAAGGGCTGGACGATGGCGGCCCTGTGCCTCTACAAGCAGGGCGAGTTCGACGCGGCGCAGGCGGACTTCCTGCGCTATCTCGCCTACACCAAGGACCCGGCCACCAAGCCCACCGGCGGGACCGCGCGGGCCTCGCGCGAGGAGGCCCTGGCGATCGCGACGTTCTACCTGGGGCGGATCGCCTACGAACGCAGCGACTACGCGCAGGTCATCGAGATCCTCGGGCCCTTCGACACGACGTTCCCCGGGCAGAGCGACTACGGTCCGAACGCCCTCTACATGGTGGTCCTCTCCCACATCGCGCGCGGGGAACTCGAGCGCGCCAAGTCGGTGGCCGGGACGATGCGCGCGAATCACGCGCGCCATTCCAAGACCGGTTCGGCCGCCATCCAGGTCTACCAGGCGCTGAAGGCCGAGGAGGAGAAGGCCGTGGCCGCCGGAGAGACGGCGCGCGCCAAGGACCTCAAGGGACAGATGGCCGAGTACCTGCGCACCTCGAACGGACTCTCCGAGGCGCCGAAGTTCCAGAACCTGCGCTCGGAATCGACGCTCTGGATGGAGCTCGGGCGCTTCGCCGACGCCGAGGCCACGCTGCGCCGCACCCTCTCGCTCTTCCACAAGGACGAGCAGGCCAAGAACGACGTGCAGCGCTTCGTGCTCCCGGACCTGGGTGCGGTCCTCCTGGCCGAGAGGAAGGTGCCCGAGGCCTTCCAGGTCCTGAACGGGCTCGTTCCCTCGGATCCCGCAGAACCGCGCAAGCCGACGTCCACCGTCGTGCGCAACTGGAGCCGCGCGGTCACCGGTTGGGTCGAGGAAGAGGGCAACCGGATCGTCGAGATCCCCGGTGCGGGCGGAGCCGAGAACCTGAAGCGCGCCTGCGACTACCTGAACCAGCTCACCAACTCCGAGAAGCAGAACGGCGAAGGGGCCTGGAGCTGCCCCTGGTACGAGCTCACCTTCGAGACGGCCTACGCCTACTACCAGTGGAGCCGCAGCGACTCGTCCAAGATCGAGAGCACGCGCCAGATCCTGCAGACCCTGGTGGACTTCCTCGCGGACGAACGCCTGGGGGACGTGGCCGACAAGTGCGGGAACGAAGCGCTCCAACGCCGGTACCTCTGGTTGAGGAGCAAGCTCCGGTGAGGATCGTGCCCCGCGCGGCATCGGCAGGACCTGGCCGTGCCCCTCCCCCCCGATAGAATGCCGCTCCCCCTGCGTCCATGACTCGTCTCCTCGCCCTGTTCTCGATCGTCCTCGCGCTCGCCCTGCCGGCGAGCGCTCAGGCCCGGGCGGACCAAGTCCTGTGGGTGGACGCGCGCGGGCAGACCCGGCTCGTGCGCGGGACCATCAAGGAGAACTCGCTCGCGCGCGTCGTGATCGACGAAGGAGAGCGCGACCGCACCCTCGCCCCGCTCGAAGTGCTGCGCATCGTCTTCGGCGAAGTGCCGCCCTCCTTCGGCGAGGCCGAGTCCTACCTGGATCGAGACGATTTCGAGAACGCCGCGGCCAAGTTCCAGATCGCCGCCGGCGACGCTTCGGCCCGCGAAGTGGTGCGCGCGGCCGCACGCCTGCGCGCGGCCGAAGCTTGGATGAGCCAGGGAGCCAAGGACCCGGAGGGCTTCCGGCAGGCCGTGAGCGCCTCGGAACGCTTCCTCGCGGATTTCCCCAATCATCGCGACGTCCCCGCGGCACGCGCTCTCCAGGCCCGAGCCACGTGGCTCTCCGGCGACGCCCCGCGAGCCGCGGAACTCCTGCGCGCGCTGTTCCAGGAGGGCCGCGCGAAGACGGGGAGCGGCTACCCGATCGAAGGGGTCCACCGCGCCGGCCTATCGGCGGCGGAGACCTTCCTCACCGCGGGCGAGGCGGCGAAGGCGCGCGAGATGTTCAACGCCGTCGACTCGTCCCTGGCCGAGGCGCTCGCGGCCGTGACCGCGGGCACGCCCCAGCACGCCGCGCTCGCCGAGCTCGAGTCCCTCGCGCGCCAAGGCGAGGGGCGCTGCCTGCTCGCCTCCGGCAACACCTCCCAGGCGCGCACGTTCTTCCAGCGGGAACGCGACGCCTCCCAGACGAACACGCAACGCTTCGGAGCCCAGCTCGGTCTGGCCGAGGCGCTGCTCGCGGACGGCCACGCGCGCGAGGCGGAGATCGAGTTCGCCCAGGTGTCCGCCCTGGACGCGGGCGACCGCGATCGGGTCGCGCGCGCGCTGCTGGGACTGGCCGAATGCGCCCTGCGTCTGCCGGAATCGACGGCCCGCCAGCAGGCGCGCCGCTGGATCCAGGTGGTGCGCGACCACTACGGCGACACCCCGTCCGCCCGCCGGGCGAAGACCCTGTCCGAGACCCTCTGACCCCCGCACAAGGTTCCCGAAAGCACCCCCTCCCAAGGAGTTCGTCGAGCATGGCTTCCTCTCTCCGTTCCTGGATGCTCCGGCTGAGCGTCCTCGCCTGCGCCGCTCCCCTCGCCCTCGCCCAGGAGGGGACTTCCGCGGCCGAGAAAGCCGACAAGAGCATGGCGGACTACATCGTCGACTCGGGGTTCATCGGCTGGGTCATCGTGGTGGTCTCGGTCGTGGCCCTGGCGATGGTCATCGAGGACTACATCTCCTTGAAACGCGCCAAGCTCGCCCCGCCGGAGCTCGTGGACGAGCTGCAAGCCCTGTTCGAGGAAGGACAGTTCCAGGAGGCCATGGAGCTGTGCGAGAACGAGCCCACGTTCCTGACGCGCGTGTGTGCCGCGGGCATCGCCAAGATCGGCCACCCTTACGAGGTGATCCAGCAGTCGCTCTCGGAGACGGGCGACCAGGAATCCCTGAAATTGCACCAGAAGGTGGGCTACTTGTCGCTCGTCGCGGGCGTCTCGACGATGCTCGGGTTGCTGGGCACGGTGCAGGGCATGATCATCGCCTTCGACCAGATCGCGCTGAAATCGGGCATGATCCAGCCGGGCGAGCTCGCGGGCGCCATCTCGATCGCGCTCCTCACGACGCTGTTCGGCTTGATGGTCGCGATCCCCGTCACGGCGGCCTACGTGTACCTCAAGAACCACCTCGTCCGTTCGATCATCGAGGTCGGGGCGATCGTCGAGGAACTCTTCGAGAGATTCCGGCCTCAGGCGAATCGCACATGAACCTCAGCAAGCACGATGCGGGCGGCGCCGTGACCATGGACATGACGCCGATGATCGACATGGTGTTCCAGTTGATCATCTTCTTCATGCTGATCACCGACCTCTCCCAGCGCGAGCTGGAGGAGCTGCAGCTACCGCAGGCTCGCTCGGCGCTCGAGGACAAGCCCGATCCCAAGGTCGCGCGCCCGATCGTGAACGTGCCGCAGAACGGCCGCATCATCGTCTCGCGCGACGTGAAGTACGACCCGGAGAAGGACGGCGACGACACACTGCGTCTCGAGGGCTACCTGGCCGACATGGCCAGGCGCATGCCGACCAAGAAGGACGAGGCGACCGGGCTCGTCCTGCCGGACAACCCGCTCATGATCCGCGCCGACGCGAACACCGAGTTCCGCATGATCCAGCGGATCATGGAGCTGTGCGGCAAGAAGGGCATCCAGATCTGGAAGGTGGAGCTCGCCGCCGCCATGGAGACGCCCGAGCAGATTGCGGCCCGGGAGAACAAGCTCAAGGAGTAGCCAGCGTGTCCCAGGTCCTGAAGGAAATCGCCGAAGAACAGACCCAGATGGACATGACGCCGATGATCGACGTCACGTTCCAGCTGATCATCTTCTTCCTCTTCAACATCCGCTTCAAAGTGCTGGAGGGGAAGCTCGCGGCCTACCTCCCCAAGGACGTGGGCGTGAACGCGGCGCCGGCGGGCCCGATCGAGAAGGTCGAGATCGCGATCTTCGTCGAGGAACCCGGCCAGAAAGTCTACGCCGAGGAACCGGGCAAGGGCGCGCCCTGGCGCGGCGAACCCGACCGGCGCTTCGACTTCGTGGGCCGCAAGGTGTACTACCAGATCGGTCCGAAGAAGATGCGCGAGATGAAGGACGTCGGGCGGATGCTGAAGGACCTGCACGACAAGACCCCCGACCGCCCGTCGACGATCGACTGCCGCGCGGGAACGGTGTACGCCGACATGATCCCGGTGGTCGACCTCGCCATCGACGCAGGCTTCACCGAGATCACTTTCGTGGGCGAGTACAAGAAGGCGAAGAAGAAGTAGGCCGCGGGCGGTTCGCGAGACTCTCGCTCCCCGGGAACGCGACCCGATCCTTTGGATCCTCTCGTGCTCCTTGCTGCCGGCCGCGAACGGGTGGCGGCTCCTCGTTTGTCTCGCGATCGGCCTGGTGATCTGTTTCGCCTGCACCCGCCACCACGGCGTGATGGCCCGGGCGCGGTCGGCCGACGGCGTCCCGGGGCCGAGCACCGTCCGCGATCCGTAGGATCCCTGGGTCGCCCCAGGGCGGAGACGACAGGGGGACTCGCCTCCGGGAAGCGCAGCGAGAGTCCTTGGCGGTTCCCGCTCTCCGATCCAATCCCTTGCTTGGAAAGCCGTTGCTTTCGAGTCGTCCAATTGCTGGCTCTTGCCCAACCTGGTAGTCTCTCGCCCCTCCAAGCGAGCGTAGACGCCGAACCGGGTCCACCGAGCGAGGTCTCGTCGCGAGGTCTTGGAGGCCATCGCCGCCGGCGCAACTCGACCGGACCGGAGCCGACTCGGTAGCACCCGAGGTCGGGCACGGTAGGAAGGTTGCGCGCGGTTCGAACCCATCCCCCTTTGCACGAGACCACGATGAGGACCTTTGCCTCCCCTGCGCTCGGTCTGTTCGCGATCCTCTCCGCATCCTGCGCCGCGAAGGGCGAGGCTCGAGAGGCGCCCGTCCCGCTTCCGCAGGAAGAGGGAGCGGCCCCTGCGCCCCAGGAGAAGGAGTACCTGGAGCAACAGCAGGAGTACCTTTCCCTGAAGGAGCAGAAGGAGGCGTTCCTGATCAAGAACCACCTCGAGAACGCCCAGCAGCTGATGGAGGAGCTCGACTTCGCGGCCGCCGAGAACGAGATCACCCGCGCGCTCGAGATCGATCCGGACAACCTGGAAGCGAAGCAACTCCTGGGCAGGGTCGGCGCGCTCCAGGGCAAGGAAGGCGCCCCGTTCCGGAGCATCGCCGAACTCCTCGAGGACCAGCACATCATCCAGGTCCAGGTGGCCGAGTCCGAGGCGCGCGACCACATCGAGAAGGCGAAGCTCGCCCGCACGCGCGGCGACTACGACGCGGCGATCATCGAGCTCACGCTGTGCCTCGACATCGTCACCCTCTCGCCCTACCGCGGCGAGTGGCAGGCGCTGGAGATCGAAGCGCGCGACCTGCGCGAGCAGAGCAAGAAGGACCGCGGGGAGGCCTCGGCCAAGAAGCGCGCCGAGGAGGAGCAGAAGATCCGCACCGAGCTGCGCCAGGAGGAACTCGCCGACCAGGAGGCCCGCAAGAACACCCTGCAGCAGCTCCTCGGGCAGTCCATCGCGGCCTTCCGGTCCCAGGACTACGCCGCCGCCATGGACTATGCCGACCGCGTGCTGCGGCTCGACCCGCGCAACGAGAAGGCGCTCGACATCCGCGACACGGCCTTCCGCAAGGAGCGCGAGCTGGTGCGCGACGACTTCCTGGCCAAGAAGCGCGAGCAGTACGCGCGCTGGCAGGAGGACCTGGAGGAGCTCGGCGTCCCCTATCAGGGCGTGATCACCCTGCCGGACGAGGACTACTGGAAGAACGTCACGAGCCTGCGCGCCAAGCGCCCCGGACTCGATCTCACCGAGAACGTCCCCGCCTCCGAGCTGGAGCTGCGCGAGCGCATCGCGAACACGCGCATCCCCGGACTCAACATCGCTCAGGAGGAGAGCCTGACGAACGTCATGACGGCGCTGCAGGTGATCACGAACCTGCCGCTCGTGGTCGACCCGACCGCCGAGGACGCGGCGCTCTCCGAGGGAGTCGTGTTCAACATCAACTGGACGCACTCCCTGACCGTCGACAAGGTGCTGAACCTGATCACGGAGATGGCCGGTCCCGAGATCACATGGACCGTGCGCCACGACACGATCCTGGTGACGACCCGGGAGAAGGCGCGCGGGGAGCTCGTGATCTACAATCACGACGTCCAGGACCTGATCTTCGGTCTGACGGACTTCCTCGGTCCGCGCATCGATCGGCTGCGGCTGATCGACGACATCGAGGACGAAGACGGCGGGTCGCCCTTCGGTTCGATCGGCGAGAAGCCCACGATCAACGAGCCGGAAGACCTCTCGACCCTGGTCCAGGAGAACGTGGCCGTCGGGACCTGGGAGCAGGAAGGCGTGTCGATCACCGTGGAAGGCGGCAACATGGTCGTCGTCCACACTCCGGAGGTGCAGATGAAGGTGCGCCAGTTCCTCGAGGAACTGCGGCGCTTCAGCGCCTCCCTGGTCACGATCGAGTCGAAGTTCCTCTCGATCCACGAGGGATTCCTGCAGGAGGTCGGGGTCGACTTCCGCGGCCTGGACAATCCGGGCAACCCCTACACCGACCTGGACGACGTCAACCTGGGCGCGGACCCCTCGCTGGGTCTCGACAACTCGGGCGACGGGGTCACGCTCACTCCGCCCTCGGCCGGCGCCTTCTTCGACGACGGCGGCGACGGCGACTTCAAGGGTCGCACCGAGCACTTCTTCGGCAACGAGCTGGGCGATGCGCTCTCGACCATCGGCGGGGTCACACTCCAGTACACGTTCCTGAACGACCTCCAGCTCTCGGCCATCCTGCGCCTGGTCGAGAAGAGCCAGAACGTGGAACTGATCAACGATCAGATCCTCTCCGTGCACAACACGCAGCGCGCCTACGTCACCGTGGTGAACCAGCGCGCCTACGTGCAGGACTTCGACGTGGAAGTGGCCCAGATCCAGGCCATCGCCGACCCGGTCATCAACGTGCTCACCGAGGGCATCGTGCTCGACGTGCGTCCGACGATCACCAACAACCGGCGCTATCTGCTGCTGGAGATCCAGCCCACCGTGGCGCGGGTCGTGTCGCTGACCGACTTCGCGACCACGCTGGCCGGTCAGACGGCGTCGGTGACCTTCCAGCTCCCCGAGATCGAGGTCCAGAGCGTGTTCACGACGGCCGTGGTCCCCGACGGCGGCTCGATCCTGCTCGGAGGGCTGTCGCGCCTGCGGAACGTGGAGCGGCGCTCGGAAGTGCCCTGGCTGGCGAACGTGCCGATCGTTGGGTTCTTCTTCAAGGAAGAGGGCTACGACGACGAGCGCGAGAGCCTGATGATCCTGCTCCGGGCCTGGATCTCGGACGTCAAGGAAGAGCTCACGCACCTCGAGACGCGGAGGTAGCCGCGCTCGACGCCTGCCGAGAGCCGGTCGGGTGGGTTACCTCCCTCGCCGGCTCTCTTGCTAGGATCCCCGCGGTTCCGCGCGGCGTTCCCGTGCGGACCGGGCCGGATGTCGTCGCTCCTCACGATCCTCTTCGACATCGACGACACCCTCTTCTCGACCTCCGCTTTCGCACAGCGGGCACGTCGCAACGCCGTGCGCGCCATGATCGCCGCCGGGCTCGACCTGCCGGAGGAGGTCGTGCTGCGCGAGCTCGAGGAAGTGATCGCGGAGTTCTCCTCGAACTACGAGCACCACTTCGACAAGCTCCTGCAGCGCCTGCGGCCGCGGGGCTTGCGCACGAACCCGGCCCTGATCGTGGCCTCCGGCGTCGCGGCCTACCACGACACGAAGTTCCGGGAGCTCGTCCCCTACCCCGACGTCCTGCCCCTGTTCCAGGCCCTGGGGCGCGCGCGCATCCAGACCGGAATCATCACCCACGGCTGGACCCTCAAGCAGGCCGAGAAGCTCGTGCGCCTGGGATTGCTGCCCTATCTCGACTCCAAGGCGATCTTCATCTCCGACCAGATCGGGATCTCCAAGCCGAACCCCAAGCTGTATTCCCTCGTGCTCGACGACCTGGGGCGCAAGCCCGGGGAGGTCATGTACGTGGGCGATCATCCCAAGCACGACATCGCGCCTCCCCACTCGCTCGGCATGATCACCGTGTGGGCGCGCCGCGGCGCCAAGGAAGGCGTGACCCTCGGCGAGATCGTGCCCGATCACGTGGTCGACGACTTCGAGGAGCTTCGCGCGATCCTGCGCGAGGTCTATCGGCTCGACCTGTAGTCGAAAGCGCGGGAGCGGGCGGCGAGCTCCCGCTTCCGGGAAAAGGTCTCAAGCCCCTGGGCCATCGGGTCGATGAGCGGCGTGCCGAAAGGCAGTCGATTTCTGGCCCCCCCCGAGCCAGAGGAGAAATCGATGCTCGAGAAGACCCCCCTTTGCGCCTTCAGGGCGGAATACGCCCTGCTCCCGTCCGACCGGACGGACTCCACCGCTCCCCGCGGCAGGCGCTCGGCATCCGGGTCTCGGCGGCCCGAGGCCGGAATGGGCTCCCTCCCCGGACGACTCCCTCGATCTCTGCCCTACGGCGATCGCGGGGTGCTTCGTGATCCCGGGGCGCGAACCGGAGCCCGTGCCCCGGTCCGACCCGGGGTGGAATCGAATCGCCGGCGTTGGCGGCGGGCGAAACCCGTTTCGCTCGCCCCGAGGCCTCGCCGTCGACGATTCCGCCCCCTTTTCTCCGCGCTGAAGGACAACGAGCGCCCACAGCCCTAGGACCCAGGGAAGAAACCAAGCCTGGAGGGACTTCGCTTCGTCGAATCCTCGGGTTCGGACGGGCTGGGGCGCTCGCCTTTCACTGCAAGCGCGGACGCTCCGCCGGCACGGCGGCGAGCAACGCGCGGGTGTAGTCGTGGGAAGGCCTCTCGTAGACCTCGCTCGCCCAACCGGTCTCGACGATCCTCCCCGCGTGCATCACCGCCACGCGCCGGGCGAGATGGCGCACGACCGAGAGGTCGTGCGAAATCAGGAGGTAGGCGAGGCCGAGATTCGCCTGGAGGTCCTGGAGCAAGTTCAGGATCTGCGCCTGGATCGAGACGTCGAGCGAGCTCGTGGGCTCGTCGCACACGACGAGCCTCGGCTCGAGGGCCAGGGCGCGCGCGATGCCGATGCGCTGGCGCTGCCCGCCGGAGAACTCGTGCGGAAAGCGCCGGCGCGCTCCGGACGGGAGCCCGACGAGATCCAGGGCGCGCACGACGGCCCGCTCGACCCCTTCGCCGCGGGCGAGTCCGTGGAAGCGCACGGCTTCTCCGACGATCTCGCCCACCGAGAGTCGCGGGTTCAGGCTCGCGAAGGGATCCTGGAACACGATCTGGAGCTCGCGCCGCAGCGAGCGCAGGGTCGCCGGATCGGCGGCCAGGAGGTCGACCGGAGCGCAGGCCTCCGATGCCCGATAGAGGACCGAACCACGGGTCGACGGCAGGAGGCAGAGCACCGCCCGCGCGAGCGTGCTCTTCCCCGATCCCGACTCGCCGACGAGCCCCAGGGTCTCCCCGCGGCCGATCTGGAACGAGACCCCGTCGACGGCCCGCACCGGCGCGGCGCGTCGGCCGAGGAGACGGCTCGGCCCGGGGAACGCCTGGCAGAGCTCGCGCACGTCGAGGAGCGGCGCGGAATCGAGCGCGGGCGCGCGCGCGTCGTTCCCCGCGCTCATGGGAGCTCTCCCGCGAACGGACAGGCCGCGAGGTGGGTCGCCCCCGCTGCGACGGGTACGAGCGCAGGCTCGCTCTCCGCGCAGGCCGGACGGGCGATCGGGCAGCGCGTGCGGAAGCGGCAGCCGCTCGGGTAGTCCGTGGCGCTCGGGACCGCGCCCGGGATCGCACGCAGCCTTTCCGCGGGCCGCGCGAGGCCGGGCCGCGAGGCGAGGAGCCCGGCCGTGTAGGGATGGGCGGGCCGCTCGAAGAGCTCGGCTGCGTCGGCGAGTTCCACGATCCGGCCGGCGTACATCACCGCCACGCGGTCGGCCATCTCGGCCACGACGCCGAGATCGTGGGTGATCAGGAGGAAGCTCGTGCCGCGGGCGCGCCTTAGTTCGCGGAGGAGGGCGAGGATCTCCGCCTGGACCGTGACGTCGAGCGAACTCGTCGGTTCGTCGGCGAGGACGAGGGCCGGATCGCAAGCCATCGCGATCGCGATCAGGACCCGCTGGCGCATGCCCCCCGAGAGCTGGTGGGGATAGCTGCGCGCGCAGGCGGCCGGGTCGGGGAGGCGCGCCAGGGCGAGCAGCTCCCGGACGCGCTCCCGCACGGACGCTCGAGCGAGGTCGCGATGGGCGCTCAGCGCCTCGCCGACCTGGTCCTCGATCCGCAGCACGGGATCGAGAGCGCTCAGGGGCTCCTGGAAGACCATCCCGATCTCGTTCCCGCGGATCCCACGGAGCTCGCGCTCGCCGAGGGAGAGGAGGTCCCGGCCGCGGAAGAGGATCCGTCCCGACTCGATCCGACCCGGGGGCTCCACCAGGCGCAGCACGGAGAGCGCGGTGAGCGTCTTGCCCGAACCGGACTCGCCCACCAGACCGAGCGTCTCGCCCGCGCGGAGCGCGAGATCGACCCCGTCGACCGCGCGCGCGACGCCATGCTCGGTGGCGAAGACCACCCTCAGCCCCTGGATCTCGAGCAGCGCGCTCCCGCTCACGGCCCGACCTCGAGCTTGGGATCCATGGCGTCGCGCACGGCATCCCCCACCAGGTTCGTGCACAGCACCGTGAGGAAGATGAAGCAGCCCGGGAAGACGTGGATCCACCAGTGGGCCGCCTGCTGGGACTCGTTGAGCAGGGCGCCCCAGGAGGGGATCGGGTCCTGGATCCCGAAGTGCAGGAACGAGAGGCCGGACTCGATCAGGACGCCCGAGGCGAGCGAGAAGGAAGCCGCGACGAGCAGCGGCCCCATCGCGTTCGGCAGCACGTGACGGAACAGGATGCGCGCGCTCGACAGGCCGGTGGCGCGCGCCGCGACCACGAAGTCGAGCGCCTTGAGGCGCAGGAACTCGCCGCGCGCGAGACGGGCGACGCCCGTCCAGCGCAGCGCGCCGAGCACGACCATGATCGTCAGGATCGAGGGCCCGAGGAAGGCGACCACGACCAGGATCAGGAAGAAGACCGGGAAGCACATGACGATCTCGATCGCGCGCGAGAGCAGGAAGTCCAGCCATCCGCCGAAGTAGCCCGCCAATGCTCCCACCAGGATCCCGATCGTCATCAGCACCGCCGTCGAGACGAGCCCCACCGAAAGGCTCACCCTCCCGCCCCACAGGATTCGCCCCAGGCCGTCGCGCCCGAGACCGTCCGCGCCGAGCGGATGGCGCCAGGCCGCGTCCTCCGCCGGCTCGCCGAAGCGCACCTCGACCGGGACGCGCTCCGCAAGCGTCTCGGAAGCGCTCGTCCAGGTCGGAGGACGGAGGGCCTCCTCGAGGTGGGTCTCGGCGAACCCGAACGCGATCGGCGGGAAGAGGACGCGCGTCGCCAGGATGTCCCCGCGGGTCAGGGCTTCCTTGTAGGGCGCCGTGTGGAAGGCCATCTCGCCGCCGACCACGACCTGCCAGAGGAACCCGGAACCGAAGGCCACCCCGAGCACGCAGGCGAGCTTTCTCTTGCGTGCGCGCCGGATGCGCTCGCGATCCCCGCCGAGCCAGACGCGGTTCACCAGGCGATTCCAGGCGGGGAACGAGAGCACGAAGGCCCACGCCACCATGAAGAAGGCCTCCAGGCCGCTGGTCGCCTCGAACAGCGGGAAGGAGAGCGCGGGCCGGAGTTCGACGGTTCCGCCTTCCTTCCCGGGCTGGATCGGCACGAGCCGCGCGGAGAGGTCCTGGGCTCGGGCCCAGAGCCCCGCGGCGGCCTCTTGGGCCTCGCGCCAGCGGTCCGCGCGCGCGAGCTCGAGCGCTCGCTCGACTTCCGTCCGCAACGCCCGGGGCCCCGCGCGCTCGTCCGCCGGAAGGTATCGCTCCAGGGTCTCGGTGCGGCTCGTCACCGCATGGCCCTGATCGTCCAGGGCCCCTGCGCGGGGGCGCGCGGAGGTCTCGCCCTCGGCGAGCAAGACGACGAGCTCGCTCGTCGCCGGCACGAGGATCCGGCGCGCCTGCTCGAAGGCCCGGTAGTCGATCGCCTCGAGCCAGAAGGGACGGTCGTTCGCGAGGAGCGGCGCGTAGATGGCGGATGCGTAGAGCAGGGCGAGCACGGCGAGCGCCAAGCGGAACGGCCGGCGACGGGCCAGGCGCTCGAGGACGACGTCCCAGTAGTCGCGGCCCGAGGACTTGCGCTCGCCGTTCATTCGTAGCGGATCCTCGGATCGAGCCAGGCGCAGGCGAGGTCCGAGAGGAGCACGCCGACGAGGGTCATCACGGCCGAGAGCGTGGTCGTCGCCATGACGATCGAGTAGTCGCGCTGCAACAACCCCTCGAAGGCGTACTTGCCCATCCCGGGGATGTCGAAGATCGATTCGACGATGACCGAACCGCCGATCAGGGCCGGCAGGACCGTGGCGAAGAGCGTCACCACCGGGATCAGGGAGTTGCGCAGGGCGTGGCGCAGCACGACGGTCCTCTCGGGCAACCCCTTCGCCCGCGCGGTGCGGATGTAGTCCTCGCGCATGACCTCGAGCATCCCCGAGCGCATCTGGCGCGAGACGTAGGCGAAGCCGCCGTAGGTCAGGCAGGCGAGCGGCAGGATCGCGTGGCGCAGGAGATCGAGCCAGGACGCCAGCGAACCGAGTTCGCCCGCGTCCTTGTCGTGCAGGCCGAGGACCGGCAGCCAGGAGAGCCCGCTCGCACCGAAACAAAGCTGCAGGAGGAGGCCGGCCCAGAAGGTCGGGACGGCATAGAGCAGGAAGACGCACAGCGTGGCGCACAGATCGACCCCGGACCCGCGGCGGAGCACGCTGAAGAGCGCGAGGGGCAGCGCGATCGCGTAGGAGAGCAGGACCGCGAGCAGCGTGAAGGGCACGGTGACCGCCAGGCGCCGCGCGAGCTCCGCGCGGATCGAGACGTTGGGCCGCAGGAGCTCGTGCTCGAGATCGCCGGCGAGGAGCCCTCCGTAGGGCTGCGCGCCGGACCCGCCGAACCAGGGATGCCCGCGCTCCGAGAGATCGAAGGGCCCGAGATAGTGCAGGTACTGCTTCCAGAGGGGCTGGTCGAGCAGGTGCTCCCGCCGGAAGCGCTCGATCGCGGAGGCCACGCTCGGACCCTGCGCGTCGGCATCCAGGGCGGCGCCGGCGAAGCGCACCTGCGCCGGATCGCCCGGCGCGAGGTGCATCACCGCGAACGTCAGGAAGGTGATCCCGACCAGCGTCGGGATCATCCAGAGCACGCGCCGGAGGACGTACGACGACACGGAGAGGGCGGAACTACCTCCCGCGTTCCGGCCGCGTGCCCGGCGTACCGGCCGGCAGGAACCAGCGGCGGATCGAATACCCGGGATCGATCTTGAAGCTCTGGAAGCCGCGGATCCGGCGGCTCACCGCGAACTTGCGCGGAGGCATGTCGCGGAAGAGATAGGGTTGCACCTCCTCGTAGACGTAGCGCTGGAGCTCGCGCCAGATCGCGCTGCGCTCCTCGCGCTCGAGCTCGCGCTGTCCGCGCGCGATCAGCTCGTCGACGTGGGGATCGGCGACTCCCGCATGGTTCGAACCGCGCACGCCCACGGGAGCGCCGCTCGAATGCCAGAGCTGCTGTGGATCCGCCTCGGGCACGACCACCGACCAGGAGAGCCCGGCGGCGTCGAAGTCGCGGGAATAGACCCGGTCGATGTAGCTCGCCCACTCCATCTCCGTGAGCTTCATGCGGATCCCGATGCGCGCCAGGCTCTCCTGGAGCTTCTGGGCGAAGACCCGCGCCGGTTTGTTCCCGGAGAGGACCAGGAACTCGAACTCGAAGGCCCGCCCCTCCTTGTCGAGGATCCCGTCGCCGTCCCGGTCGTACCAGCCCGCCTCGGTGAAGAGCTCGGTCGCGCGCTCGGGATCGTAGGGCAGGGGAACCACGCCGTGGTCGTAGGCGGAGCCGTAGTAGAACTGCGAGCCGGTGACGCTCTTGTCGAGGCCGTGCGCGATGGTGCGCATGTACTCCTCCATGTCGAAGGACATGGCCAGGGCCTTGCGCACCCTCGAGTCGGAGAAGAACGGCCGCCGCAGGTTCCAGGGGGTGTAGTTGAAGGCGCCCGTGTCGACGTGGCCCTTGTAGAAGCGCTCGGTGAACTCGGTCTTCTCCGTGGCGGCGCCGAAGTAGTCGTCGGACGACAGGCGATTGAAGAAGTCGAGCTCGCCGTTGATCAGGCCCTGGAAGGCCGTGTTGTCGTCGGGGATGCAGCGCCAGCGGATGGTGTCGAAATAGCCCCCGTGTTCGGGGTCGAAGTAGCCCGGGAAGCGCTCGGCCTCGATCCCCTGCGAGTCGAACGACTCCAGGCGATAGGGACCGAGTCCCACCCAATCCGTGTTGCAGGGGTTCTCGTTGATCTCGCGCGCCTGGGCCTCGAGGCTCGCGTCCGGATCGTGGCGCGGATGATCCGGATCCAGGAGATCGAAGAGGTGCGCGGGCAGGACCACGAGTTCCTCGGCGAAGGTCTCCAGAGCCAGGCCATACTGCGCACCGTAGAAGAAGCGCACCGTGCGCTCGTCGACGACCTCGGCGTGGACGATCTTCTCGAACCGGTAGCGATGGAAGTCGCAGTCGACCCCCGGATTGCGGTGGAGCTTCCAGCTGAAGAGCACGTCCCGTGCGTCGAGCGGGTGCCCGTCGTGCCACGTCACCCCCTCCCGCAGGTGGAAGGTGAACACCGTCCCGCGTTCCAGGCTCTCGACCTCGCTCCTCCGAACGCGCGTCTCCCGTTCGGCCGGGTTCCCGGGCGACGCGGGGGTGACGACGTAGTCCTCGCCCTCCTCCGCGACGCGCCCGTAGAGGACGTTCCCGTTCCCCTCCGAGCGGCCGCCCGCCAGGACGAGCGTGTCCTCCGTCTCCCAGTGCGTCGCGAGCGCGGGCCGGATGTCCCACATCTCCCAGTCCTTCTGGACCAGGAACTCGTGCAGCTCGTACAGCATCCAGCGCGCGGAGGAGCTGTTCTCGATGGCGTAGTTCAGGCGCTTGGGGAGCGAGGCGAGGTGCACGCTCACCGTACCGCCGTAGGCGGGCTTCGCTTCGGTGGCTCGATCCGGATGGAACGCATCGACCGGTTCCGCATGCGGACCGAGGAGCTCCTCCGGAGAACCCGGCTCTCGCGCGGCTCCCTCTGCCGGCTTCCCGTCCTGGGTCGCCCCGCAGACCGTCCGAGCGGTGACCGGGACCAGGCCGGCGAGCGCGAGGAGGACGAGGGCTCTCATGGAACGCCCGGGGGGCCGGCGCAGATTAGTCGCGTTCATGCACGGGGGTCAAGCGCAGCACCGCTCGCCCTATCCGGCCGGACCGGGAGAGTTGCGGGTTCGCCGGGGAATCGCGCGCCCAGCGCCCCGCCGGCCGGATCCGAGAAACCACGCGCCTTGCACACGGTAGGGATCGCCGACGGGTGCAACCCCCTCCGATCACCGCCCCCCATGGCTCGGAGGTTCGCCCGCTCGAGGTGAGTCATGACCGTCCGCGACGTCTCGCGCCTCCACCGTCTGATCCGGTTCGCACGGAACTCTCCCTGGGTGATGATCGCCGTGGCCCTGCACGTGATCGTCGTCGCGGTGCTGAGCATCGTGTACGTCCGCCGCGAGCGCCGGGAGGAAGTCGAGCGCGCCACGGCGATCTCGCTCGGTCCTTCGCACCGGGAGAATCCGATCGAGCCCCCTCCACCGGATCCCGCCCTCAAGCGCAATCGAGTCCCTCCCGACGATCGGGTGACCGAGCTCGTCACGGAACCGGTCGAGACCTTCATCCCCTTCCAGGACGTGCCGGAAGACATGCTGAACGAGCCCATCGGAGACCGGGACGCCCTCTCGTCCCTGCCCTCGGGTCCGAGCAGCAGCAACATCGGCGTCGCCGAAGGCCCGGGCCGTCGCGGGGACCAACCCACTACGGTGTTCCGGAACCGGGGCGAGGGCCCCGGAACGGGTCCACAGTATGGTCGCCCGTTCCTGGGGCAGTCGGAGCCGACGGAGGAGGCAGTCAAGGAGGGTCTCCTCTGGCTCCTCCGGCATCAGAACGCAGACGGATCCTGGTCGCTCGCCGGAGCTGCGGGGAGCTGCGATCCTCGCTCGCCCTGTTTCCCGGAGGGGATCGAACTCCGTCCCTACTACGACGAGGGATTGACCGGCCTCGCGCTGCTCGCGTTCCTCGGCCAGGGCATCCGGCTCGAGTCGACCACCTGGATCGTCGACGAGACCCAGAGCAGGAAGTACCAGGCGGGCGACGCGGTCAAGCGCGGCGTCAAGTGGCTCCTCGATCGCCAGGAGCGGGACGGCTCCTTCTCCGAGGAGCGACCGTTCCTCTACAACGAAGCCCTGGCCACGATGGCGCTGTGCGAGGCCTACGGGCTCTCGAAGAACCTCACCCTCAAGCGCGCCGCGCGGAGAGCGGTCGACTTCCTGGTCGCAGCACAGAAGCCCGATCCCGACGGCGAAGGCCTGTGGGGCTGGCGCTACGCTGCGCGAGGTCCCGCCGAACGGGCGTGGTCGGAAGCCCGGGCGCACCTCGATGGCCTGAGCTCGGAGCGCGAAGAGGTCGAGGGCGAGCTCCAGCGCCTCGAGTCCGAGAAGACCGCCGGGACCCTCGCGCAGGAAGACTACGCGGAACAGACGGCCCGCGTGCGCGAGCGGGCGAAGGAGCTCGAGCGGGGCATCTACGCCACCCGCGGCGCGCTCGAGGAGGCGAGCGCCGAGCTCCACGACGCCGACGTCTCCGTGACGACCTGGTGCGTCATGGCGTTGAAGTCGGCCCAGCTCGCGGGGCTCGACGTCCCCGCAGAGACGCTCGCGGGGGCGCTCGACTTCACGCGCTTCGTCACGCTGGACGACGGGCTCGTCGGCTACCAGCTCCCCGTTCAGGCGGGCCTGCCGATCTCCGGCCCCGGCGACGAGTTCACCTACCACACCGGGACGATGACGGCGCTCGGCATGTGCGTGCGCACGTTCGTGACCCACGACCTCGACGACCCGTCCCTGGCGCTGGGGGCACGACGCCTCGTCGCCGACCTCCCACGGGTCTCCGCGGACCGGCTCTCGGTCGACTACTACTACTGGTACTACGCCACGCTCGCGCTGAACCAGTTCGACGGACCGGACAGTCCGCGCCCGGGAGCGGGCGCGTACTGGGAGCCCTGGGAAGGATCGCTGATCGAGGCGCTCCTCGCGCTCCAGTCCCCGAGTCGCGGGCGCGACGCCTGCTCCGGCGGAGGCTGGCTCGTCGACGACCGCTGGAGCCACGCGGGCCACGCGCTCTACAACACGGCGCTGAACGTCCTCACGCTGGAGGTCTACTACCGCTACGAGAACGCGTTCGGGAGCCCCTCCCGCGAGCGTCGGAGATAGCGACGCGGTCGGAGGACTGACGCACTCCGCGCGTAGCTCGAAGCCAAGGGGAGCCATCGAGCCATCCCCCGACGCTCAGCGCGACCTCCCGACCCAGAGGACGACGTTTCTTCAGCCCGCGGAATCCCTTGCAGTTCGTGCTTGGCTGCCAGCGCGACGGAACTCCGCGGCGGTGCTCGGCAGCCACAGGTAGATGGCGACCACGAGGAAGTACAGTCCGAAGGGGGAGATGATACTCGAGGGGAGCCCGAGCCCTACGATGCCGAGGCACATGGCCGCCGTCGTGTGCCTCGCCCTGGGACGCGCGTTCGCGATCCCGCTGGCGACGAAGAAGAACGTGGCGGCGCAGAGGAGCAGGTACGCGCGCTCCCACCAGCGGACTTCAGCGCTGAGGGACACAGCCCCGAGCAAGCATTCCGAACCCGGAGAGATAGAAGAGCACGCGGAGACCGAGCAGATCCTCCCGGAGGCGACGCAAGGCCACCCGCTGGAGGGCTTCCCGGAGCATACGGCACCGGATCGTACAACCTCGCCCCGAAGAAAGGGCAGCGATCCGCCCTTGGCGCGCAGCCCTACCCAACCTGCATGGCTCACCAGCCTTGGGCGAAACGATCGAGCGGATCGCTGCGAAGGGGATCACGGGCAGGAGCGGGGCTATCTTGGACCCGGCACCTCGGCGACGTCGATGAGCCCATGACGCCTCCAGCCGACGAGCTGGAGCCAGGTGCGTGCAGGTGCGATCGACGGCTCCGTTTGCCCGCGAGCGATTCCACCGCGCCATCCATCGAACCACGATCCGGAAGTGAAGGGGTCCACCGCGCCTGGCCGCAGCCAGGCGCGGTGCTTCCGGGCGTTGTTCAGCACGTACGCCAGGGCATTGCGCACTTCACGAGGCGTTCGCAGCACGTGTTCATGATAGCGCTCGAAGAAGACGCGTCCCTTTCTCTTCCACGCGCCGTTCAACGCGCGAGCCATCCGCACCGCGAGGCCCTTCAGGCCGCGTGAGAGCGCGCGACGATCGTCTGCTTCCACGATCAAGTGGAAGTGATCGTTCATCACTGCGAACTGGTTCAACCGGAAGCCGAAACGCTCGCTCCCGCCGCCGAAGGCGGCGCGGAGCGCTCGATACGCCGAACCCCGCCGCAGGCGGGGCAATCCCCGGATCACTCGCAGCGTCACGTGCAGCGGATGGTGTCGAGAAAGAGGCGCCCTGCGGGCGTGGGGCACCGTCTCGCCGCTCTTCCGCGGTCTCCCCGCGCCATCGCGCCTACCGCCGCGACCACGGAGAAAGGCGAGCTCGCCCTGAATCGGTTAGGTCTTCTTGCTCATCGGCCAGTAGACCTGGCCGAGGCAGCACGGTTTCACCGGAAACCCTGGGTTCACTCGGGATCTTTGAATCGGCGCACAATCAACGGCCGTCGATGGCTTCAAGCATTCGGTTCACTTGGTCGACAACTACGAGAGCATCTTCAGACGCTGTCGATGTCGGAAGCGATGAGCCAGAGAGCGCTCGAGAGCGACGGGGAATCCAACGTCCCCGCTCCCAAGCGAGTCGAGTACGAACGACTGGTCCGAAAGCGGAAGCAGTGTCGAGAATGCTCCGAGTTCCTGACAAACCCTGCAGAGGAGGGCGGTGAGTCCGGCTCCGATCTGGTAGGGCAACCTGGACGAAGGGTTTTCGGGAATGCAGGGGGTGGCCCGGTGCGGACGTGACGACGAACAAGAGATTGATGGAGCGTCTCGAGGCAGCTGGCTTCTCCTTTTCTGCGCCTGAGTTCGATGTCCCCCAAGACATCTTGTTCTTCACGAACGCGGTTCTCTGCATCAAGCAGAGCGCAAGCAGGGGATCCCAGGTCCAGCGGACGTGTGGGGAAACATGTGGGAGAGAGTTCCTGCGACCCACCATCGAGGTTGTCCCCCAAGGCTGTGGCCACCCTGGGCAAGGTCGCGTACTCCGAGGGATTCCCCGCGGAGGCCCTCCGTGTCCAGGCATGCGATACACCCTTCCTACTGGGACCCTCGTCTTCCCCATGTGCCATCCGAGTCGGTGCACGGCGAGGTCCAAGAAAGAACAGATTGAGGACTGGCGCCGACTCGGTGCCTGGTTGCACGGAGAAACCGGAGCGTCGGCAGCCTAGGCCCGAGCCATCGCGAGGGTGGGGCGGGTCACGCCAGCGTCCGTGACCGAGTCTGGGACCAGGTGAGACGAACTCGCGTGCCTGCTAGCATGCGCCGGCGATGAACGGTGAAGGATGGAGGTTCGCCCGCAGGGCGTTCGGCCTGCTGCTCTTCGCACTGCTCCTCGCCCTGATCGTGCGGGCCACGACGTCGGCGCGCCTGGAGCGCGCCGACGTCGTGTTCGCGAACGGCGCGGAGGTCGCCTCGCTCGATCCGCAGGCCGTTTCCGGCATCCCCGAGGGTCGGGTGATGATCGCGCTCTACGAGGGGCTCACGACGCGCCACCCCGAGACGCTCGAGCCCCGCCCCGGAGTGGCCGAGTCCTGGGACGTCGCTCCCGACGGCCTACGCATCACCTTCCGCCTGCGCGCGAACGCACGCTGGTCGAACGGCGACCCGCTCACGGCCCAGGACTTCGAATGGTCCTGGCGGCGCTTGGTCGCGCCCGAGACGGCCGCGCCCTACGCCTCCTTCTTGAAGAGCGTGAAGGGCTTCCGGGCCCTGGACGAGCGCACCTTCGAAGTCGATTTCCCGACCCCCGTTCCCCACTTCCTGCACCTCACGAGCTTCCATCCTCTCTTCCCGCTGCACCGCGCCACGATCGAGAGCGCGCGGCAGCGCTTCCCCGACGCGTGGACCGTGGCTTGGATGCGGCCCGGCGTGCTCGTCACGAATGGCCCATTCAGGCTCGCCGCTCGGCGCATCAACGACCGCCTGCGCCTGGTCAAGAACCCGTTCTACTGGGACGAGCGTGCGGTCTCGATGGAGACGATCGACGTGCTCGCGCTCGATCACCTCGGCACGCTCCTGAACCTCTATCTGACGGGCGAGGTCGACTGGATCGAACGCGTCCCGCCGCTCGCCGTGACACGCCTGCGCGGGCGCGCGGACTTCCACCTCACGCCCTCGCTCGGGACCTACTTCTACCGCGTGAACACGACGCGGCCCCCCTTCGACGACGTGCGCGTGCGGCGTGCGCTCGCGCTCGCCATCGACCGCCGCGCCATCTGCGAGAAGATCGCCCGCAAGGGCGAACGGCCAGCCTTTGCCTTCACCCCGCCCAACCTGGCGGGCTACGAACCGCCCGAGCTCGAGCACGCACCGCTCGAGGCCGACCTCTCGAACTGGGATCGGGCCTTCGAGGCCGATTGCGCGCGCGCGAGAGAACTCCTCTCCGAGGCGGGTTTCGGCCCACAGGATCGTCCCTTCCCGCGCTTCGAGCTGCACTACAGCACCTCCGAGCTCCACCGCGACGTAGCCGAGGTCGTGGCGGACGGCTGGCGCACCCACCTCTGGCTCGACGTCGCGTTCTTCAACCAGGAGTCCAAGGTGTACATCGAGACCCAGCGCTCGCTCGGCTACGACGTCTCGCGCTCCTCCTGGTTCGCGGACTATCCGGACGCGAGCTCCTTCCTCGAGGTCTTCCTCTCGGGTGGGGAGAACAACCGCACCGGCTGGTCGAACGCGCGCTACGACGAGCTCGTGCGTTCGGCGGCTCGGGAGGCGAACCCGGAAACGCGCCTCGCGGAGCTCGGCGCGGCCGAGCGCATCCTGCTCGACGAGCTGCCGCTCCTGCCCGTCTTCGGTTACGTGACCCAGAACCTCGTACATCCGCGCCTGGCGGGCTTCTTCGAGAACGCGCTGGACGAGCACTCGCCGAAGACCTGGCGCTGGAAGACGGAGGAGGAGCTCGCGGCCGAGCGAGCTCGGCCGCGATGAGGCGCTTCCTCCTGCGGCGCCTGGCCTGGTTCGCGCTCACCCTGTGGGCGGTCGTGACCGTTTCCTTCGTCCTGATGCGTTCCGTGCGCGGGGGACCGTTCTCCGCCGAGCGCTCGCTCCCCATGGAAGTCGAGGCGAGCCTGCGCGCGCGCTACCACCTCGACTGGCCGCTCTGGAAGCAATACCTCGCCTACCTGGGGCCTCTCGAGCTGGGTCCGCGCGCTCCGACCTTCCTGGGCGGCGACGGCTCCGACCCCTTCGGCGGCGTGCTCGCCGGCGACCTCGGCCCTTCCTACAAGTACCGCGACTTCACGGTGAACGACGTCCTGGCGCAGTCCCTGCCGATCTCGCTCGCGCTGGGGAGCGTGTCGCTCTTCTTCGCCGTGGGGCTCGGGGTCGCGAGCGGGATCGTCTCGGCGCTGCGCCGCGGCGGCTTCCTCGACTTCGCCCTGCGCCTCTTGGCGACGCTCGGGATCGCGTTGCCGAACTTCGTCGTCGCATCGCTCGCCATCCTGCTCTTCGCCATCACCTTCCCGGTCTTCCCGGTGGCCGGCTGGGGGTCGCTGCGCCACCTGGTGCTCCCCGGCCTCGCCCTGGGGGCGCCCTTCGCGGCCTACGTCTCGCGCCTGACCCGCACCGGACTCGTCGAGGTGCTGTCGCAGGACTACGTGCGCACGGCGGTGGCCAAGGGGCTGCCTCCGTGGCTCGTGCTCTGGCGCCACGCGCTCCCCGCCGGATGCCTGCCGGTCCTCACCTACCTCGGACCGGCCACGGCCGGCATCCTGACCGGCTCGCTCGTGATCGAGCGCATCTTCGCCATCCCGGGCACGGGCTCGCACTTCGTGAACAGCGCACTCAACCGCGACTACACGCTCTGCATGGGCGTCACGATCCTCTACACGGTGCTGGTCTACGCGCTGAACACGCTGGTCGACCTCGTCTCGACCTGGCTCGACCCGCGGCTCTCCCTGGAGGAGGCCTAGACCATGGGGTTCGGGATCCTCATGGATCGCGCGGACGACGCCTGGCGCGGCACGAGCCCGGGACGCGAGGCATGGCGACGTTTGCGCCGCGATCGCTTCGCCATGGCGAGCCTGGTCTTCCTGGCGCTCTTCGCGCTCCTCGCCCTGTGCGCGCCCCTGCTCCCGCTCCCCTCGCCCATGGCGCTCGACCTCGCGCTCGAGCCCCGGGCGCCGACGCCGCCCTGGGAGTCCTTCCTGGAGCGCGGCTTCCAGCGCGAGCAGTTCTGGAGCCTCGGCGCCCTCGATCGCGGCCTGCTCGCGCTGCGGGAGCGGCTGTTCGGCGACCGGCAGACGGCCCACTGGTTCGGCACGGACGCCAAGGGCCGCGACCTCCTCGCGCGCATCGTCTGGGGCAGCCGGATCTCCTTCGAGGCGGCGCTCGCGGCGGGCCTGGTGAGCCTCTTCGTCGGCGTGACCTACGGCGCGATCGCGGGCTATGCCGGCGGGCGCATCGACAACGCCATGATGCGCCTGGTCGACGCGCTCTACTCGATCCCCTTCATCTTCCTGGTGATCTTCCTGGTCACGGTGGTGAACGAGTACCGGGGCGAGCTCGGCCGGCTCGGGATCGAGCGCTTGCACGTCTTCTTCGTCGTGATCGGCCTGGTGTGGTGGCTCACCATGGCGCGCATCGTCCGCGCCCAGGTGCGCGCGCTGAAAGAGGCCGATTTCGTGCAGGCCGCGCGCGTCTCGGGGGCTTCCCACGCGCGCATCCTGTTCGCACACCTGGTCCCGAACGTGTTCCCGATGGTGATCGTCTACCTGACGCTCACGATCCCCTCGGTCATGCTGTTCGAGGCCTTCCTCTCGTTCCTCGGCCTGGGGGTCGAACCGCCCCAGGTGAGCTGGGGGTTGATCGCGCTCGACTCGAGCGAGGCGATCGGCGTACTCCACACCTCCTGGTGGCTCGTGTTCTTCCCCTCCGCTTCCATCGGCGCGACGCTCTTCGCCTTGAACGTGCTCGGCGACGGCCTGCGCGACGCCCTCGATCCGCGGCGGCGAGGATGAAGGAAGCGCTGCTATCGGTCCGGGACCTCGCCGTGCGTTTCGCGACGCCCACGGGGCCCGTGCGCGCGGTCGACGGCGTGTCGTTCGATCTCGCGGAGGAGGAGACGCTGGCCCTCGTCGGCGAGTCGGGCTCGGGGAAGAGCGCCACGTGTCTCGCGCTCCTGCGTCTCTTGCCGGCCCCGGCGGGACGCATCGAGCGCGGCCAGGTCCTCTTCCGCGGGCGCGACCTCGCCGCCCTCCCGGAACGCGACCTCTGCCGCATCCGCGGCCGCGAGATCGCCATCGTGTTCCAGGACCCGATGACCTCGCTCCATCCGATGCTCTCGATCGGGAGGCAGCTCTCGGAGGTAGCCGAGGTCCATCTCGGCCTCTCGCGGCGCGAGGCGCGCGCGCTCGCCGTCCGCGGACTGGGCGAGGTCGGGATCCCCGCGCCCGAGACGCGCCTGGCGAACCTCCCCGGCGAGCTCTCCGGCGGCCAGCGCCAGCGCGTGTCGATCGCCATGGCGCTCCTCCTGCGTCCCAAGCTCCTGATCGCCGACGAACCGACCACGGCGCTCGACGTCACGCTCCAGGCGGAGATCCTGGAGCTCTTGACCGAGCTCCGGCGCCGTCACGGCATGGCGGTCGTCCTCGTCACGCACGACCTCGGCCTCGTGGCGGGCACGGCGGATCGCGTGCTCGTGCTCTACGCCGGACGCGTGGTCGAGAGCGCCGCGACGGACGGGCTCTTCCGCGCCCCGCGCCATCCCTACACGCTCGGCCTCCTGGAGAGCCTCCCGGCCGTGGACGGAGCGCCGCTCCAGCGCCTGACGCCGATCCCGGGGGAACCGCCCGATCTCGCCCGCCTTCCTGGCGGGTGCGCCTTCGCGCCGCGCTGCGCGTTCGCTCGCGAGCGCTGCACGACGGCCGTGCCCGCGCTCGAACCGCTCGCCGGCCCGCCGTCCGAGCGCCGGTCGGCTTGCTTCGAGGTCGAGCGTCTGATCCGAGCGGAGAGCGCGCCGTGACGAGCCTGCTCGCCGTCGAACGGCTGTCGAAGGTCTTCCGCGGTCGGGGGCGGCGCGCGCTGTGCGCCGTGGACGACGTCAGCTTCGCCCTCGAGCGCGGCGAGAGCCTGGGACTCGTCGGCGAATCGGGATCGGGCAAGTCGACCCTGGCGCGCCTCGTCGTCGGTCTCCTCCGGCCGACCTCGGGCGGGGTCCGCGTCGACGGCGTGGACCTCGCCTCCTTCGGGCGGGCGGAGTGGAGGTCCTACCGCAGGCGCGTCCAGATGGTCTTCCAGGATCCGAACTCCTCGCTCGACCCGCGCCAGACCGTGCGCGCGATCGTGGAGGAACCGCTCGTGATCCAGCGCCTGGGGAAGCCGCGCGAACGCCGCTCGCGCGTGCTCGAGCTGCTCGACGCGGTCGGGTTGCCCTCGCGCGCGCTCGCGCTCTTCCCGCACGAGTTCTCCGGCGGCCAGCGCCAGCGCATCGGGATCGCGCGCGCGCTCGCGCTCGCGCCGGAACTCCTGGTGTGCGACGAACCGGTCTCCGCGCTCGACGTGTCGATCCGCGCCCAGATCCTGAACCTGTTCCAGGACCTGCGCGAGCGCTTCGGGCTCGCCTACCTCTTCATCTCCCACGATCTCGCCGCCGTGCGCGCGGTCTCGACGCGCGTGGCGGTGATGGTGCTCGGCCGCCTGGTCGAGAGCGCGCCCACCGCGGAGCTCTTCGCGACGCCCGCCCACCCCTACGCCCAGGCCCTGCTCTCCGCCGTCCCGCGTCCCGACCCCGAGCTCGAGCGCACGCGACGGCGCGTGATCCTCGTCGGCGAAGCGCCGGATCCCGCGGCCCCCCCGGGGGGCTGCGCCTTCCATCCGCGCTGCCCGGCGCGGACCGCGGTCCCCGAGCGGCGCTGCGAGCGCGAGAGGCCGTCCCTCCTCGCGCTTTCCCCGGGGAGGGCCGTCGCCTGCCACCTCTACCCTCCTCTTCCCCCGCCGGGTCAAGAGCCGGTCGAGGAGACCCGATAAGGATTTCCGGCCGCACCACCGAAGGAGGCGATTCCATGCAAGTTCGACGCTCGATCCTGCTCGCTCTCGGCGCGGGACTCTGTTCCTGCGCCCTACCTCAGTTCGACCTGCAGCCCCGCTACGGGCCCCTCGACGTCGATGGCGAGTTCGGGCTCTCCTCGACGAGCGTGTCCGCCAAGGCCGACCTCACCGAGATGGGTCTCGAGGAGGAAAACGCCTTCGGCGCGCGCGCCGACTTCAAGTGGGGCCTCCCGCACCTCGTCCTTTCGGGGCAGACGAGCCAGCACGAGGGCACGGGCACCCTGGACGCCCAGATCAGCCAGGGTTCGAACACGATCCCCTTCGGCGCGAACGTCTCCTCCAGCCTGGACGTCGGCGTCTATTCCGGGCTCTTGCTGTTCGACCTCTTCCCCGGGAAGACCTTCGAGCTCGGGCTCGGCGCCGGCGTGGCGCTCCTCGACTATGACATCTCGGTCGAGGACCAGGGCACGGGAACGACCGTGCAGTCGGACGAATCGCTACCGCTCCCCGTCCTGGCGGCGGACGTCGGCGTGCAACTGGGGAGCTTCGAGCTCGGGCTCCTCGCGTCGGGACTGACCTTCGACTACGGCGGCGACTCGGGGACGCTCTTCGACGGCGACGCGTCCCTGCGCTGGCGCTTCCTCGGGGGCGAGGACCACCTGCGGGCTTCGCTCGTCCTCGGCTGGCGCGCGCTCCTGGTCGACGTCGACGTCGAGGAGCAGGGCGATTCGGTCGAGGGCAACGCCGACCTCTCGGGACCCTATCTCGGGCTCGAGGTCACGCTGTAGCGTAGCGGCCCGGAGGGCCGCTACGCGAGCCGCCGGTTGTTGGGCTTGCTCCCGGCGCGCCGGGCGATTCTCCTTGTGCCGCCGGACCGAGCCATGCCTCAGAAGTCCCTCCTGACGCGCTCCCTGTACCTCGCGCGCGACTTTCGGTCCCGGGCCCTCTTCGCCGCCCTGCGGCGGCACTCGCGCGGGGACGTGCTCGACGTCGGGGGCTGGGACTTCTTCCTGACGGCCGAACGCAAGGGCGTGGCTTTCCGCACCTGGACGACCCTCGAATCCGAGGCGGGGCGCATGCTCTCGATCGATCATCCGCGCCTGCGCGTGGTCCACGGCGACGGCTGCGCCATGGAGTTCGCGGACGGGTCCTTCGACACCGTCCTCGACGTCCAGGTCCTGGAGCACGTCTTCGAACCGATCCGCATGGTGGCGGAGATCGGGCGCGTCCTGCGCCCCGGCGGCACGGCCATCTTCCTCGTTCCCCAGACCTCGACGACCCACCTCGCCCCGGCCTACTACTACAACTTCAGCCGCTACTGGATCCAGGAGGCGATGCGCCGCGCGGGGCTCGAGATCGTGGAGCACCAGCCGCTCGGAGGGGTGTGGTCCTCCGCCGCGTCGCACTGCTTCTACTTCTTCCTGCAGAGCTTTCGCGTGGCGGGGATGTCCGATCCGGCTTGCAGGCGCAACGCGCTCTTCTATCCGCTCTTCCCGTTGATGGCGCTCTATGCGCTCCTCTCCCTCCCGTTCTGTCTCCTGCTCGCGCTGGGCGACCTCTCCGAAGAGCCCAACAACCATCTGGTCGTGGCGAGGAAGCCCGCTCGGGCGTGAACATCCCACTCGTACGCTCCCCGGTGCAGATCCCCTGCGGCTAGAATCGGCCCGTCGCATGCTATCGAGACTCCGGACATCAGGATCCGTCTGCTCGATCCTGGCCAGCCTCTTCGCCGCGGGACTTCGCGCGCAGGCCGGCGAACGTTCGGAGCCTCCCGACGTCCTCGTCGTCGTGCTCGACGACGTCGCTCTCGCCGACATCGGTCGAGTGCCGATGCCCCATCTCGAGGCACTCGCTCGGCGAGGCACGTCCTTCCGGCGCGCGTACTCGATGCCCGTGTGCTCCCCGGCCCGCTTCGGCCTGATCTTCGGCGAGTTCACCGGCCTGGTCAGCGGCGACGCCTGCACGAGCCCGGCGAGCGAGGCTCCCAGCCCCACGCGCTTCTCCCTCCCCGAGTTGATGAAGTCCGCCGGCTGTTCCACGGCCCTCTTCGGCAAGTGGCACCTCGGCTCCAACCCCGTCGGACCCTGGGAGTCGTCGCCTCAGGTCCACGGATTCGACTGCTGGCGCGCGGGCATCCCCGCCAACGTCAAGACCTGCGGGGGAACGAGCTACCGCAAGTGGCTGCGGGTCGACGACGGCAAGTCGTTCCTCTCCTCGGAGTACCAGCCGACCGCGCTGCGCAGCGCATTCCTGTCCTGGTGGGCAGGCACTCGAGCTCCCCGGTTCGGCTACGTGGGATTCCAGCTGCCCCATTCGCCGATGCACGCGCCGCCTCCCGAGTTCCTGCCAGCGGGTTTCGAGGTCGGAACGAATTCGCGCGAGCTGTACGAGGCCATGCTGGCGGCCGCCGACTTCGAGCTGGGCGAGATCCTCGCCGCGGTGGACCTCGAATCCACGTGGGTCATCGTCATCGGAGACAACGGGACCCCACCCGAGGGCGTCCCTTTCGGGAAGGACACCGGGCGGGCCAAGGGAACGACCTTCGAGCGCGGGATCCGAGTCCCGCTCGTCATCGCGGGCCCGGGGGTCGAGAAGGGCCGGGAAACGGACGCCCTGGCGCACGCCGTCGACCTCTTCGCGACGATCGCCGACGTCCTCGGCGCGGAGATCCCCGCGGGAGCCGCACGGGACTCGCGGTCCCTGCTTCCCGTCCTCCGGGGCGAGGGCCGGAGCGCGCGGGAGTTCGTCGTCGCCGACGTCGTTCCCGACCGCTCGGATCCCGCCACCCGCGACCGGGCCATCGTCGCGGAGCGCTGGAAGCTGCGCCGCAAGGGCGTCTCGACGGAAGAGGCCTATGATCTCCTCTCCGATCCGGACGAGAAGGAGCCCCTGGATGCGAGCGCCTCCGCAATGCCCCTCGAGGCCCGAACGGCGCTCGAGACCCTGCGACGCGAACTCGACGCCTACGAGAAGCGCTAGCCTGCCCTCAACTCTTGAACGCCGCGCGGACCTCGGGCCTGAAGAGCACGATCAGACACCAGACGGCGACGGGGATCTTCAGGAAGCAGCAGTAGCACGGCGTGAGGCAGGGCACCAGCGCCAGGGCGCTGCCGGCGACCGCGAGGCTCCAGGTCCGCAGGCGGCCCATCTGGAAGGCCGTGAAGAGCACGAAGGCCGACACGGCGATCTGGAGGAGATTCCACACGACGTTCACGGGCCCGTCGAGAACGCGCAGGACCTGCTCCATCGCATCGGTGAAATCGCGGTCTCGCACGCCCCAATCTCCGGGGTCCAGGCGCCACGTCTCGGGTTGCGTCCACACCAAGATCGAGAACACGAGACCGATCAGCGCGAAGAGCACGTCGAGACCGGCGAGGACGGCGAGCGCGACGGCAGGCGGCTTGACCTTCTGCTCCATGGAACCCGGCCCCAGTCAACGCTTCGCCGGGACCTCGCGCAACCCCTCGAGCACCCCCTCGCGCTCGAGCAGGACGTCCTCCGCCTCGACAAGGTCGCGCAGGACGAGCTCCCGTGCGACGAGGTGCGCGATCAGAGCGAGGCCCTCGAGCGTGGGGTGGAGCTGGTCGGGCTGGAAGAGCAGCTCCGCCGCGCCCGCAGGGTAGGCCCAGCCTGCGATCTCGAGAGCGGCGCTCCCATCCGTCGCGGTGCCCGCGTTTCCCGCGGCGAACAGGCGCTCGACGCTCCGCGCCAGGGGAAGGATCACTACGTTCCGCCGGCTCTCGGCCCACCCCGCCAGGCGCGCGTTCAGCGCGGCGAGGGTCGCGGGTTCGGGTACCTGGGACTCGAAGAGCATCTTCCCGATGGAACGCGAGCAGTCCGGGAAGTCTCCCACCACCACGGGGCACGAGAAGCCCTCGAGGAGCGCGAGGCCCTGCTCGAGCAGCGCCAGCCGTTCCTCCTCGGAAGCGAGCGGCTTCTCCTCGGCGTTCGAGAAGCCGTACCCGAACCAGAACAGGAAGTCCACCGCGACGAGCAGCGTCGGCTTCGCCTCGCGCGCCCGCTCGATCTGCATGGGCCCCTGCCCGAGGACGTCGACGAAGAAGAGGGTGTTCGCGATGCAGCGGACCGGCTCGTGCGCGGCCGAGATCGTCGCATCCAGGGCGTCGGCCAGGTTCTTCTCGATCCCGAAGCCCGCCGAACCGCTCGCGCCGACCACGACCACGCGCTCGAGCACGGGCGCCGGTGAAGCCGTCTGTCCCCACCCCCTGGCTCCGAGGAGCGCCAGCGCGAAGAGCGTCTTCCTCATCGAAGCCTGGCTATCTCGCCCAATCGTCGCTGCGGAAGGACGACGCGGGCAATCCGTCCTCGTTCCACAGGTTCGTGATCGCTCCCGCGTCCCAGCCGAAGCGGACGGCCAGCGGTTCGGGAACGGCCTCGCTCCAGACGAACACGGTCTTGCCGTCGATGCGCGCGCTCGCCGGGTGGAAGACGCGATCGGCCCCCGCGAGGGCGAAGTGGCGCAGCTCCTCGCCTCGCGACGTGAGTCCCTCGGCGCAATGGAACCGCAGGCGAACGCGGCTTCCCTCGACCTCCATGTCGAGGAGGAGCGGCCCCTCGCAAGCGACGTCGCGGCCGTAGACCTTGGCGAGCGCGTGCGCCGCGAGCCGGCGCCCGACGTCGAGCTTGTTGCGCGGGTGGATGTCGTTCGGATCGCCGACGTCCATCGTCACGGCCATGCCGGTGTTCGGCATGAGGCAGGCGGCGAAGAGCTGCGCCTCGCGCAGCTCGGCCGCCTGGCCGGTATCGCCCTCGTAGGCATAGGGCGCGATCTGGACGAATAGGAACGGGAACTCGCCGCGGCCGAAGCGCTTCCTCCAATCGTGGATCAGCGCCGGGAACAGCCTCTGGTATTGCTGCGCGCGTCCGACGTTCGATTCGCCTTGATAGAAGATCACCCCGCGGATCGCCAAAGGCGCGAGCGGGGCGATCATCCCGTTCCAGAGCACGCTCGGGCGATGGGGCTGGAATCCGTCGCGCTCCGGGAGCGGACCCAGCTCGGCGAGCCCCACGCCCTTGCGCACGCGCCAGGGTCCGGCGAGCGACAGGCGCTCGGAGCCCTCCGCGGGCCCGAGCCACAGATCCTCGGTCTTTCCCGAGAAGCCCCCGGCGCCTCCCGTGTCCAGCACGCGCACGGCGATCTCGTGCGTGCCCGCGCGGGCGGCGCCCGCGGCGAGGCGATAGCTCCGCGGGGTCGCCCAGGAGCCGAGCTCCTCGGTCCCCGCCGCGCGCTCTCCGTTCAGGTAGAGCGTGTCCATGTCGTCGATCGGACCGAGTTCGAGCTCCAGGTCCTCGCCGGCCCAGGCCGCGGGCAACTCGAAGCTGCGGGCGTACCACACGGTCCCGTCGAACTCGCCCAGCGCGGGCTCGAAGAGCCCGGGCAGCTCGGTCGCCGTCCAGCCCTCGCCGGAGGTGGAAGAGGGCACGGGGTCGCGTTCCGCGAGCCTCGCCCACCACTCGCGCCACGTGCGATCGAGCTCCAGCTTCGCTTCCACCGGATCGGCGGCGAACCGGGCCTGTGCCGAGAGATCCGCGGCGAACTCCGGGAAACCTTCCAGGCCCGCGCGGCGCGTCCAGGCCTCGGCGGGCGTCCCGCCCCAGCAGGAGACGACGAGCCCGATGGGAACGTCGAGCTCGCTCGAGAGCTCGCGACCGAAGAAGAAGGCGACCGCCGAGAGGGTGCGCACCGACTCGGGCGTGGCCCGCTTCCAGACCCCGGAGACCTCGCGCAGGGGCTCGAAGCCCATCTGGTGTTCGACCGTGAAGAAGCGCAGCCGCGGGAGATCCGCGGCCGCCGCCGCTCCCTCCCAGCCCTCCACGCCGTTCCCGACCCCGGGCCCCAAGGTCCATTCCATGTTCGACTGGCCGCCGCAGAGCCAGACCTCTCCGCACAGGAGGTCCTCGAGCACGACCTCGTTCTTGCCCCGGATCTTCAGTCCAAAAGGTCCCGCTCCTGCGGGAGGAGCGAGCTCGACGCCAAAGGAGCCGTGCTCGTCCCCGACGGTCTCGACCGCGCGCTCCAGCCAGGAGGCGAGCACCGAGATCTCCTCGCCCGGCTCGGCGAATCCCCACAGACGGACGGGCGCATCTCGCTGGAGGACCATGCCGCTCCCGAAGATCGCGGGCAGGCGGACGTCGGCGTGGGCTCCGCGCGCGAGGAACAACGCGAGAGCGAAGGGCCAGGCTCCTTGCGCTCGACTCGAGGTCGGGTGCGCGGCCTCAGCCATCGCGAGGCTCTTCCGATCCCTTCTCGCTCCCGGCCGGCTCGCTCCCGGCCGGCTCGCTCCCGGCCGGCTCGCTCGCGGCCGGCGTCCTCGGGAAGTAGCGATCCAGGAACGCCGCCAGCGCCTTCCAGTACTCCTCGCTCTCCTTCACCTCCGCCCAGAGCGAGCTCGAGCCATGCCGCCCGCCCTGCTTGGGGACGAACGATTCCTTCTGCTCGCCGGGCAGGGACGCGAAGATCGGGCTCCAATCGGACTCGGAGCCCTGGTCCGAGGCGAGGAACACCGGACAGGCGACCTCTGCGGCGGTATCCCGGATCCACGTGGCGGAGGGTCCCTCCTCGGCGAAGTACTCCCCGGGAGCGAAGGCGATCACGCCGTCGACCAGATCCGGGCGCTTCGCGGCCTCCACGAAGGCCAGCGAGGCGGAATAGGCGCTTCCCCACAGGAGGAGCTTCCCGTGGGCTTCGTTCGCGCGCGCGTATTCGACCGCGGCGTCGATGTCGCGCAACGCGTCGGCCCGCTTCACGCTCGAGAGCATCCCCGCAGCCCGCGCGGTGGCGTTCTTGACCTGCTTGCACTTGCCTCCGACGCGCAGGTCGACCGACATCGTGTTGAAACCCATCCGGCGCAGGCGCGGCACGATCTCGCGGTACTCGCCGCGACTCGAGTGCGAATCGTGCAGCAGGATCAGGAAGGGCGTCCTCGGATCCTCGCTGGCACTATGGACCTCCGCCGTGATCGGGAGCATGTCGGAAGCCGTCAACTTGACGACCCTCGAGCCCGCGGGAGGAGGCGCCTGTGCGCCTTGGGCCTGGAACGAGGCGAGGAACATCCACGGGAGCAGGAGGGTCTTCATCGGGATGCGATTCTACGATTCGCGCCCGGTGAACGTGGGTCGATTCCCCTTGCCGCGGGCCGGGTCGCGGGAAGGCGTAGAATCGCCTTCCCGGTGTCGCTCTCCGCCTTCCATCCCACGATCCGCCGCTGGTTCTCCGAGGAACTCGGCGAACCGACGGCTCCGCAGCGGCGGGGCTGGCCGCTGATCCGCTCGGGCGCGCACACGCTGATCGCCGCGCCGACCGGATCCGGGAAGACGCTGGCCGCCTTCCTGTGGGCGCTCGACGAGATCGTGAGACCGGGACGAGACGTGGAGGACGCGTGCCGCGTCCTCTACGTCTCGCCCCTGAAGGCCCTGGGAAACGACGTGCGCAAGAACCTGGACCGTCCCCTGGCCGCGATCCGTGCCCTCGACCCGGACTTCCCCGAGATCCGCGTGCAGGTCAGGAGCGGGGACACGAGTGCCGGCGAGCGGGCCGCGATGACGCGCCGCCCGCCCCACGTGCTCGTCACGACCCCCGAGAGCCTCTACATCCTCCTGACGAGCGAAGGCGGGCGGGTCCTCCTCTCGGGGGTACGGACCGCCATCGTCGACGAGATCCACGCGCTCGTGGGCGACCGGCGCGGCGCGCACCTCGCGCTCTCCCTCGAGCGGCTGGAGGCCCTGGCCGGTCCCTTCCAGCGCATCGGGCTCTCCGCGACGCAGCGGCCGCTCGAGGAGGTGGGACGCTTCCTGGTCGGAGCGGGCCGGACCTGCGAGCAGGTCGACGAGGGCCATCTGCGCGAGCTCGACCTCGAGCTCGAGATCCCGCCCACCCCGCTCGCGGCGGTGTGCTCCCACGAGACCTGGAGCGAGATCTACGCCCGCATCGCGGCCCTCGTGCGCGCCCATCGGACGACGCTCGTCTTCGTGGGCACGCGCAAGCTCGCCGAGCGGGCGGGCGCCGAGCTCGCCAAGCTCCTCGGCGAGGACGCCGTGGCTTGCCACCATTCGAGCCTGGCCAAGGAGCGGCGCCTCGCGGCCGAGGAGCGCCTCAAGCGCGGCGAGCTGCGAGCGCTCGTCGCCACGGCATCGCTCGAGCTCGGCATCGACGTCGGGGAGATCGACCTCGTCTGCCAGGTCGGGACCACGCGCTCGATCGCCACCTTCCTGCAGCGGGTCGGTCGCGCGGGACACGCCCTCTCGCGCATCCCCAAGGGCCGACTCTTCCCGCTGACCCAGGACGAGCTCGCCGAGGCGGCGGCGCTCTTCCTGTCCGTGAAGCGCGGAGAGCTCGACCGCACGCCCCGGGCGCGGGCTCCGCTCGACCTCCTGGCGCAGGAGATCGTGGCGGAGTGCGCGGCGCGGCCCTGGTCGAAGGAGGAGCTCTTCCAGTGCCTGGGGCGCTCCGCGCCCTGCACCGATCTCACGCGCCCGGACTTCGACGCGCTCGTCCTGCTCCACACTCGGGGCCGCCGCGCTCTCCTGCACGAGGACGGCGTGAACGGCCGGCTGCGCGGCACCGCCCGCGCTCGTCTCACGGCGATCACCTGCGGCGGCGCGATCCCCGACGCGACCCAGTACCAGGTGCTGCTCGAGCCCGAAGGCACGCTGGTCGGCTCGCTCGACGAGGACTTCGCGATCGAGTCGAACGCCGGCGACGTGTTCCAGCTCGGGGCGACCTCCTGGCGCATCCTGCGCATCCGCTCCGGCTCGGTGCACGTCGCCGACGCGCACGGGGCCCCGCCCTCGCTGCCGTTCTGGTTCGGGGAGGCGCCGGCGCGGACGCGCGAGCTCTCGCTCTCGCTCGGCGAGGTGCGCGAGCGCGGCCGGGAGGACGGCTGGCTCGCCCGCGCCTGCGGATTCCCGCCCGAAGCCGAGCGCGAGCTCCGCGCCTACCTGGAGGAGAGCCAGCGGAGCCTGGGAGCGATGCCCACGCCGCGCCGGCTCGTGCTCGAGCGTTTCTTCGACGAATCGGGGGGGAGTCAACTCGTCCTTCACGCCCCTCTGGGAGGACGGATCAACCGCGCCTTCGGGCTCGCCCTGCGCAAGCGCTTCTGCCGGCGCTTCGGCTTCGAGCTCCAGGCGGCCGCGAACGAGGACGCGATCCTGCTCTCGTTCGGACCGCAGCATTCGTTCCCGCTGGAGGAGGTCTTCGACTACCTGCACCCCGAGAGCGTGCGCGAGCTCCTGGTCCAGGCCGTTCTCGCCACGCCGCTCTTCGCGGCGCGCTGGCGCTGGAACGCGACCCGCTCGTTCCTGGTCGAGCGCTTCCAGGGCGGCAAGAAGGTGCCCCCGCCGCTCCTGCGCATGCGCTGCGACGATGCGCTCGCGGCCGCCTTCCCGGACGTGGTCGCTTGCGCCGAGAACCTGGCGCCCGGCGACCTCCGCGTCCCGCTGGACCATCCGATCGTTCGCCAGACGATCGAGGACTGCCTCACCGAGGCGCTCGACGTGGACGGGCTCGAGGAAGTGCTGCGCGGGCTCCGCGACGGCTCGATCGAGCGCGTGTCGGTCGAGACACGCGAGCCCTCGGCCCTTGCGCGCTCCGTGCTCGCCGTCCGGCCCTACGGATTCCTCGACGACGCTCCGCTCGAGGAGCGCCGCACCCAGGCCGTGCTCGCGCGGCGCGTGCTCGGCACACGCGAGGCGAGCGAGGCCGGCGCCCTCGATCCAGAGGCGATCGAGCGCGTCCGTTCGGAAGCCTGGCCCGAGCCGCGCGACGCGGAAGAGGTCCACGAGGCCCTGTCGTGGATCGGGTACGTGACGGCCGCGGAGGCCGCCCCGTGGGAGGAATGGCTGGGCGAACTCGCGCGAGCGGGCCGCGCGGTCCTCGAGGACGGACGCTGGTACGCCGTCGAGTCGACGCGCGATCCACGGGAGCTCCTGCGCGGGCGGCTCGAGGCCTCGGGCCGGTGTTCGCGGACGATCCAGACCTCACCCCGCGCGGAGCGGGCGTGCTCGCCGAGGCGCTGCTCGGCGAGCTCGAGGGCTCGGGCGAGGTCCTGCGCCTCTCGCTCGACGGCCGGACGGCCTGGTGCAACCGGCGGCTCCTCGCGCGCATCCAGCGCGCCACGCTCGAGCGGCTGCGGCGCGAGATCGAGCCCGTCCCGACGGCGGTCTACCTGCGCTTCCTCGCGCGCTGGCAGCACCTCGACCCGCTCGACGCGGGGCGCGCCCTCGAGGGCCCCGCGGGCGTCCTCGCCGCGATCGAGCGGCTCGCGGGCTGGGAAGCGCCGGCGGGACGCTTCGAGCGCGAGCTCCTCGTCCCGCGCGTGAGCGGATACCGACCCGAGTGGCTCGACGAGCTCCTCTTCCGCGGCGAGGTCGCCTGGGGCCGGCTCTTCGGCGGCGGGAAGAGCGCGCTGCGCTCGACCCCGATCGCGCTCTTCCCGCGCCGGGAGCTCGACTCCTGGCTCGCCCTCGCCGCGCCGGTCTCCCTCGCGGAGCTCTCCTGGCCGGCGCAGGCCCTGCGCGAGACGCTGGAGGCGCGCGGCGCGCTCTTCACCGACGACCTCGCACGGGTGCACGCTCGCGCGATGCTCCCCTCCGATCTCGAGCGCGGGCTCTTGGAGCTCGTCTCCTTCGGACTCGTCGCCTCGGACTCCTTCGCCTCGCTGCGCGAGCTCCTGCGCCCCCCGCACCGGCGCAAGGGAACGGTCCGAGCCGCGGGGCGCTGGAGTCTCTTCCGGAAGTCCGCACCCGCCGCGGGGCCGGAGCAGGCGAAGGGGAGCGAGCGCGCGGATCCGGAGCACGCCGAGTTCGCCGCGCGCGTCCTCCTGCGGCGCTACGGAGTCCTCTTCCGCTCCGTCCTCGCGCGCGAGCGCATTCCGGTTCCGTGGCGAGACCTCGCGCGCGCCTGCCGCCTTCTCGAGCTGCGCGGCGAGATCCGCGGCGGCCGCTTCGTCAGCGGCTACGCGGGCGAGCAGTTCGCGCTGCCGGAGGCGATCCCGCTCCTGCGCGCGATGCGGCACCTACCCCGCGTGGAGGCCGAGTCCAGCAATGATGCTCCGCAGGATCGCCCCGAGCTGTTTCCCGGCCGACCTGAGCACCGTGGACTCTCTCGCTTTGACCCTGTGCTGCTCGCCGACGCACTTGTACCCGGGGGAACGCCTTCCCTCACCAGGCGGCGAATCGTCAAAGAAGAGTCGCCCACCTGATGTTGGCTTTCGACTACCGCTGAGGGGAGCCCTTAGGGCCGCTTCTAGCTGCCGCGCGCGTTCCAGAGGCTTCCCAAGCGAGCCTTTTCCTTGAAGGCCCTTTCATGCACCTCCTCCATCAACTCGCGAGAACGCATGTGCAGCGATTCGACTATCACCACATCAAGACAGACAGCCTCCCAATTCTGGAGCCGGAAGTGCACCCAGCGATCCGACATGTATCTCATGGGTGGCGCTCTGCTCGTCCAGTCGTCTTGTTCTGCCATGGGCGAGCTCATTGCGGAGCTTCATCAGGCGGGTGAAACTCTGGAAGGGCTCCATTCCCCACTCGACCGCGAGGTCTACCTCCTCGCAGATTCGAGTCAACTTCTTGGTGGGCGTGTTCGCATCCGACGTGATTCAGGAATGCCTCCAACGAGAATGCGGCCATCACGAGGCAGGAAGCGCACATCCAGATCCTCCCGTCCTTGTTCGCGTTCTCTAGGGCCGACTTGGATGCCTTGGCAAGCATCGCGAAAGTACGGATCGTTCTCTTCATGCGTGGCTCCTTGCCTCGCTTGACTTGCCGCTTGAGTCGTTTGGCGTAGGGGGTCTGCCGGGCCTTGCTGAAGTCGTATTCCCTCCTCATTGCGGAACCGTCGGGTAGGGGGCCGCTCGGTCGGGCTCTTCGCCCCCGGCCCCGGTAGTGTGGGAAAGCGGCCGCCCTGGGCCTCGGCCGCAAGCAGGTCGTCGACGCTCGTGTAGCGGTGGATCACGCTCGCCTGGTTCTGCGGGAGGCCGCCCGTGTCCGCCGTGAGGCCGTAGGTTGAGGGGAGCTCGCGTCCGAGGAGGCGCAGGATCGTCGTGAGCTGGCCGCGGTGAATGGCTCGTGTGGGTGAGCGTGTCCATGAGGGAGCGGCAGCGGTGCATGCTCTCCTCAGTCGCCCGGTACGTATTGGCCGGGGTAGGCGAGCTCCTGCACCCCGCGCGCGCCGCGCAGGAAGTAGACGCCGAAGCCCACGACGACGAGGCTCCAGAGCACGTTGGACCCTGCCTCGTGGCCCCGGACCAGGTCCCAGACTCCCTGCACGAAGTCCGGGACGTCGTCGACGAGCAAGTACAGGCCGAGGAGCCTCAACGCCAGACCGAACAGCTCGGGTGCCTTCATCCGTCTTCCCCTGGGAGGTTGCGCGCGCCCTCGACCGAGGATCGCGCGGGATCGCGACGGAACCCGCCCGCCGCCGCCCAGAGGATACGGTCCTGCGTCCCGCCTTCCCCTACTCGAACTCTTCTTCGCCGGCTCCCTTGCGGCGCGGCTTCTCGTCGCGGATCTCGGTCATCGTGGCCTCGGTGAGGAGCAGCGTCCCGGCGACCGAGACGGCGTTCTCGAGCGCGAGCCGCACGACCTTGACCGGGTCGACGATGCCCGCCTCGAGGAGGTCGACGAACTCGCCCGAGCGTGCGTCGAAGCCGCGCGTCCCCTGCTCGTGCTTCATGCGCTCGACGACCACGCCCGGATCGAAACCCGAGTTCAGCGCGATCTGGCGCGCGGGGGCATCGAGCGCGCGGCCCAGGATCCGCAGGCCCGTGCGCTCGTCGCCGCGGGCGCGCTCCTCCTCCTCGAGTACGCGCGGGATCGCCTGGATCAGGGCGAGCCCGCCGCCCGGGACGATGCCCTCGGCGACCGCCGCCTTGGCCGCCGCGATCGCGTCCTCGTAGGCCTCCTTCTGCTTCTTGAGCTCGGCCTCCGTGGGCGCGCCGACGCGGATCACCGCCACGCCGCCCGAGAGCTTCGCCAGGCGCTCCTCGAGCTTCTCGCGATCGTAGTCCGAGGTGGTCTCCTCGATCTCTGCGCGGATCTCCTTCACGCGCGCCTGGATCGCGGCCCGGTCGCCTCCGCCGCCGATGATCGTGGTCGTCTCGCGCGTGAGGACGACGCGCTTGGCGCTCCCGAGGTCCGTCCGCCCGACCTTCTCGAGCACGGTCCCGAGCTCGTCGCCGGTCACCCGCCCCCCAGTTAGAACCGCGATGTCCTCCAGCATGGCCTTGCGCCGATCCCCGTAGCCCGGCGCCTTGGCCGCGGCGCAGGGGAGCGTGCCGCGGATCCTGTTCACGACCAGCGTGGCGAGGGCCTCGCCCTCCACCTGCTCGGCCAGGATCAAGAGCGGACGGCCGCTCTGCAGCACCGCCTCGAGCAGCGGGAGGAGCGTCTGGGCGCTGGCGATCTTCTTCTCGTGCAAGAGGACGAGCGGGTCCTCGAGCACTGCTTCCATCTTCTCCGTGTTCGTCACGAAGTAGGGCGAGAGGTAGCCCTGGTCGATCTGCATGCCCTCGACCACCTCGAGGCTCGTCTCGATCCCCTTGGCCTCCTCGAGCGAGACGACGCCGTCGGCACCGACCTTCTCCATGGCATCGGCAACCCGCTCGCCGATGGCGAGATCGCCGTGGGCCGAGACGCTCGCGATCTCCGCGCGCGACTTGCGCGTCGCGGCGGGCCGCGCCGCTTTGCGCAGGGCCTCGATCACGATCCGGCTCCCGCGGTCGATGCCGTGCTTGAGCTCGATCGCGCTCGCGCCGGCGACGACGTTGCGCAGCCCCTCGGCGAAGATCGCGTGGGCGAGGAGCGTCGCCGTCGTGGTCCCGTCCCCGACGACGTCGCCGGTCTGGACGGCCGCCTCGCGCAGCATGAGCGCGCCCAGGTTCTCCTCGGGGTCCTCCAGGCTGAACTCCTTGGCGATCGTGACGCCGTCGTCGCACACGATCGGGCTCCCCCATTTTTTCTCGATCAGGACGCACTTCGAGCGCGGACCGAGCGTCACGCGGACGGCCTCGGCGAGCGCGGTCGCCCCGCGCAGGATCTTCTCGCGCGCTTGGTCACGCAGCAGCAAGTGGGTGTGTGCCATGGCGTCTCCTCGTCCGCAGGGTTGCAACAAATCGTAGGGCGGATTCCGAGCGCCCAGGGCGAGAAGAATGCGCAACCGAACGCGGAAGTGTCCGTAGGGCGCGCCTCCCGCGGCGGAGCGGCGCGGAAGCCGCAGCGTGGCTCGAGCGACCGTGTCCTCGGTCGCCTCGCAGCCGACGGAAGCGCGGATCCTACTTCCGTCGCCGCGCGCGCCCGCGCCTCACGGCAGGCGGTCCGGCGATGTCGCGGATCCAGGTGAAGGCGGCCACGGCGTTCGGGAGCCCGATCGTGCTCGTCGCGAGCAGGGCGACCTGGTAGAGCTCGTCCTTCTTCGCTCCGGCCTCGAGCGCCTTGCGCGCGGAGGAGTGCACGGCGCCTTCCGATCGCCCGCCGATCGCGATCCCGAGCTTGACGAGCTCGCACGTGCGCGGTCCGAGCGGCCCCGAGCGCGCGGCCTTGCCCAGAGCCTCCCAGGCGTTCCCCACCTCGGGAAACGCGCCCACGAACTCGTCGAAGGTCTTCGGAAGTCGCCGGTTCTTCATGATCCTGCCTCCGTCGTGATCCTGACCGCGCCGACCATCCTACGGCCGTTGACAGCGCGTTGACACGCGGGAAGAGCCCGGGGGATAGCCTGGCGAGCGGAAACGGGAGACATGGAACCCCTCGCGCGCATGCGCGGCCACGGCCGAGAGCTCGCGATCCTCTCCGCGGGTCTGGGAGCCGCGCTCGCACTCCTCTGGGCGGGCGCCACGATCCAGGGGAACGTCAGCACGGCCGGAGCGGTCGCGGTCGCGCGGCTCTCCGGCGAGGTGGCGGACACGGTGGTGGCGGAATGGGAGCGGCTCTTGCGCGATCCCGAGTTCCCGGTCGAGCCGGCGGGCGAGGTCTTCACCTGGAAGCCCGGCGAGCCGGCGCTCGAGCCCCTGGAGCTCCGGGAGCGATGGGAGCCGATGGAGCCCGAGGCACCGACGGTCTTCGACACGCTGCTCGCCGAGGCCGAACGCCGGGAGCTCGTCGAAGAGGATCCGCGCGCGGCCCTCGGGCTCGTGCTCGACGCGCTCGCCGCGGAGCCCGAGGCTCTGCATCGTCCCGAGGGACTGCTCCGGGCGATCCAGCTCGGAGGCCGCCTGGGCGAGACGGAGATCGCGCGGACGCACTTCGAGCTCGTGCGCAAGGAGCTCGACCCGCGCGACGCGCGCGAGGGTCTTCCGTATGAGTGCCTCTCGTGGTTCGCGCTGCCTGCGGGAGTTTCCAGGGAGGTGCCGGCGGCGGCGCTCTTCTCGGGCGACGATCTCGCGCGCTTCGCGCTCGACGAGGATCGCATCCTCCTCGGTGCACCGGAGGTTCGCCCAGAGGTCCGCTTCGAGCTCTCGCCCACGCTCGAGGTGCTCCTCGAGCGCCTCCGGCTCGAGCCTCCGCCCCTCGAGGCGCGCAAGGCGCGCGCCCTCGCGCGGAGCGCCGGCGCGCTGCCGGCCGTCGAGGAGGACGGCCTCTGGCATCCTTTCGATTGGGCCGGGCGGCCCTTCCTCGCTCGCTCGAGCGCGGGAACGGTGGAGGGGTTCTTCCACGCGCCCGATGCGCTCGCGGGCGCGCTCGCCCGGCGCGCGCGCCTTCCCGACGGCTTCCAGCTCGACTTCCGGGGCGAAGAGGAGTCCGCGGGCCCGGCCGTCCGGCCGCGCGCGCGGCTCCCGGGGAGCGAGCTCGCCTTCGTCCTGCGCCACGCCGATCCGGAGCGGATCGCGCGCGACGAGTCGACGCGGCTCGCGGCTCTGCGGTCGGCGCTCTTCGTGCTGGCGTTCTTCTGCGCGGCCGGCGGGTTCGTCACCGCGCGCGTGCTCTCCCGCGAACGCAAGTTGGCCGAGCTCAAGAGCGCCTTCGTCGCCGGCGTGTCCCACGACCTGCGCACGCCGCTCGCCTCGATCCTCCTCATGGCCGAGAACCTCGAGGCCGGGCGCGTGAGCGAGGAGAACCGCGCGCGCTATCACCAGACGCTGCGGCGCGAGGCCGAGCGCCTGCGGCGGCTGATCGACGGCGTGCTCGACTTCTCGCGCTTCGAGCGCGGCGTGGAGGCCGATCTGCGCCCCGAGGAGCTCGACCTGCCGCGCTTCCTCGACGAGCTCGCCCGCGCGAGCCGCGAGCGCGTCGAGGAGGCGGGCGGGACCTTCGCGCTCGCGACGAACGCGGTGCCGCCCACCGCCACCCTCGACCCCCTCGCGCTGCGCCGCGCGGTCGCGAACCTGGTCGACAACGCGCTCAAGCACGGGGGCGGCGAGGTGCGGCTGGGCTGGGAGGCCGATGCGTCCCACCTCAAGCTTTCCGTCGGCGACCGCGGACCGGGCGTCCCGCCCGCGCGGGCCGCGGCGATCTTCCGGCCTTTCGAGCGCTTCCCGGTCGGACCCGGCGCACCGGGTGGGAGCGCGGAGCGCGGCGGGCCCCGTGGACTCGGCCTAGGACTCGCGATCGTGCGCTCGATCGCGCGCGGCCACGGAGGTGGCGTCTCCGTACGCAGCGGCCAGAATGGCCCCGGCGAGGACGGCCGCGGAGCGACCTTCGAGATCGTGATCCCCCTGGAAGCGACGAGCCCATGACGAAAACCCGCATCCTCTTGATCGAGGACGAGGAACCGCTGCGCATGGCGCTGCGGGACGCGCTCCAGGCCGAGGGCTTCGACGTGCTCGAGGCCGCCGACGGCGAGCGCGGGTGCGAGCTCGCGCTCTCCGAGGGCCCCGAGCTCGTGCTGCTCGACCTGATGCTCCCCCGCCGCGACGGCTTCTCCGTGCTGCGCGCGATCCGCGAGGACCGCCTGGCCTCGGCCGTGATCATCCTATCGGCGCGCGGCGAGGAGTGGGACCGCGTGCAGGGCTTCGAGTACGGGGCCGACGACTACGTGGTCAAGCCCTTCTCGATGCGCGAGCTGCTCCTGCGCGTGCGCGCGGCGCTGCGCCGCGCCGAGGGCGGCGCGCCCGGGCTCGACCTCGTGCGCGGGAAGACGCGCTTCGGATCGGTCGAGATCGACTTCGCGGCCTACACCCTGACGAACGACGGCCGCCGTCACGGCCTCTCGCGCAAGGAGCTCGAGCTCCTGCGCTATTTCCTGGCCCACGAAGGCGAGACGCTCGACCGCCTGCGGCTCCTCTCGGACGTCTGGGGCCCCGACGAGGACCCGACGCCGCGCACGATCGACACGCACGTGCTGAAGCTGCGGAAGAAGCTCGAGCGCGATCCCGAGCGCCCGCGGCACCTCGTCACGGTCCACGGCGTCGGCTATCGCTTCACGCGCCGCGGGGAGGACGCTCGTGCGTGACAGGTCGTTGACGAGCGCGCGACCGGGCGATGACACGCGGTCCCTTGCTCCGTCGTCCAATCGGGCGAAAGGAGATCCCATGAAGATCCGCTCCGTTCCCGCCCTCGTCGCCCTCGCCCTCCTCCTCGTCCCCGCCCACGCCCAGGAGGGCGCGCGGCGGGAGCTTGCCGAGATCCGGCTCGCCGTCGCGGCCGATCGGAAGTTCCCCGAGGCGCGCGAGCGCCTGCAAGCGCTGCGCGCGAGCCTCGAGCCGCGCGCCGCCGATCCGGAGGCGAACGAGCTCTTGCAACGGGTCGATCGCCTGCTCGGCGAGGTCCTGCGCGCGCTCGGGCTCGCCGCGCCGGCCGTGCCCTCCACCGAGAACCAGGACAAGGTCGACCAGGCGGTGCAGGTCGCCATCGAGACCGGCAACGCGGATTTCCTCCGCCAGCTCGGGAAGCGAGCCGTGCCGGGGCTCGTGGCTGCGGTGCGCGAGGACCCCGACACCCTGCCCTACCTCGGGAAGGACGCCTTCTTCTTCCTGGCGGCGATCGACCCGCTGGCGGCGAGCTCGCTCGCGGGCGAATCGATCGACCAGGCCGGCTTCTTCTGGAAGAAGCGCGTGATGCGGACGATCGACCAGACCGACCTCTTCCAGCGACCGGACGTGTGGACGGTGGGCACCCCGCAGCGCTTCCTCGCCGACGGGTTGCTGAAGACCCTCGAGAAGTACGTCGCCGATCCGGACATCGGGAACGAGGTCCTCGGCGAGCTCCAGCCCTTCGTGCCCCACGCCTTGACCCCGGCGTTGCGGGAGGCGCTGGCTGCGGCCCTCCGCAGCGAGGACCCGGTGAGGCGCACGACGGCAAAGGGCGTCGCGAGCGCGGTCGATTCCCTACGCCCGCTCTTCGAGGAGCTCCTTCGCGAAGGCGATCCGGACCTGCGGGCCTTCGCGGCGTTGCGGCTCTCTAACTTCGCCGACGCGAGCGTTCTCCTCGACCGAGCCGGCGATCCCGAGCCCAAGGTCCGCCAGCAGGTCGCGACCTGGCTGTCGAAGTACGAAAGCAAGTGGGACGCCCGCGCGCGGGCGGCGCTCGCGCGCCTCGTCCTCGATGCGGACCCGAGCGTGCAGACTGGGGCCTTGACGATCCTCGAGCGCATGCCGGCCCTCGAACGCTCGTTCCAGGCTCCGGCGGACGACCTGATCGAGCCGAACAACCCGGTCAGTGCTCGGCGAGACGTCCATGCGCAGCCCCTTCCGGCCGAGATCTATCGCTCGCTCGTGGAAGCGAAGGACCGCGACGTCCGCCAGCGACTAGCCGGGATCGCGAGCCATCTGCCCGGGCCTCTGGCCCTCGAGCTGCTCGCCCGGCTTGCACGCGATCCCGACCAGGAGGTCGCCGAATCCTCGCTCAGTTATGGCTTGCTGCGAGACATGTGCTTTGAGGATCCAGCAGGGGCCTTGGGGGTCTTCACGGGGTTGCTCGAGAACCCCGCTCTCCCGCGCTCGAGGACCCTCGGCAACCTGCGGTCCCGGTTCACCGATCTCGCGAGGACTCGCAGCGGCCTGGCGGCGTTCTTGCGCTGGGCGCTCTCGCGGAACGAAGACGATCTCGTGGGAGCCATCGGCCTCTCGAGTTCGCAGATCCAATCGCTCCCACCCGATCTCGTGCGCGAGTACGCGGCGCGCCTCTTCCGACTGGGCCCCAACATCGTCTGGCAGTTCCTCTCCCCGAGGATGAGACTCCTGAGTCCGGAGCAGGCCCGCGCCTTCCGCCCACTGGCGGCCGATCCCGAGCAGCACGCCGTGCTGCGGCTCCTCGCAGCGGGTGCGTACCTGCAACAAGGGCTTCCCGACGAAGCGTGGATGGAGGACGCCCGCGCGATCTTCATGGATCCGTTCTGGCGCGGCGCCCCCGGCGAGCCTTGGGCCTGGGTCCCGAGCGTCGTGGAGGAGATCTTCCGCATCCTGCCCAGCGACCAGAGGAACGAGCTCGTCTTCCAGGTCGTCGGCGACCCCACCCTCTGGGTAGAGTTCTTCACCAAGGCGATCGAGGAATTCGACCCCGCCGGCCTACGTGCAGCGGAGATCACCAAGACGATCCTCGAGCGCTGGTTCGAGCCGTCGGAATCCTCCGCGGAGCAGGTCTCGCTGGTCCAGGTCGTCGCCGAGGCGTTCCACGCCATGGGGCGGAACCCGACTCTTGCCGATCGGGAGCTCCTGGTCCGCACGATCCGCGGCGGGCGCTACGAATACGCTCGCGCCGCGCTCCAGGCGATCGGAAGGATGCGCGATCCCTCGTACCTCTCCGTGCTGGAGCAAGCCCTCGTGGAATCGAACGATTCCGCGGTCCAGACCTGGGCCGCCGAGGCGCTCATGGAGTACCTCTCGGAGGACGCCGCCGAGCTCCTGCTCCTCGCAGCCGCGAAGACCCAGAACGCCGAGCTGCGGGACAAGTGCCTCGCCCACCTGGAGAAGATCCGCGAGTACCAGGACGCGAAGGAGCGCTGGGCGACGCGCAAGGCGAAAGCCCAGACCCGCGAGCAGGTGATCGCCGAGCTCGTGCGGCTCCTGGACGCGAAGGACACCGCCAAGCGCGTGGCCGCGATCCGCGGGCTCGCGACCTGGGAGGCCGTCGAGGCGATGCCGCGGCTCATCCAGCTCCTCTCCGAGAAGGAGGTCGCGGCCGCCGCCCGCGAGGCCCTCGATCGCCTGAACCAGCCGCCTTCGGAGAAGTAGACTCTCGATCCCGCGTGCTTCGGCACCTCCCTCGATGACGGAAGACGAAGACCCCTTTCGGCGCGACGCTCGCGCGGCCTTCGGCTTCCTCGAGCGCGACTTCGGCTTCCTCCCGGTCGAGGAGCCCGACCTGAACTCGAGCCACCCGTCGCTCTTCACGAGCGCGCGCTGGGACTCGCCCATGCTCACCGTGGGAGTGATGCGCGAAAAGGGAGAGGTCGACGTCCAGCTCGTCGCTCGGATCGACACGCCGGTCCTGCGCCCCTACGTCTCGCATACGTTCTCGCTCCTGCGGGTGCTGCCGCAGCTCGCACCGGGGTGCCTGCGCGGGATCGAGTGGCCGAAGGACGAACGCGCGTTCCTCGCGCGGCTCGCCGGACTCCTGCGCCGGCACGGAGGCGAGCTCCTGCGCGGCGATCTGCGAGCGCTCGAGACCCTCTCGCGGGGCGGCGCTCCTCCGCGCCGGCGCCCCGATCGCGGCCAGGCGTAACGTGCCGGCTTCCGATGCGTAGGCGCGCCGCGGCAGAATAGCCCCGGGGCGCCGTCGTAAGACGCGCCCCGCACTCCCGAGCGTTGCGCTTCCTCCCTCCACCCGAAGGTCTCTCATGCTCTCCGTCCGCTCCCTGGTCAAGATCTACCCCGGCAACGTCTGCGCCCTCCAGGGGATCGACCTCGACGTCCCGGGCGGCATGTTCGGACTCCTCGGGCCGAACGGCGCAGGCAAGACGACCCTCATGCGGATCGTCGCCGGCCTGCTCGAGCCGACCTCGGGCGGCGTGACGCTCGACGGCGAGGACGTGGTCGCTCACCCCGAGGCGGTCCGCGCTCGCCTGGGCTATCTCCCGCAGGAGTTCGGCTTCTACCCGCACCTCACGGGCGAGGAGATGCTCGAGCACCTCCTGCGCCTGAAGGGCGTCGAGGGACCGGGCGGGGTGAAGCAGCTCGCGCGCGAGCTGCTCGAGCGCGTGAACCTCTCCTTCGCCTCCAAGCGCAAGGTGAAGAGCTACTCGGGCGGCATGCGCCAGCGCCTGGGGATCGCCCAGGCGATCGCGGGCGATCCGCGCCTGGTGATCGTCGACGAACCGACGGCCGGGCTCGATCCCGAGGAGCGCCTGCGCTTCTATCGCCTCCTGGCGGAGCTCGCGACGAACCGCATCGTGCTGCTCTCGACGCACATCGTCGAGGACGTCTCGATCCTGTGCCGGCGCTTCGCGCTGATCCGCGACGGGAGGCTCGTGGCCGAGACGACCCCGAGCGAGGCCCGCCTCTCGCTCGCCGGAGCGATCTTCGAGGGCGAGGTCGGCGAGGAGGAGCTCGACCGCCTTCGGCGGACGCGGCGCGTGACGCAGGCGGTGCTCTTCGAGGGCACGAATCGCGTGCGTATCTACGCGCCCGAGGAGGACCCGCCGGAGGGGTTCGCGCCCGCGGAGCCCACGCTCGAGGACGCCTACTTCGTGCTGATGCAGAGCGTCCCGGCCGTCTCCCTGGTCGGCGCGGCGGGAGGGCGCGCGTGAGCCTGCGCCGCGCCTGGACCATCGCGAAGGCCGAGTTCTCGTTCAACGCGAAGCGACCGCTCTTCTGGGTCTGGCTCCTGATCCTGTTGCTCTGCGCCTGGGGCATGTCCACGGGGAGCTTGCAGATCGGGACCGGCGACAGCTCGGTCGGAGGCAAGAAGGCCTGGCTCACCTCGGAGTTCTCGCAGTCCTTCCAGTTCGCCGCCGTGGGACTGCTCTTCTACGGGTTCTTCGTCTCGATCGCCGCCGGGATGTCGATCCTGCGCGACGGGGAGACGCGCGTGGCCGAGCTCCTGCACGCGACCCCGCTCACGCCGGCCGAGTACGTGTGGGGGAAGACGTTCGGGCTCTTCCTCTCGTTCCTGGTCGTGACGGCGGCGCACGTGGGCGCGAACGCTTTCTTCAATCATGTGGCGGTCACCGGCACCGACGCGGAGTTCCTCGGCCCCTTCGCCCTCGGGAACTACCTCCTGCCGCCGCTCCTCTTCGGGGCGCCGTGCATTCTCTTCCTGGCGGGCTTCGCGCTCGCCACGGGGACGCTCGGGCGCCGCCCGATCCTGATCTACTTCCTGCCGGTCGCGGCCGTCCTCCTGTGCGGGTTCTTCGTCTGGACGTGGAAGCCCCACTGGCTCCCGCTCGCCTGGGATCGGGTGCTGATGGCGTTCGATCCGGCCGGCATCCGCTGGCTGCAGCGCACGTACCTCGACGTCGATCGCGGCGTCGACTTCTACAACCGGGAACCCGTCGCCCTGGACGCGCTCTTCGTCTGGAGCCGGCTCGGGTTCGTCGCGCTCGGGCTCTGCGCGATCGGGTTCACGCAGCGTCGGCTCGCGGTCGTGCTGCGCGGGGCGCACCCCGTGCGCCGCGGCGCGAGCCGGTTCCTCGCCCCGGAGCGTTCCCCGCTCGCACCGACCTCGCTCGCGGCGCTCGGGATGCGCAGAGGAGCGACGTCCTTCCCGGCTCAGGTCGCTTCCGTCGCGCGCGTCGAGCTCTGCGAGCTCGTACGCTCCCCGGGCCTGTACCTCTTCGGGCCCCTGATCCTGATACAGACCGTGGGAACGGCCTTCACGCGCACGGGGGCCTTCGACACGCCGGTCCTGTGGACTTCCGGCCTCCTCGCCCAGGGCTCCTTCAACACCCTGACCCTGCTCCTGTGTCTCCTGATCCTCTTCTACACGGTCGAATCGCTCGAGCGCGAGCGCATGGCCGGCCTCGCCTCGATCTTCGCCGCGACTCCGCTCCGCAGCGGGGCGATCCTGGTCGGGAAGACGATCGCGAACGCGGTCCTGTGCGCGGCGCTGCTCCTCGCGACGCTCCTCGCCTGCGGCATCGTGATGCTCGTCCAGGGCGAGGGCCGGTTCGCGCTCGGCCCCTTCGCGCTCGTGTGGGGCCTCCTGCTCTTGCCGACCTTCGTGCTGTGGAGCTCTTTCGTCGCCTGCGCCTGGACCTTCGTCAAGAGCCGCTACACGGTCTACGCGCTCGCGCTCGGCGTGCTGCTCTTGACCGGGTGGCTCCAGCTCACGGGCAAGATGAACTGGGTCGGGAACTGGAATCTCTGGAACGCGGTGACCTGGAGCGACCTCGCGCCGCTCGAGATGGACCGCTCGGCCTACGTCCTGAATCGGGTCTTCGCCCTCTCGCTCGCGGCCTTCTTCCTCGGCCTCGCCGTGAAGGGCTTCGAGCGCCGCGAGCCCGACGCGGTCGGGAGAGCCACGCGCCGGAGGCCCAAGCTCTTCCTGCGCTCGGCCCTGCGGCTCGCTCCGCTCGCGCTCGTGCCCGTCGTCTCGGGCGTCGTGCTCGCGCTGGAGGTGCGCGACGGCTCGGGCGGGGGCGCCCTGCGCAAGGAGGCGCACGACTACTGGAGCGCCAACCTGCGCACCTGGGCCGATGTGCGGAACCCGGGCCTCGCCTCGGCCGAGGTCGAGCTCGAGCTAGATCCCGCGCGCCACGGACTGCGCTCGCGGGGCACGTTCCGGCTCGTGAACGACGAGCCGGAGTCGCTCGCGCGCTTCGCGATGACCACCGGCCCCCACTGGGAAGACGTGTGCTGGACGCTCGACGGAGAGCCCTTCGAGCCCGTGAAGAAGACCCTGCTGCACGTGTTCCGGCTGGAGCGCGCGCTCGCGACCGGAGAGGCGCTCGACCTGGGATTCTCCTTCGAGGGCTCCTTCCCCCCGGGCATCTCGAAGAACGGCCCCCGGGCGAGCGAGTTCATCCTGGAGGGCGGCGTGGTGCTGACGAGCTTCAGCCCGAGCTTCGTGCCGGTGGTCGGGTTCCTCGAAGAGATGGGCGTCGAGCAGGAGAACCGCACCGAACCGCGCGACTATCCGCCCGATTTCTACGTCGGGAAGACGCCCTCCGCTTTCGGCGTCGAGGTCCCCTACCCCGTGCGCGTGACCGTGTGCGGGCCGGCGGACTACGTCTACAACTCGGTCGGGGTCAAGACCTCCGACACGGTCGCGGACGGCGTGCGCACGGTGCGCTGGGAGAGCGATCATCCCGTGCTCTTTTTCAATGTAGTGGCGGGGCGCTGGAACGAGGCGCGCCGCGAGGGAACCGTGATCTACCACGCGCCCGAGCACGCCGCGAACGTGCCCGCGATGTCGGAAGCACTCGCCGCCGCGCGGCGCTGGTACGGCGAGTGGTTCTCGCCCTTCCCCTGGGAGGAGCTCAAGCTCTCGGAGTTCCCGGGCTACGCCGGCTACGCCCAGGGCTTCCCGACGAACATCACGTTCTCCGAGAACATCGGCTTCCTCACCTCGGCCCGCGGCGACGCCGACGCGCCCTTCATGGTCACGGCGCACGAAGCGGCCCATCAGTGGTGGGGCAACCGGCTCGTCCCCGGCCAGGGTCCCGGCGGGGATCTCCTCTCGGAGGGCACCTCGCACTTCTCCACGATCCTCCTGTTCGAGGCCGTGAAGGGCCTCGGCCCGCGCATCGGGTTCTGCGAGAACATCGAGAACCGCTACGCCGAGAACCGCCAGGCGGACTCCGAGCGGCCGCTCACCGAGATCGACGGCTCGCGCGCGGGCGACGAGACGGTCACCTACGACAAGGCCGGCTGGGTCTTCTGGATGCTGCTCCAGCACCTCGGCCGCGAGCGCGGGCTCGCCGGGTATCGCAGCTTCCTCGAGCATTACGAGGGGAATCCCGACCACCCCGTGCTGCAGGACTTCGTGGCGCACCTGCGCGAGTTCGCCCCGGACGCGGACGCCTACGACGCCTTCACGCGCCAGTGGTTCTTCGAGGTGGTCGTGCCGCGCTACGAACTGCGCGATGCGATGAAAGAACGACTCGCGGACGGCTCCTGGCGCGTGACCGCGAACCTGCGTAACGCCGGCACCGGAACGATGGCCGTCGAGGTGGCGGCCGCGCGCGGCGTGCGCTTCCCGGAGGGCGAGGAGCAGGGAGTCCTCGCCGCCGAGCCCGGAGGGGACGAAGATCCCTACCAGGACGCCCGCGCGACCGTGGTGCTGGGAGCAGGCGAGGAACGGACGATCGAGATCCCGTGCGGTTTCGAACCCGTCGAGCTCGTGGTCGATCCTGACGCGCTCGTGCTCCAGCTCGAACGCAAGAAGGCACGCGCCGAGCCGCGCAGGAGCGCCTCGATGTAGGCGCGCCCACCTCCAGAGCAGAGCGCATGAGCCCGAGTCAGGAGCCGCGTTCACGGCCGCGAGACCTGGATCCGGCGCGCGCTGAGCCGAGGAGCCGCTCCACGGCGACCGCCGCATGAAGTCTCGTCGCGGGTAGACTGCCCGGGAAAGGAGAGTCCCATGCGTCGCCCGCCGGTCGCTGCTTCCGTCCTCGCCCTGGCCCTCGCCCCCCTCGTCGATGCGCGCCCGGCCCAGGACACGGTCGCGCTCGAGGCCGCTTGGGGCCCGATCGTCTCCTCGACCTACGACCTCCACCAGAAGCCCGACGTCGCGAGAGCTCTTGGCGCGGGCCCGGCGACGACGCGCGCGGAGTACCCGCTCGAGGCCCTGCGCGCCCTGCTGCCGCCGGCGGACGTGCTCGCCCAGGACGACGCGGAAGTGGTGTGGGAGCTCGACGTCGAGCGCGTGCTCCCTTTCCTCGCGCAGCTGCACCCCGGCGTGACGAAACGCCTGCGGCACGCGCACGTCCCCGAGGACCTCGCGGAGATCCTGCGCGAGCAGGGCGACGACCCCGCCGGCTGGACCCCGCCGGCCGTCGAGGGAGGACGCGCGACGCTCCTCTCGAAGACCGAGGACGAGCTCGCGGTGCTCCTGCGCGTGCACGTCGAGTTCGAGCTGATCCCCGAGCGGCTGTACTTCCTCCCCGCTCAGTTCGAAGGACACCTCGTTTGGGACCGCGCGGCCGATCGAGCGCGGTGTTTCCACCTCGCCCTCCCGCCGCGCGACACGAACTACGACATCAACTACGTCGGCGCCGCGGACATCGGCTACCTGCCGCGGATGCTGGTCGCCACGAAGGGCGCCGAACCCGCCGGGGCCGACGCCGAGCCCGCGCGGCAGCGGATGCGCGAGTCGTTCTACCCCGCGCTCCGCATCCGGTGGCGCTCCCTCGCCGAGGCGCAGGCGCGCGCCGAGGAGGACGGCCGCCGGCTGCACGTGATCCAGCTCTTCGGCACGTTCGACGACGAGAGCTGTTGACTGTCGGGGAAGAACCTGAGAGCGGGTCCGCTCTCCGAACCCGAGACGATCGAGCTCCTCAACTCCCGCTTCGAGAACGTCTGGATGCTGGCCAAGGACGTCAAGGCCCTGGCGGAGAGCGAGTCTGCCCCTCCCGGCCTCCGCGCCCTGGCGGCGAGGCTCGCGGAGCACTACCGCTACCCGGTCGACTTCCAGATCGTCGACGTCGAGGGCCGCCTCTACGCCCAGGGCGAGGCGAACGAGCTGTTCCGACCCTATCGGTCGGTCCTGGAGGAAGGGCTGCGGTGACGGTACGGAGTCAGGCACGTTTTCCAACCATTCGTTCGCACCTGACGTGCCGTCGCCGGCGGCGGTCGCGAATGGTTGGAAAACGTGCCTGACTCCGTATCGGCGTAGGCCGCGGTCGTGAAGGCGCGGAGTACGTCGATGATCACGACCTGACCGGTCGCGGCGCGCGCGCCGTCGGGGCCCGTGAGGATCCGGATCTCCATGGAAGCCGACGCGAGACTAGCCCTGGACCTCGGGCCCCGAGCCGACGAGACGCGCCGGCAGGACCCGTGCGCCGAGGTGCGCGACCGCCAGCACGACCACCGGGAGCGACTGGTAGAAGAGCCGGTCCGCGGAGGTCAGGAGGTGCCACTCGAGTTCGCGCGGAGTCGCGAGGTAGATGAAGACGTACCCCGCGAGGACCAGGCCGAGGAAGAGCGTCAAGGGGCGCAGCTCGCCATGCAGGGCGCGCCTCGGGCATGCCAGGACGAGGACGAGGAACACCGCGAGGAACCCCTCGTCCTGCTCGACGCGCACGAAGGCGCGCTCGAGGAAGAACGTCCCGATCCTTGCGAGCCGCCCCAGCGGGTCCGCGACGAGGCTCGCCAGAGCCGACTCGTTCGCCACGTCGCTCCGGAACCCGAGGTGCGCGTTCAGCGTCCAGGTCAGCGCGAAGGCCACGAACGGGAGGAGCCCGAAGACGCGCACTCGCCAGGCGAGCCGGCGACTCCCCGGGGCGGGTCCCGGCAGGGCGTCGCCGGGGAAGAGCTGCGCGAGCCCGAGTGCGGCCAGGGCCGCGAGCAGGTAGAAGGCGCCCTCGTACTTCGAGAGGACGAGGAAGGCGCAGCCGATCGCCGCGAGCCTCCACCAAGCCGGGTTGCCGCTCTCGCGCCAGCGCAGCCAGGCGTCGACGGCGGCGAGTAGACCGAGCGCCAGCATCCCGTCGGAAAACATCACGCGCGCGAGCTCGCCCGTGTACTGCGCGTGGAAGAAGAGCAGCACGAGCACCGCGGCCGCACCGGGGCGCATGCGGCGGCGGAGCGCTCCGGCGAGCACCCACAAGAGCGCGATCCCGGAGAACTGGATCGCGAAGCGGTTCTCCACGTGCAGCACGTCCCCCGCGTGGGCGAAGGTCCAGATCTGGAGCAGCGGGTTCAAGAGCGGGTAGTCGAGGTGCGCGTCGGTGCCGAAGGCGCCCGCGATCTCCCGGAAGGCCGGTCCGAAGCCGCCCGCGCGGAAGAGCCAACGCGCCTTGCGCGCCCAGATGCGGCCCTCGTCGCCCTCGACGATGGGATGGAGCGATCCTTCGAGCATGCGCAGGAGCGTGATCGCCGTGAGCACGAGGAGGAGCGCGATCCAGAGGCGCTCCTCGAAGGCTCCGCCGCGGGGCGTGCGCGGCGCGGGCGGGGGGCGCGGCTCCGTCCGACGGCGGAACGCGAGGCCCAAGCCCCCGAGCGCGAGCGCGCCGGCGCAGGGGGCGAGGAACCGCGCTTCGAGCGGGAGCTCGGCCAGGAGGAAGACGAGCACGAGCATGCCCGTCGCGAGCGAGCCGACGAGGTAGGCCCAGCCCCCGAAGGCGAGCCGATCGTCCTCGAAGCAGAGGCCGAGCGAGCGCAGGAGCCCCATCCCCGCCAGGAGCGGCAGCAGGAGCACGGAGGCGAGCTCGAGCCAGGAGAGCGTCAAGGCCTCACTCCTCCACTCGCCAGAGCTCGTAGTCGGCCGCGACCGCGACGGGCTCGGCGCGCCGCTTCCATGCCGCCGCGCCCGACGAGGCGAGGTCGAGGACGTACTCCCGCGTGCCCGGGTGGTCGTAGGTCGGCACCCAGCCCTCGTCGGAATCGTTCACCCACACCACCACGCGCGGATCGAGCCAGGCGGAGAACCGGAGGTAGAGCCGGAAGGCGGGATGCCCGCCCTTCAGCAGGAGGAAGATCCCCGCATCCGGCTCGGTCTCGCGCCGCAGGAGACCGTAGAGCTCCCAGCCGATCGTGCCGGTGGGAAGCGTCCCGAGGGACCCGCTCGGGAGCGCCATCTCTCTGCGCAGGCGCTCCTCGAGCGGCGTCGAGAGCGCGTTCCGGATCCCTGCAGGACGGATCGCCGCCACCTCGCGCGCCACGTCCGCCAGGGCGCCGAGCGCGCGGACGCCGAGCACCGCGAGCACCACCGCCGCGAGAACGAGCGCTTTCCTCCCGGCGCCGGGAGTCATGTGAGCCGGCCGAAGAGTCCGAAGCGCAGGATCGCGAGGAGCGCGAGGAAGCCGTCGCGCGGCCGGATCTTCTTGCCCGCGGCGTAGTCGCGTCCGGCGTAGCGCACCGGCACCTCGTAGATCCGCGCGCGCATCCGGGCCACCTTGCAGGTGATCTCGGGCTCGACCGCGAAGCCACAGGACACGAGGTCGAGCTCCTTCGCCACGGGGGCGCGGAAGACCTTGTAGCAGGTCTCCATGTCGGTGAGGTTCAGGTTCGTCACCAGGTTGGAGACGAAGGTGAGGAAACGATTCCCGAGGTAGTGGTGGTAGAGGTGCACGCGGCCGAAGGCACCGCCCAGGAAGCGGCTGCCGTAGACCACGTCCGCGTGACCGTCCAGGATCGGCTGGAGCAGCGCCGCGTAATCGCGCGGGTCGTACTCGAGGTCGGCGTCCTGGATCAGGACGATGTCTCCCCGGAAGTCCCGCAGGGCCGTGGCGAGCGCGGCGCCCTTGCCCCGGTTCCTCTCGTGGCGGTGCACGCGCACGTTGGGCTGCGCGCTTGCGAGCTCCGCCAGGATGGCGGCCGTCCGGTCGCTCGAGCCGTCGTCGACGACGACGATCTCCTTCTCGTGGGGCGTCGCCTGGACCCGCGCGAGGACCTCGGCGATCGTCCGCTCCTCGTTGTAGACGGGGATCAGGACGGAGAGTTTCATGCCGAGCGCAGGGAGGGTCGTGCCGAACTCGCTCACCAGCCCCGGCGCCGGCGCAGGGCGCGGATCTGGGCCACGTGATGTTCGCCGTGCCAAGCGTACAGCTCTATCTGGCGATCCACGGAGAAGTCGGCGTTCGACTCGGGATGGTAGAAAGTGCGCGCCAGGTCGCCCGGAGAGAGCTTGCGCAGGAGCACTCCCCAGCGCTCGCACACGGCCTCGAACAAGCGCAGCGACGGCCCGACGGGCGCGTGCCTGGCGTCGGGGAGCCCCGACCAGCGGTTCTCGTCGTAGGGCTTGATCGTCGGGTGGTCCTCGGTGAGCGCGAGCTTCATGCGCACGTAGGCGTTGAGGGCGCTGTCGGGGATGTGGTGAGCGACCTGGCGCACCGTCCAGCCGCCCTCGCGGTAGGGCGTGTCGAGCTGGGCCTCGTTCAGCCCGCGCACCACGTCGGACAGGAGCGCGGGCGCGCCGAGAATGCGCTCGACGTCGTGCGCAACCTCCGCGCTCGAATAGGCGGGCTTGGACTCGAAGCGTCCGATCGGATAGCGCACGTCGTCCGGAGCGGGGCGGGTCTGCGTCGGCATGTCGATTCCTCCGAGCCGGATCCTACTCGCTCCGCTGGTTCCCTCCGAAGGAGTCCTCCCCGCCCGCGAGGTCGTACTCGCGCACCTCCGCGCGCTGGTCGCCCCGGTGAGGCACGGCGAGGTAGAGGCGCTTCCCGTCGGCCGTGAGGATCCCGGTCCGGGCCCCCTCCGCGGTCGGCATGCGCAGGGCGAGCGCGTAGGCGCCGTCCGCGCCGCGCTCGAAGACCTCGAGGAAACCCGCGCCGCTCGTCACGAGGGCCCGCGCGCCATCGGGTGTGACGAAGAGTCCGTCGGCGCCCGAGGAGAGCTCGCCGGCGATCTCGCTCTTTCCGCTCGCGGCGTCGACGAGGAGCAGCGCGGGGGGCGTCCGGCAGCCGACGAAGAGCCGGCCGGAGTCGGGCGCGAGCGCCATGGGAAAGTTGGCGGAAGCCCCTTCCAGGGGCCAGGTCGCGGCGACCGCGCGCTCCTCGAGGTCGACGAGCGCGATGATCCTCTGGCTCGGAACGTTGACCCAGGCCCGGAGCCCCTCGGGGTCGATCTGGAACGACTCGGGATGGCCGGGGAGCCGGACCTCGCCCACCACCTTCCATTCCTTCGAGTCCACGAACGTCAAGCCCCCCTGGCCCTGGCCGACCACCACGAGACCGCGCTTCGCGTCGAAGCGGAGCTCGTCGGCGTCCAGGCCCACCTGGACTTCCGCCACGCGCTCCAGGGATCCGCCGTCGAAGACCGTGAGCCTGCCGTCCCCACCGCTCGACACGAGCAGGCGATCCGCCTCGGGGAGGAACAGGGTGCCCTGGGGACGCGAGAGTCCCGCGAGACTCCGCACGACCGCCCCCTTGCCGAGGTCGACGACCTCCGCGCTGCCGCTGGCGAGCGCCGCGACGAACAGGCGCCCGCGCCGCTCGTCGAGCGCCAGGTGATCGAGCCGGCCCTCGACACCGGGGAGTTCGATCGAACGCACGAGGCGCGGGGCCTCCAGCGCGTGGGGACCTCCCGTCCAGAGTGAGAGCACTCCGAGGAACGCCAGAACGGTCATCGAGGAACCTCGCCCGTCCTCGCTCGCGCGAGGCGGCCTCCCACTCTATCTTCCGTGGCTCCCGAACCCCAGGCGCCGCCGATGATCCGTGTCGAACAGTTGACGAAACGCTACGGCGAGACCCTCGCCGTCGACGGCGTCTCGTTCGCGGTCCGCCCGGGCGAGGTGGTCGGGTTCCTCGGCCCCAACGGGGCGGGCAAGAGCACCGTGCTCAAGGTGCTCTCGACCTGGCTCAGGCCGAGCTCCGGAACGGCCGCGATCGCCGGCCACGACGTCGTGCGCGAACCGCTCGCCGTACGCCGGGCGCTGGGCTATCTCCCCGAGCACAACGCGCTGTACGAGACCATGCGCGTCGACCGCTTGCTCGACTTCGTGGGCAAGATGCGCGGGCTCTCCCGCGCGCGCCTCGCGGAGCGCACGAACTGGGTGGTCGAGCACTGCGGCGTGGGCGACGTGCTCGGAAAGCGCATCCACCAGTGTTCGAAGGGCTACCGCCAGCGCATCGGCGTGGCCGCGGCGCTGCTGCACGACCCCGCGGTGATCCTGCTCGACGAGCCGACCCACGGGCTCGACGTCCTGCAAGTGCAGGCCTTCCTCGACTTCGTGCGCGAGCTCGCCCCCACCCACGCGATCCTCTTCTCCAGTCACGTCCTCGCCGAGGTCGTCTCGGTCTCCGACCGGTTGCTCGTGATCCATCGCGGCAGGATCCTGGTGGACGAGCGGGTCGAGGAGCTCGAGCGCCGCGCGAGCGCCGCGGGCGGCGAGATCGAGGACTTCCTGCTCGAGATCGTGCGCCGCGGCCGCCTCGGGGGACCGCAGGAGACGGGCACTTGAACGAGCGCATGGGATGGACCGAGGGCGCGCGGGCCGTGCGCCTCGTCGCCGCGCGCGAGATCGGGTCGAGCCTCGACTCCTGGATCGCCCCCATCGCCGCGATCGCCTTCACCCTGCTCGCGAACTCGATCTTCATGAACGGGTTCTTCCTTTCGGGCAAGCTCGACCTCACGCCCTACTTCGACCTCCTGCCGCTGCTCTTCGCCTTCTTCCTGCCGGCGATCTCGATGCGCCTGTGGGCCGAGGAGAAGAAGCACCGCACGGTCGAGTTCCTGCTCACCCTGCCGATCCGGCCTTTCCAGGCGGTGCTGGGCAAGTACTTGGCGGCGCTGTTCCTGTTCGGACTCTTCCTGTTCGGCTCGGCTCCCCTGCCCATCCTGCTCGAGGCGCTGGGCGAGCCCGATCGCGGGCTCTTCGTCTCGGGCTACCTGGGCGCCTTCCTGCTCGGCGGCTTCCTGCTCGCGCTGGGGAGCCTGTGCTCGGCCCTGTCGCGCGACCAGATCGTGGCCTTCGTCACGAGCACGCTCGCAGGCTTCTTCCTGGTGCTGAGCGGGGACGAACGCGTCGTCGCCGTGCTGGACGGGCTCTTCCCGTCGCTCGCGCTCGGCACCTTCATCGCCACGAACGTCTCGGCGCTCACGCCCTATCGGGCCCTCGAACGCGGCCTGGTCGAGCTCTCCTCGATCCTGTACTTCGTCGGGCTCTCGGGGGTGGCGCTGTGGGTCTCCTCCCTGTTCCTCGAGCGCTCGCGCGCCTGAGCGCCATGGGACGCCGCCAGGCCTTCGCCCTCGCGCTCCTCGGCGTCCTCTGCGCCGCGGCCGTCGTGCTCGCGATCCGCATCGAGCGTCACTTCCAGCGCGGGGGGCGGCTCGTGGCCGAGTTCGGGCGCGCGCACCTCGTGCGCCTCGCGCCGGAGACCGAGGCGTGCCTGGAGCGCCTCGAGGAGCCGGTCTTCGTGACGTACTTCGCCTCGCCCGAGAGCGGGGTGCCCTCGGAGATGCGCGCCGTCGAGCGCGGGGTCACCGATCTGCTCGAGGCGCTGCACGCGCGTGCGAGCGAACGCTTCGACTTCCAGATCGTCGATCCCACGACGCTGCCCGAGCTCGCCGGCTTCGCGGCGCGCCGCCGGGTCGCGCCCTTCCGCCTGCGCAGCGTCTCGCACGACGCCTACTCCGAGGTGACCGTGTGGTCCTCGCTCTCGATCGCGCTCGGGAGCCGGCCGGAGGTCCTCCTCTCCGGGATCGGGCCGGAGAATCTCCCCCGCCTCCAGGCCACGCTCGTCGCCTGGCTGGAGCAGTTGCGCGAACCGCGCCGCGCGCGCATCGCGCTCCGTGCCCCCGCGGGCTTCCAGGAACTCTCCGACGCCCTGGCCGAACGCGGGGACGTGCGGCCCTTCGACCCAAGCCGCCTCGAGGAGCTCGACCGGGTCGACCTCCTGGTGTGGATGCAGCCCGAAGTGCCGAGCGACGCATGCCTGGCGGCCCTCGATCGGTTCCTCGAGCGCGGGGGGAGCCTGTGGGTCGCGTTCCAGCGCATGGTCCTCGGCGCACGGAGCCTGGTCGAGGTGGACGGCGAGCCGGCGCTCACCGTCGGCCTCGACGAACGCGCCACGCCGCTCCTCCAGCACTTCGGTCTGCGGCCCGTGCCGGGCCTCCTGCTCGACGAGGATTCCGAGCCCGCCTTCTTCCAGGACGAGGAGGTGCGCGCCCCCTTCCTCGTGCGCTGCATCGCGCCGAACCAGGACTTCCACCTGTTTCGCGCTCAACCCAACGGGACCCTCCTGTTCGCCGCGCCGACGCCGCTCTCCCTGGACGACGGACGCCTGCGCGCGCTGCGCTGGGACGCCTCCGTGCTGGCCACGACCTCGGACGCGAGCTGGATCGAGCAGGAGCCGGTGCCTCCGCTCGCGCCGCGCCCGCTGGCTTCCCTGACGCGCAGCGAGTCCACGGCCGTCTCCAAACAGGCCCTGATGGTCGCGCTCACCGCCGGGGATTCCTGGCGCGGACGCGCGATCTTCGCCGGATCGACGGCACCCTTCGAGGACGGTCTCCTGCACCGCGAGCACGCCGCCCATCCGCGCCTCCTCTCGACCCTGCTCGACGAGTGCCTCTCGGACGAGCGCCTGGTCGTGGCGGGCGCCTCCCACGAGGAGCCACAGCCCCTGCCTCGGCTCGGACCGCGCGCGCGCCTCGTCGCGCGCGTCGGCTGCGTCTTCGCCTTCCCCCTGGCGCTCGCACTCTCCGCCGCCCTCGCCACGGGCTCCTTCGCAGGGGTGCGCCGCGCGGCACGCCCGCGCGGCACGCCCGTCGCCCTGGCGGGCGCGCTCGCCGTCCTCGTCGCCCTGGCGCTGGTCGCGACGGCGCGCACCCTCCACCTCGGTCTCGACGCGACCTCCGGCGGGAAGAACCGCCTCGCTCCGGAGACCCGCGCCATCGCCGCGCGCGCGGGCGAGCTCGGGAAGGTCGAGGTGGACCTGGTCTTCTCCGAACGCGCCGCGCTCCCGCCGGCGCAACGCGCCGCGCTCCCGCGGATCGAGGCGCTCCTGGCCGCGCTCGAACGCGCCGGGGCGGAGCTCGACGTGCAGCGCATCGTGCCCTCCGACCTCGGCCCGGCGGAACTCGCCTGGCTCGCCGAGCGCGGAGTCCAAGCGCACGAGAGTGCCGTCTCCGACGGGGACACGACCACCGTGCGGCGTTTCCACGCCTCGATCCTGCTGCACCGAGGATCGAGGGGGGGAACGAGCGGGGGAACGCGCGACGACCCGATCGAGCTCGGGGACGAGCGGGCCCTCGAAACGCTCGAATACCGGCTGGCGCTCGCGCTGTGGATCCTGAACGGCGGCGAGCGCCCGCACGTGGCCTTCGCCTCCGACGTCCCGCGCCTGTCGGCCGCCGAGGCCCACGAGGAGTACCAGCAGCAGGGCCTCTTCGCGCCCAAGGGCAGCGACGTCTACGCCCTCGCGCGCGAGATCCTACGTGGAGCGGGGATACGCGTCTCGCACGTCGACCCGCGCGATCCGCGGCTCCCCCCGGACGTCGACGCGCTCGTCTGGCTCCAGCCGCGGCGCTCGATCGAGAAGATGATCGACGTCTTCGTGCGCCATCTGGTCGGCGGCGGGAAGGCGCTCCTCGCCGCGCAGCACTTCAACGTCGAGTCGCTCCAGCATCGCGGCACGAACTTCGAGCTCGTCTACTGGCCCCAGCCGCAGTCGCCCGACGTCGAGTTCCTGTACTTCCCCGAGCTCTCGATCGAGCTCGTGCGCGAGGTCGTGTTCGACGAGCTCTCGACGCCGATCACGACCGAGACCAAGATCCGCGGCCGCCGCGCGGGCAAGGACTTCGAGCGCCAGGCCTCGGCGCTCCCGTTCCTGATCCGCGCCTCGGCCGCGAACTTCGACCCCGGATCGCCCGTGACGGCGACGCTCGGCGACCAGGCCTTCCCGTGGGCGAACTACCTGCGCTTCGACCCCGCGCGGCTCGCCGAGCTCGGGATCCGGGCGCACACCCTGATCACGACCTCGGAGCGCAGCTGGACCTATTCCTGGAAGAGCGGGTGGATCCCGGAGGAGGTCCTCGCCGGGCCGCCGCAGGGCGCGGGCGGCGAACACGCGTTCCAGGGGCATCTCCCGCTCGCGGTGCTGTTCGAGGGAACCTTCCCCGCGCCGACGAAGCCGCTCGTGATGCCGTTCTCCGCCGGGGCCGCGGAAGCGGCCCCGGCGGAGGAAGAACCCGCGGGCGCCCAGGCAGAACCCGCGGGAGAAGAACACTCCGTCGTCGCATCCGCGACGCCGGAGGGGCCCGCGCCCGGGAAGCTCCTCTACCTCGCCGGCTCGGAGCTCTTCAAGAACCACCGCATCCTCGATCCGGAGTTCCGCGGCGACCAGCTCTTGTGGAACGCCACGCTCTCGCTCGCCCTCGAACCCGAGCTCGCCCGCATCGCCACGCGGCGCGTGACGGCGCCCGGATTCGGCTACGTCGCGCCGGAGAGGCGCCTCCTCTTGCGGATCGCGGTCCTCGCCGCGGGACCGCTCGCGCTCGGGGCGCTCGGGCTCGCCCTCGTCCTGCGCCGCCGCACGGATCCGCGCGGGACCACGGGGGGTCGGCCGTGACCAGGCGCCTCTCCGTCCTCGCCGTCCTCGTGCTCGCACTCTTCGCCCTCGACCGCTCGCTCACGGGAGCGCGCGAGCGCGAGCGCACCGCGCGCAACCGCGTGGCGCGGCTCCTCTCGCAGGACGAGCGCGCCGCGCTCTCCGAGCCGCCGGCCCTGTCGATCGAGCGACCCGGCGAGAAACCGATGCGCTACGCCCCCACCGAGGGCTTCTGGCGCGCGCTCGATCTCGAGCTCGCTCCGGCGGACCCGCGCGCGATCCAGACCCTGATCGAGACCTTCGTGGAGGCCGAGGGGATCCTCGCCACGCGCGTGGTCGAGGAAGCGCCGGCCTACGGCATCAACACCACGCAGACCCTGCGCGTGTCGCTCTTGCAGATGAAGGGCGCCGCGGGCCCGACGCCGAAGACGCTCGTCGCCTTCGACGTCGGGAAGAGCCTCCCGGGCAAGGAGGGCTCCTTCGTGCGCAAGCGCGGCACGAAGGAGGTGTGGGCGATCGACGGCGATCCGCGCGCGCTGCTCGCCGCGAGCGCCCCCGGGCTCCCGCCGCTCCTCGAGCGCGGGATCGTGCCGAGCGCCTGGAAGGGCTGGCAGTCGGGCCTGGTCTCCGTGCGCATCGAGCGCGCGGGCGAGGCGGGCTTCGAGCTCGCGCGCGTCGACCTCGATCCGCGGACCGAGGGCCTGAAGCCGGGCGAGCCGCCGTGGAAGTGGGTCCTCGATCCCGGGGGGCCCGCCGACGGGCTCGGAGAGAGCGCGATCGACGCCCCGCGCGAGCGCGCCGAGGCGTTCGCCGCGTACCTGCAGGCGATTCCCTACGCCAAGGTCCTGCCGCGCGCGGAGCGGGAGAAGCGCGTTCCCTGGCAGCCGAATGCGAAGATCGTGCTCGCCTCGCGCGAGGGCGAGAGCTTCACGCTCGAGATCGGCGCTCCGCTCGCGGATGGAAGCGTCCCGGTCTGGGCGAACGAGTCGTCGACGCTGTTCGTGGTGCGCACGGAAGCCCTGCCCCTCTTCGCCCCCGAGAGGAGCGTGCTTTCCGACGCTTCGGGCGAGAACCCGTGGGCGCCGACGAAGCAGGAGTGATTCGAGGACCTACTTCGGTCGTTCGTTGGCGCTCGGCGTCGGGAGTCCGTAGGACACTTCGCCTTCAGCACCGTCAACCGCGAGGAGAGCGCTCACTGCGCTCGCGCCCTGCCCCTGAATGCTGACGCGCCAGACCTCCACGTTGAGTTGCCGCCGGGGCAGGAAGAGAGACCAGCCGACGACCAGTCCTTTCTCCCACGACGTGGGGCATATCGCCTTGGCGGGAACGGAACCAGGCGCGGGCTTCGTCGGTCCCCGCGAAGTCCAGGTTGGAATCCTCGAGAACGCCACGCGTGATCCCGTGATGGTCCTCCCAGTGGTCTCCGGGACCTGGATAGTAGATCCCGAGGCGGCCATACCATCTCTCCGGACGCGGCTGGAGCACGGCGAAACGGGTCTCACCATTCCAGGTGAACGAGCGTCCGAGGCCCGAATCGGCCTCGATGATCATCTCCCCGACGGGGGTGCGAGCGAGGATCCGCGCGCCTCGCTCCATTGCGATCTCGCTCCAGACGAAGGTGGGTCGGTCGGGTACGCGCACGCCGGAGCGATCGCCCGTCTTCCAGAACTCCGAGATCTCCCGGTTGAGGTCGAAGAAGTCCCTCCAACCGCGAACGACCTCCGGGTAGTGCTCGGGGACGCCGGCGCCGAACCACCAGTCGAACCCGCCGCGAACGCTCTCGAACATGAGCCTGTGGGCGAGCTCGGCCCGCAGGAGTCCCTCCCGGGAATTCGTGGGGCACCCTTCGAGCTCCTCCAAGACGGCCTCGAACACGGCCTTCCTATCGGCGCGCGTCAACAAGCGATCGCGAGCTCCTCTCGCACCTTGGTCTCCGGGATACGCCGACCGACCCAGCTCGGCGTGGATCTCGCTGTCCCATGGATCCGATCGCTTGGAGACCAGCTCGAGGAGTTCTTCCTGAAGGGCAACGATCTTCGCTGCCGCGCCGAGGAACTCGGCTACCTCTTCCTCGATGCTCGGCTCCTGGTAGGTGCGACAACCGAGGAGCAGCAGCAAGGAGAACCCGGGCCCGACAAGAACGCAGCTCATGTTCGTCCTCCTCTCCGAGCATCCCAACCGGCTCGGATGGCGGGTCCCGCGCCACCCGGCACCTCGGCCACGCCGATGAGTCCGTGACGCTTCCACCCGATGCACTGGAGCCAGGTCCGCGCCCGGGCGACGGGCTGCGGTCGCCCGGGTGGACTACCGACACCGCCGCTTCCATGCCAACCATTGAACCAGGCGCCGGAGGCGAAAGGATCGACGACGTCCCTCCGGAACCATGCACCATGTTTGCGCGCGTTGTTGAGCACATAGGCCAAGGCGTTCCGCACCTCGCGCGGAGTCGTGAGGACGTGCTCGTGGTACCGCTCTGCGAACACGCGACCCGTCCGTTTCCATGCGCGGTTCAGCGAGCGCGCGATCCGCACCACGAGACCTTGCAGGCCTCGTGACAGCGACCTCCGGCATCCGGCTTCGACGATCAGGTGGAGATGGTCGTCCTGGACCGAGAAGTGGTTCAGGCGGAACCCGAAGCGCTCGCTCCCGCCGCCGAAGGCGGCGAGGAGTGTCCGGTACGTCGGGCCCCGTCGCAAGCGAGGCAGCCCCCGCACCACGCGCAACGTGACGTGCACGGGATGCCGCGCGGCGAGCGGCGGCCGCTTCGCGTGCGGAACGGTCTCGGCGCTCTTCTTCGGCCTTCCCGCACCGTCTCGCCTTCCCCCGCGACCGCGGGGGAAGGCAAGTTCCCCTTGGATCGATCTGGCGACGTTCCTCGTGCGCATTCGGCCAGAAGACTCGAAGTCGAAGCGACCGGTTTCACCGCGTCTCTTCGATTCGGCAGAGAAAACGCAAGCTCTCCCGGTGACTCTTGGACTCGGGCGATCACGGCGATGGGCACTGAAGCCGAAGCGGGCGTAGCTCGGGATGGTCCGCCGGGCTCGCGCGCCAGGAGCTCTCGGCGCAGGCGGCTGTGGCAGTAGCTGTAGGAAGGCGAGTAGAGCACGAGCCCGGTCGCGAGGCGCAGCCCGTTCGAGCGCTCCAGGCCCAGGACCAGCCCGAAGCAGGCCAGGGCCGAGCGGATCGGCGTCACGGGGTAGCCCGGCACGCGGAAGGGCCGCGGTCGGTCCGGCTCGCGCGCCCGCAGGACGATCAGCGTCCCGATGTTCGTGAGCCCGATCGCCTGGTCCGGCGTGAGGATCGAGCAGGAGAGCGCGACGACGAGCCCGGTGATCCAGGTGGACACGTGCGGCGTCCGGAAGCGCGCGTGGACGCGCGAGAAGACCGGTGGCAGGCGCGACATGACCATGAAGATGCGCGTCTGGCCGTACTGGAACACGAGCAGGACGGCGGTCATCGCGACCATCGCGCCGACGCGTCGACCTCGATCCGCGGACCGAGGGTCACGAGCCGGGCGAGCCGCCATGGGAGTGGATCCTCGATCCCGGGGGGCCCGCCGACGGGCCCGAGGGCAGCGCGAGCGACTTCCCGCGCGAGCGCGCCGAGGCCTACGCCGCGTTCCTCGAGGCCGTGCCCTACTCCAGGGTCCTGTCGCGCGCGGAACGGACCGCGCTCGTCCCCGAGCCGGCGGGCGCGAGGGTCGTGCTCGGCTCGCGCGAGGGCGAGAGCTTCACGCTCGAGATCGGCCCGCCGCGCGCCGACGGGAGCGTCTCGGTCTGGGGGAGCGAGTCGTCGACGCTCTTCCTCCTGCGCGCGGAGACCCTGCCGCTCCTCGCCCCGGAGCGCAGCGCGCTCGCGGAGAGCGCGGGCGAGAGCCCATGGGCGGCGGCGAGGGACGAATGAAGGGTCCCCTGCCTCGACCATTCCCAACGGCGGCACTGGGTGCGAGCTCGGCCTCCGACCCGGCCGACGGATCACCCGCTTCCCGAGCACCGCGGCTTGCTCCCGTCGACAGCAAGAGAGAGGCATGTCATGGAAGAGAAGAACGTGATTGCAGCCAAGGCACCCCCGCGCGGCGAGCGCGCCGTCAAGGCGGCCATGGCGGACCCGGTCGTCCATCGCAGGGTGCTCGAGTTCCTCAACGCCGCCCTGCGGCCGGAGGACCTGATGCACGAGAGGGCGCGGATCGCGCACGGCGAAGGCGATCTGTTCCACGAGGACAATCCCGCGGAACGGAAGAGACGCCGGCAGCCGATCCTGGACCACGACATCGCCAGGGAGCTCCTCGACTACAGGAGAGCGGAATACCCGCTCGGGTTCCGCAACCTGAAGGAGCTGGCAACCCGTTTCGATCTGAACCGCTTCGAGCGTCTCTTCCATCTGTTCAGCAACGCATTCTTCGGGAGCTGGACGGACTTCCCCCAGCCGATCCCGCGCCGCGGCCCTGGCGCCTACGACGGCGTGATCCACGCCGCGCTCCTCCACACCGGCAAGGTCCTGTTCATCACCGCCGACGAGACGACCCTGATCTGGGACCCGGAGGACACCACGGCAGCCACTTTCGAGGTACCCGTTCACGGGCCGTCAGGCATGAGCGCTGGATTCGGCTGGCCGCGTAGCGAGGCGACGCATGCCTGCTCGAGGTAGGAGAGCACGTGACGGCCTTGCTTGCGCAGCGTGTGCACGGCGGTC
>Ga0247727_10000110_pt1 | contig 181384 bp, 169 predicted proteins | sample WisWelCaveWW1625_FD_202498 | JGI IMG/M metagenome (GOLD analysis project Ga0247727, IMG submission 202498) | Biofilm microbial communities from Wishing Well Cave, Virginia, United States - WW16-25 | ecosystem: Environmental > Aquatic > Deep subsurface > Groundwater > Cave microbial mat... | reverse complement strand
GTATTCTTGCTTGGAGCCGTTGTTCATGATTCGTTGCCTCAAATTTTGGGTTACATAAATTATGAGGCAACGACACCATCAGTCCAAAGCGATGGTTACATTTTTTATGAGTCAATGCGGGATTACGGATTGCGCTATTTTCATGTTGGTTATTTCGGCAATTTTTGCTAAATTGAAATTGAGTCCGCCATGAGTAGATTTTAACGCCTGAACTCAAATTTATCCAAAAAGAGTTTATGACCAACAAAAGAGACCGACCCTTGGTCAGCTTTGATTGGGCCGCCAAAAAGATGTTGCGCGAGAAGGCCAATTACGACATTTTGGAGGGGTTCCTCACCACGCTGCTCAAGCAAGAGATCAAAATCCTTGCGCTTTTGGAAAGCGAGAGCAACCAAGAACATCCGACGGACAAATTCAACCGCGTGGATTTGCTCGTGGAAAATCAGCATGGCGAGCTGCTCATCATTGAAATACAAAACAATCGCGAGGTGCACTATCTCGAACGCCTCTTGTACAGCACCTCGAAGCTGATCGTCGACCACCTGCAATTGGGGGAAAGCTACGAGAAGATCAAGAAGGTGATCTCGATCAGTATTTTGTATTTCTTGTTGGGAGAAGGCGAGACCGATTACGTCTATCACGGCAGCACGACATTTTATGGCTTGCACGACGGCAGCCAATTGGTGCTGCGGCAGCGCAAGCGTGAAGCTCTGGTAAACGGCTACATCGAAGTGCCCAAAAACATCTTTCCCGAATATTATTTGATCGAAGTGGAGCGCTTTCAGGACATCATCAAAAGCGACCTGGATGAGTGGATTTACTTTTTCAAGAATGCCGACATCAAGGAAGATTTCAAGTCGAAGAATATTCAGCGCGCGAAAGAGAAGCTGGATTTGCTCAAAATGCCGGAGAGCGAGCGGAAAGCGTATGAGCGCTATTTGATGAACAAAGCGAGTGAAAGAGACGTCATCGAGACCGCGGAAATGAAAGGCAAGAGCGAACGCACCATCGAAATTGCCAAAGTTATGCTGGCGGATAACGAGCCGATGGAAAAAATCAAGCGGTATACCGATCTTTCCGAAGCCGAGATTTTGCAATTGAAATCGAAGCCTTAGGGATTTCCATATATTCTCAGTGACGTAAATGAACGGGTGGTTATCATCGTTCTGAAAATATAGGAGCCAAAAGATGCAACATCTCACGCGAATAACATTTGATCCAAAGATTATGGGCGGCAAGCCCTGCATACGCGGCATGCGTATTACGGTCGGAACGATTGTTGGGTTGGTCGCTGCCGGATATTCTGCCGCCGATATTTTGAAAGCCTATCCTTATTTGGAAGAAGAAGACGTTCGTGAAGCGCTGGCGTATGCCGCATGGCGAGTTGAAGAAATTGAATTGCCGCTGGTTGCCGCATGAAGCTGGTAATTGACATGAGCCTCTCGCCCCAATGGGTCGAGGTCATTGAACACAACGGCTGGCACGCGTTGCACTGGTTATGAATCACTTCTGGAAAGTGGGGCGTTGGTTACCGTTCAAGAACACAAATCTAGGGTGCGAATCTTGCCTTTTTGATGGCTCTTGCTTTTCTAATACGATTCAATTATTCTGCTATATTTGAATTTGTTGGGAGTTGTATTTGTGCCTAAAAACGAAGCCGAGCTATTGCAAAAAATTAATCAAGGGCTGCCGCCCCGAGATTCGAAAGCGCTATGCAGAATTGAACGCCAAGCTGCACGAAGAAACCATAGCGCCGGAAGAACATCAGGAACTGTTGCAGTTGGTTGATCGCCTCGAGCTTGCCGACGCCGAGCGGCTACAGCATTTGATCGAGTTGGCGCGTATCCGGAATGTATCCGTTGATACGCTGATGAATCAATTAGAAATGGCAAACACATTTTGGCTGGAATGATGATTATACGCGCATCATCGGCTTGACAGCAACAGGGCGAGCTACAGTAGAAACGTTGCAGATGAATCGCCCTGGACTCATAAACATGCGCCGGTTGTTGTATTTGATTAAGCAGCACCCGCCCAAGTCAAACGATCCATAAAACTTTAAAAGGCGGCAGTTTTATGGATTATTTGCTGCCGACCGCGATTGAGACGCCGAATTGGGAAACCGGCGAAACCTGCACACCCTCGCCGCATCATTCGCTCGGCGCAAAAGGCGTCGGCGAGTCCGCCACCGTCGGCGCGCCCGCCGCCATTGCCAACGCCGTCGTGGATGCGCTCTGGCACCTCGGCGTGCGGCACCTCGACATTCCGATCACGCCGTGGAAGGTGTGGGAGATTTTGCATGAGAAGGGCGTGGCGGAGTGATCGTAACCCAGACGGCCTCGTCTGGGAAAGAAATCCAGACGAGGCTGGTGATCTGGAGCCGTTCATTCTCTGGGGCCGGCTTTTTTGTTCATAACGCAGTTGCATTCTTAGCTGGATTTCCATATATTCTCAGTGACGTAAATGAACGGGTGGTTATCATTTTTCTGAAAATATAGGAGCCCCAATATGCAACATCTCACGAGAATAACATTTGATCCAAAGGTTATGGGCGGCAAGCCTTGCATACGCGGCATGCGGATTACGGTCGGGACGATTGTTGGGTTGGTCGCTGCCGGACATTCTGCCGTCGACATTTTGAAGGCATATCCTTATTTGGAAGAAGAAGACATTCGTGAAGCGCTGGCGTATGCCGCATGGCGAGTTGAAGAAATTGAATCACTTCTGGAAAGTGGGGCGTTGGTTACCGTTCAAGAACACAAATCTAGGGTGCGAATCTTGCCTTTTTGATGGCTCTTATTTTTTCTTATACGATCCAGTTGTTCTGCCATATTTGAATTTGTTAGGAGTTGTATTTTTGCCTAAAAACGAAGCCGAGCTGTTGCAAAAGATTAGTCAAGGCCTGCCGGTTGAGGTTCGAAAACGCTATGAAGAATTGAACGCTAAGCTGCATGAAGAAACCATTGCGCCGGAAGAGCATCAGGAACTGCGGCAGTTGGTCGATCACATCGAGCTTGCAGACGCCGAGCGGCTACGGCATCTCATTGAGTTGGCGCGCATCCGGAATGTGTCAGTAGAAGCGTTGCAGATGAACCGTCCTGGACTGGTAAACATGCGCCGATCGTTGTATTTGATTAGGCAGCACCCACCCAAGTCAAACGATACATAAAACCTTTGAAAGTGTGGCAGCTTTGGCACGAGAAGGGTGTGGCGGAGTAGTTTACGTATCAAGATATAATAAATGTTTAACTGAAAACATGTTGCAATGTAAACAGTGGTAGGATTGTGATTATATCGACACCGCAGAATGATGAACGCTTGCGAGAGCGTCTCGCAGGCTTGACACGAATTAACCGGGATTACTGGTCGTTCAAGAGTAATTCGCGCCGGGAACACGGCCATGGACTACTCCAATATCCGGCGATGATGGTGCCCCAAGTGGCACGTGTTGTATTGGAACAAGCCTGCGTGGTTCATCCAGAGATCGAAAGGGTTAACGATCCGTTTGCCGGGTCGGGAACAATTCTAACTGAAAGCATGCTCCGAGGTCTGAGCTTTTCCGGTACGGACATCAATCCGTTTGCGATTCTACTCTGTCGTGTCAAAGCCGGACCATTCTTCATCGACGCACTTGCTGAGAAAGTGTCGCAGGTGATTGCTTGGATCGAAGCTGACGTACGCAGCAACGTCGAGGTAGACTTTATAAATCTCGATAAGTGGTTCCGGCACGACGTTCAGATTGCCTTATCAAAAATAAGGCGCGCGATCCTTCGTGATGATTCACTGTGGGCAAGAAGATTCTTCTGGATCGGTCTGGCGGAGGCCGTTCGCCTCACAAGCAACTCGCGGACTTCTACATTCAAGCTTCATGTGCGTTCGCAGGAAGAGATTGAAGTCCGAAACTGCGATGCCATTGGTATCTTCAAAAGGGCAATCACACGCAATCTCCAGCACATGAAAAATCAGGCCGAATGTCTGGTTAAGGAAGGGTACTTGAATCGTGGCCACTATCGAATGAAAGTGGATGTTACGCTTGGTGATGCACGTCAACTCAAGCACTCTAGTTTGAGCGATATCATTATGACCTCTCCTCCATACGGTGACAATTCTACCACGGTTCCTTACGGCCAGTTCTCATATTTGCCACTCCAATGGATGGAGCTAGCAGATATCGATCCGGTAGTAAATGATGATTACCTCCGTTCAACCTATGAAATAGACAACCGTAGCCTGGGAGGATGCAAGATGATTAAGAAATCCGATCGTGAAGCACTTGCTGAACAGTCTCCGGCTTTCAAGCGTTACCTTGGGGGTTTGAAGAGCCAGCCAGCCGACCGCGCAAGCCGGGTTACTGCTTTCTTCCGCGATTTAGATGCATGCCTGGATCCAATTATGAGTTGGCTGCGTCCGGGCGGACTGATGGTGTGGACTCTTGGTAACCGCAAGGTTGGTGGGAAGCGGGTACCTTTGGATGCTATCCTCTCGGAGTTGCTAGCGGCTCATCAAGCAAAGCTATTGTGCAGACTGACTAGACGCATCCCGTCAAAGCGTATGGCTCTGAAGAACAACTTCGCTGAGACGATCTCGTCTGAAGCAATTCTAGTGATGCGAAAGGCTGTGTGACATGGCAAAGGACAAGAAACCGCATTTTGATGTGCATCCTTCAGTCGTATACCAACTTGGCGACAGCTTGATCACTGATGCTGTTCAGGCACTGATTGAACTTGTCAAGAATTGCTATGACGCGTGCGCCACGTACGCGAAGGTGACTATCGACACCGATGGAACGACCGAGGTACCGGGAGCTATTTATCCTCCATCTGGCGGACGAATCATAGTCGAAGACGATGGCCTCGGGATGGGGATTGAAGACGTCGAATCTGGCTGGCTAATCATCTCCAATCGAAAGAAGCGCGAACTCAAGCAAGCGGGAAAGACTTCGCCTTGTGGGCGAACGCCGCTTGGCGACAAGGGTTTGGGACGGCTTGGCGTCCAACGCCTCGGCGAAAACTTGGAGATATTCACTAAATCCAAAAACGAGCCAGGCTATCACTTCGGCTTTTCCTGGCTGGACTTTTCTACTGCTCCTACTTTGCAAGCGGTTGACATTCATTTCAAGGAGGTAGATTTTCGACGCGTTCAAGGAACGAAGGTCGTTGTGTCAAACCTCTATGAGATCGACACATGGCGAGGCCAGCCTGCGATAAAGCGTCTAGAGCGGGAGTTGTCACGGATGATCTCGCCTTATAAGCAAATTAGGAATTTCTTCGTCACTGTTGAGGTAGATGGAAAGCCTCTGGAACTTCTGGAGATCAGCGACAAGGTCCGTGATCTCGCCCCTGTTCGATATGGCATTACATTCGATGGTACTAAGCTGACAGTCGAGGGTAAGGCTCGTCTGGATTTCTTCCGACCATCAACAACACAAGAAGCCGAGCAGTTCGCGCTTATCGCTGAGTCAGATAATGGGCAACAGTTTTATGAATTCCTTCAGTGTCAAAACCTTGCCAAGACAGTGGAGCTGTCACGCTCGCGATCTAAGCATTGGTTTGTTGAGTTCCGGTTGGAGAAGGAATTGGAGTATCTAGATAAAGTCGAGCGCGACGCATCCCGCAATGGAAGTATCGCCAATCCTGGACCTTTCATTGGCGAAGTAAACTCATTCGATTTGGGACCTGCCGCTTTCCAACAGCAGAGCGTGTTTGACCGGATTAGTGAATACAGAAAGTACATCAAGGAATTGAGTGGCATTCGGGTGTATAGAGACGGCTTTGCCGTCCGCGTGGACGACGACTGGCTCAAGCTCGGTGAGCAGTGGACTTCAGCGAGGTCGTACTTCGGCCTGAAGCCTGAGAATACGCTTGGGTATATCGCTCTGTCGGCTCGTGACAATATGGAACTCGAGGAGACCACCGACCGAGAGGGCTTCAAGGATACGCCGTACTATAGGAACTTCTACGCTCTGCTTAGCCAATTCAAGGAATTCACCGCCACAGCCCACAATTTTTTCGGGCGTTCATCAGCAGAGTTTAGAAAAAAGAGGAATGAGGAACTTGCCCAGGTTGATTCAAGAAAGACCGTGGAGGATATCTCTCGGACGATCAAGAAGAGCCTGGCTGATGCGGCAACGCACCAGAAGAGTCTGGAGTCCTTCCAAGCGAGGCTTGAAGCCAGCGCCAGCGATTCGCGTTCAATGGTTGCCAAGCTCGCGTCAGCCAAAGATGTTACACCGCAGCTACGCGAGAAAGTAACCGAGACACTATCCGCTCTTGAACCCTTGATCGAAGAGACTCGGAATGTGATCCGACAGTTAGCAGGCTACCTTGCGCAAATCGGTGCTCTCCGGGGCATGGGGCAGGTACTTGAAGACAGAATTGACGGACTTCGACGGCAAATGGATGACATGTACGAGACTGTCGCGTTGGGTCTAACTGCTGAGGCCCTATCACACGAAGTTTTCAACGTGGCTGACCAACTCGCGAAACGGACCCAATCTGCGCAGACACAACTGCGAAATAAGGGAGTCACCGATCGCACGATTTTGACTTTCATCGAATATGTTCATTCGGCTGTTATGGCGTTGCGAAAGCAAATGTCCTTCCTCTCGCCGGCACTCCGCTACGTGCGGGAACAGAGGCATGACATTGATGTCGTCGGTTTCCTCGAAGAACTGAGCGAGTTTTATACTGACCGCCTCGCTAAGAACAATATTTCAATTAACGTTCGATCGGCAACGGAAGGGCAATTCATGATTCGGATGAACAAGGGAAAATTGACGCAGATCATAGACAACTTCGTGTTGAACAGCGAGTATTGGCTCAAAGAGGACATTGCTCAGAAGCGACTAACGCGTGGTTCGATAGTGTTCGAGGTAAATCGCCCATTCGTTCGTATCGTTGATGACGGACGGGGCATTGATCCTACTGTGGAGCATGCTTTGTTCGAGCCTTTTATTTCCGCGAAAGCGAAGGGACAAGGACGCGGGCTTGGTTTGTTCATTGTGAAGCAGCTACTCGACTCCGAGAGCTGTAGTGTAGGTGTTCTTCCAGAACGAAACAAGCACCGGCGACTCTTCAAGTTCCAAATTGATTTCCGTGGGGCAATCCATGAATGATCCGCAGAGAGTCGATGAAGCGCAGAATGCTGTAAAGCAGATTTTGGCAGCGTTGCAGATCGCGCGTGTCGTCTGTGTTGATGACACTTACGAAGACGAACCGCAGTTAGAAGAAGTAATCGTGGCTGCTCGCAGTCTGGATGCGGGTACGCTAAGGAAAGCTCTCCCTGAACTCGGCGACTCTATTCCAGACGACCAGGATGTTCTGAAGGAGCAGATTCGCCGCATTTTGGGCGCACTTGATAAAGCGATTCGGTCGGATCGCGCGAAGGTGATTCTAGCGGCAGCAGGACCCCAAGATAATGTGGAGGCAGATGATCGCAAGGACGCATTAATACTTGATGAGCTGACCCCAAAAGAAATGCTCCTCACGCTCTCCCCGAAGCAATGGGAGGAACGCCGCGACAAGCTACTCAAAGCAGATGCCGATCAACGTACGCTCTTCCTATTCGACCAAGATCTTTCAAAGAACGGCGGAGACGTGGAAGGCGGGATTAAAATCATTGCGTCACTTCTGTTACGCAAAGACGCCGGAAACATTATCTGCGGTCTTCTGACCCACACGGTAACGCCCGAAAACCAACCCAAAAGGTGGGTGGAGTTGAGCGAAACTTACAGTATTCCCCGTGACCGGTTCCTCGTTATTCCCAAGCAACACCTCAAAGAAGATCCAGTGATTTTCGCACAAATACTGAAATTGGTCGCCCTATCACCTGACTTCGCCGAGTTAAAGCAGAAGACAGGAAAGATCATCGCAGATGCGGCCTCTACTGCCACTAGTCGTGTTGATGCCATCAGTATTTATGACCTTGACCATATTGTATTTCAAGTTTCAGCCGAGGAGGGATTGTGGGAGCCAGACATGCTCTTTAGACTTTATGCGCTCTACCATCGTCTTGAGTCACGACGGCTTGCTCATGAAGGCGGTGAACTTGAGGCAATCGCCAGGCGATTACGGTTAGTGAGTGATGTCCCTACAGAGACGAGCTTTCGACCCGTTTCTAGCACATGGAAAATTCAACGGGATGAGCTGTACGAGGCCGCTGATTATTTGAACAAGAACCATCTTCCACTTGAGTTGGGAGACATCTTTGCTAAAACGGGTACGGACAGTAAAAAGCATTATATCTTGCTGGCCCAGCCTTGCGATTTGATGGTGCGTAAGAATGGTGAGCGGCAACCAGAGTTGGTGCATGTTCCATTAGCCGAAGTTACACTTGCCTCACCTGCATCTGCGTCTCCCCACTACGCGGAAGAGATGGGATGCTTCGGCGACAGCCCTAATGAACGCTGGTATGTCAAGCTGAAGCAGGTACACCAGGTGCGTGTGTGCCTTCTAGATCTCTGCGTATTTAATAATGACGGTACAGCGATCATTCAGTTAAACGGCGAGGCTCCAGACGCGATTCGACCCGCATGGAAGGCCCGATATACGATCATAGAAAAACCGTTTGGACGTCTCTTGAAGCGGCTGGACTTGTTATCTCCCGTCGAGAAAGAACCAAAAGATGTGACGAACATCAAGGCGAAACTTAAGTCGGAACTGACAGGTGACCTGTTGAACGAAGGACTGTTCAAGGGTGAGATGGTTGATAAGAATGCTTGCTGCGGCATTGCCTATAACTGCCGTAGGGTGGGGCGGCTAACCCGGGCTCGGGCATTTGGTCTTCTAATGGCCTACACGGCATGCCTGAACCGCCCGGCCTATGATCGCGATTTTGTATGATCTGTGCTGCCGCAGCTCGTCGGGCACAAATTTCAGGCGGTTGTAATACGAAAGTTTTGTGCTTTTATTAAAATTTGTCGCAGAGCGCACATCGTTGCTGAACGGCGTTGATCTACGACAGTCCCGTATTTGGCGTGAAAGACTTGATGTTTGTTCTACTCAGCAAAGTAAGTTTCATGTTTGAACTCGCTGAAAACGTGGCGAAGAGATTGTTGTGCCGAGCCGATTGTCCGGCAAGAAGCCATGAAAGCGTTGAGCAATGGCAAGCCGCGCTTTTTGCGCATCGGCCCTTCGGTGTCCGACGAAGTCAAATCCAAAGCCGGCGTGATTGAATTTTTAATGGCCTGTCACAGCGGAAGATTCGGATTTCATCATCAAAGACGAGATCAAGTATCGGATCGACTTAAAGAATCAGAAATGAATGACTCACAACGAACTTCTTGAATTGATTGCTGAAGAGTGTCCATTAAATTGTCCGTTTTGTCCATTAATTGTCCGTTCTTGTCCATAACCAACGCGAGGCTTCATGAAACCGAGCAAAAAAGAACAGCAAGGCCAGTTCAACAAAAGCCGCAGAGAGTTCTTGCAACAGGTGGGGCGGACAACTTCGTGGGCGATCGCCAGCCCGATGTTGTCGCGGTTTAAAGATGAGCCTAATCAAAAAACTTCGCGGCCAGTGGTAGAGCCATTCGAATGGGAAGAGGCCACGATAGCGCAGTTGCAGGAGGCAATGCAGACGGGAAAGCTCACGGCGCGGTCGCTGGTGGAAAATTATCTCGGCCGCATCGAAGCGGTGGACAAGCACGGCCCTGCCGTTAACGCGGTTATCGAGCTTAATCCTGACGCGCTGAGCATCGCGGCGGCGCTGGACGAGGAGCGCCGTAAAAAAGGCTCCCGCGGGCCATTGCACGGAATCCCGATTCTCATCAAAGACAACATCGATACCGCCGACCGGATGATGACCACCGCCGGGTCGCTGGCGTTGGTGGGATCGATTCCCGCGAAGGATTCCTTTGTCGTGCAAAGACTCCGTGCAGCCGGCGCGGTCATTCTGGGCAAGACCAACCTCAGCGAGTGGGCGAATTTCAGATCATCGCATTCGACCAGCGGCTGGAGCGGCCGCGGAGGGTTGACGCGCAATCCTTATGTGCTGGATCGCAATCCCTGCGGCTCAAGCTCCGGATCGGGTGTGGCGGTCGCAGCGAATCTTTGTGCGGCAGCGATCGGCACCGAAACCGATGGCTCGATTGTCTGTCCTTCCTCCACCAATTCCATCGTCGGCATCAAGCCCACGCTGGGTCTCGTCAGTCGTGCGGGCATCATTCCGATTGCTCATAGCCAGGATACCGCCGGACCGATGGCTCGCACCGTCGCGGACGCGGCGATTTTGCTGGGTGCGCTCACCGGAGTTGATCCGCGCGATCCCGTCACCCGCGAGAGCAGTGGCAAGGCTCTAACAGATTACACCAAATTTCTCGATCCGAACGGGTTGTCGGGAGCTCGCCTCGGCATCGCGCGGAAATTTTTTGGCTTTCACGACCAAGTCGACAAGTTAATGGAAGCCGCGATTGCGGCGATGAAACAGCTCGGCGCCATCATCATTGATCCGGCTGATATTCCGACGCAGGGCAAATTCGATGACTCCGAATTCGAAGTGCTGTTGTATGAGTTCAAAGCGGACCTGAATGCCTATTTGCAAAGTCTCGGTCCGGCCGCACCGGTCAAATCTTTGCAGGAGATCATCGCCTTCAACGAAAAGCATCGCGATCAGGAGATGCCGTTCTTCGGTCAGGATATTTTCATAAAAGCCGAGGCCAAAGGGCCGCTGACGGATTCCGCCTATCGCGAAGCCTTGGCGCAGAATCAGCGCTTGGCCAGAAAGGAGGGCATTGACGCGGTGATGCAGCAGCATCAGCTTGATGCGATGATCGCGCCGACCGGTGGGCCGGCATGGACAACCGATTTGGTCAATGGCGATCATTTCACCGGCGGTTTTTCGAGCGCCGCAGCAGTGGCGGGCTATCCGCATATCACCGTTCCCGCCGGTTATGTTAACGGCTTACCGGTTGGCATTTCGTTCTTCGGTCGAGCTTACAGCGAGCCGGTGCTCATCAAGCTGGCTTACGCTTTCGAGCAGGCCACCAAGCATCGCCGGCCGCCGCAGTTTCTGGCCACGGCTGATCTGAAGCAATGAGTCAACATCAAAGATTCGACTTGAAATAGCTACAGTATCATGGAACAAATAGGATGCTGCGCAGGGGAAAGCGGCAAAGATTGAAAGCAGAAAAAGAATACATTATTGAAACTGAAACGAAATCCAACTGAGCAGAGCAACAACTGTGAGTGTTCATGGCGGAATTACCAAGCGGATTAGTTCGTGTCATCGGACGTTGGACCCTGACAGCGCTGGTGATCAATTCCATTATCGGCAGTGGAATTTTTGGCCTTCCCTCGACGATCGCGGGATTGCTCGGCAAGGCGAGCCCGTACGCCTACTTGCTGGCCGCCGTGGGAATCGGCATCATCATGGCATGCTTTGCAGAAGTGGCATCACAATTTCGCGATGCCGGCGGGCCGTATCTCTACGCGCGCACGGCCTTCGGGCGTTTCACCGGATTGCAGATGGGCTGGCTGGCATGGCTGGTTCGCCTCACCGCGGCGGCGGCGAATGCCAACTTATTTGTGGATTACCTCGCGGAATTCTGGCCCGGCGCAACCGGAACCGTCTTGCGAATAACCATACTGACACTCCTGATCGGAGGCCTGGCTGCAATCAATTATCGCGGCGTGCGTGTGGGCGCGCAGACGAGCAACATCTTCACCGTTGCGAAGCTCATTCCCTTGACGATTTTTATCGTGGCCGGAATTATTCTGCTGCGCGGCAATACCGCCGTCACGGCTTCTTCAACCGGAACCGGCGATTGGCCCAAGGCACTCTTGTTGTTGATGTTCGCCTACGGTGGATTTGAAGCCGCCCTGATTCCAAGCGGTGAAGCGAAGAATCCGCGCCGAGATGCGCCGTTCGCGCTGTTCATTGCATTGATGGCATGCACGCTGTTCTACACTTTGATCCAGTGGGTTGTCGTCTCTGCGCTCGCTGCGCCTGAAGCAACGAAGAGGCCGTTGGCCGAGGCCGCACGTGTCTTCATGGGCGCCGGCGGCGCCGGACTTGTCACTGTCGGCGCCATCATCTCGGTGTACGGATACTTGAGCTCAGCCATGCTGAATTCTCCGCGGCTCACATTTGCATTTGCCGAAGGCAAAGACTTTCCGCCATTCTTTGCCGCTGTCCATCCGAGATTTCGCACGCCGCATGTCTCGATCGTGATCTTTGCCATACTGTTGTTGAGTCTCGCCATCGCGGGAAGCTTCAAAGGGAATGCGTCGTTGTCAGCCGTCGCCCGATTGTTCACTTATAGCTTGGTTTGTGGCGCGTTGATCAAGCTGCGCCGGCAGCAACAACCGCAGGCCGAGGCGTTTCGCCTGCCGCTCGGGCCGGCTTTTGCCGTGGTGGGAATTCTGTTCTCGCTCTATCTCATCTCTAACATGGGCTACGGTGAATTACTGGCGATCATCGCAACGGCGGCGCTGGCGTTGGTGAATTGGGCCGTGGTAAAACGAAAAAATCCTTGAAGAAATTGCCAGCAAGCAGGAATCAAAACCAGGACAGTTGCCATGAACAAGAATTTTTGGAATCAAGTCCATTCTCTCAACCAAGCCGCCGAGCCTTTTGCCATCGCCACCGTCGTGCGCTGCGAGAAACCCACTTCGGCCAAGCCGGGAGCAAAAGCGATCATCACAGCAAATGGCGCGTTGCGCGGTTGGATTGGCGGCGCGTGCGCCGAGCCGATTGTCCGGCAAGAAGCCTTGAAAGCGCTGAACGATGGCAAGCCGCGTTTTTTGCGCATCGGCCCGTCGGTGTCCGACGAAGTCAAATCGGAAGCCGGTGTGATTGAATTTTTAATGACCTGTCACAGCGGAGGCACTTTGGAAATTTATATCGAACCGGTTATGCCGCAGCCGCAACTGATATTGATCGGCGAATCGCCGGTCGTGGAAGCGCTCGTTCGTTTGGGGCGGGCGATTAATTTTTTCGTAGTCGCCATTGATCCCGACGCAACTCCGGAACGCTTCGCGGAAGCCGACAAGATTTTAACTGAGCTTGACCTAAGCCAGCTTAAATTCACGCCGCAAACTTATATCGTGGTTGCCACTCACGGCAAATACGATGAGCGCGCGCTCGAGCAAATTCTCGCGACGGAGGCGTCCTACATTGCTTTCGTCACCAGCAAAAAACGCGGCCAAGCGGCGATCGACTACTTGCGCGAGATCGGCGTTTCCTCTGAAAAATTGGCGCGCATCAAATTTCCTGCGGGATTGGATATTGGCGCGCAAACGCCGGATGAGATCGCCGTCAGTATTCTCGCTGAGATTGTTCAAATACGACGCAGGCCTCCATCAATCAAGTTGCCGCTTCTCACGATGAATCCGCCGCAACCGCTTCCGATTTCCAATGTGGCGATGAAGGAACAATCGGGACACGCCCCGACTTTGATTGTGGATGTAAAAGGAAAATCGGGGCAAGCCAAAGATCCGATTTGCGGGATGATGGTTGAGATCGCGACGGCGCGATATACGTCACTTTATCATGAAGAAACTTATTACTTTTGTTGCGCCGGCTGCAAGCAGAAATTTGATAAAGAGCCGAAAAAATACCTCGTAGATGCTTATACGCCATAACGTTGACAACCTACAACCAAAAGCAAAAGCGCACGCAAAGACGCAGAGCCGCAAAGAACACGCTAAGATTTTCTCTGCGTTGCCTTTGCGTCTTCGCGGCTTTGCGTGAAAGTTTTTGCTTTTTTGCAAAGATTTTACTCACAATTCCTAACCGGATTTCAAGAAATTCAGCAAACGACGCGGAGAATTTTTATGCACTTTGAAGGCAAGCAAACCCTTGGGCTTTCGCAAGCCGAAGCCTGGCAATTTCTCACCGATCCCAATCGGGTCGGCCAATGTGTGCCGGGCCTGCAATCCATCGCCGTTGTCGACGCGAAGCATTTCAATGCCGAAGTCGGTTTTGGCATTGGTTCATTCAGCGCCGCCTTCACCATCAACGTGGAGTGGCTGGAACTGGAGGCACCCCACCGCGCCCGCATGAAAATGCACGGCAGCGCCTCGAGCAGCGTGGTCGATGGCGAAAGCGAGATGAAGCTCAACGCCGTTGACGCCAAAACGACGAATTTGGAATGGACCGCCGACGTCAATATTGGCGGGACGCTGGCTTCCGTGGCCAACCGCCTGATGGGTGGGGTAACACAGAAGCTGGCGGGAAAATTTTTTGATTGTATGAAGGAAAAAATGGAAGAGAAAGAGCGCCCCCAAAAGAGCGCCGCTAAAAAGAAGCCGCGACGGTTTGGCTTGACCAAGAAAAAGAAAAGCTCGTGACCATAGTCTCACTTGCATTTTGAGGGAAAAATGCGTATCATTCAATTAGAAATTGAAACCGAGGTGCAATCATGACACGTGAAGCTATTGTCGCCAACGTCAAAAAGAAATATGCCAATGCCGATGAGGCGACCATCGATGCCGTGCTAAGAACTTTGCAAGAGACAAAGTTTGATTGGCGTCTGCCGGAGCAACTGTCTGAAGCAGAGACGACGGCTCATCAGATGGCAAAAAGTTCAGAGCCAAAGCGCCAATTTATCGGCAAGCATCTTTCCCTTGAAGAATATCGCAAACTTTCTTTTGAAGAACGCGGCGAACTCAAGCGTCGATTGAAAGAGCAAAACCGCGAGTGGCTCGAAGAGAGATTTTCCAACTTGCACGCCGCCTGGCTGATGGTATTGGACGGCGAAATCATTGCTACCGGAGATAGCATGCTCGATTATCCTCGCGTGGAAAAAATTCGGGAAATCGGCGCGCGTTATGACAAGCGCCCTTTCATTTTTGTCAATGATTTATTTATCGCGATTGAAGAAAGCAGCGTAAGTTGGCATCCAACGGTTTATCATCATGACTTTTATCCGACCGTTTCATTGAAATTATATTACCTTCGGGGGAAGTCGTGAGTCGTGAACTTCCAATATCATGTGTACCCGATTGGAAAGCCAGCCCCTTCACCCGAATCAATCCCCGCCGTACAGCGCTTGCTGGGCGTGATCTTTTTCTAGAGTTGCAACCCAGTATTTTGTTGGATTTTGCCAACCGCCGCACCAGGCTTGTTGTCCCAGAGCAAGCATAAAATTTTTGAAGAACCGCAATGCCCTTCTTCTCATCAATCGACGACATCCAACAAGCGCTGCAAGCGCGAAACTACATCGCCGAGCGCGGTTTGGCCACGGCCATTTTTCTCGCGCTGAAATTGCGCCGGCCGTTGTTTCTCGAAGGCGAGGCCGGCGTTGGCAAAACCGAAGTGGCCAAAGTGCTCGCCAATCTTTTGAACACCGAGCTGATTCGTTTGCAATGCTACGAAGGCCTTGATGTGCATCACGCGGTTTACGAGTGGAATTACACGCGGCAGATGCTGCACATTCGTTTGCACGAGTCACGCAATGAAAAAGTTTCCGATGCCGAGCTTTTCGGGCCGGAATTTCTGCTGCGCCGGCCGCTGCTGCAAGCGATTGAAAATTCCCGCCTCGAAGCGCCCGTGCTGTTAATCGACGAAGTGGATCGCAGCGACGAAGAGTTCGAAGCGTATTTGCTCGAATTGCTATCCGATTTCCAAATCACCATTCCCGAAATCGGCACCATCAAAGCGGAGAAGCCGCCGGTGGTCATTGTCACATCCAATCGCACGCGTGAAGTACACGATGCTTTGAAACGACGCTGTCTTTATTATTGGATTGATTACCCTTCGTTTGAAAAAGAATACGAGATCGTTCTCACCAAAGTGCCCAACGCACCGCAGCAGTTGGCGAAACAGGTGACCTCTTTCATTCAAGAGTTGCGCCGCGCCGATTTGTATAAAGTGCCGGGCGTCGCCGAGACGCTCGACTGGACGGCGGCGCTCGTGGCGTTGGATCAAAAAGCGTTAAGCCCCCAAGTCGTCGATGACACGCTCGGCGTGATTTTGAAATATCAGGACGACGTTGCCAAAGTTCGCGGTGCGACGGCAAAAATGATTTTTGATACGGTGATTGTGGGATAATCATTCAGTAGCAGTTGCAGAAGCAGTAGCAGTTGCAGAGGCAGTAGCAGCAGTGAGTGCATCTGCCCCGATTTTCCTTTTTGATTTTTATTAAGGAAGTCGGGGCCACTGCCACTTTCGTAAAATCAACACGAATTATGGCAAAGTGGAACAGTCCGGCCATTTACTCTCTAACTTATTGCTCTTCGGCCGTTTGCTGCGCCGGCTCGGCATGGACGTCAATGCCGGCCGCATGTTGGATTTGATGCAGGCGCTCGAGCATATTCAAATTGGCCGCAAAAGCGATTTCTATTACACTGCGCGGAGCTTGTTGGTGCATCGCCACGAAGATTTGCAATTCTTTGATCAGGCTTTCGAGCTGTTTTGGCGGAAACCGGTGGAAGAGTGGACGACATTGAATTTGAGCGGACTCGACGAGCAACCGCAATTGCGGAAACCATCGAACCGCCAAAAACCGCTTTTTCACCCAAGTATTGCGAGTTCCCCATCAACCGGACAATCGGAGCAAAGTGAATCATCACGTCCACAAATCGTTCAAACGTACAGTGACGTCGAAGTACTGCGACGCAAAGATTTTGCCGAGATGAACGTCGATGAACTGAAGCGGGCGCACGAGTTGATGGCGGAATTGGTGTGGCAGCTCGGCGAGCGCCGCACGCGACGGAAGCAACCGGGAGCGGGAAGGTTATTTGACTGGCGCCGCACGCTGCGCCGGAACCTCAAATACGGCGGCGAAGTGCTCAAGTGGGCGCGACGCGAGCCGAAATTCAAGCCGCGACCGTTGGTGGTGATTGCCGACATCAGCGGCTCGATGGAGCGTTACACGAATTTGCTCCTGCAATTCATTTACAGTTTGAGCAGCGGCCTAAATAAAGTCGAGGCGTTTGTTTTTAGCACGCGGCTGACGAGAGTTTCAAAACAATTGCACAATCGCGATGCGGAACGCGCGTTGCGGGAAGTGGCGCATTCCGTGACCGATTGGGCCGGCGGCACGCGCATCGGCGAGGCGCTCAAAGATTTCAATTTCAAATGGGGCCGCCGCGTGTTGGGCCGCGGCGCCGTCGTTATGATCATCAGCGATGGCTGGGATCGCGGCGATATTCCGTTATTGCGCCAAGAAATGGCCAGATTGTCATTGAGCAGCCATCGGCTGATTTGGCTCAATCCGCTTTTAGGTCACGAAGGTTACGAGCCGCTAACGCAGGGCATGAGCGCGGCGTTGCCGTACGTCGATGATTTTTTGCCGGTACACAATCTAGTGTCGTTGGAGCAATTGGGAGAGGTGTTAGCCGCAATGCCAAGATTTTGATTTGGAGTCATGCACCAAAAAGTTTAGTAGGACAATCAAGAAATATCTCTCCAAAAGCGTGATTGCCGTGCTTATGTCGCCGACATGTCAAGCCTTGGAATTGACGGAATTTTTTCCTCCGGCTCGCGCGGCTTCGGCGGCACCAAGCGGGAAACCACGTATGCCATTATCGCGCAAATCGCCGCGCCGATGACGACGGCTGCCGGCGCGCCAATTTTATCGGCGAAGTAACCGATGAGCAAGTTACCGAAAGGTGACAAGCCGCCGAACGCCAGCACGTATACGCCCATGATGCGGCCGCGCAAATGATCCGGCACGCGCCGCTGTAACGCGCTATTGGCATTGATATAAAACAGGATGAGGCCGAAGCCGGCAATGGCGATCATCACGAGGGAGAGCGCCAGCGTTTTGGATAAAGCGAAACCAACGATTCCCACGACAAATATCATGACGCCGGAAAATACCAGACGGCGCGGCAGAAAACGGTGGCTAAAGCCGGCGACGAACAACGCGCTGCCGAGAGCGCCAACGCCGCCGCTCGACATGAGCTTGGCAAATTCGATGGCGTCGCCACGCAGAATTTGGCTGGCGAAAACCGGCATCAATATCCAAAATGACCAGCCGAAAATCGTCATCGCGCCCACCAAAATCAGAAGGCCATACACCGGGCGGGTTTGGCGTATATAAAGCAGAACTTCTCGAAGCGAATGCACGAGGGGCGTATGCTCGTTTGGCGGAACCGGTTTGTTTTCAAAGCGCATGGCCGTTAGCGCCCAAATCGCCGCGAGATAAGAAGCGCCGTTGAGAAACAAGCACCATCCGGTGCCGAGTGTGGCGATGATAATGCCGCCGATCGCCGGGCCGAGCAGGCGCGCCATGTTGAAGGTGGCGGAGTTGAGCGCGATGCCGTTCGCCAAATCATCTTTGCCCACCAACTCGACGACGAAAGATTGGTGTACCGGAATGTCAAAAGCATTTACCATGCCGAAGGCAAACGCCAACGCGCAAATCCAGCCGACAGTGAGAGTCTTCGTCCAGATCAAGATCGCGAACACAAACGCGAGCAGCATGGGCGGAATTTGCAGGATGAGCAGCATCCGATGTTTGGAGACGCGATCCGCAATACTGCCGGCAAAAATCGAAAAGAGCGACAGCGGCAGAAAGTTCAGAAAGCCGACCAACCCGAGCCAAAAAGGGGAGTGGGTAAGCTCATAGACCAGCCAGCCTTGCGCGACGTTCTGTATCCACGTGCCGCTCAACGAGAAAAATTGTCCGAAAAAATAGAGGCGATAATTGCGATGGCGCAGCGCCCGAAACATCGGCAGCTTGCCATGGTGGGAAGGTGATGGTGTTGTCGTGGTGTTTTTGAGCAATTCGGCGACGGAAGTTAAGCTTGTTTTTCTCTTAATCATCCTTGACAAAAACTTGCGCAGTTTTAATCGCGCTGCAATTCATAACTTGTCGTGATCTTCACCGTCGGCCGTAACATGCCGCTGACCGAGCAATATTTCTCTTCCGAAAGCTTGATCGCCCTTTCCAATTCGTGCTCTGCCGTATCCGGGCTTGCCAATTTATAAAGAATGTGAATGTGCGTGAAGATGCGCGGATATTCTTCGCGGCGCTCGGCTTCGATCTCCAACGTGAGCGATTTGATCGTGCGGCGCATTTTCTGAAGAATCGAGACGACGTCCATCGCCGTGCAGCCGCCCAATGCTTGCAGAACGAACTCGACCGGCGAAAGGCCGATTGCTGCGGTTTTGTCTTTCGTGCTATCGAGTTTAATGGTTTGCCCAAATTCTGTCCGGCCTTCGATCTGCATATCCGGGCCGAGCCAGCGCAGTTGTGCTTTCATGTTGTCTCCGTGAAGTCATGCGAAGTTTTTCTTCAGGAATTATTATAAAATTAAAATAGCCAAATTTCCGGCAAAAGACAAGGTGGAATTGTTTGGGGGTGAAAATCGGCTTGACATTCCAAGGTGATGTGTGTATATTTTAGCGCCATTCTCTCCTCGAGCTTCGACACAGTCCAAGATATATCATGAAAAAATTAGTTTTCATAACCCTTCGCCTTACGCTCTTCGCCCTCTGCCCTCCGCTTTGCAACACCACCGTCAAACTTTGCAACACCACCGTTAGCCAAACCCGCCGTGAATTTCGTAAATTGAACAGGAAATTTAATTCTGATGGCTCTTGATGCTTAGTGGTCATCCAGTGCCATCAAATAAAGTCATGTCACGAACCAATCAATATACGGAGGAAATTATGTCACCGCAATACGAATTTAAGGTAACCGAAATCAAAATGTGGTTTGGTTCTCAACCCGTCTCCGCTAGAATGAGCAAACACCTAAATGAGATAAGTGAACAAGGTTGGGAACTGGTTAATATTGTCTCTTCTCTTGGAATGTTGGAATTTCCCAATTACGTACGATTTATTTGGAAAAAACCAAAAAGCTAATTTGAAGCAATCAGCCAATCATAGCATGAAGGAGGAATTTGATATGATCCCCAAGATATTAAAAACCTTGGACTGCGGCAAGACCTGCGGCATCTATTTGATCGCGCTTGGCACGTTGTCCATTTTTTCCATGCTCTTCAGGGGCATTTCATTGAATCGGCTCGAATTGGATTTGTCTCCATTGCTTTTTTTCTGGGCCGGAAATTATCTCACTAAACACAATAATACAGCAAGGAAGTGGGTGATGGGGATTGCCCTGTTTTTTGTTATTGTGGTTTTTATATCCGCCATAATTACTCCTTTCAGCGGAGCCGATTATGTGAAAATTAATTTGCCATTTTATCATGAGCAAAAGCCATCCTTGGCTATGGCATATTTTGCATTGTTGGCGGGCTTGATTCTCGCTCTTATTCCCATCGTGCTCCTTTATAGTGATAAGGCGCGTGAAGAATTTAAAATAGGAGATCCTCATGAAAAGGCATAAAAATATTCCGGCTATCATCACCCAGATCCTGTTTTCCGCCATCATGCTGCTATTAAGCACCGAACTTGCAGCCAACGCCCTTCGCCCCACGCCCTTCGCATCAGCGGCGAAGGCGGATACGGTCGAAAAGAAGCGAAGCAGCTTTGCTGGCCTCCCAATTCTTACCCACTCACCGGAGACCAAATTGGCCGTCGGCGCAGCCGGCAGCTATTTCTACCGTTCAGCAGGAAGTGATACAGCCAACCGGCCTTCCACCATCGGCGCGAGCCTGATCTACACCCAAAAGAAGCAGATCGAAATTGGACTCGGCGTTGATCTCTACTGGAAAGACGACACCTACAATTTCAGTGGCGGCATCAGCTACAGTAAATTCCCCGACACGTTTTACGGCACCGGGAATAATACCAGCGAGGACCTGGCAGAAGATTACACGCCTCGAACCTTCGGACTCGGCCTGAGCTTTCAAAAGACCGTGCGACGAAGTTTGTACCTCGGCATCCAATACCAGCTTAGCCACGAGAAGCTTTTGGAAGTAGAGAAAAATGGCCTTCTGGCCAAGGGAAACATTTTAGGCAGCGCCGACGGCGTAGTTTCCAGCGCCGGCCTCTCGGTGAATCGGGATACCCGCAACAATATTTTTTACCCCTCATCAGGAGGCTTTTACGGATTTTCTGTGAGTCTTTCCAGCCGCGCCATAGGAAGCGATTTTGATTTTAATGAATACAGCGTGGATTTACGAAAATATATCCCTTTGTTCTCTTCTCATGTCCTGGCTTTCCAAGGCGCCATGAATATGATGACAGGCGATCCCCCCTTTCAGGCTTTATCGCAATTGGGCGGAGTTCTGCGGGGATATTTCGCCGGGCTTTACCGTGATAAAAATCTGTTGGCCGGCCAGGTGGAATACCGCATGCCGGTTTGGTGGCGGTTCGGTCTGGCTGCTTTTGCCGGATATGGCGACGTTGCCGACAAAGTGAGCCACTTCGAGCGCAAAAGCTTCAAATACTCCGTCGGCTGGGGAATTCGTTACTTATTGATTCGTGATGAGAAGATCAACCTGAGATTGGATTTCGGCTACGGCAAAGGCTCTTCCGAATTTTATATCAACATCAGTGAGGCTTTCTGAAAAGCGATGATTCGAGCACTGAGGACATTCGGATGGATTACGATGATGCTTCTGGCATCGTTGATCGTTCTTGTGGCGCTGCGTTATCTAACGCTTGACCCCGAAGTGTTTTTCCCTGAGCAGAAAGAGGTTTACGTGAATCATGCGCCTATGCTTCTGACGCACGTGCTTGGAGGAACGATCGCCCTGTTACTGGGACCATGGCAGTTCCGGCAAGCCATTCGCAACAAGCATTTGCAAATTCATCGGTGGATAGGCCGTTTTTATTTGGTCGCCGTTTTATTAGGTGGAGTCGGGGGACTTTACATGGCACCGCTGGCTTATGGCGGTCTTCCGGCACGAGCCGGCTTTGGCATGCTCGCGGTGCTGTGGCTAATGACTGGCGGCATGGCCTACTTGCATATTCGTCAAAAAAATATCGCCACGCACCGCATGTGGATGATCCGCAACTATTCGCTGACCTTCGCCGCCGTCACCCTGCGCCTCTGGCTGCCGCTGTTTTACGAGATTATTGGCTACGAGTTTAAAGATGCTTATACCACGGTAGCCTGGCTTGCCTGGGTGCCGAATTTATTGGCGGCGGAAATTTTCATCGGCTGGGAAAATACCGGAAAAAGGAAAATCGCAATCAAAAGCCCCACAATGAATCGCGGGGCTGAGAGGTGGAAGGACGCCAAAGCGCCCTCAAATCATTAAATCATTAGCACCATTCATGGTGCTTTCATCTTTTAGCCTGATGGTTCACCATCAGCGGAGGTAGTGTCAAAAGTTTTTTAGCGATTTCTGGATAAAGCGATGAAATTTTTGGTCTTATATTTTCTCCCCCTGAAAACAGGACAATTCTTGTTTACCAATTGAGATCTCATCGGTTCAATCATTGTCCTATGCCTAAGAAAACGCAAATCTTAGCATCACTTGATGCGCATGAGAGCGTCGGCATTATAAGGCATCATTTCATAACTTCATCTCAGTTTTCATAGAATTTTTGACACTACCTCCACGTGAGGAGAAAAGCATGATGATGGAGCACATCATTATTCCGGCGCTGAAATCCGGCTTCATCGTTTTGGCGGACCGCTATATTTATACGCTGATGGCGAGAGACATCGTGCGCGGCGCCGACCCCAACTGGGTGGAATCGCTTTATGGCATTGCTATCGCTCCGGATGCCGTATTCTATTTGAAGGTAAGCCCGCAACTGCTCGTCGAGCGCAATTTCGAGAAAAACGTGGTGCTGGATTATTGGGAAAGCGGCATGGACATTGGTTTGTCCCGCGACATGCTCGAAAGTTTTTTGAAATATCAGAAATTGATTCAAACGGAATTTGGCCGCATGCAACAACGTTTCGGGTTTGAAATCATCAACGGCCATCGCTCGCCGCGGGCGATCGCGCTCGATTTGCAAGCGCGCGTGGCCCGGCTGGCTGGCGGCATGCCGGCGAACGAATCGTCGCGCCCCGCGGCTAAAGCAGCGAAGCCCAAAACCGGAAACGGCGTTTTTGAACAGAGACGGCGAGTCTCCATTTCTCACGCTATTGCCGTTCAGCATTAGGCAAACATTTTTAAACCGCTAATCGACGCTAATGGCCGCTAATTTTTTTCATTCGCGTCAATTCGCGCCCATTCGCGGTTGCCCCTTGTATTGTTGCGGCTTGTCCGCGTTGCGGTAAAGTTAACTATTTAAAGGCTATCGTATGGCTCTCAAAACCAATCCTTTGCTAAAACCGCGCAGCGAGTTGAAGAATGGGATCGAAAATCTCAGGCCGCTCTTGCGGGAAATTGCCAACGCTTTCGTGGTTCAAGCGGAAGCCGAGATCGTGACGTTGAGTGAGGCGGTGCGCGATCTGCCCAATCCGGAGACCGACTCTAAAGCCGCGCAACGCCAAGAAAAGCTGCTCGACGAGATGCAGGATCTCATTGCCGGAATAAAAGTCAAGCCGGAAAAAGGCCGCCAGAAAGATCTCCGCCGCGTTCGCGATGTGCTCGACGAGCTTAACAAGCTCGTGCAGAATTTTGCCAAGTAGAGCTGCGCCAGGCACGTTGGCAAAAATAAAATTTTGGGCCGGCGGTTCGCTGCGCCAGCCAAAAAATTTTCACGCCGATGAGCAAACCTTGCATGACAATTCGCAAACGTGCTGACATGGTGATGATCGGCGCCGGCGCTGCCGGTCTCATGGCGGGCATCTGGGCCGGCCGCACCAAGCCGGCATGTTCCGTCATTCTTCTCGATGGCGCGAAAAAACTCGGCGCTAAAATACTCGTCTCTGGCGGCGGGCGTTGCAATGTCACGCATCATGAAGTCGAGGCCTCGGCATTTGCCGGTTCATCTCGCCATGCCATCGCCAAAGTGCTGCGGCGTTTTGATGTGTCGCAAACCATTGCGTTTTTTCACGAGCTTGGCGTTGAGCTTAAGCGTGAAGAGACGGGCAAGCTTTTTCCTACCACTGACCGCGCGCAGACCGTGCTCAACGCACTTTTGGCCGCGGCCCAACAAGCGAACGTTGTCACCCAATACCCTCGCCGTGTCGAAACCGTCGAGAAAATCGGCAATAGCTTTTTTGTTTGTGGCGAATGGGGAGAATTTGAGACGAGCCATGTCGTTCTCGCCACCGGCGGCAAGAGTTTGCCGAAAACCGGCTCCGATGGGCATGGTTTCGAAATCGCCAAATCGCTCGGTCACACCATCACACCGTGCGTCTTTCCCGCATTAGTGCCGCTGACCCTGCCACCGGGACATTTCATTCGCGAGCTCAGCGGATTAACAGTTCCGGCGACGCTTGAAGTGCGTTCGGGCAAAGGCAAAAGAATAATCGCATTCACCAACTCCACACTCTGCACACATTGGGGACTCTCCGGACCGTCTGTTCTCGATATCAGCCATTATTATCTCGAAGCGAATTTTGATGATCCTCAAACTAAACTTTTGATCAACTGGTGGCCGGGGAAGTCGACCGAGCAACTCGATACGGAATTGCAGTCTCTCGGTCCAGCGACGTTGCTCAAATTTTTACGCGACCCTATGCCCGAACGTTTGGCGCGCGCGTTGTGCCATCAAGCCGGCGTTGAACCGAGCACTCCGGGTCACGAGTTGACGCGAGCGCAACGCTTGGCACTGGCTCGTATCGTCACGCAAATGCCGTTGCCCATCACCGGTGATCGCGGCTATAATTTCGCCGAAGTCACCGCCGGCGGCGTGCCGTTGAGCGAACTGCACCTGAACACGATGGAATCGCGCCGCTGCCCCGGTCTTTATCTTTGCGGCGAAATTTGTGATGTGGATGGCCGCATCGGCGGTTTCAATTTTCAGTGGGCGTGGGCGAGCGGGTATGTGGCGGGGATTTCATCGAAGTTTTAATTATATAAAACTTATAATAAAATACAAAAAAACAGTTGATTGTTTTGAACGAGTTCATTATCTTATCGGTAAAATCTGTGGCTAAAAACCATTTTGATGAGGAAGGAAAATGCGACCAAACGACATGAGCTGGGCGGGAACATTGCAATCAACAGTGGCTGATACGACAAAGGTAGTTGCGGATACTGCCAAAACAGTTGTCGACACTGCAAAAGCAGCCGTTGATTCAGCCAAAGCGGATACAAACCTTTTCAAATTTTTGGATGATTATAGCAATGGCATATTTGTGTTGTTCTTTTCTTTGGCTGCCATTGTCTTGCTCATCCAATGGTTGGCGTGGATATTTTTGCAGGGCCGTTTTAAGCCTAAACCGCCCGAACCCGGTACCGGTACTGGTACCGGAGACGGATCTCGTCGGAGTGATTTACGTTATGTCATTGCCGATTTCTTCGTTAAACTCATTAATGATTTTCGTCACTTGTTGGCGCTGTTATTGGTTGTTATTTTTGCTTTAACCTTAGTGTTTATGCTTTCTCGCGCCGGCAGCGCCGACAAAACCAAAACTATGGCAGATATGACCGACGCGTTGCAAGTGGTAGTAGCAACACTAGGAGGCCTGATCGGTTCGATTTTAGGCTATTATTTTGGTGAATCTGCCGTACTGAAAAAAAGGGATGAGGGTGATGGAGGAGATAGTGGCACGCCGCCGAAACAAGGTGGCGGACCGCCGTCACCGCCAAATGATGGAGAAGAACCACCGCTGCCAGCGCCGCCACCGCGATAGGATGGAGCAGGAACACCGCCAAAAGATGGCGAAAAAACACCGCGGCCAGCGCAAACAAATGAGCCCGCTAAAGCTCAAACGGATTAAACCTCTCATCGCATACCGTCATAACAAAAGGGCATAATATTATGGCTCGTAATCTTGACCTTCAAATAAAGGATACCGTTTTTGAACCCGGCTCACAGCAAAAGATAGTGTATTATTGGCCCGAATCCAATACCACATTGTACAAAGTGTGGATTTTGCTTGACGGCATTGATTTGCCTTATGTGGACAGCGTGACCTATCGGCTCCACTCAACGTTTTCCGATCCCAACCGAAGAGTAAAACGTACGGTGGCAAATCAAAATTGTCAATTAATAATTTGGACTTGGGGATTGTTCAGAATTAGGGCAAGGGTTGTAGATAAAACTGGCAGAATCCATGAATTTGTGCATGACATGAGATATGCTGAAGAGATAAGTCTGCCGGAAGCCAAATTTCAAAAAGAGAAACCGTAGCTCGAGACTTGGGCTTGCTGAAAGCTTAGAGATTTTTAGCGGTTCTAACTCGTGGGAACCCTCATGGCCGAGCTTATTCCTCTCTCTTTCGATCATCTCGTCCGCCGCATGTTTTGGGAGTTTGAAAAGCAGCAGACGATTTTCGATCTCCCCAAACAGAAATTCTATCGCAGCAACGGCGGGCCGGATACCGCGGTTGAGTTTTGCGGCATGGAAGCGGCGACGCCGGTTGGACCGGCAGCCGGCCCACAAACGCAAATGGCGCAGAACCTCGTGCTCTCCTGGCTCGGTGGCAGTCGCATCCTTGAGCTGAAAACCGTTCAAATCCTTGATCAGCTCAAAATCTCGCGGCCGTGCATCGACATGACGAACGTTGGCTACAATGTCGAATGGTCGCAAGAACTGCGCCTTGAGCAATCGCTGCGAGAATACGTTGCCGGCCACATGCTGATTGAAATGTTGATTGCCGCCAATGTGCTCGAGCAAAATGATCCGCTTGCCAAAACCGAGACGATCTTCGATGTGAGCGTCGGCTATGATCTCAAAGGCATTCAGAGCGAGCCGATACGAAATTGGCTGAATAGCATCAAAAATGCAACCGCGCTCGTCGAAGAATTACGACAGCAGATTCCCGCCGAATTTTCACAATATCGCGATCTTCCCTTCAGAACCAAGCTCGCCGAAAGCATCACCCTATCCACCTTTCACGGCTGCCCGGCGCAGGAAATTGAGAGCATCGTCCACTTCCTGCTCACTGAAATGGATTATCACCTCATCATCAAAATGAACCCGCCGATGCTGGGGAAGGAAAAATTGGAGTATCTGCTTTATGATCGTCTCGGTTATCACGACATCGAAGTCAATCCCAAAGTCTATCAAGTCAACATCACGTTCGATGATGCCGTGCAAGTGGCGCGCCGCTTGAAGAGCACCGCAGATCGGTTGGGCAAAACCGTCGGCGTCAAATTCAGCAACACGCTCGAAGTCGTCAATAAAGGCAAATTTTTCTCCGACGAGATCATGTATCTTTCCGGCCCGCCGTTGCACGTTTTGGCGATGGCGCTGGTGGAAGATTGGCGCAAAGTTTTTGGCGCCGAGATGCCGATCTCGTTTTCCGCCGGTATCGATCAGCATAACTTTCCCGACGCGGTGGCAGCCGGTCTCGTGCCAATTACCACCTGCTCGGATTTGCTCAAGCCCGGTGGCTACGGCAGGTTGTATAAGTATCTCCTGAATCTTGAAAGCAAGATGAAGGAATTGGGCGCGGTGAGTGTTGGCGATTATATAATGAAATGGGGTTCAAGAAAAGATGATATTGCCGCTGCCATAATCGCCAACACTTCAGAAGTGATGGCAAAAGTGCTGGCCGACCCACGCTATTCTCAGAGCAAGAACAAGTCAATTCCCCGCAAAATCGACAGCCATCTTGTGCTGTTCGATTGCATCAATTGCGACAAGTGCATTCCGGTTTGCCCGAACGACGCCAATTTTTATTATGAGCTGCAGCCGCTCGAAGTCGAGTACGCCAATTATCGCATCGGGCCGGAGGGCGTTGTTGAAGAAATTCCCGGCGGCGTCTTGCGCATTGAAAAATCCCACCAAATCGCCAACTATGCGGATTTCTGCAACGAGTGCGGCAATTGCGACGTGTTCTGCCCGGAGCACGGCGGCCCGTACATCAAAAAGCCGCGCTTTTTTGGCAGCCGGGAATCTTGGGAGAAATTAGACGGGCAAAACGGCTTTTGGATTGAAAAACGCGAGCGTGCGATCGTTCTGCACGGCCGCATCGAAGACAAAATTTATGCGCTTCGGGTTGACTCGATTCATCATCACGCCCAGTTTCTTGATGAGGCCTTCGTGGTGTATTTGGAGTGGCCAAGCCTGGAAGTTATTCACGTGGAAAATTGCGAACCGGAGTTGGTGGGGCACGTTTTGGACATGAAAATTTGTTATCAGATGGCGGCGCTGTTGAAAGGCATTTTGAATGATCAAATGATCAATTACGTCAAAACCGCGTTCACATAAATTCGCTTGATTTTCAAGAGAATTTTGGTTAATATAATCTGCAAAAGCGGCTGTGAATATCGGTAATCTGAGTCGGGAGGCTGGATGTGGAACAATGGGTACCGCTGAATCGTGCGCAAGCTTTGGCAGCGCGGGATTTCTCAAGGGCCGGTGAAATCTTTATTGATTACAATGGTCAGGCAAATGAGATTCTGTACTCTATTTTGACACCGTTGGGGTATCAGACTCATGTCTCCGTTCAAAAACTTGAGCACATCGAGAAGCATCCAATTGCGGTGAAGCATAAAAATGATATTCCGTACATTTTGAATAATCCGGATTTAGTGACATTAGATCCTGAGTTTCGGAACGTCCATGTTTTCTACAAATCTTTTTACGGGAAGTTTCTACTGGCTATACCCGTTCATAGGAAAGATGATCTTAGATTTGTTGCGACTATGCACGAGACAGAATACGTCAAAGGACTCAAACAAAACAGATTTTCGCCAAACGAGTTTCTTTACTTGCGAGGTGGATTCAAATGGAAAAAATGGAAATAAGAATAGCAGGTGGGGTGGTTGAATTCATATTCGGCCCCTCCAAACGAATAGTGTTTAATGACGAGGAGCAACCGGGACTTGAAATCGGGCGTGACAAACGAAGCAGGAAAATTGTCGGCTACATGTGCTTACATTTTCCCGGCCTTTACCGCCGAATTCTCAAGGGCCTTAAAGAAAAGCCAATTGCGAAAAAGTTCTCCGTAGAAGTGGTAGAAGATTACGAGAACGTCACCCCGATTTGTGATCCTCGCGTCAAGAACGCCACTTTGGCTGAAATCGTGCAATGGGTGTGGGAAAAATATTACGCCCATCTCGAAGCGACGCCCGTCGTGGAAACAATGGCGGCAGAAACCATGCAGACGTAGGTGAGGCGTGCGTCATCATTCAAGAAATTCTCCTCAAGGCAAAACATGTTAGATCAAAACCGCTTGTTCGAGTTGATTCGCAACGGCGAAAACTCTTTCGTCGAGTTCAAAGACGACGCTGTTGCCAACGAAAAACTCGCGCGAGAAATTACGGCGTTTGCCAATCATCGCGGCGGCTATCTGTTGCTCGGCGTCGGTGATGGCGGCGAAATTACGGGACTGGGGCGCGTGGACAATGAAGAGCGGGTCATGAATCTTTGCGCTGATCTCATCACGCCTCCACTGGCGATTTCATATTATGAGTTGACGGTGGATGAAAAGAAAGTGGCGATCATCGAAATTGAAACCGGACACAACAAGCCTTATGCGGTTCAGGCAACCGTGATGGTCGACGGGCGCAAGAAAAAAATTCAAACTTATTATCAGAGATATGGGAGCACTTCCCGGGAAATTGCGGCGCGCGACGAGCTGCAGCGTCTTTTCCAAGCCTCGGCGAATATTCATTATGAGATCGTTCCGGTGGCGGGCGCGAAAGTTTCTGATCTGGATTTATCCGCTGTTGCCGAGTTTATGCTTAATTTTCGCAATCTTGAGATTTCCCAATTTGACGAGCCGGCTTTGCAGCGCCTGTTGGAAAATCTCAGTCTGGTGGCGAAAACGGATTTCGGCTTGCAACCGACGATTGCCGGGCTGCTGCTGTTCGGCAAAAATAAAGTCTCGCGTTGGCTGCCGCAAAACGGCATCGACTGCGTGAAGATTCACGGCAATGATATAAGCGCGGCGATCGACGATACGAAATTTTTTGAGCGCCACGCGGTTGCCAATCTTGAAGATACGCTGGCTTTTATCAAGCGCTACAACACGCAGAGTTTCACGATCGCAGGCGTGCGCCGAATCGACGCCTTTGATTACCCCGAGAAGGCGCTGCGCGAGTGCCTCGTCAATGCGCTGGCGCACCGCGATTACATCATTGCCGGCGCCCGTATTCGCGTCCACATTTTCGAAGATCGTATTGAAATTCGCAGTCCCGGCGGCATTCCGAATTCGCTTTCACTTGAAAAAATCAAGCTCGGGTTGACTTATCATCGCAATCCCATCCTGATGCAGTTCTTTTCCGATGCTCGTCTTTCCGAGCGTTTGGGACGCGGCATTCCATCCATCTTCCAGCAGATGAAAGAAAACGGCAGTCCGGAGCCGGTGTTGGAAGATTTCGAAGAGGAGTTTCGCATTACGCTTTATAAAAAAGCAGTTCCGTCGTGAATCCACCCTGACCTTCATCGTACCCCGCCAATCATGGAGCGCGCCATGCAAAACCGTCAACCGATTCAATTCATCCTCAATGGTGAGCCGCGCGAAGTCAGCGTTGCTCCCGAGTTGTCGCTGCTCGATCTTTTACGTGAGCATTTTGATCTCACCGCGGCGAAGAACGGCTGCAGCCCGCAAGGCTCGTGTGGCTGCTGTACGGTTTTGGTTGATGGCAAAGCCGTCGTCTCCTGCGTGACACCCGCCGCAAAAATCGCCGGCAAGCGCGTGCAAACGCTCGAAGGATTGCCCGAGCCTCAGCGCGAAAGGCTGGCGCAATCCTTCGTTCATGCCGGCGGCTTGCAATGCGGCTTTTGCATTCCCGGCATTGCCATGCGCGCGCATTGGCTGTTGCAAAACAATCCCGCTCCGACCCGTGATGAAATCGCGCGCGCGTTGAATAATCACATCTGTCGCTGCACCGGCTACACCAAAATTGTTGACGCCATGGATCTCGCGGCCAAAGCCTATCGTGGCGAGCCTCTACCCGAGCATGATAACAGCGGCCGCGTCGGCACGAGTTTGTTGCGCTATCAAGGCGAAAACTTAACGCTCGGCGGCAAGCGTTATATCGACGATATAAAAATGCCGGAGATGCTGCACGGCGCCGTTTTATTCTCTGTTCATCCGCGCGTGAAAGTGCTGACAATTGATACTTCAAAAGCAGAGCAACTCGAAGGCGTGAAAGCCGTGATCACTGCCAAAGATGTTCCCGGAAAACGATACGAGGGCTTGATTGAAAAAGATTGGCCGGTGTTTATTGCGGTTGGCGAAGAGACGCGCTACGTCGGAGACATTCTTGCCGCAGTCGCCGCAACGAGCAAAGAAATTGCCCGTGCCGCGCTTGATTTAATTGAAGTGCAATATGAAGTGCTAAAGCCGATTAGCTCAACCGATGCAGCGCTCAAGCCCGATGCGCCGCTGGTTCATCCCGAAGCAGCGCATAAAACCAATCTACTCTCAACCTCTGTCATCAAACGCGGCGATGCGGACAAAGCATTGGCCGAAGCTGCTTTTGTCATGACAGAAACTTTCCAAACGCAGTTAATCGAGCATGCTTTCCTGGAACCGGAAAGTTGTCTGGCTTATCCGGAAAATGGTTATCTCAAAGTTTTGAGTCAAGGACAAGGCGTGTTTGATGATCAACGCCAAATCGCTTCGATTCTCGGCGTGCCACTTGAGCAAGTGCAAGTCGAGTTGGTTTCCAATGGCGGCGCGTTTGGCGGCAAAGAAGATTTGAGCATTCAAGGCCAAACCGCGCTGCTCGCGAAGATGACGGGCAAGCCGGTGAAACTCACACTCTCGCGCGACGAGAGCATTCGCTTGCATCCGAAACGCCATCCGATTCGCATGACGTACACCGTCGGGGTTGACAAAGACGGCCACCTGCTCGCCGTCAAAGCGCGCATGGTTGGCGACAAAGGCGCGTATGCTTCCGTCGGCGCGAAAGTTTTGGAGCGCGCCGCCGGTCACGCCACCGGCCCGTATCGCGTGCCGAATGTCGATGTCGAAGCTCTCGCCGTTTACACCAACAATCCCCCATGTGGGGCGATGCGCGGCTTCGGCGCCAATCAAGCGGCGTTTGGCATCGAAGGCATGCTCGACATTCTCGCGGAGAAAATTGGCATCGACGGTTGGGAAATTCGCTATCGCAATGTCATGGACGCCGGCGACACCTGGTGCAGCGGCCAGGTTTTGGAAAAGAGTGTCGGCATTCGCAAAACGCTCGAAGCAGTGAAAGACATTTATCGCAGCGCGAAATATGCGGGCATTGCCTGCGGCATCAAAAATGTCGGCATCGGCAACGGCATGCCGGAATATGGCCGCGCCTGCCTGCGCGTCGAATCGCCGGAGCGCATCACGATTTACACCGGCTACACCGAAATGGGCCAAGGCTTGTTTACGGTGCTCATCCAATTTGCTTGCGAAGTCACTGGCCTGCCGGCAAAATATTTCGACGCGAAAGTCGATACACATCGCGCGCTCGATTGCGGCATGACGACAGCCTCACGCGCGACTGTGCTCGGCGGCAACGCCGTGAAAGCCGCTGCCGAAAAATTAAAAACAGATTTAGCGGATGGCAAAACCCTTGGCGATCTCGTCGGCGAAGAATATTTTGGCGAAGTGCTGATTGACTACACTACTAAACTCGGCGCGAAAGTCGCGAAGCCGATCACGCACATGACGTTCGGATTTGCCACGCAAGTTGCCATACTCGACGACAGTGGCAAGCTGGTCAAATTTGTTGCCGCGCACGATGTTGGCAAAGCCATCAATCCAACCTTGCTCGAAGGCCAAATCGAAGGCTCGATTCACATGGGCTTGGGTTATGCTTTGACTGAGGATCTACCCGTGACGAATTGCGTGCCGGATACCTACCAACTCCGCCGTCTTGGCCTCATCCGTGCGAAAGACATGCCGGAGATTGAAACCATCATCATTGAAGAACACGAACCCGAAGGCCCGTGGGGCGCAAAAGGCGTTGGCGAAATCGGCCTCGTGCCAACTGCCCCGGCGGTGGCTGGCGCGTTGTATGCTTATGATGGTATTCGCCGCACGAGCTTGCCGATGAAGGATTCTCCGGCAGCGAGGTTTGCGATGGGACGTAGCTCAAACGGCTCGTCTGAAAAGGCCTGAATTAAATAAAAAAGTTGACTATTCGGATGCCATTTTTTGAACGCGGATTACACGGATGACGCGGATTTGCACAGATAAAATCCGTGAACATCCGTGTAATCCGCGTCATCCGTTTTTACCACGATGCTTGGGATTGTATCCTTTGCGGGCGCCTTCGATGTCGCCATAAACCGTTTCGATGGTGGTGTAGATATCGATGTGAATGATCGGGTAGGCATAGCCGACTTGCCACCAAACGCGTTCCCGCACCAGGGCCATAAGTTTGACCAAGGAATTGGCTTGATTGATACCGCAGTATCTCAGCCAACGCCAAAAGGTGGTTACCGCGGGCAGTTGCGCCACCGACAGGACACCCAGCAGCAGCGGTTCGTGACTAATGTAGCTAAAATGAAAAATCCGCTGAAAACCAATAACCAAAAGAAAGATTAGACCCTTAAACATAAAATGCGGTTGGCGTTCCGTTTTGATGACCGCTTGGTTTTAGGTTTGGGCACCATGTGGGTATCCTCCGCAAGTTGGGTAAAAGAAAGACCACTGTAATTTTACCCAATAAAGAAGCGGATTCCCACATGATTTTGCAACAACTATTTGCAAAAACTGTTTTTCGGTGCAAAATTCAGGTGATACCCCTGGATTTCGATATGGATCAACAGCCACTTCTCGCTGCCGTCGCGCAGAAAGACTTTGACAAGCTTATCGACCACCCGTTTGCCAGTATCGTCCTCCTGGGGCAGAATCTTTTGCAATTCATTTCAAATTCTTTTTTCAATCGTCCGCGTTTTCATACCACCAACTCCCGCAGCGTTGCGGCATATCTGCGGCTCACTTTCACCTCCTCGCCGCTTGCCATGGTGGCGATCATGCCGCCTTCGCCGTCTTTTTCGAGATGCCGGATGCGGGAGATGTTGATGATTGCCGAACGATGCACGCGCATGAATTGCTGCGGATTCAGCCGCTTCTCGATCTCGCCGAGGCCGAGATTACAAAGATGTTTGGCGTTGCCGGCGTGCAGCATGGTGTAATCATCTGCGGCCTCGACCCATTCGACATCCGTCACCCGCACCGGAATAATTCGGTCGCCGCTGCGCACGAGAAGGCGATCCGAAAAACTGCCGGCGGGTTGGGCATGTTGCAGCAACCGCAAGAGCCGTTCCATCTCGGATCCGGCGCCGGCGCGGCGCTCGATGGCCCGCTGCACTGCCGTGGCAAAGCGCTGGCGGTCGAACGGCTTCAGCAAATAATCGACAGCATTGACTTCAAACGCGCGGATGGCGTACTCGTCATAAGCCGTCGAAAAAATAATCGCCGGTAGATGGTCGATTTGCTCCAACACTTGCAAACCGGTCAGTCCCGGCATCTGCACGTCGAGAAAGATCAAATCCGGCTGGTGGTGGTTGATCGCCGTGAGCGCCTGCCGTCCATTCTCGCACTCGGCGATGATTTCGATCTGCGCATACGCCTGCAGAAATTCGCGAATCACCTGCCGCGCCAGCGGCTCGTCGTCGATAATGATCGTTCTGAGTTGCATACCTTTGTTTGCATCGAGTAACCAGTGTTCAGTGAGCAGTAAACAGTGAACTGAACACTGATTCCTGATTACTGGTCACTGGTATTTGAAATTTCACCTGAAACCCCTCTTTCCCATTGCCCACCTGCAACCCGGCTTCGTCGCCAAACATTTTTCGCAAGCGCAAATCAGTATTGTGCAAACCCCTGCCATTATTCAGCAAATTGTCCGAGTGCGTCGTTGCTGCGCCAACGCCATTATCTGCCACTTCGATTGCCAAGTGATTCTCTTGTCGCTGCACGCGCAGTGTGAGCTCGCCGCCTTCTTCTTTTGGCGCGATGCCGTGCTTGACGGCGTTTTCGGCGAGCGGCTGCAAAATCATCGGCGGCACCAAGAGCGGGCGGGCGGATTCGTCGATTTCCATTTGTATTTGTAAACGCCTGCCGAAGCGCGCCTTTTCAATCGCCAAATAAGTTTCAACGAAACGCAATTCTTCGGAAAGCGGCACGAGCGGCTGGCGATCGCTTTCGAGCGAATATCGTAAAACTTCCGCAAGCTGCGCCAGAACGCGCCGTGCCGCCTCGGGATCACTGCCCACCAGCGCGTTGATCGAGTTCAGCGTGTTGAAGAGAAAATGCGGATTGAGTTGCGCTTTCAATACCGCCAGTTCCATTTGGTTGGCGTGCAGGCGCAATTCGGCTTCGCGCTGCTCTTTCTCGCGGAGTTGTTGTTGATAGCGCCACACGTAGAAAATGCCCACGAAAACTGCGTACACGACGATGGCTTCGTGGATGAGCCAGTATTTGATGAAGGTCAACTGCGATTGTTGCCAAACTTTTTCGCCGAATAAACGGTGAAACGACTCAAGAAAACTCCAATGCCAGACATAAGCGTAAAGCAATGCGCCCACGAGATGGCTGAGCAAGTGCAAGGGCGAGCGCTTGTTGGCCAAAACGCGCGTGACCAGAAACCAAACCGGCACGCTATACAACGCCATCAGGTAATGAGATAGCAACGAGCCGAAAAGTGCGTATACATAAACCACTCCGACTTGCAAAGACAAGATGCCGGCGTAAAGCATCGAGTACGCCGTCCAAGCGAGCCAGCCGACGAGCAGGCCGCGTCCCCATGATAGATGTTGTGTTTTGAAGCCTCGCATGTGCAACGTATCTCTTGTGTAAGAATTTATTAATCTGAAGAAGAGGCCATTGTGAAAGAATCTTTCTGCAGCTTTTGAATTTGTCTGCCGAAGATGATGCCGTTGAGCGCTTGCAACGGGCCGATCAAAGCATAAAGCCAGCCGGACATCGCCGTGCGGTATCTGCCGCCGAAAGCAACCATGCCGATGGAGAGCAGCGCAATGATCACGCAGATACCATAGGCTGAAATGCTGGAACGCGTCGTGATCATTTCAATCGGGCTTAAAGCGAGCGCGTGGCGTTTGCGATAGGCGTGCCAATGCAGCAAGACGAACACGAGAAAGATGGCGAGAAAGCCGATGCCGTAAATGACCATGAGCGGTTCCCATTGTTCTCCTTTGATGGCGATCTCGCCGCGGAACTCGAAGCCCAATACGCGATCGAGCAAGCCGTAGCTGATCAACAGCGTAAAAAGAAATTTCAGCGGGTAGATATAAAACAAAATGACGAAGAGCAAAACCGCATTGAGCACTAAGGTAAAGCCGTCTTGCATGCCGTAACGGCGGAAAAAAAGATAATGCGCGTACCAAATTCCCACCAGCGCCGTGAACGTAACTCCGAACGCCGCGAAACCTTTCATCGTCTCCACTAACTCGTCAAAGGAATTGGGAACTTCAAGTGAAACCACCAGCAAGGTGATCGCGAAGGCGAAGACGGCATCGGTGAAGCCTTCGATGCGGGAGACTTCACCGCCGCGCCAGCGGAAATATTCTTTTTCGCCCAGGCTTTTTTGGGCGAGATGCTCACGGAGCATGCGTTTTTCCTTTCTCCTGTTCAGCTTCTAAATCCAGCAGTGATGAATTAAGGTTTTAAACCTTCCGGCCAGAAAACCGAATCGGTTTCGCGGGTATTGAGATGGCAGGACTGGCAATTCTCCAACTGTTGTGGCCCGCGCGTGAGTTTGCCGTTCTTCTCCCAATAAACGTATTCCCAGTCATCGCCGGCCGGATTGAAACCTTTCCCACGCTTGATCATCATCGCCACGGCTTCCGCTGAGTTTCCCTCCAAGGTCAGCAATTTTTCTTTGACAATCGCGCTGCCATCCGGAAAAATTCGCTCGCCCTCGCCCTTGGCAACCTCGGCGCCGATGTTGTTGGCATAAATATTCAAATACCGGTTGGCGTGTTGGCTCTCCAAAAAGGCTTGCTCTTCGGGAGTCGGCAATCGGCAAAGCCCCCACAAATGCGGCGAAATATTGCGCGGCTCCGGCGTCAGTCGTACCCAGGTTTTATATTCGGTCATGATTTTTTCAACCTCGCTGGCCGAGTCTTGTTGGACGGAGCAAGCGATGAGCATGGCGGCAAAAATCGAAAACAGCGAAATAGTTTGTTTCATATAACACGTATAAATTGGTGAAGAACGATTGCTGTCGATGAATAGCGGCAATATGTTGCAGCGGCAAAAGTTATCTATGTTCTTCCTCCGGCGGCTTCAGCGCGCGGAAACTGTGATAGAGCAACAGATCATAGATGATTTTCAATCCACCCGCGAAAAAGAACGGCACGCTCAAGAGCGCGGGAATGGCAAACAACTGCCCGCTTAATGCCGGCGAGAGCGAAGCGCCCACCGAGCGCGCGATGCTCGTCACGCCGGAAGCGGCGGAGCGCTCATCCGGGTTGACGACGGCCATCGTATAAGATTGGCGCGTTGGCACGTCCATTTGCGAAATGCTGAAACGGATCAACAAGACGGCAATTGCCAGCGGCAAACTCGGCACGAGCGGCACGAGCATCAACAAAATGTTGGATGGAATGTGCGTAAAAACCATCGTATTGATCAGCCCGATTCTCGCGGCAATGCGAGCGGCGAGCAAAGCCGAAATACCGGCCAAGATATTCGCGCCGAAAAAGATGCTGCCAAGTGTCGCTGGCGCGACGCCGAATTTAACATGAAACCAATAAGCCATGATGCTCTGCACCACGAATCCACCCGCAAACGCATCCAGCGCAAACAAGCCGCTTAGTTTCATGACCACGCCACGCGAGCGATGCAGGCCAAACACTCGATGTGCTGGCGGGACACCGGCAGCCGTACTGGTTTCTACGGCCGGTGAAAGCCGTGTGAATAATGCGACGAGCGCAACGCCGAGAACGGCGTATCCGATCAACACGGCACGATATGAATCCAACACGGTTGCGCCGGAGCTTTGCAACATTTGCATCAGCCCGCCGCCGCTCAACGCGCCCAATGCCGTCGCGAAAGAGCCGACCAAATTGTACCATGCAAACATTTTGGTGCGCCGCTCATCCGGCGCAAGTTGTGACAAGGCCGCTTGCTCGATAGACAGGAATGGGCCGATTTCATTACCACTCGGACTGATCACGCCAATAATGGCGGCGACGAGCAACAGCGCGAAATTTTTCGTCAACACAAACACGGCACCGGCCAAAACCATCAGCGCCGCGCCGAGGAGCAACATGCGGCGTCTGCCCATACGGTCGGCCGCAGTGGTGATCCACAACGAGATGACGGCGTCGCCCAAAAGCGTGAGCGTGAGCAATAAACCGATCTTCTGCTCGCTGAGGCCGATTTGCGCGAGATACAGCGCCAACACCACGGACAAAAATCCATAGGCGAACAAGCGCACGAGGCGCGTGGCAAACAGAATGCGAGTGTCAGTTGTGAAAAGCGCCATTCGGTTTGCTCTGACGAACCATCTCCTGGCAATAGGCGTAGAGCGCGTCGTAGACAATCCATTCCGCGGCGACTTGCTCGTGATCATTTTTGTAGCCGAGATGGCGAAAACCTTCGGCTAGCGCATTGAGTCCCGCTCCCTCGGGTTGGTGATAAAGCGAGTTGTCCGTGTCTGCGCCATTGACGATTTTTCCGAGCAAAACCAGCGCGGGGTCGGCGGCCAAATTATATTTTTTGAGAATGGCCTCGAATGAACATTCTTTGCCGTGATGTCCCAACTCGACATTGGGCACATCATACGGAATCGCGCCGTGTCGCGTGGCTTCGACCATCACTTGCTCCACCGGGACGAAGTAAAATTCCGCATCCTTGTCCACGAATTTCTTGATGAGCCAGGGGCAAGCCACGCGGTCAACTTTGACGCGCTCGCGGGTGATCCATTTCATGATAGTTTTAAAGGTTGTATATGTGAAAAATTAAACTCCGCCTCAACGGATAGATTAAGACCAACTGAGGTTTTATATCCGCTGTTCTCCGCAAGAAACGCATCATATTGTAGCGCGGAGAATTGTCAATTGACAATTCTTTCGGTTGTTGGTTGAAAGCCCCGCTGTGTTACGACCAAGCGCCGAATATCATCGCCACCCCGCCGATGATCAAAAAGACCGGCCACATCGCGCCCCAGTTCAGGCCAAACAAAAAGATCGTCATGACGACGGTAAGCGTCGCGGCGCCGATGAGCGCACCACGCGCTTCCGGCGGAAATTTCCCCGCGTTCTCCTGGCGACGCCGCCATGCGGAAGATAGAGAGTAAGCAATCGGAATGAGCATAAACAGCGCCCACCAATTTCTGCCGAAATGAATAATATCAAGATTTCTAAACAGAAAAACAGCGCCGATGATAATGAGAGCAATTGCGGCGATCATCGGATAATTTTGCCGATTGTCGTTTTGAGTTTGATTCATAAGATTCGCTCCCTTGCGCAAGCCTCAGCTTACATTTTGGAATCAGCGACTTGAGGATAAAGCTGATGCTTCACCCAGCCATATTCCGGCGCAATGGCCAGCGCGCGCTCGAAAGCCGTGCGTGCGGCAGCGGCGTCCTTTTTGTCGAGATAAGCGACGCCGATCCAGGCATAGGCCTCCGCATGGCCCCAATCCGGTTGCAACGGGTCGGCAATCTTTTCTTTATCAAACAACTCGGCGGCGCGTTTGAATCCCGCCAGGGCTTTGTCTTTATCGCCGCCAAACATAGCGGGTTTGTAATACGTGCCAATGGCGTCGAGCAAAATCACGCGCGGATTGCTCGGCGCCAGTTGCAGCGCCGATTGCATGATCATGCCTGATTTCGGGCCGAGCGTCATGCCCAGCATCGGCGCCATGCCGATTTTTTGTCCGTAGCTGCTCGACAGTAGCGCATAAGCCTCGGCGAATTTATTGTTCATTTTTACGGCCGCTTCGAGATGGGTGATCGCTGCTTCGAGATGTTGTTGCATCATCTCTTGGTTTTTTGCTTGCTGGTAAAATATGGTCAGACGATAATCGCAATAGCCGATGTAGTAGCGCAACAGCGCTGCATGTTTTTTGCCGGCCAGCAAGCGCTCAAAATGTGCGCGCGCTTTCTGCATTTCCGTCGCATCCCATTTGTTCAAGGCGTCGGCGATTTGATTTTTGCCTTGCACGATCAAACTATCCGGCGCTTGCGCATAAGCCCCGGCGCCCGCGATCAGCAGGCCTGCCAGGAAAGATTTTCTCAAAACGTGCATCATGGTCGCTCCTTAATTGTTGTGCATTTGTCATCGATTCTTCAGTGTAAGATACGTGACTCACAACAAAAGAGCCGCCCAAAATCGGTGAAGCGCGGCTGGCATCGGTGAATGGCGGGTGTTCATATCTGGTGTTTCAATTTTTATGAATGAAATTTTTTAGCTCTTTAGCGTTCTCACCCAGTTGGGTGTTCCTTTGTCAAGTAACTCTATACTGTCATCCTGAAAGGATCTTTTTTGTATTGAGCACTGTGCTTACGCTAAAAAAGATGCCTCCTGCATGACATCTTACTTGGAAGGCGCTCTCTCAAAGACAAAACTATTAAAAGCTTCATTGCTCACGCCTCCCGAAAATAGCTTTTGGCCATTGCTGCCGGTGCTTTCACGCGGCCGCGATAGAGGGCGGCGACGATGATGGTGAGAATGTATGGCAGCATGAGAAAAAATTGATACGGAATTTTCCAGCCGAGCGCTTGAAATTGAAATTGCAGCGCCGAGGCGATGCCAAACAGCAGCGCCACTAAAGCAGCGCCCGTCGGATGCCATCCGGCAAAAATGACGATGGCCAAGGCGATGAAGCCGCGTCCGGCGGTCATGCCTTCCACAAAAGTGTTGGCTTGGGCGATCGCGAGATACGCGCCGGCAAGGCCACAATATCCACTGCCGAGCATGATAGCCGCAAAGCGCAAACGCGTGACCGGCAATCCGGCGGCGTCGGCAGCAGCCGGATTTTCTCCCACAGCGCGCAGGTTTAAGCCAAAGCGCGTGCGCGCCAACAAGAACCATGTCACGGGAATGAGCAAGAACGCCAGATAAACCAGCACATTTTGTTTGAACAACGCCGGACCGAGAATTGGCAAGCGTGCCAGCACTGGAATTGATAAAGGTAAAAAAGTCGGCGCCGTAATCGCCGCGCCGGTGAGCCCGAAAATGCTCCGCAGCAACACGCCGGTGAGACCGAGCGCTAAAATGTTCAATCCCGCGCCGACGATGATTTGATCGGCTTGCACGCCGACGCACAAAAACGCAAAAAGCGAGGCGAACAACAGCGCCGCCAGCACGGCGGCGGCGAGTCCGAGCAATGGTGAGCCGCTCGCTAATGCGACGTACATAGCGAAAAAAGCCGCCACCAGCATAATCCCTTCCAGCGCGATATTGATGACGCCGGATTTTTCCATAATAATTTCGCCCAACGCCGCGAGCAAGAGCGGCGTCGCCAATGAAACGCCGCTGGCCAAAAGTGAGGTGAGAATTTCTATCATCAAACTTTTTCTCGTTGCAAGTATAAAAACCCTTTTCGTTGCGGTTCCATTTTCGTTGCCAGTGTTAAAGCTTTTTTTGTTGCGGTTCCATTTTCGTTGCCAGTGTTAAAGCTTTTTTCGTTGCCAGCATTAAAGCTTTTTTCGTTGCAGTTCTCTTTTCGTTGCCAGTATTAAAGCTTTTTTCGTTGCAGTTCTTTTTTCGTTGCCAGTATTAAAGCTTTTTTCGTTGCAGTTCTCTTTTCGTTGCCAGTATTTTAGAAAAGAAGCCTGCATACGTTGCGCGGAACCAGCGCGTTTCATACAACACCACAAATAAAATAACCATGCCCTGAATGACTTCTGCAAGAACCGGAGAAATGCCCATGTCTCGCTGCAGCGCGCGGGCGCCGGATTCGAGCGCGCCGAAAAGAAACGCCGCCGGCAGCACGCCGATGGGGTGCAAGCGGCCGAGCATCCCCACGGCAATGCCGGTATAGCCGTAACCGGGAGAAATATTTTCGTAAAGGCGATGCGTTACGCCGGCGACTTCGACGACACCGCCAAGAGCGGCAATGCCGCCGCTGAGAGCAATGGCTGCGACGATATGCCACGAAACATTGATTCCGGCAAAACGCGCCGCTTTGGAATTTTGTCCGATGACGCGCAGCCGAAATCCGAACGGCAGCCGGAACAGCAAGAGCCACAACAAACCAACAAGCAACACGGCGATGATCACGCCACTGTGCAACCGCGTTCCGGGCCAGAGTTGCGACAAGCGCGCCGCTTCGACGAGGCGATCCGACTGCGGATAAGTTTGCGCGGCTTCCTGCAACGGGCCGTGTACGGCATAACCGAGTATTTGCAGCGCGATCACATTGAGCATGATGGTGGTGATGACTTCGGAAACGCCGCGGCGCTCGCGCAGCCAACCGGCGATTGTCCCCCAAAATGCGCCGGCCACGAAGGCGCCCAAAATCATCAGCATAAAAAGCCAGGGCGCAGACAAGTGAATCGCTTTGACGCCGAGCGCTGTACCGATCAACGCACCGAAAATAAATTGTCCTTCGGCGCCGATATTCCAAATTCCGGCGCGGAACGCCAACGCCACGGAGAGTCCGGTAAAAATGAGAGGCGTCGTTTTGAGCAGCGTTTCACTGAAGCTATATGCGCTACCCGCGGCGCCGTACCAGATCGTCAAAAACGCGTCCACGGGTGAATGGCCGGAAGCGCTAACGAGCAAAGCGCCGACAACGGAAGCGCTCAGAAAGGCGAGAGCCGAGGGGGTGAGCAACCTTAAAGCGTCGAGGATCGGCGTAATAAATATTTTTTTTGACACAGTAACTTAAGTATTACAGAAAGTAATGAAAAAATGGTTAAAATTTTGAGAGGCGAAAATCTTTATGAACGGAGCCAATTTTTCTTCCCCCACGGATTGAAGAATCCCACTGATTTGTTAAGAAATTAGCCGTGGGGTTTTTCAATCCGCAGGAAGATTGATTCTTTAGTCACTCGCCGGCTGCGCCCACGGGGTTTTAGACGAAGCTTCGTTGAATGACTCTTCGTTTTTCCTCCCCGCCATCCACAATCCGACTTGCGTCGTCGAAGTTTCCGGCGTCGCCCATCCCATCAAGCGGCCGGCGTGCAAAACCAAAAAGCGGCCGCACAATGCGTAGATTTCTTCCAAATCCGTCGAGAAGAGCAGAACCGCGCCGCCGCGTTCGCGCATTTGCCGCAAACGGTGGTGAATCGCCGCAGTGGCTGCAACGTCGACGCCCCAGGTCGGATTCATGGCGATGAGCACCTCCGGATTAGTGCTGAGGGCGCGGCCGAGCAGGAGTTTTTGTTGATTGCCGCCGGAAAGCTCGCGCAGTTTTTGCTCCGGGCCTTTGCAGACGACGTTGAAATCTTCCACGACTTGCTGCGCATGGCGTTCGATTTTCGACGTCGAGAGAAATCCGGCTCGACGGAATTGGGCATCATTGCTGCGTTCAAGTACAAGATTATTTGCCACTGAAAATTCCGGCACAAAAGCTTCGGTCATGCGATCCGGCGGGATAAAACCGAGGCGGCGACGATCGAGACGGTGGGTGGACATCTCAAGCTCTTGCTTTGTTGACGAAAAAATTTTCCAACGGATAAAAGCGGCCAACGGATTTAGGTTCTGGTTTATCCGTTGGCAGATTCTATTCGTTGGGCTGATTGTTTTTGTTGAAAAGCTGTTTGGTGGCGAAGTCTCCGCTTGGGGAAGCTCGCATTTAATCATTCCTGCTTGTACCGGCCGTAATCCCATCATCGCTTCGGCAAACTCACGCTGCCCGCTGCCGTCGATGCCGGCAACGCCGAGAATTTCGCCGGCGTGCAGATCAAACGACACGTCATCCACGGCCCCGTGACCGCGGTCGTGGCGCACTTTGACGTTGGCAACTTTCAGCATGCGCAGAGGTCTGTTGCTTCCGTCACGACGAGTTGTTTTTCCATCATCTTTATTGAGGGGCGGTGCTATCTCACCCAACATCGAACGCGCCAAACTTTCTGCGGTCGCCGCGCTGGCGTTGACGGTTGCCACATTTTTTCCCGCTCGCAGAATAGTGATGCGGTTGCTGATTTCCAACACCTCGTCGAGCTTGTGCGTAATGAAAACGATGCCTTTGCCAGCGGCTTGCAGTTGGCGAATCGTCGTGAACAGCGTTCTAACTTCCTGCGGCGCGAGAACCGAAGTCGGCTCGTCGAAAATGATAAACGCCGCATTTCGGTAAAGCGCCTTGATAATCTCCACCCGCTGTTTCTCGCCAACCGCGAGATCGCCCACCCGCGCGCCGGCATCGAGGCCCAGGCCTTGCGCGTCAATAAATTTCTGCACCTGTTTTTGCAAATGCCGGGGATGATAAAATCGGCTGGCAAGTGTGCCAAGCACCACGTTCTCGGCAACGGTCAGCGTATCGACGAGCGAGAAATGTTGCTGCACGAAACCGAGGCCAAGCTGCGCCGCGGTGTGCGCCGAATCAATGCGGGTTGGTTCCCCGTCAAAATAAATGCCGCCTTGGTCTGGGCGATAAAGGCCAAACAGAATTTTCATCAAGGTGGATTTGCCGGCGCCATTTTCTCCGAGCACGGCATGCACCTCGCCGGCGTTCAGGCTGAAATCGACGCCGGCCAAAGCCTGAATCGAGCCAAAATTTTTGGTGATACCTTGTAAGCGAATTTGTTGCACGCAAGGCAATGAAAGCGGCTGGTTAGCCATCACGTCTTGTATAGGGAAATATTGATGTTTGCAAAAGCAAAGAAAATGTCATTCTGCAAGAATCCTTTTCGTTCTCAACACTTGTCTTGGATTGCAAAAAGATTCTTCCAGAACGACAACGGAATTTTTGCAATTAAACCTTGCTGGGAACTTGCACCGTTCCGGCAAGAATTTGCTGGCGGATTTCTTCCAGCTTGCTCAGGACTTCCAGTGGAATCTGAGATTGCAATTGCGGATTAAGCTCGAATGAAATCACGCCGTCGGGCATGCCGAGACGATAGACTTTGCCTTCAAAGCGGCCGTCGCGAACCAACTTGGCCATTTCCACAAATGCGGCGGGAATGTTGCTGACGCAGCTTGCGATGACGTGGTTGGGATCGATGTGATTCTGATTTTTGTTGGTGCCAAACGCAAAAACGTTGCGCTCGGCAGCAGCGTGAAAAACGCCGGCAGCCGCGGCATCGGCGTTGTGAATGAGAAAATCGCAGCCTTGGTCGATCAACGCGAGCGCCGCTTGTTTGGCGGCGCCGACGTCTTCCCAATTGCCGATAAAGCTCCGCGTGACTTTGATGTCGGGTTTCACCGATTGCGCGCCGGCAGCGAAAGCGTCGAAGGTGCTTTCAACCGGCGGGATTTCCATGCCGCCAACCATGCCGAGTTTGCCGGATTTGCTCATGAGCGCTGCCATGACACCGGCGAGGTAAGTGGCGTGCTCGAGCTGAAAAACCATCGGCGCCACGTTCGGGCGCACCGTGTTTCCGGAAGTGGTAATAAAAACCGTTTGGGGAAAATCCGGCGCCACTGCTGCCGCCGCGTCTTGAAACTCAAAACCATGGCCGAAGACGAGCCGGTAGCCTTGTTGCGCATAGTTGCGAAAAGCCTCTTCAAACTCGGAGGGAGTTTTGGTTTCAATCTGGCTGATGGAAGCATTCAATTCATTTTCGATGCGCTGCAAGCCTTCATAAGCAGCCGCATTCCAGCCGGCATCGCTCACCGGTCCGGGGCTTAACAACGCGACGCGAAATTGGTTCGGCGATTTTTGCTCCTTAGAACAAGCAACCAGAGAAAACAAGCAAAAACCGAAAACGCAAAATTTGCCAAACGAATTCATAAATTTCTCCAAGCAAAAGTTTTCACACGGATCAAAAGCTCACACGGACAAAGCTAAATAAAGAAGATATTCGGCAAAACAAATTCAGCTTATACTAGCAACAATCCTGCTGCGCCTGCCGGCAAACAACGGCTCCCCTTCGCGGCGCTGGGAAAATTCACGCTCGGTGCCGACCAGCATGCCGAGGGCGAGGGCCAGGCCGATTTTTTTCAGGAGTTCGAGTTCCATTGCAAAAACTGCGTGCGCGTCGTGAGTTATCACTGGCCGTCTTTTGACGTGACCGGCCGGTATCAAAATAACAGAAGTCGTGTTGATTTGCAAACAAAAAATCATAAACTTTCTTTGACATCAGGCCGAAAACGTATTATATTGTCAAACACGAACGAGATGCACGGACGAGAATAATTTTTTTCACGGCGCCACCATTTTAGCAAGCACAGGATAAAATGTGGACATCTACATCATCCGACACGCCATCGCGGCCGAGCGGGAAGAATGGGCGGGGAGCGACGACAAGCGCCCGCTGACCGAGAAAGGCAAGAAAAAGATGGAACAAATCGCGCGCGGCCTGGCTGCCATGGAAATTGATTTCACGCATATCATCAGCAGTCCACTCGTGCGCGCGCAGCAAACCGCTGAAATTTTGCAAAAGATTTTGAAGTTCGACCACCTCGACGAGACCGACTTGCTCGTGCCCTCGGCCGATCCGGCCGCGCTGATTCCGTTTCTCAACAAATTGCCAGACAGCGCGGAGGTGGCGTTGGTCGGGCACGAGCCGCATCTTTCGGAATTGCTCAGTTATTTGCTCACCGGCGCACATAAAAGCTTTGCCACGTTCAAAAAAGGCGGCGTGGCGATGCTGGAAGGTTACGCGCCGTTGCGCGCCGGCAATCTCACCTTGCGCTGGCTCATGGAGCCAAATCATCTGGTGGCGATGGGAGAGGCGGAATGAAGCAAAAAGAAAACAGCAAAAGGCAAAAAGCAAAAGCGAGAACCGTCGCTTTAACCTGGATTATTTTGACCACAAACTGGTGAGAGAGCATCAAAGCCGTGAGCCTGCTCAATGGCGATGGCTTGCGCCGCATCGTGACGGACATGGTGCGAAATTTTACCGGCTTCGCGCCGTTGGGAACGGTCTTGGTGGCATTGCTCGGCATCGGCGTTGCGGAAGGAACGGGTTTGCTCGGCGCCGTAATCAGGCTTTTGGTGCTCAAAGCGCCGCCGAGCTTGTTAACGGCCGTGCTCGTTTTCGCCGGCGTCATGTCCAATGCGGGATCAGAGATCGGTTACGTGCTTTTGGTGCCATTGGGCGCAGTCATCTTTCTGGCTGTTGGAAGGCACCCCTTGGCGGGATTGGCGGCGGGCGTTTGCCGGCGTGTCCGGCGGATATAGCGCCAATCTTTTGCTCGGCACCGTCGATCCTCTGCTGGCCGGCCTGTCGCAAGAAGCGGCGCGCATCATCGATCCGAATTATTTGGTGAATCCGGCTTGCAATTATTATTTCATGGCTGTGTCCACCTTTGTGCTCACCGCGGCGGGCACCTGGGTCTCGGAAAAAATTGTTGAGCCGCGCTATGGACGAATCTCGGGCTGATTGCTGCGGTGAAAGGCGCGGAATTTCTCAAATCGATTGGTTTTGAAGGCATTCCACTGATGTTGAGCTTCGTGTTGGTGGCGACGAGCCTCAACATGTTCATGAGCAATTGCCAGCACTTTTTTTGCTTTTCTTTACGACGTTAGGCTTTTGCTGAAGTATATTGTTTTACCTTGTCGTCAACGGCAGCGCGCTATAAAAATGAATGATCATCTCATGCCCGAACTGAAACGAGTCATCGGTTTGCCCCACGCGACCGCCATGGTCGTGGGGACGATCATCGGCGCTTCCATCTTCGTGCAGCCTTCCGAGATCACCAGCCTCGTGCCCTCGACATCGGGCGTCTTGCTCGTCTGGATCATCTCGGGAATCTTGACGCTTTTTGGCGCGCTCGTGTGTGCGGAGCTGGCTTCCATTTTCACCCAAAGCGGCGGCGTTTATGTCTACTTGAAAGAAGCCTTTTCTCCTGCTGCCGGCTTTTTATGGGGCTGGGCGATGTTCTGGACAATGCATTCCGGCATCATTGCCGCGATTGCGGTGGTCTGCGCCAGATACGTCGCGTATTTCATCCCCATAGGAGACATGGCGATGAAAGGCGTTGCCGTTGCTGTGATTCTAATGCTCTCGGCCATCAATTACATCGGAGTGAAACAGGGCAGCACGCTGCAGACGCTTTTTACCTTGGGCAAGGTGGTGGCGATACTCGCCATGATCGTCCTGGGTTTTGCGCTCGGCCCACGCTCACCAGTGAACGCCATGTCGGCAGATTTTTTTGCCACCTCAATAAATTTTCGAGAATTTGCGCTGGCGCTGGTGGCCGGGCTTTTTGCCTTCGGTGGCTGGCACATGGTGACGTACAATGCCGAAGAAACCGTCAATCCGCGGCGAACGATCCCGCGCGCGCTGATGCTCGGAACGTTGATCGTGGCGGGTTGTTATATGGCTTTGAACGCGGCTTATCTATATGTGCTTCCGCTCGAAACCGTTGCCTCCTCGACGCGGGTCGCTGCCGATGCTGCGGATGCCGTGCTCGGTTTCGGCGGCGGCGCCATCATGTCGGGACTCGTCATCTTCTCGACGTTCGGCGCGTTGAGCGGCATTATTCTCGCCGGGCCGCGCGTCTATTTTGCCATGGCCCGCGACGGCCTTCTGTTTAGGTGGCTCGGAGAAATCCATCCGAAATTTCGCACGCCACATCGGGCGATTCTCGTGCAAGCGATCTGGTCTGCGATTCTCGTCGGCACCGGCACGTACCGCGCGCTGTTTACCCGCGTCATTTATACGGAATGGATTTTTTTCGGCGTCATGGCCATCGGGCTGTTCCTGCTGCGCCGGCGGCCGAATCTCACGCGGCATTACGCCGTTTGGGGTTATCCGCTCGTGCCGGCCGTGTTCATTTTCTTCGCATTCGCCATCGTGCTAAATCAAATTTGGTCAAACTTGGCTGAAAGTTTGTTGGGCTTGTCTTTCGTCCTCATCGGGTTGCCGGTTTATTATTTCTGGGCAAAGTCCGGCCAATTGATGACAAAATGACTAGGCCAAATTTTTAGGCCACGTTTTTCCATTTTTAATGAGAAAGGTCGTAGCGCTGCAATAGCCGCAACCAATCGACCAAAGGCAAAACGATTTGGGGCAAAACTACTTGATTTTGTTTGTAATGCAAATGACCAGTTGTAATACCAAATGGCTTAAAGAAAAAGCCAAAATGATTAAAGTCAAAATCATTGAACCGCTTTTAATCATTTTGGCTTCAATTATTTTGACTTTTATCTTTTGCTAGTCATTCGCATTTTTAATTGTTTTGCCCATAATGATTTTGCCTTAAATATGTCCATGAATCTGTTACGGAAAGTCTACGTTAAAACCGCTCATTTTACCTTTTATTAAGGAGAAGAGAGCATAATGATCATCGATTTCCATAATCACTTTTATCCTCCGGAATATCTCCAAGCCATACAAGCCGGCCCCAGCAATGTGAAAGTTACTTTTGACGCGGATCAAAATCCGCTATTGCACTATCCGGGCGATTTCAACGTCGCGGTTCCCGGGCACCGGGACATTGCTTTTCGAGAGGCGGCTCTCGAGAAGGTTGGCGTTCACCAACAGGTTCTGACCTTTACCACGCCGGGAACGCATATCGAAAGTCCGCAACGCGCCGCAGCGTTGGCGCAAATGGTCAACGACGCCTTCGCGAAGATAAAAACTGAGCGCGGCCATCGTTTTACGGCGCTGGCCACTTTGCCGCTCAACAATCCCGACGCTTCGATCAAGGAATTAGAGCGCGCCGTCACGCAACTAAAGTTCAGGGGCAGCATGCTTTTCAGCAACGTGAATGGCATCGCCCTCAGCGATGAACGCTTTTGGCCGCTTTATGAGCGCGCCAACGAACTGCACGCGGTCTTTTACATTCATCCCACCCATCCGGTCGGCGTCGAGGCGATGCTGGATTATTGGCTCATGCCATTGCTCGGATTTACTTTCGACACGACCCTGGCCGCAGCGAAATTGGTTTTCAGCGGCGTCGTGGAGCGTTTCCCAAAAATCAAATGGGTTTTGGCTCACCTCGGAGGCGCCATCCCATATCTGGCGGAGCGCCTCGATCGCGGCTATTGCGCCTTTGAAGAGTGCAGAAAGAATATCAATCGGCCACCGAGTGAATACCTCAAAGAGTTTTATTACGACACGGTGAATTTCGATGTGAGCGCTTTGCAGCTCGCGATCGCATTTGCCGGAACCGACCACATCCTTGCCGGCAGCGACTATCCGCATCAAATCGGCAGCCTGGAAAAAATGCTCCAAAGCATCGAGGCATTGAATCTGACGCCGGCGGTAAAAGCAAACATTTTGGGAGGAAATGCGGCGAGGCTGCTGGGCTTGTGATAACCCTTGATGGAGGAAATACATGACAAAAAGATTCTTTTCTTTTTTGATTTTCATCTCCATTTGCCTCACCACGTGCGGAGAAAAAGAAAAAATAAGATCATCCGAAAATTCGGCAGCCGAGCCTGCAACCGGCGCCAATGGCATGGTCAGCACGGCGCATCCGCTGGCGACACAAGCCGGGCTGGAAATTTTGCAGGCCGGCGGCAATGCCTTCGATGCGGCTGTGGCCGTCGCCGCCATGCTGAACGTCGTCGAACCCATGATGTCCGGCATCGGCGGCTATGGAACGATTTTGGTTTATGATGCCAAAGCCGGCCAAACACATTTTCTGAATTGCAGCGGCAGAATTCCGGAGACCGTCGATTCAGATCTTTTTCGCGCGCCCGCCCCGAATTACGAAGAGAATCGCCGCGGCGCAAAAGCCGTATCCACGCCTGGAAATGTCAATGCCTGGGCGGCCATGTCGAAACGACTTGGCGCGATGGCATGGCGACAACTGTTTGGACCGGCCATCAAAGTTGCAGAGGCGGGATTTCCCCTCAATCAATCGACCGCCTCGTTCATCGAAAGAAGTTTTCCGGACTTTCCGGAGCACGCGAAAGCATTTTACGGGAAGGAAGGCGCGCCGCTCAAAGCCGGTGAGTTGCTCATCCAAAAAGATTTGGCAAAATCGTTAAGACGAATTGCCGAGCAAGGCGCCGAGGTTGTACACGGCGGCGAATTGGGAGAAGCGATTGATACGGCCATGCGAGAAGCCGGTGGCTTTCTGGCTTTAAAAGACCTGCGTGAGAATAAAGCCGAATGGTGGGAGCCGATCAGAATCGATTATCGCGGCGCTCAAGTCATCACCGCCTCGCCGCCTGCTACAGCCTTTCCCTCACTGATTCGGTTGGGCATGATGAGCCGTTTCGACGCGCAAGCTCTCGGGCACAATACTGCTGCGTACTTGCACCGATTCGCCGAAGTCACCAAACATGCCTTTTGGTGCCGATTGCGCTATGCCGGCGATCCTGAAATCAACCCGCCGCCATTGGACATGCTGCTCTCGGAAACTTACTGGCAGGAACAAGCCGCGAGCATAGATTCGGAACGCGCCAAGCCGTTCATCCCGCCAACAGCTTTTTCGGACGCAGCCATGCACACCACCCATTTTGTGGTGGCAGATCAACGGGGAAATATCGTCAGCGCCACTCAGACGCTCGGCAATCTGTTTGGCAGCAGAATTATGCCCGCAGGCACGGGAATTTGGCTCAATAATTCGCTCGCTTATTGCACGTTCGAGCCGAAGGGCAATCCGATGGACGCGCACGCGGGCCGCCATAAACTCTCCGGCGATTGTCCGACGATCATTATGCGTGACGGCAAACCCTGGGTTGTCATCGGCACACCCGGTGGCCACACCATCGGCCAAACCGTTCCACAAATGGTGATGAATCTTATCGATTTCAACATGAACGTTCAACAGGCCATCGCGGCGCCGCGCCTCAGTTTCGTCGAGCCGGATTTGATCGCGGTCGAAGAGCGCATTCCGGAATCTGTTCGCGATGCTTTGACTTCCTTTGGACATAAGCTTCGCGTCGTCGAAAGACTGGGCAATGCCCATGGCTTGGCCATTGAATACGACGCCGCCGGCAAACCGGTGAAATTTTCCGGCGGCGCGGATCCGCGAGGAGAAGGGCTGGTGCGAGGGTATTAGGAAAATTGTGCTTTTTTTCTTTGAAAAAAGTGCTTAAATTAATTGCTAAACAAAAACCGCGAGATAAAAATGGTAGACATAAAACTACGCTATAGCAAAGAAAAGTTCGCCCGGCGCGGCGACGAAATTTACGAGCGCGATATTCGCCCAAAGCTCAAACCGGATGATAAAGGCAAATTCGTGCTTATTGACATTGAGACAGGCGCTTATGAAATCGACACGGACGAAATGGCCGCTTTGGATCGTCTGCTGGCGCGCTACCCGGAGGCACAGGTTTGGATGGTGCGAGTTGGTTCACGTTATGTTCGTCGCTTCAGGCCACGTTCCTTATCTGTGACAAGACAAAATAAGTTGGATGCAAACCTATTTGGGTAAGCGAGCAAAATGAGCAAGGACAGGCGCGGCAAAAGCGCGAAGCCATCGAAGGGCCACAAAATCTCAAAGTCAAATCCTCGGCCCAATCAAATCCGCGTATTTGTGGCGACGCCGGGAGATGTGAGCAAGGAACGCGGTATTTTGCGTGAATTGCTGGAAGACTTCGATCTCATGTTTGATGGGTTGGAGACGATCAATATTCGCTTCGTCGGCTGGGAGACGACTGTGCCATCGCTCGGTAGAGCACAGGAATTAATCAATAAAAATTTGCGTCGCGCCGATATATTTATCGGCATTATGTGGAATCGCTTCGGCAGCAGCACCGGCAAATTCGAATCCGGCACGGAAGAAGAATTCAATGTGGCGTTTGATTTATGGAAAGAACGAGGCGTGCCGTGGGTCATATTCTATTTTAGCGAGATACCTTCCGTTCTAAATTCAACTGAAGAAACCGACCAACGCAAAAAAGTCATTGAATTCAAAGAGATGGTTCAGAAACATGGCTTGATCGATACCTATTCGGATATCAATGACTTTCGCCGGAGGTTTTGCGTCATTTGGGTCATGTGATTATGCGAATCCTTCATTATCAAAATTAGGTGATGGCTATGAACAAGGATAATATTCGTATTTTCGTTTCATCGACTGCCGATCTTCGCCCCGAGCGCGAGGCCGTGATGAATATTATAGAGGAAATCAACCATACAGTTGGTGATGCTTTAGGTTTTCGGCTCGAGGTATTTCGCTGGGAAGAACGAAGACCCGAGTTAAATCAGTCGGAAGACCTAATTCTCCATCAGATAGAAAAAGCGGATTTATTTATTGGTATACTGGGTTCACGTTTTCGAAAAACTGAAAAGTTCCGCGAATCGGGAATTGATAATGAGTTCGAGTACGCTCTCACTCATTGGTCAAGAACGAATAAGCCCAATGTCATGCTCTATTTTAAAGAAACGCCGGAATTATTGCGAACTTCAGAAGAAATCGAGCAAAAAGGCCAAGTGCTTGAATTTAAATCTCGCGCTATGCAATTGGGGGTGATTGGATTATTCAGCGATACCGCAAATTTTTCCAGAGTGCTTCGCGAAGATTTAACCAGTGCCGTGATGCAGCACATCAAGGAAAATAAAGAGGCCTCCGACATCGGCAATTTAAATGAAACCGTATTCGTCGGCATGTCATTGTCCGGTTCTGAATTTCATCGCGTCTTTGAAGGTTTGATCGTGAGAGCCTTAAGGCGAGCGGCGTCCAATTATAAGGCGGTTTCGGCAAGGGATTTATATATCACCTCGGAAAGCCTCACGAGCCAGTTGACAAAATTATTGACGGAAACGCCGTTGGCGATTTTCGATATCTCCGATTTGAATCCGAACGTTATGATTGAGATAGGAATTCGCTCCCGGCTCGCGCCGTTTATACTCTTGACGAGAAATATCGAATCGCTCCCTTTTTTCTTGAAAACTTATCATTGCCTCGTCTACGAACCGACGGTTGCAGGCATTAACAACGCCATTCCCGAATTGGCAGATTTGATTAGAAAAACACTGGCTCCAAAGAGCAAAGCCGCGACCAAAGAAGATTATCAAGTTCATAAATTGGCGATGTAAATTTCAACACAACCGTTACACGATTCATCAGAAAGATTCCTCATGTCTGAAAAACGTTACGACTTCAAAGCGCTCGAAGCGAAATGGCGGCCTTATTGGCAGCAAATCGGTTTGTACAAAACTGGCACTGATCCCAATAAACCCAAATACTATGTACTGGATTTCTTTCCCTACCCTTCCGGCGATGGGCTTTCGGTCGGGCATTGCAGAAATTATGTTCCCACTTGCGTGATCGCTCGCTACATGCGCATGAAAGGCTACAATGTCCTGCACCCGATGGGTTGGGACGCGTTCGGCTTGCCGGCGGAAAATTATGCCATCAAAATGAAAGTGCATCCGGCGGTGATCACCAAGCGCAACACTGACAATTATCGCCGGCAAATGCAGCTTGTCGAAGCCTCGTATGATTGGGAGCGTGAAGTCAATTCTTCGGCGCCGGATTTTTATCATTGGACACAGTGGTTTTTCCAACTGCTCTTCAAGCGCGGCTTGGCGTATCAGGCCATTGGCAGCCAGTGGTGGTGTCCGCAGTGCAAGACCATTTTGGCGAACGAGCAAGTCGAAGCCGGCCGCTGCTGGCGCTGCGATTCCGAAGTCACCAAAAAAGATTTGAAACAATGGTATTTTAAAATCACCGAGTACGCCGATCGTTTGCTCGCCGATCTCGACACGATCAACTGGCCGGAGCCGATCAAGTTGATGCAGAAAAATTGGATCGGCCGCAGCGAAGGCGCGGAAGTGGTTTTCACTGCTGATCATGCCAATCATGTCCATCCCATTCCCGTCTTCACCACGCGCGTCGATACTCTCTTCGGCGTGACTTTTATGGTGTTGGCGCCGGAACATCCGCTGACCATGCACATTACTTCAGCGGAGCGCAAGGCCGAGGTCGGCGCTTACGTTGAGAAATCAAAACGTATGAGCGAGATCGACCGCATGTCGACCGAGAAAGAGAAGACCGGCGTGTTCACCGGTTGTTATGCCATTCATCCGGCCAGCGGCCAGAAAATTCCGATTTGGATTGCCGACTACGTGCTGATGGGCTACGGAACCGGCGCGGTAATGGGCGTGCCCGGCCACGACACGCGTGATTGTGCGTTTGTGAAAAAATATAATCTTCCTATCATCGAAGTCATCAGTCCCGATGGCAAAGAGCACGGGGTTGACGAATGCTTTGCGGATTACGGCACCATGATCAATTCCGGCGCGTATTCCGGCCTCACCTCCGAAGAAGGCATTCTCCGGTTGTGCACCGATCTCGCCGCGAAAGGTTTGGGCAAAAAACAAGTCACATACAAAATTCGCGACTGGCTCATTTCGCGGCAACGCTACTGGGGCGCGCCGATTCCGATTGTGCACTGCGAGAAAGACGGCGCGGTGGCGGTGCCGGATGAGCAATTGCCGGTGCTACTGCCTGATCTGCAAGATTTCGAACCAACCGGCGACGGGCGCTCGCCGTTGGCTAAAGTGGAGTCGTGGGTCAACACCACCTGCCCGAAATGCGGCGGCCCGGCGAAGCGCGAGACCGACACGATGGACGGCTTCGCCTGCTCGTCGTGGTATTTCCTTCGCTTCACCGATCCGCGCAATAATAAAGCGCCATTCGATCCGGAAAAGATGAACTACTGGATGCCAGTGGATTTGTATGTCGGCGGCGCCGAGCACGCGGTGTTGCACTTGCTCTACGCGCGCTTCTGGACGAAGGTGATGCACGACGCCGGCTTGGTGCCGTTCGTCGAGCCGTTTCCGAAATTGCGCAATCAAGGCATGTTGCTCGCGCCAGACGGCCAAAAAATGTCCAAATCGAAAGGCAATGTCATCACGCCCGATGCCGTTGCCGAAGCTCTCGGCGTGGATGCGCTGCGCGTTTACATTCTTTTTCTCGGCCCCTTCGATGGCGAATCGAAATGGGAAGAAACCGGCATCAAAGGGGCGTCGCGCTTCATCACGCGCTTGTGGAATTTGGCAACGGAAACGCTTGCGCCTGAGATAAAAACCCAGGAGAAAACTGGGATTGATGAAAAAACCTTCCGGCGCTGGATGCACAAAACCATCAAGCGTGTGTCACACGATATTGAAAATTTCCAATTCAATACCGCCGTCGCCGCGTTGATGGAGTATCTTAATTTTCTCTACGACTGCCGCAACGAGAATGGCACCATTGCGGTGTCGATGGACCTGTGGCGAAAAGGCATTGCGACGTTCACACGCCTCATCTCCTCCATTACGCCGTTTATGGCCGAGGAAATCTGGCAGGAAGTTTTGGGGAACAAAGGCAAATCAGTCCACCAACAGCCGTGGCTCACATACGACGAGAATGAAATTGCCGAAGATCAAATCACCGTCGTCGTGCAAGTCAATGGCAAGCTGCGCGATCAAGTCATCGTGCCGATTGACATCGACGAAGAATTGCTGAAACAATTGGCCGTCTCCAGCGAGCGCGTGAAGAAATTCATGGACGGCAAAGCCATCCACCGCATCATCGTCGTGCCGCAAAAGCTGGTGAATATCGTGGTGAGGTAGCGCGGCCAATGTCATTTGGCCATCGTTCAGAATTTCTGAATTTGATGCAGACGACGAACGAACATTAATTTAGGGGCATTGGGTTCACATGGAGAACTAAAATGGCGCAAAATTTATTGGTGATGTTTGCTCCGGTCATTATTATAGGGATCGTATTTGCTGTTATTTTTGCAATTCAGGATCGCAGACAGACACAACAGCAATAAAAATCACGGGCATGCCCATGTTAGAATGTGACCGTATCACTTTCGATCACAATGCCATGGGGGACGCGCCTGTATTCGCGGCATGCGCGTTACCGTGTCTTTGATTGTCAACTTGGTCGCCAATGGCATGAGCACGGAGGAAATTATCGATGCCTATCCATATCTGGAGCGCGAAGATATCCGCCAAGCGCTTCAGCACGTGGCAGGGCAAAATCCGTGTGCGACCAACTTCCATTAAGCGCGGGTGAATAAAGCCTATGTCCAACCATTTCGCTTCCTTTGAAGCCATTCTGGAGAGCGTCGGCGCTCTGAGTCCGGCAAAGCTCGACGCATTACAAGCGCGCATCTCACGCTCACGCCGGAAGCAAACACCAGCCGCCCAAAAGACTTCGGAACGCAGCGTATTCGAAATTCCTTACGATGAATACCTGGCGTTTTCAGATGCCGAACGCGAAGCGTTGCAGTGGCGAGTTTATCATGAGTATCACAAGCGGTACGAAGCCGAATTGAAAGCACGGCGTGCCCAATGGATGATCGTCTGTGGCGGTAAAATCGTGGAGTCTTCAAAAACGCTCGATGATTTCCCAACCCCTGAAAAACTACAAGCAATGGGCAAAGAGTGCGGCTTTATTCCTTTCGTGTTTGTTCCCAAGCCACTCATTGAAGAATCGACATGGTCTGCCCTGGACGAGGACGATTTCTACCCTACTTTGACGTTTAGTGTCGCTGGCAAAGACCAAGAGGAAAGCACCACTGTCAACGCTGATTTGGATACCGGCACACCACATCTTTTTGTGGATTATGACCAATTGCTCCAAGCAGACGCCGTTGATTTTCGCCCAAATGCGGAAGCTTTTATTCAACAGCATTTGGGCGAATATTACCGATTTCATATTATAAAAAATTAATCCCCCTATTGAAACTCCTCCTGCAAGAAAAACAGAAACAGAGCTGAAGAAACACTCAATACAACACGCAAGAAGGGACTCAAATGCAAATTGGAATTGTCGGCCTGCCGTTTGCCGGAAAAACGACAATCTTTTCGACCCTGCTCAAGCACAAAAGCGCGGACGAGGGATACCACAAACACGAAGCCGAGCGCGGCATCGTCAAAGTTCCGGACGAAAGGCTGGATCGTTTGACCGCCATATTCAATCCCAAACGCCAGGTGAATGCCACCATCGAATACGTGAAGGTGCCGGGATTCGAGGGCGATGGAAAAGAGCCGAAGGGCTTGCCGGCGCAATTCATTGCCAATTTGAAGAACGTCGATGCCATTTTGTTGGTGGTGCGCGATTTTGCCAATGAAATGTATCCCCATCCCTTTGGCCGCGTCGATCCGGCGAAAGATATTGCCTTCATCAACAGTGAATTTTGGCTGAGTGATTTGGCGATTGTGGAAGCGCGGTTGGAGCGCTTGGAGAAAAACGTCGCCAAAACCAAGGACGATAAAAATCAAAAAGACCTCGCCTTGATGAAACGCTGCAAAGAGCAATTGGATCAGGAAAAACCGCTGCGCGAGCTTGAGCTGACGCTGGAGGATGAGCGTTTGCTCAAAGGCTATCAGTTTCTCACGCTCAAGCCGCTGCTCTACGTGATCAATATTTCCGAAGACAAAATCCCACGCGCCGCCGAGATCGAAAAAGGCTTGGCGCAATTGATCACGCCGCGCTGCGCGTTGACTTCGTTGAGCGCCGAGATCGAAAGAGAAATTTCGGAGCTGAGCGTGGAAGACGCCGCGGTTTTCATGGCCGATCTCGGCATTCAAGAGCCGGCCTTGCACAAGCTGATTCGCGCCTCTTACGAGCTGATGGGGCTGATTTCATTTTTTACCGCCGGCGAAGATGAATGCCGCTCGTGGACGATTCGCGCCGGCACCAACGCGCAGGAGGCCGCCGGCGTGATCCACACCGACCTTGAGAAAGGCTTCATCCGCGCCGAAACCGTACATTACGACGATTTGATCGCGCACGGCAGTTTCAACGCGTGCAAGGAGAAAGGGCTGTTGCGTTTGGAAGGGAAAGAGTATATCGTCAAGGATGGGGATATTTTGAATATTCGGTTTAATGTTTGAGACGCCAAAACCGAATTTTAGCTCACAGAAGAGGAATTCCCACTGTAACAAATTTTTAAAAAATTGCCGTGAAAGTTCCTTTTCAATGACTCTAATGAAAAATCAGCCCACTGAAACGGAACTCCCACTGAAATTTTAAAGCTTTTTCCGTGATAGTTTCTCTTCAGTGAGCTAATTTTTAATTTTGTGCTAGTTGGCTCTTGTTGGCGCAACTTTATAACCACACAAATGGATGCTCGATTAAACCTACCCATGGAGCAATGTCATGCAAACGGGAAAAGATTTTCATTTCTTTTGGGCATTCTCGCTGGCAAGGACAAGCCACGAGTATACGACATATTTCGCATGCGTTCGTATCTCAGAAAGCTGAATCTTCACCACGGGTTGATTGCTTATTGGAGCACGAGTAATCTCCAGCTTCACGGCATTTATGCATCAAGTTCACGAAAGTAAATGCCCCTTCTTAATTCGTTTCTGTGGGAGTTCTGCTTCAGTGGGCTAAAAATAATCAAAAGTCAAACTGAAATTTTGCTAGACCTGCTGCAACAAAACGCTTGACTTTTCCCTTCCCTCGCCGCATATTATCTCTATTCGACTTTCCTATCTTTCTAACAGGAGTTCACAAACACCATTGAGTAGGAGCGAAAAGCCATGGCCGGATTACCTCCCAAAACCATCCTGTGCATTGCCAGTTACGTGAAGGGGCAAGAGTTCATCCGCGAGTGCAAGCGGCAGGGATGCACCGTGTTCCTGTTGACCACGCAAGCGCTGGAGCACGCTGATTGGCCGCGCGAGAGCATCGACGAGATGTTTTACATTCCGGATTTATACAATCGCACGGACGTGGTTCTCGGCGTGAGCTATATGGCGCGTTCGCGCCCCATCCATCGCGTCGTGCCGCTGGATGATTACGACGTCGAAATGGCCGCGACGCTGCGCGAGCACCTGCGCATTCCCGGCATGGGCGAATCCACGGCGCGCCACTTCCGTGACAAGCTCGCCATGCGCGTGCGGGCGCGGGATCGCGGTTTGTTGGTGCCGGACTTTGTGCACATATTGAATTACGCCGTCGTGCGGGAGTTCATGCACAAAGTGCCGCCGCCGTGGGTTTTAAAGCCGCGCTCCGAAGCTTCATCCGTCGGCATTAAAAAGGTCTACAACGCCGATGAGCTTTGGCCGCTGCTGGAGAATCTTGGTGATCGCCAATCTTTTTATGTTTTAGAGCGTTATATTCTCGGCGATATTTTCCATGTCGATGCCATTGTTTCCGAGCGTGAGGTGATCTTTGCGGAAGCTCACGAATATGGCAAGCCGCCCATGACGGTCTCGGATGAAGGCGGCATTTTTACGACGCGGACGATGTTGCGGGGATCGGCCGACGAACAAGCTTTACTGGCGCTGAATTGGCAGGTCAGCGAGGCGCTGGATTTTGTGCGCGGGGTGACGCATACGGAATTCATCAAAGGCCGCGAAGATGGACGGTTTTATTTTCTCGAAACCGCGTCACGCGTCGGCGGCGCCAACATCGTGGAAATGGTGGAAGGCGCGACCGGCATCAACCTTTGGGGGGAGTGGGCGAAGATCGAGATTTTGCAGGACGAAATGCCTTATGAGTTGCCGCCGTTTCGGCAAGATTACGCGGGCGTCATCATCTCGCTGGCTCATCAGGAGTATCCCGACACCTCGGCTTATCAAGATCCCGAAATCGTTTTTCGGTTGCGCAAGAAAAATCACGTCGGCTTCGTCATCGCCTCGCCGGATCCGTATCGCATTCGCCATTTGCAAGACGAATATTCGCGCCGCATTTATGCCGATTTCTTCGCCAAGCTGCCGCCGCCGGACAAGCCGACGAGTTAAGTCTAAAATGTCTTTGTTTTAAGGAGAAGGGGGATCGTAACGGCCTAAACCAGATTTTCAGGCAAGCTGAAAACTGAAGCCTCGCCTCGCGGCATAAATCCAAAAATTTTCAAACACGGAGAAAACGGAGTTCACAGAGAAAAGCTTTTTGAATAAAATGTTTTTCTCCGTTCGCTCTGTTTGCTCCGTGTTAAATTTGTTCGTGACGCAGCAAAATTTTCAGAATTTTATTCTGAGTTTGAGGCGCCAAGCGCTTAACGTTAGCTGGCCGGTAATTGGCTCGCCGAACCTGATTCGATGTCCATCCGGAGTGCGGAGGCTGAACTCCCGTAGGCCCCATGACTGGTTTTCAGGTTCTGAGATCACCTGCGCTCCGCGCGGAAAGCTCCTGGTGAAGCTGATCCAATCCCTCAAAGAAACAACTTGACTTTTAAAATATTACGCGCTAATTTTTATTCAGAATGAGGGATGGATGACGAAAAGAGAAATCGAAAAATTGCTCAAAAAAGCCGGCTTTAAAAGACATTCTGGCCGAAAACATGATATTTGGACAAAAGCGGGTTTTCCGCCCGTTCCTGTCCCGCGTCACAAAGGCGATATTCCGATTGGCACAGCAAAAAGTATTTTTGAAGCCGCTGGATTGGAGAAAGAAAAATGAAATCCTATTATGCACTTTTTAGAAAAACCTCTGAAGCCATTGAAGTAGAATTTCCCGATCTTCAAGGTTGTGTAACTTTTGGGCGAACCAGAGACGAGGCAATGGAAAATGCTAGCGATGTTCTTGCTGGTTGGTTAGCCAATGCTGAATCTCAATTTGTCAAAGAACCATCTTCTTACGAAGCTCTAAAAAGTAAATTTAGCGATGTGGAACTGATTCCTATTGCTGTTGATGAAAACATCATGCAATATTATGAAGCGTCAAAAAGATTCAATGTGGTTTTTCCTGCCAACCTTCTCAGCCAAGTTGATCAGCTCGGCAAAGAAAAGGGCTTAAAACGATCGATGTTATTGCGAAAAGCCACGGAAGAATATTTGCAAAAACAAAGCATTGAAGTTTAACTCACCTCACTCATGTAAAAGTCTTTGTAACGCTTTTCAGCTTTTTCTTGCAAATACTCGCCGTTAATTTTTGCAATTTATTTACCCTTTTGCCAAGCCCTATCAATCTTTTAACCCTTGTTACCTGCCGTTTTAAGTTATTGGGATAGTCTTATTCACCATAGCTTTAACATGTTTTTTTCTAAGGCTGCTTGTTTGAAAGCAACAAAAAATTCTTGACTCTCACTGAAATGAGATTCTTTTTTGTCCCCTCGAATTTGACAAGAGAAATTTTATTTTCAACTGAAGAGTACGCCGCATTATCGCGTGCGCTATTTGCAGGACGAATATTCCTGCCGGATTTATGCGGATTTCTTCGCCAAGCTGCCGCCGCCGGACAAGCCGACGAGTTGAACCAGGAAGGGAAAAGTTGTTGTCGTCTAAGCGGGTTGCTAAAAATCTGGCCTACTTCTTCGTGAGGTGGCGGGATATATCCATGGCTTGATGCAAAATTCGGATAACTTTGATCTCCTTCCCCTTGGCGCTATAGAAAATGTAATGCTTTCCGATGGGGTATTTTCTGAGGCCTGGAAAAAATTCATCCTGCGGCCTGCCAAGCGTGGGATGCTTAACCAACAAATGACATCCTTTCTCGATCATTTCGGCATATTTGTCGGCTTGCGCCCGTCCCCACGTCTGATATGTGTAATTGTCAATATCTTTTAAATCTGCGCGTGCCTCATCACGGCTGAACTTGACTTTTGACATGGTGGGCGTGAGTTGCGAATTTCGGCCATGACTTCTTCCAGATCATAAAGTTCTCCTCGATCCGCCTGATCCAGTCCTTTCTTCAACTCTTTTTGAAGCCATTTCTTTTTGAATTCATCATTCTCAAGCGCGAACCCAATCGCTTCATTGATGAATTCACTCGTGTACACGAGCCGCTCCTTAAGAATAGCTTCCAATTCTGATGACAGTTGAATCTTCATGACTGTATTCCTTTCCATCTCGGAATTCTGATGTCGTTTGCTCGATTACCGTTGATACTCATACCAATATAATGGCCTGCGCAAAGATTTGCAAGCATTTTCCGGAAATTATTTTTCGCCTGAAAAAGAAAAATCACGGCTTAACGTTAGCTGGCCGGTATTGGCTCGCCGAACCTGATGCGATGGCCATCCGGAGTGCGGAAGCTGAACTCCCTTAGAAGTCGTCTCTCGACAGAAAGCTCCAGCCCTCGGCACCATCGCCGAAGTCACGTCGAAATCCCAGCACGTCAATATAGAACGGCGTGGATTCCTGCAAATTTCGAACGACGAGCACACAACGGGAATCGACTATGCGGTGCATGTACGAACTCTACATGAGCGCGCACAGGGAAGGCTGGGAGGAACGCTGGCAGGACGCGCGCTTCAATCTTAATCAACAATTCTGTTTGCACAGTTAAGAAGCTGAACTATATAGCAACCTCCTGCCGAGCATCGGCAGACAAATTCTCTTTAACAGATTTTTCTTGCCGTTTTTGTATATCACCAAATCTTTGCAGCAAACGTTGGGGATTCTGCTTTTGGCGTTCGATGAAATAAGCCACCAGTTTTTGAGGATCATTGTCGCAGCGGGCATAAATTTTTCGACGTACTTCCCAAATTTGCTCGAGTGTTGGTTCGTCTATCATGGCGTTTCTCCTAGAAGTTCAAGTGGTGTTACTATCGAAGGAGTATACAAGCTCAAGATCGTATTGATATACCGGAAATGGTTAAACTTATTTGCATTTGCCAAATGCTTGCAATTCCAGGTCAAAAGCATATCACACTTGTGATAGGATGCCAACGCGAGGTGCAGGGCATCACCACCTGCATCATTTGGCATGATCTTATGCTGAATATAAGTCTGTACGATTGTAGCGATTTCTGGCTCGATAGGAACAAATGGAATATCGTTCATCAGAGTAATGCACTTCTCTTTTTTGAGATAGTCGCCTTCGTTCAGTTCATCAAGAACCGCTTGGCTACTGATGAGATCATAAAGATGGCTGCGTTTATCCCACCAAGTACGTGTCCATTCCCTGCGTGCTACCGCGAAAGCTTCTGGGCGGTCTTCATGATAAAAGCTGGGGATAGTCGTTTCAATATAAACTCGTGGCCTCATATTCTAATCCGATAAAGCCTCGTTTTGATTATAAGGTATCCTTTCTTAAATAATATAGCACGAAACAACTCTGATGCAAGTTATTTCTTTGAAGTTGTCCCTCGGCAGAAAGCTCCAGCCCTCGGAACCAGCGCCGAAATCACGCCGAAATCCCAGCACGTCAATATAGAACGGCGTGGATTCCTGCAAATTTCGAACGGCGAAAACACAACGGGAATCGACGATGCGGTGCATGTACGAACTCCAGCTCAGCCCACTTCTTGTCCAGCTAACGGATTGCGCATCAACTGCAAGCGCGCAGCACATGTCTCCGTTGGGCCGCCGCGCAGGTAAAATAATATAACTTTGCAGGTATTACGGGTTCAAAGATTTCCAAATCGTTGAATTAGACCAAGCAGCTTCGAATTGCTGTCGATAATACTCAAACCAATAGTGACTATCTGAAGGTGTGAGTTTTATGTGTGGCCGTTCATCAACTGAGACATTATGTGCATGATATTCAATTATTATCATTCCACTTTGCTTTTGTAAATCGGTGGCGAATATCGAAAAGGGAAAGAGAATATCCGAGAGATGAACTTCACATTTATCTTTGACTCCAGTTTTTTGCATGAGTTCATCTAAGGCTTCTAGTGTTGATTCAATGCGCTTTTTAGGTACAGAGCTTTTGTTTAGAAGCTTCCATGTCTCAAGTGAAGAACTTTCAGGGTTGAGCAAGATGACGCGAATCTTACACCCATCCCTGATTTTAGATTCGTAAAACCCAAGATGTTGGGTAACCTCAAAATGTGCGCCAACTCCAAGTATACAGATTTCAGAGGCAAACTGTGCCTGATCTACAACTCTTGGTAAATCTGCCCTCTTTCTTAGATTTTGCTCTGTTGAAGAATTCTGCAACTTTGAATCGATCTTTTCAAGAAGGCTAATCCGCTCGACGAGTCCATCTATGGCTAAGAGAGCCAGCAGTGCGATAATAATGCTTTCAGGCGTACTTAATTTCAGTATACTCAGGAATGAGAGAACGTTCGCAATACCAGCGCCTAGAAGAGTGAGAAGCGGGACAATACGGCTCGGCTTAATCCAACGTTTCCAGATAGAGGAAGAGCTAGTAGATGCCATATTCCGATCCATCTATTTTTCTATCGTTAAAGTAGTACACGACAGATATTCTTACGAAACACCGACGCGCCATTTTACCATAAACCAAATGTTCGATTGTCGAGGGGTGATGGCGCTGGCCCAACAATTAATTCAACGACAAAACCCGCGTCGCGCCATGTTTCTGCCTATAGCCATTTATTGGTGCAAGCAGAAACATTTTCAATCAAAATGTGTGATAGCAGATATTTTCGAAGTATCTATTATCAGAAAGTTTTGTCAAGATGACGTCCGCCAAAATGTTTCTGATAGTAGAAAGTTTTGCGCTGATTGCATGAGCTACTCCACGCTGTGATTGGTTGATCCCAATTCGAGAATCTCCCGTACACGACCTTCAATGCAGTGATGGGTATAACCTGCAATGTCCATCCTGCCAAAATGTGTCAGAAGGTAAACGAATTTTTCCGAAAAGTCAAGCGCGATTTTTTGATATTTGTCTTGACCGAATGCGCCATTTTCATTATCTTGCTGAGGTCGAAATTGAATCCTACGGACGCAGTCTGGTGCAAGTTGATCAATGCGCCGGCAAGCTCGGAACAACGAATGAACATAGAGTGGAAACCATCTGACCTGGATGATCTGCAGGCGGCAAAAGGCCAGCTTGAATATCCCAGCCTGACCGCGCGGATTGCGGCGCTGTTGGGCAAACCCATTGAAATCGGCCTCAAGCTTCTACCAGAAAACTGGCACAAGAAAGTCAGAGCGATCACCCAGGCGGCATTACTGAAGGGGCTGCAATTTGCCATTTTGACCATCGGCAACAAAGCCGGGAAAAAGTCAAATGAGCTGTTGCACCGGGCATTAGCGTTTGGCTCGGGCACGGCGGGCGGCGCTTTTGGCGCGCTCTCTGCCGCCATCGAGCTGCCGATTTCCACCTGCATCATGCTGCGGTCCATCGCCAATATCGCCCGCAGCGAAGGGCATGACCTCGCCAGGCTGGAGACGAAGTTTGCCTGCCTGGAAGTCTTCGCGCTTGGCGGCAAGAGCAAGAAAGACGACACATTCGAAGAAGGCTACTGGGCAATACGGTCGGCGCTCGCAAAAGAAATATCCGACGCCATCAAACATATTGCCGAAAAAGGACTGAGCCAGAAAAGCGCACCGCCGCTGGTGCGGCTGATCACCAGTATTGCCGCGCGGTTCAGCATCGTCGTAACGGAAGAGACCGCCGCCAAGCTGGTGCCTGCAGTTGGCGCCGTCACCGGCGGCGTTATCAATGTGATGTTCATGAGTCACTTCCAGGCGATGGCGAAGGGACATTTCAGCATCAAAAGACTTGAGAAGAAGTACGGTTTAGAAGCGGTGCGCCAGAAATACGAGGCGATGGAGATTTGACCTTGAGTGAATTTCACCACAGCCAGGCAAAGGCTTTCATTGATATCGGCGGTTACCCAATTCCCGCCTATTATCAAGATGCCATGGCGGAGTTTCGCGCCGCGCAAAAAGCGGCGATGATGGATCGCAGCTTCACCGGCAAGGTGCGCGTTTTTGGCAAAGATCGCGAGTCGTTGCTGCACCGGCTCACCACGAATGAGATGCGCAATTTGAATACTGGCGGAGGTGTCGTCAATATTTTCACCAACGCCAAAGGCCGCGTCGTCGATGTGGTGGAAATGTTCATGGAAGAAGATAGCATTTTTATGCTGACGACTCCGGGACGGGCCAAGCAGGTGAAAGAGTGGATTGAAAAATATACGTTCGTTGAAGACGTGCGCTGCGAGGACGTTACTTCTCAATATGGTCTCATTGCTTTTTTCGGTGAAGAAAGTGTCGAGCTTTTGCGCCAATCGTTTGGATGGGAGGTAGATGATTTACCGATGCAACATGCGCGGTCGTTAACACGAGAGGGCAAGAATCTCGTCGTTCATCGCAGCGGTGCGATTACGCCGGTGCAGTTCAATCTCATTGTGCCTGTTGCTGAAGTGGCGAAACTTGGGGAACGAGCGACGACGCAAGCGCCTCCCATCGGTTATGCGGCTTATGAGATGCTCCGCATTCATCGCGGCCAGCCGGCGGTGGGCAAAGAGATTACCGACGAGTACAATCCCCACGAGGCGGGCTTGTATCCCTTCATCAATTTCGAGAAGGGTTGTTACATCGGCCAGGAAGTCATCGCGCGCCTCGACTCGTATCAAAAAGTGCAACGCCAGCTTATGGGTGTTGCGCTCGCAGTTGATGAAGCGAGCGCGCTGCAAGCTTTCGCCGCCGGTGTGCCGATTTATTTGGGTGAGCAGCTTATCGGCCAGTTGACCAGTGCGTGTTTTTCACCCGAACGCGGGCAAGGCGTCGGGTTGGCGGTGGTGCGCAAACAATTTGCGGAATTAACCGAACCCGTGCAGATTCGCTGGCCGGAACGCAGTGTGGTTGGGCGATTGCGGACCTTGCCGTTTACAGCTTGAGCGGAGCTTGAAACACTGACATAAGCAATTTTAAATTTAAAATTGTAAATTTTCAATTTAATATTTTGACGAAAGGAGCATGGTTTTTCTTTCACACGTATGAGCAACGACTATCCCAAGCTACGCTTCCTCGAAGCGATTCCATTGCACTCCGAAAACGATCTCCAGTCCGGTTCCGAAAATGGCGTCGCGTTTGCTCTGCGTGATCCGACCGGCATAGCCGAAAGCGTTGTCGCCGTTTCAGCAGAAGCGCTCTTTGCCCTGCAGTTCTTTGACGGCCAACACTCGTTGCTGGATATTCGGACGGAATTTATGCGCGCGTTCGGCGCGTTTTTGCCGGAGGAAAAGCTGCGCCAACTCGTCGCCGAGTTGCATGAGGCGCATCTGCTCGATGACGGCGCTTTTCAGGATTACAAATCGCAGCTCGAGAGCCAAATGCTGGCGCAGCCATTTCGCCAGGCGGCGCATGCGGGCACGAGTTATCCGGCCGATCCGGCGCGCTTGCGCGAGCAGCTCGACAGTTTCTATCGCTCGTCACAGGGCGCCGGGGTGCCGAACGGGATATTGAACGGTCCGGCCAAAACCAAAGTGTTGGCGGCGGTGGCGCCGCACATTGATTTGCGCGTCGGCGGGCCGTGTTATACGTTCACATATCGGGCCTTGGCCGAGGCCGAGCCGGCGGATATCTACGTCATTCTCGGCACCGGCCACAGCGGCTTGCTCAATTGCTTCTCCTGTTTGCCGAAAGATTTTGAAACGCCTCTGGGAATGGTGAAGCACGAGGCAGAATTTATTGATGACCTGCGCCGCCGGCACCCGCACGAGCTTTTTGCCGAGCCGCTGCCGCATCGCAGCGAGCACACGATTGAATTTCAGACCGTATTTCTGCAGCATTTGTTTGGCGGCAAAAGGAAATTCACGATCGTGCCGATTTTGTGCTCTTATGCTTATCAGATGCTGACGGATGTTCGCTTCGCGCGCGAGAAAAAAATCATTGCCGATTTCACCAACGCGCTGCGCGCCACGATTGCTGCCAGCAAGCGCCGCGTGTGTGTGATTACCAGCGTCGATTTTTCGCACATCGGCCCGCGCTACGGCGACCCGCAAACGCCGGACGCGGCCTTTATGCAGCGGGTCAGCGACGCTGATCAGCGTTTGTTGGCCGACATTGCCGCAGTGAATGCGGGCGCGTTCGTGGAAGCGACCGAGCAGATCGATGATCGTTATCGCGTTTGCGGCTTTGCGCCGTTGCACACGATGCTCGCTTCGACGCCGGCGAAACAAGGGCGAACGCTCAAATACGAGCGCGGTTTCGTGGACGACCGGCGGTCGGTGGTGACATTTGCCAGCGCTATTTTGTATTAAGTTGCTGAGTTATTCCACCAACGGAGATACCGTTTAGGTTTAATTGTGACTGTCGTTGCGAGCGTTTCTCAGCGAAGCAATCTCTTTGAAATCAGCAGATTGCTTCGGCAAAAAACGCCTCGCAATGACATTGTTCAGTTACATTTTAACTCTTAATCTATCCGTTGGAAAATATTTTAAAAAATCTTTTTGAATTTGACGCACAAAAGGCAATGGAGAAGCTTGACGCCAAGAAAAATTTCCAGGAATTTTTTCCGGAAGCTTATATCAAAAAATCCGTCAAGCTGCTCAAATTGCTCAGCGAGGAGAGCCGGCTGCGCATCATGCTTTATCTGGCGAAAGAAGGACCGTGTACGGTTTCGGAAATCGTCGAGGCGCTCGATCTCGTGCAGAGCACCACGTCGCACCATCTTTCGCTGCTACGCGCGGCGGATTTAGTGGTTACCTCGCGCGACGGCAAGAACGTGTATTACGACATCAACGATCCGATGTGGAAGGAGATGGGCTTGCAGTTCTTTAAATATTTGCAGAAGGGCAATGAGATCGATCTGCTGGGGAAATTTGTGCTGAAGATGGTGGGACGCTGAGGGCAGAGGGCATAGCGCAAAGTGTTACGCTATGCGCTTTACCCCATGCGTTTTACTAACAACCCAACCCTATTAAATTCTAAAACCAAGGAGGGTACCATGAGCGTCCTAAAAATGATCATTGCCGATGATCAACATTACGTTAGCGGCGAGCTACACGGCAGTCGCGCGATGTGGGTCTATGCGGCGTGCTCGCGCAATCCCAAAAACCTGGAAGAGCTTGACGCACTGCTGCCGGAGTTTGGCGCGGACGAAGATTTAAGCTCGCACTTTGGCGGCTGGATGGATGACCTGGATTTGGAGCCGGTCGATGCCGGCCTGATCGTCGTCGATCTGGCGAAGAAGTGGATTTATGCCCAAGATACGTATTTCGGCGCGTATCGCCGCGGCAGCTATAATCCCCGCGACGACGATGGCGAGACGATTGAGTACGAGTTTTCCAAAGACTGGCAATTCGTCGCCGAGCCTAAATGGTTTCGTTATTTGGAAAGCCTGGGACTCAAGCCTTACGGCGATCTGAAAGGGCCTTCGTATGAAATAACCGAGTACGAAGGTTTTTCCGAGGATGATCTGGAATTTGATGACGACGAGGAGGAAACGGCGGCGCCTTCCTACGCTGACGAAGACTGGGGTGAAATCTACGTTAGCGACACCGAATATACGAATCGCATCACATCGATGGTCGACTTCAATCCGCAAAACGCCGAGGAAGAGCGCGATGCCCAAACGCTGGAGCACATCGCGCGCTACGATAACGACGCCAACACCGCGCAAAAACGGATTGAAAATGCGCAAAAGGAAATCGCCAGCCTCAAAATCGAATTGCAGGCCGTCGAGAATTTGAGAAAACGCGATACGGTGCCGCGCTGGGAAATCAAGCGTATCAAGCTGCAAGCGCACATCGGCAAGTACGACAAAGGCTTGGCGCGCTGGAGCGAAGATTACACCGAGGCCGCGGCAATGGCAGCGGAACTGCGGAATCTCCTGGCGACGGAAAAAGGCCGGCAGATGCTGAAAATGTGGGAAGAGAAAGAGAAGGAAGGCTGGGGAGATTTGGAAATACCTTATTAGCCGCAGTCAATAAGCTTGATTGAATTAAAAAGGCCGGACAGGGAACTGCCCGGCCTTTTGTGATTCATGATCTTGGTCAAGAAGGGTTGATTTATTCAGTTTTATTCGTTATATTCAAAAAAAGTTCGAGTCTCCGTAACACATTCAACTCAAGGATTTATGCCATGCAAACTTTAACCCTTCCCGAATTAGTCTACCTCGAGGGCATTCCCGACAAGCGCTCAATTTTTCGCTTCCGCAGAGAAAATGGAAAGGGCATTATCGAATTCGATTTCCCTCCTGGAAAAGAAGCGAAACTTCCAATCAGTTCCGCAGAAGTATTGAAAAGATTGCAGGCGCTGCAATTTGATATTGGACGTCCTACTAATTCCGTGAAGATTATTCGGTCGCTGCGACGTGAACGATATCCACGGCGTTCAAAATCACGCGCACAAAAGGGAAGGGAAAAATAGCATGCCGGAGGCGCTTCTCGATACCGGGGTCTGGTTCGGCTTTTTTGATAAAAACGATCTTTTATTTCATTATTGCTTCTTGCACACTCCATTGGGAAGTCGACGAGTTTTATTCTTTCGATGAAAAACTAAATCGTGCTCTGTGGCGCATTAAACCGGAAATTGTAAAGGTAAGAATCAAAAAAGGGCGGGTTATTCGTGGAAATTCCAAACGATAACTTCTCGGCAGCAGAACAGACGCTTGGTTATCTCTTAATATAAAGTAAATTAGCTGATGAAACTTGGGCGATGGAGCCGTTGACAACTTATAAAAGCGGCTTGGCCAAAGATTGAACTTTTTCAAAAGCTCCATTTACCTCGCCATATACCGCAAATTCTTCTCATGCGTCTCGCGATAGAAATCATCCAATTCATCAGGAATATTCGGTGGAATGCCCGCCAGCAAACTTTGCAAATAGTCGATATTTTGCCGCAGCAGTTCCCGCCCGCCGATTTTGCCGTGCGCTGGAATGACGTGTTGCACGCGTTCATCGCTTTCCCATTTTTGCAATCCGGCAATCCATTTTTTAATCGGGCTATCTGCATTGATCACCGGCAGCGGCGTTTCCATTGTGTCGCCCGCCAGCAAAATCCCCCATTCCGGAATGAAACCGACGATGCAATCAAGCGTGTGGCCGGGCAAATGGTGCAGATGCACTGCGATATTTCCCAAAGTTAGCTCCATCTCATCTTCCAATATGGGCAATGTCGGGGGAACCAAAACCACCTCATCCCAAACGCCGGGTTGCGCTTTTTGCTTTTCGCGCAGTTCTACCTGCGTTTCCTCGGCAAAGCGCATCGCGCAATTGATATGCGCAATAATCGGTTTGTCATGATCCGCAAGCTCCTGAAAAGGCGGGCCACTCAAGGACAGGCTCTCAAAGGGCAGGCCCGCAGTTCCCCAAATATGATCCCAATCCGCGTGAGTATAAACGAGCACCCAATATTTTTGCTCGAGCAGCGGCACCACCGGCTGCAGATCGCGCGGATGCGACAGGCTGTCCCATACTACTGTATAGTTGTCGCCGATGATGACGGCGCCGCGCACGTCGAAATCATCCAAGCTCACTTCGGTGAGCAGGAGGCCGGGACGAAATTCTTTGAGTGTGGTCATTTTTATTTTCCATCGGTTTGGCTCAACTTCACCCAGGCCGGATGATACCTTTGCAGCCGCTGAATGTCTTTTTCCGTCAGCGCGTTGAGGCGCCGCACGTCCATGTTGTCTTCGAGATCGGCGAGCTTGACGCGGCGGGCAATCGCATTGGATTCGATGCGCGCCAAAAATTCATCGTAGCTTTCGTTTTCCTGGTGCGTTAAACACGCCACGGCTTGCAACACCTCCTCGGAAAAGCCCTCGGCGCGCAGCCTCTCTATCGTCCATTCCGTGTCTTCAACCACGTCGTGCAAGATGGCCACCGTCATGTCAATTTCGGAGCGCATCCGCATCATCACCCTGATCGGGTGCAGAATGTACGGAAAGCCGGATTTGTCTTTTTGGGTTTGGTGGGCCTGCGCCGCAATAGCGATAGCCCTTGCTAAGTTTGCCATGCGAAATTCCATTGAATTATAAACATGAAAAACAAGGTTGCCACACGGATCAAAAACACACACGGAAAAACTTTTGAAAAACCCGCGTGACTTTTTGCGCCGTGTGGAATTTTATACCTTTGCTTTTTGAGAAAGGTTCACTCGCAATAGCCTACGCCAGGTTTTCAGACAAGTTGAAAACTGGAGCCACTTCGCGGCGGCCTTTGTTTGACAGGATAACAGGATCAACTGGATTGAATCTTAATCCTGTCCATCCTGTTATCCCGTCTAATAAAGTCAGAATTTTTTCTGAGTTTTGCTGCGCAATGAGATAGCTTTTCGTCGTCGTCGTAGCTGCGGTCTGCCGGAAGAGTTTGTTTGCAAGGCCATCTTTTACCTATGTCTGAGCACATTCAACACCCACGCCAGGATGAGCACCGCCGAGGCTACCGCAACAATCGTGGGCGAGGCGGGGAAGTCGAATTTGAACGCGAGAAACAAGCCGAAGACCGGCGCCAGCGCGCCAATAAAGAATGAAAGCAGGAAAATGCTTTTAACGCGTTTCACCAACAACATCGCGGCGAGGGGCGGGACGACGAGAAAGCCGAAGACGAAGATATCGCCGACCATGTGGGTGGCGACCGCGATGACGATGGCCGCGATGATATAAAAAAGCATTTCCCAAAAATTGGCGCTGAATCCCTGCGTTCTCGCCGTCTCGGCGTCGAAAGAAATATAAGTAAATTCCTTGAAGAACGATCCGTGTACGGCCAGGGCCGCGACGAAAACGCCAAGCATCATATAGAACAATTCCGGCGTCACAAACAAAATATCTCCGCGCAGCAGGTTTTCGATTTCCGATACTTCCACTTTCGGCGTTTTCTGCATGATCAAAATTCTCGCAGCGATGGAAAAGACGAAGACGAAGCCGAGCACGGCGTCTTTGGGGATTTTCTTGCCGGTCAGCAGCCTGGAAAGAATGATCACCGACAAAATAGTAACGGCCAGTGAGCCGACCGTGTGGCTCACCATCATAAATGGCAGAAAAGTGATAGCCAAGCCGAGCACCGATACCTGTGTCAGCACGGCGCCAAGGAACACCACCCGTTTGGCGACGATATAAACCCCCAAAAAAGCGCAGAGCGCGCCGACGATAATGCTGCCATACAACGCGTACGAAAATTCTGCGATGATCGTGGAGATGATCTCGTTAGTTCCCACGCGGGCCTCCGGCAAGAATAACCTTGCTGCCATCGATGTGCGTCACCTGAACCGGCATCTGATATAACGACGACAAATTCTTTTCGGTCAAAACGTCATCGATTTCACCGACTTGAAAAAAATTCCATTCCACGATCGCGACGCGCTTGACGTAATTGGCGACGTCGTCCAAAAGATGGGTGACGAAAATAACGGTCAATCGATCTTGCTCGTGCAGCTTGTGAATCAATTCGAGAATGGCGATCCGCGAGGACAAGTCCATGCCGTTGGTCGGCTCATCCAAAATCAGGACGGCGGGTTTGGAGGCGAGCGCGCGGGCAATCAGCACACGCTGCTTTTGTCCGCCGGAAAGATCTTTGAAAGGCCAGTCGCGCAAATCGGCAATATCGACATGTTGCAGACTCTCCAAAACGATGTCGCGATCATGCTTTTGGGGTTTATGAAAAATGCCGATCTGGCGATAGCGGCCCATCATCACAACTTCCTGCGCCGTGTATGGCATGATGTAGTCAATCGTATCGCGTTGTGGAACGTAGCCGAAGCGTAGTGGCTCTGTCGCGTGAGCGTGAATTTTGACTTCGCCGGATAGGGGTTTCAATGTGCCCAAAATAACACGGAGCAGAGTGGTCTTTCCCGCGCCGTTGGGACCGACCATGCCGAAGTAATCCCCGGCATTGATCGTGAAGCTGATATTTTGCAACACCATCTTGCGACCATAACCCAGCGCGGCATTTTGAAATTCGATCAGAGGCGTCATGAAAATTATTAGATTGCTCTATAAGTTTGGCGATCTGAACCGGAGTGCAATGCTTTCGCATTGCAAAACTAAAGTTTTGCACTCCGCGTATAACTTCCGTGTTTGTCCATATCGTCCGCGTTACGGTTGGTCAACGCAACGCCGCGGCCAGGGTTGTAATGTTATAATCCATCATCGCAATGTAATCTTTGGCTGCATCGACGCCGCCGACGGAAGTCGTCAAGCGAATGACTTTGGCGCTCGTCGAACGGGCAATTTGCTCCGCGGCGCTGGTATCATAAAACGGCTCGACGATGATGGCTTTGATTTCGCTTTCACGCACCAGCTTGATCAGCTCGGCCGTGTGGCTCGGGCTGGGCGGTATGCCCGGCTTCGGCTCGACTTGATCGGCCACCACGAGGCCCAGCCAATTCGCAAAATACGGCCAGCTTTTATGGAACGTAACGATTTTTTTGCCGGCGAAGGGCTTTATCGTTGCTTCCCACTCGGCAATTTTAACGTCGAGTTTCTTAAGATAGGCCTCGGCATTCGCGCGAAAATATTGATCGTCATTCGGCGAGACCTTCGCCAGCGCGTCGATGATTTCGTTCGCCAAAGGCCGCACGTTGCGGGGATCGAGCCAATAGTGCGGATTGCCAAAACGATGCACGTCGCCCTGACTGGCATCGACGCGGCTGGGCACTTCCAATTTGGGCATGTTCTTGGAGAGATCGACCACATCGAGCTTGGTGTTGCGCGAGCCGTCGACGATTTGCGGCGCCCACATTTCGAGTTCCATGCCGATGATGAAAAAAATATCCGCCGATTTGAGTTTCATCATGTAGCTGGGTTTCACCTCCACGAAGTGCGGATTCTGGTCGCCGCGCACGATAAAATCAACCTGCACGCGATCGCCGCCGATTTGCCGCGTGAGATCAGCCAGATCCGGCAGCGAGGTGACGACGCGAACTTTGGCGCCGGCGGCGGTTGTCGCGATGAGAATCAGAAAAAGTATGAGAAAACGTTTCATGGGAAAAGCTCCCTTCCATAGTGCAAATTCTTTGTCCCGTAGGGACATTTGATAATAGCCCAGAAATTCCATTTCTGGGAACGAGATAAAATTCAATTCCCAAAGTCCCGCAAGGGACGATTGAAAAATAACGATTGAGATGTTATCAGCGCGTCATTTTCATTCGTCCCTGCGGGACTCGGGGAATAATTTGGCCGTTGCGTTCCCAGAGTTTAAACTCTGGGCTATTGTCAGGTGTCCCTACGGGACGGAATTTCGGCCAGTTTTGCAAACGAATACTTAGCTTGACACCTATGGCCGACTGGCTACGCCCGTAGGGGTTACGTTAGAACGGATGCGCCTTGTGCGGACCGAGGGAGAATAGCACTTGCAGCGCAATCAAGTTCACGGATTCCGAACTCTCCGGCAGTTCGGTTTTGGTGTGTTGATAGTGCAGACGCAGACCAAGCGTTTCTTCCACCGGATAATAACCCCAGAAGACGGCGAATGCCTGTGCCTTATCTTCTTTGCTGTACGGCGCCTGACTCCAATCGAACCGGCCGCCAATGCTGTAAATTTTTTTGAACTGATAATCCGCATACAAATACAAGCCGGCGCTGTGAATCGTTCGTCGCTCCGGATTTCCGCTCGCATCGAGAAACACGTTGAAATCGCGATCCTGCTGCGCTTGGCGCGTGTTGAAAAGATATTCGCCCTGCACAACCAGCGAAGTATATGAGCTTGGCCGGTATTTGTATTTGAAATCGAGATTGGCGTAATAAAAACGCTCGTGATCGTAGCGATCGTGAATGCCGGTATAACCGCTCAAGCCGACTTCGAGATCGCTGTGATCATTCAGCGTGAAGAAGCTCGTCAATCTCGCCGAACCGGCATAAGATGGCTCTCCGCCGGTCGTATCTTCGATGCCGGTGGCTTCGCCAATCGCCGCGCCGCGCAAGAGATCGGCTGCTAGCTTGGTGTAAACATTCCCCGTCGGCAATAAAACGCTGGCCGAGATGCCGAGATCATTCAATCCTTCCTCACCCAAAAATCTTTCCTGCGAAAGCGGCTGGGTGACGAACGGCCAGGCGTGCGGATGCACGAGATTGATTTTGCCGTAGTCGACGCGATATTTGCCGAAGCGCAAATTGAGGCCGAGCGGCAACCCACGCACGACGGTGGCAAAAAGTTCTTCCACGCCCAGCTTGCTCTCTTCCAAGTCCGGGCCGGGGAGCGTTAGAATCACCTCCGCTTTGGAAAAAGGATTCAGGTATGCTTGCAAAACCATCTCCAGCTCTTCAAACGCATAATCGGGGCGGCTGAATTTGCGCTCGCCGCCGGCGTCGTTGGTTTGAACGATGAAACGCGGAATAACGCTGAGGTCTGGGTTGACGGTCGTTTGCGCCCAACCGCTGCCGGAGAGTGCAAAAATGACCGGCAGCGCCGAACATAATTTTTTTATACAAGCTTGCATGGGGATGCTCCTTGCTTCGTCGCACGTCGTGAATGATCGTGTCACACGTTGGCCTTAATTGGCATGGAAAGAGAAGCCAACGCGAAAAACTCAGATAACCGATGAAAGTCGACGGCCGGCCGGTGGAGCACGGTTGCTGTATGTTGTGTGATTGAATGGAGAGAAAAAGGTAAAAGTGGGCAGTGCAATCAAAGAGGGCGGCGGCAAGTTTACAACGAGAGCGATATTATTGGGCAGGCTATGATGCTCACTCGCAAAAAGACAGGCGATACAAAGTTTCTGGCCGCGATCGAGAATTGGCTGCTTGGCCGGAAATTGCGAAAAAGCAAGATCGTCGGCTCGTCCATCATGCCAATCATGGCGATGCGCAAAATCGGCAGCGACGTTGGCGATGAGCAAGAGCGCGGCAAGGAGCAATATTGAAATTTTTCTGATTCGCTCTGGCATTTTCCTTATAATAAATTCAATGGCGCGTTTTGTTAAAAATCTGTAAACAATCTACAAAACGCGCGGCTGAAAGTCAAGCGATTATCGCCGGTCCAGTAATGCTCAATTATTGGTGGACCACAAGCCATGTCATGCCGGAGGCATCTTTTTTGTAATCAAGCACAGTGCTGGTTTGAAAAAAGATTCTTCCAGAATGACAGTGCTTCCCACCCAAGACTGAGGTATTACCGGATTGGGCAAATGAACGTGATTCATGACACGGTTTTTAAGAAAAAGCATTTTTCCGCCGAAGATCGCCGAAGCTACCGAGAATCACTGAAAAGATTAAAAAAGTTTTCCTTGCTTGTTTTGAAAAAAATTTTTATTATAAGTTTGCATTAAAAACTCAGGGCCATTTTCTTGCCTTTTTCACCCACCTCACCGATGCGCTTTGAGAACATGTGTCGATGACGACGTGATGCGCGCGATCAACTCATGATGTTTTATTGTTACAACGGTTCATGCCATTTAAAAGTCAAGGAGGACGATGATGTATTGCCATCTCCAGTTCCACCAGCTCATTTGCCGTTTGATGTCCCTCAGGCAGCAAGGACGGCGCAACGCCGCCGGGTTCATGCTTTTGATGGCCGCATATATTTTTGTGGGGACCGCGCCGCTAAATGCTCAAAGCATTCCCGCTGAAATTACGGTCAATGCGCGCGTCAACACCGGCGCCGTTTCAGGCGACGCCGACGATCCCGCCATTTGGATTCATCCCACCGATCCGGCGCAAAGTCTCATTATCGGCACGGATAAAGGTTCCAATTTTCTCTACGTGTGGGACATGAGCGGCCAACAGCTTCAGCGCATTTCCATCACGAACGAGCCGAACAATGTCGATGTACGCTCCGGCATGGTCGTTGGCGGTGCAGCGATCGATATTTGCGTGGTGAATGCGCAAGACCCGAGCCGGCTCGTCGTTTTCAAGATCGATCCGAACACGCGCACACTCATCAATATTTCAGCGGGCAGCGGCGTTCCCATACCCGAGCTTAAAAATCCTTACGGCTTTTGCCTATATCGACGCCCAAGTGATGGCGCCATGTTCGCCTTCGGTACCACCAACGGCGGCGATCAAAGAAATATTCACCAGTATCGTTTGACGGACGATGGAACGGGAAAGGTGACCGGCGTCCACGTGCGCGCATTCGGCAGCGCGTACATCGGCAGCGTGATGGAAGGCTTGGTTGCGGATGACGAGCTGGGCTACGTTTATGCGGCGGAAGAAGATTGCTGCGTCCACAAATTCCATGCGGATCCCGATCTCAACAACAACACGCGGCTTGCCGTCTTCGCGCAGGCGGACGGCATTGATCCGGATCGCGAGGGTTTGGGCATTTATGGTTGCGCCGATGGCACCGGATATATTTTGTTGTCGAGCCAGGGAAACAAGCGCGTGAAAGTTTACCGCCGCGAGGGTGATCCCGGCAATCTACACAGCCATACTTTGGTGACGACTATTTACACGCCCGCCGTGGGCGGCACCGATGGTTTGGATGTCACCAATCGTCCGGCTGGGCCGAATTTTGCTTACGGCCTGCTCGCCAAGCATAATAGCGATCCCAAGAATTTTGCTTTGATCGCGTGGGAAGATATTGCGCAGACTTATTTGACCGTTTGCCCCGATAACGTTAGTTGCGATGTGGCCGCGGATTTTTCTTCCAGTGTGACGCCAAGCTGTGCGCCACTCGCCGTGAATTTCAACGATCTTTCCACCCCGCCAAGCGGGGTCACCTCGTGGTCGTGGAATTTTGGCGATGGCAATACTGCCACGACACAAAATCCCACTCATATTTATGCGGCGCCGGGCAGTTATTCCGTTACGCTCACGATCGCGTCGGCGGTTTGCAATGATAGCGAGACAAAAAACGGATATATCATCGTTCCCGGTGTGCCGGTTGCCGCTTTTGTTGGTTCCCCGGTTTCCGGCGCCTCGCCCCTGGTGGTTAAATTCACCGATCAATCCACCGGCAGCCCAACTGCGTGGTCATGGAATTTTGGCGATGGCAGCACGTCAACTGTGCAGAACCCTTCGCACCAGTACGCCACGGCAGGAACCTACACGGTCGTGTTGACCGTGACCAATGCTTGCGGCAGCGATGACGAGACTAAGGTGAATTACGTCACCGTTAGCAATTGTGTGCCGGGGAATGTTGCGCTCGGCAAAGCCGCGACGGCCTCGTCGGCAAGCAGCGGCGATCCGGCCAGTAAAGCCGTCGACGGCAACACCGGCACCAAATGGAAAAGTGATGCCGGCGGCACGCAATGGCTGGAAGTTGATATGGGTTCCAACTATGCGAGCGGCAGCGCCGTCATCAGATGGGACGGCAGCAGGAGAGCGAAGGATTTTCAATTCCAATATTTCAACACGGGCACCTCGATTTGGGTGACGCTTTACAGCCAAACGAACAACGGCAGCAGCACTTCGACGTTCAGCTTTGCCTCAACGTGCGCGCAGCGCTTTCGTGTGAACATGACGAAGGGCAATAGTTCGCGCTACGGCATTAATGAACTGGAAATCATCGGGTGTCAGTGTGCGGCGGCGGGATCGAAGGCCGGCGGAGCAAGTTTGCAAGAGCCGGCACAATTTGCCTCGGACGCAATAGCGCTGGAGCAAAATTATCCCAATCCCTTCAACCCTAACACCACGATCCGCTTCAGGCTGCCGCACGAGACAGTCGTCAAGCTGAACGTCTATAATGTCATTGGTGAAGAAGTGGCAGTGCTGGTGAATGATCGGCACCGCGCCGGCCGTCACGCCGTCGTGTTCGAGGCCAAGCATTTGCCCAGCGGCATTTACTTCGCCGTATTGCAAGCTGATGAAGTGAAATCCGTGCAGCGGCTGTTATTGATGAAATGAGTTTCTGAAAAATTGTGAACGGAAAGCTCTGCTGGATTCCCCGAATTTTTAAAAATTTTTATTGATTCAGATCAAAAAGATATTTATATTTGAGTTCTGTATAGGTCAAGCGTCTTGTGCATTTCATTTTTCCCACCTTAATACTAACCGGAGAAACGCAATGAAGACAAAGAGCAATCCGCTGTTTGTGATTTTAATGACTTTTTACCTGGCAGTTTCAGCATTTGGCGCTAGTGACGGCCAAGAAAAAACCACCGTATTGCATCAGGCACAAATAAAGTTTGAAAAAACCGGAAAATCGCCAACGATAATCAAGTTTGCCCAAGGCCAGCAGCCTACAGTAGCGGCTTTTTTTCAAGAGTACAAGCAGTATTTCCAAATTTCCGAGGATAATCAAATCCAGGCGTATCGCTCTTCGCACAATGAATTGGGCGGCCATCATCGTTATATCCAGCATTACAAGGGCGTTCCAATAATCGGCGCAGAATATATTCTGCACGAAAAGAACGGCACGGTGTGGCATGCCAATGGTCAACTGGTGCATGGGTTGAAAATGGATGTCGCGCCGATTCTCAGCGAACCAGCCGCGCTGCAAGCCGCTTTGCGGCACCTCGGCGCCGAGGCCTACATGTGGCAAAAGGAAGCCAACGAGGCTTTTCTGAAAAAAGAGCGGGCGGATGCCAATGCCACGTTTTACCCCAAGGGCGAATTGAAGCTCACTTCCGGCAAAGCGGAAATGAGCGCAGAAAACATGAAGCTGGTGTATCGCTTCGATATTTATGCCGAGAAACCTTTGGGCCGCTATTATGTCGATGTTGACGCCAAAACCGGACAAGTCGTCAACAAAATCAGCCGTATCCATGACTCGGATATCGCCGGCAGCGGCGCTTCGCTGTATAACGGAACGGTTTCGATGACGGTGGATCAAGTTACGGCCTCGAATTTTCGCCTGCAGGAAAACGGCAACACCGTCCGGGCGGCGGATATTCGAACCTTCAACATGAACAATGGCACCAGTTATACCGCCGCAACGGATTTTACCTCCACCACCGCCAATGGCCCCTGGGACGGCGCTGGCGTCAGCGCGCATTGGGGCGCCGAGGCCACGTATGACTATTACTTTATCAAACATGGCAGAAACAGCGTGGACAACGCCGGGTTTACTTTGCTCAGTTATGTCCATACCAACCTGGTCGGTTTGGGTTATCCCAACAACGTTAATGCCTTTTGGGACGGCAGCCGCATGACGTATGGTGACGGCGACGGCGTCAACTATTTCCCCCTGGTTTGCCTCGATGTCGTCGGGCATGAGTTGACCCATGGCGTAACGGAATTTTCCTCCAATTTGATTTATTCTTATGAATCCGGCGCATTGAACGAATCATTCAGCGATATATTTGGCAATGCGGTGGAATTCTTCAAAGAAAACCCAGGAGTCGAAAGCGGGTTTGGTGAATTGTGGAGGGTCGGTGAAGATTTAACCGCCAACCATTTGGGCATCCGGCACATGGCCAATCCCAATCAGTTCAGCGATCCGGATACGTATCAAGGCACTTTTTGGGCTACCGGCACGGCGGATAATGGCGGCGTTCACACCAACAGCGGCGTGCAGAACTTTTGGTTTTATCTGTTGGTGGAAGGCGGCACCGGCACCAATGACGTGGGTTATGCCTACAACGTGACCGGCCTCGGCCTCACCAATGCGGCCAAAATCGCCTACACGAACAACAATTCGTTTTTGACTTCCAGCTCGAATTATGATGCGGCCCGCAGCGGCGCCATAGCTGCAGCGGAAGCATTATTCGGCCCAAGCTCGCAACAAGCGCTTTCAACGGCCGAAGCTTGGTTGGCGGTTGGTGTTGGAACGATTCCGCAGCCGCCGGCTGACTACGCCACGCTTCCCTACAGCACCGGCTTTGAAAGCGGCGCGTTGGACAATCATTGGAACACGTACAAATCCAACAGCGCCGGCCGCACGCGAGTGCTCAATACCAACGGCCCCTTTGCCGGCAGCTATCATATGGTCATGGATGTGAGCACCAGCGGAGTTTTCAATCAAAACGAAGCGTGGTTGCATTTGAATCTCGCCGGCCACTCGCAAGTGAATTTGGCTTTTCGGTGGAAGGAATTTGGCGATGAAACCCATACCCAAGACGGTGTTTATTTCTCCAATAACGGCGGCACCAGCTTTGTGAAAGTGCAAAGCCTGAGCGGCAGCAGCACGGCCTGGGCCAGCTTCAACCTCGATTTGGATGCGCTGGCAGCGGCCAATGGTTTGAGCCTGACCAGCACGTTCATCGTCAAATTCCAGCAGTATGACGATTTTCCGATCACCACGGACGGCTTTGCCTTTGACGAGATCAGCGTGACCGGTGGTACCGGTGGTGGATGGCAGGTTATCACCTTTGATAACTTCGAGACCGGTATGGGCAGCTATACGGATGGCGGTGCGGACATGTCGCGTTATACCGGCGGCACGCATGCTCATCAAGGCGTTGCGGCGGCGGATATTCAGGACAACACGAGCACCGCTTCGTCATTCTATCATACGGAAAGCTACAACGTGACGGCCTACCAAACCCTGGAAGTCGATTTCTGGTTCAAAATGGTGAGCATGGAAACGAATGAGGACTTCTGGGTGCAATACTCAAGTAACAATGGGTCCACGTGGCAGACCGTCGCCACCTTTGCGCAGGGAACGGGCTACGTGAACAACACCTTCTATCACGCGGTTGTTACGATCTCCAGCAGCACGTACACCTTTTCGGCCAATGCGAAGTTGCGGTTCATGTGCGACGCGAGCGACAACAATGACGACGTTTACATCGATGAGATCGAGTTTCGGGGAACGGCGGCCGGAGCATTGGCCAGAGCCAGCAATGTGTTGAGCGCAGTTGAATCGTTGCCGGAAAGTTTCGCGCTGAAGCAAAACTATCCGAACCCGTTCAACCCCACGACCACGATCGCGTTTGCCTTGCCGCAAGAGGGCAACGTCTCGATCAAGATCTACGATATCTCCGGAAGCTTGGTGAGAACGTTGGTCAAGGATAACCGGCCGGCGGGAGAATACAACGTGGCTTGGAATGGGCAGAACGACAACGGCGTGCAAGTGAGCAGCGGCGTTTACATTTACCGGCTCGAGGCCGGGAGCTTTACTCAAACACGCCGGATGGTGATGCTGAAATAAGGTCATAGTTACGCCTTCTCCGCCCCGCATCCTAAAAAACTTAAGGAAAGGCGGAGCGGGGTAGGCGTCAAGGCTGGAAAATAGTATTTATTTTAAGGCAGGAGGAAACTCCTGCCTTTTTGTTGCTGCAGGTGAAACGGACGAAGTCTCTTCGACTGGGACATCAACCAAAGCAGTTGCTTCAGCCAAAATATAATGCCGTGCTTGAATATCGGGCACGGCATTTATTTTTTTATTGCAGCTCTCCTTTCGTTGCAGCAATAAAAAAAGGGCAACTTAAAATACGTTGCCCTTTTTCATGTGGAGCTGACCGGGATCGAACCGGCGACCTCTTGAATGCCATTCAAGCGCTCTCCCAAACTGAGCTACAGCCCCGGGGAGAAAAAAATGCAAATAACAAAAAACAAACTGCAAGTATTATAATAAACATTCGTGGCATAAAAAGCAAGTGGAAATTTTTCCCCTAAATTTTTCTCCTTGCATCTTCTCGCCAAAATTGCTTAGATTGAAACGACGGGTTGCACTAATTCTTCGAGCAATCCGGATATTGCATTTCGACGAACCGGAGAGTCTGCCGTGCGCTACCAGAACGAATTTAAACGCATGGACATTTTTCGCTGCCGCCACGACAGCCACGAACATTTCGAATACAAAGTTTCGGCGTCACACATTCTCGACCGCAAGCAATGCTTCCCGAACGGTTGCGTTTATTATCGCTGGCGCTGCAAGCTGTTCGAGAAGGGCAAGCCGTGCATTCGCGGCTACAACTACGTTGGCCGGCTTTGCCCCGGTTGCCCGCATTTTATCGATGAAAAAGTGAGCAACGCGCCAGAATTGCGCATCTCAGCGAAAGAATATGAGGAATGGATCGAGCGTTATCGCGATTTCGCGGCGTGGGTGGAGAAAAAGCAAAATCGCGAGGCGCAAACTCTCGGCGTCGTCTCGGGCATCAAGCCGCGTTTTCAACGCTTCATTTATCCGAAACAGGATAATTTGCGTTTGCGGGGCTTTCAGATTTCTTTCTCCGAAGCGTTCGTGGATATGGATCATCTCGACGACGATTGCTATGCCGTGGTGAGCGGGGCCTTCCAAGACCGCTGGCAGCTCGCGCCCGGCGCGCGGATGGAATTTCGCGGCACTTTTACGATAAATCGTGGCCGCGTTGTTTTTGAAAAAATTCACCACGTTGAAATGGTGGAGCGCGCCGAAGAGCCGGCGGAATGGAATGCGAGCAAAGCCCTCGTCGCGCGCACCGTGGCCACGGGTTTCGATTGGCAACCGGCCAAATGTTTGAAGTGCAAATATAGCGTTCTCGCCGACGTCGAAGATCGCCGGCAATATAAAGTTGTCGAGCGGCGCCAGCTTTTTTGCCTGCAAGGCGTGCCGCATCCGGACGTGTGCCCGCTCGTACCCGGCAAATCGATCGGGGAGGATGAGTGTCAAAAATGAAGTGTTGGATTGTTGGGGTGATGGAGTGATGGATTGTTGGGGTTCCATTACTCCAACAATCCATTGATCCATCACTCCATTACTCCATTAATCCAGCAATCCAATAATCCAGCAATCCATCTATCCATCAATCTGGGAGCAAATGCTCTAAATTTTCCCGCCAACCGATTTCTGCGAATTGGGGATAGTGCCGGTAAGCAAATTATGCAGTTTGCCTTAAAAGCATAATTATTACCTCGGAGAGCGTTGTCTCAATCGCAACGCTCCAGCAACCTGGAGGTCCATGATGACCTTGTTTCGTAAGACCGCCAAGCAGTTGCGCGACCTCATCAAAGTTCGCATGTATCGGCCCTCGCATTTGCGCCTCGGCCTGCGTGATTTTTTTGATTTGCGCTTGCCCACGACGGCCATTTACGACAATTCGATTCACCTGCGCGCGGCGATGGATTGGCTTTGCCGGGCGCAAGATGCTACTCCCGATGGCGGTGTGGCGGCGCGTTATCGCTTTTCCCTCGGCTGGTCAGCTTCTTATCCGGAAACCACCGGCTACATCATTCCCACTTTTTTTGATTACGCCGATCTCTCTAACGACGAAACTTTTCACCGCCGCGCTGTGCGCATGGCCGATTGGCTTTTGAGCGTGCAATTCAACAGCGGCGCTTTTCCGGCGCACGATGCCAGCGCCGAACGGGAGCCGCGTGTTTTCAATACCGGCCAGGCGATGCGCGGCCTTTGGCGCGCGTTTCGCGAGACCGGCAACGAAATCTATTTGGAGGCTTGCCGGCGCGCCGGAGATTGGCTCGTGTCCGTTCAGGAAGCGGATGGCGCGTGGAGAAAATGGGAGTATCACCAACGGGCCCATGCTTATCATACCGAAGTGGCCTGGCCGCTGTTGCGGCTTTTTGCCGTCACGAGCTGCGCCCGCTACCGTGAGGCGGCGGTGAAAAATCTTGACTGGGTTCTCTCCTGCCAGCAGCCAAACGGCTGGTTTGCGCAATGCGGCTTCAAGGATGACACCGCGCCTTATCTGCACACGATTGCCTACACCATCAACGGCTTGCTCGAATCCGGCGCTTTGTTGCAACCACAATCACCGGACCAAAATGTTTACGTGCGAGCAGCGCTGCTGGCCTCCGAGGCGTTGCTGCACCGTTATGAGGTTCGCCGTTTTATGCCGGGGCAATTCGACCGCCATTGGAAGGGAACGGTGAATTACAGTTGCCTGACCGGCAACGTGCAAACGACGATCAATTGGCTGCGCCTTTACGAATTTACGCAGGACGCGCGGCTTCTCAACGGCGCGCTGAAGCTGAACGATTTTGTGAAATCAACGCAGGACTTGCAAAGCCGCCACCCCGGCATTCTCGGCGGCATCAAAGGCTCGCATCCGATTTGGGGCCGGTACATTCATTTTGGCTATCCCAATTGGGCCGCCAAATACTTTGCGGATGCGATGATCATCGAAGACAAAATCGTGCAAGCACTCTATCGCCGAGAGGGCCTGGCATGAATATCGTGCTGCTCTGCAAAAGTTGGAACCATCACAAAGCGCTGCAAATTTTAACCGCTTTGCGCGACGAGCAGTTGATCGTGCGCGGCATTGTGGCTCTTGCCGAAGCAGCAAAGAAAACGACTTTTGCAGACTTTGTTCGTAAAGCCTATGCCATGGGCGATGGCAATTTTCTGCGCGGCGTACTCAGTCGTCTTCATCAAAATGGGATGACGAAGTCTGCACCGGAAATGCATGCCCGTAACGTTCATGCGTCCACCAACGGCTTTGATTCGGCCTTTCACAGCTCGTCCACAAACGACAAAACGTTTTCACCAAAGCGCGAGGATGGCGCTACAACGATAACCGAATACGCCAAGCAGTATCATATTGAAATGATCGTCGTCAATGATTTGAACGGCGCCGAGAGTGTCGTAGCGTTGCAACGCATGCAAACCGATGTTCTGCTGCTCGGCGGCGTTCCGATAATCCGTGCCAACGTGTTGTCGGTGCCCAAACGCTGCACGCTAAATGTACACATGGGCTTGCTGCCAAAATTTCGTGGCATGAACGTGACGGAATGGGCGATTTTCTGCGGCGCTCCGGTTGGCGTCACCGTTCATCAGGTCGATCCCGGCGTCGATACCGGCGCCATTCTTTATCGCGAAGAGATCGACGTTTCCGGCTGCACAAATATTGAGACGATGCGGGCGAAAGTCAGCGCGACGCAGCATCGCGTGCTGGCGAAGTGTACACGCCTGCTCGCAGAAAACCGGCTTGTTCCGCAACCGCAGAAAAAGGAAGATGGCAAGCAATATTACGCCATGCACGAAAAACTCCGCAAGATCGTTGATAAAAAATTGTCACAGGGATTCACGTGTTTGAACTCTTGCCATGTTTTAGGATTGATCGACAAAGTGGTGCAAGCCAGAGAAGAACTGGGAGCTTGCGCATTGGGGCTGTATTGATTTTTTTTCTTTTCAACCGGCCTGTCTTTGCAGATGTCACCAAGCCTTCATGGGGTCTGCAAGTTTATGGCTTCGCGACGCGGTATGATCACGTCATCGAATATTTGCCCGGCGCCGGTGTTGGCTTGGCCATCGAACGCCGGATCGCGCGAAATCATTTTGCCGTTGCCGCCGGCATCGAATACACTCGCGCTATGCAAGCCTTAACGCTAATTGGCGGCTCGAAAGAAATTCACACCGACCTATATCAAAGTTTTGTAGCGGCACGTGGCGCTTGGCAACCGCGAAGGCAAGCGCGATTAATTTTCTTGCTGGAATTGCAAACCGGCGTGCTCTTGCTGCGTTCCCGGCCATGGACATTCGACGCCGGCACCTTCGGCAAAATTAAATTTAATTCAAAAAACGAAGCCAAGCTGGCTCTCGGTTGGAGCGGCGGTGTGGCTTTCCGCGTTATCGAGCGCATGGCGGTATTGTTGTTTGTTAAACAGAAATTTTCGCGCTTTGCCCAACGGCAAATCGGCGTCACGGAAACGCCGAAAATCTGGCGGGCGTATTGGAATTTTGCCGCCGGTTTGTCTTGGCAATTTTGATAATTCATGAAAAGGACGGTCATGAATTTTTTTTGTCTTTGCAAAGAAATCTCATTTTCATCTTTTCTCCGATGCCTCGGCTGGTGTTTGGTGGCCTGGCTGTTTGCCCTGAACGCTGCAGCCTTGGCGCAAACCGCCATTTTGAAAGACGCCGCCACTCCCATTGCGGCGCAGCCTTCTCCGCAGAGCAAAGTGGTCGCCGTTCTCGCCGCCGGAGATACCGTGCGCATTCTCAAAATGAGCGGCGCCTGGGTGCAAGTTTCCTTTCGCGGCAACAAAACCGGCTGGATGTTTGTCGGCAGCAACGGCGTCTCGATTGCCAAACCGGCAACCGAATCTGCGGTGGAGGGAAAAAGGGTGGAAGAGCCGCGATCGACGAGCCTGCCCGCCGCAGCGCCGCGGCCGTTGACGGACGGCGGCGTTTCGTTTCATCTTGGCGCTTTCGGCGAACAATTTACCTACATCGGAAAGTTTTACTATAAGACCTTGCCTTCAATCTACGTCGAGGGAACCTTTCAATATGTTGCCGGAGAAATCGCTTCTTTCTATCTCATGCACGGCAACGTCAAATATGTGCGCCCAATTGCTTCGCGCCTCGACGGCACGCTGACCGCCGGTGTGGGCGTGATCAACACCGTGCCGATCAGCTCCGCCGGCAATAAATCCGTTTCCAATATGGCGTTCAATTATGGCCTCGGCGTGCAGCGCCATCTCAAAAACAACAATTGGCTGCGCCTCGATCTGCGGCAATATGCGGCGCTGCGCCCGCAAGGCCTCGCCACGTTTTTTGAATTTGCCGCCGGTGTGGCGATCGGCATAAACTGGTCGAAGCTGTGAACAACAGAATGTGATAGCTTGTGATTTAAGGAGAAAAGAATGGACCCGCTTTCAACTCAAATTAATGTCATACAGAAAATACAGCAGAAGCATCTTTTGACAGAGCGAAACAACCCAACGGATTTTCATATTTTATCTGTTGGGTTGTTTTTATTCAGTGGAAAAATTTTATCTACTCAACTTCAACAGGTTTGTAAACCGTCTATTATCGCTCTCGTCTTCGCTCTGATGCCTTTATTTGCCCGTTCTGCATATGGCCAGAGCCAGCCCATCGCGGTCCACGAAATCGCTCCCTTTCTCGGCGTTTATGCGCCGGACCGTTTTGAAACCTCGACGGCGTTGGGCGTGCGATATCATTATCACATTGACAAGCGCTACACCGTGGGCGTGCTCATCGGCTTCGCGCGGGCCAAGCAGGATTTTTTGCGCCGCGCCACCAGCGGCTTGAGCTTGCAGCCGGGATCCGATCGCGTGTTTTATCACGGCGCGCGCGCCACGCATTCTTTTGCCGCCGGCAAAATCGAGCCGTATGCCATTTTCCATCTCGGCTTGACCCGCCTTTACGACGAGCAAAATTTCACCTACGGGTTCGGCCTCGGCACGCAAGTCAAGATCAATCCGAAATTTTCCTTCCGCTACGAATTTCTCGATTACATCTTTTCCAGCGGCCGCGACCGCAGCGCGTGGACCAACAAAAATATTGAAGTCTCGCTCGTGCTCGGTTATCATCTGTGAAGTTAGCCCGGGCGACGGGCGAAGTCCGACTTGGGCAGCAGGATTTTATAAAATTTAAAAAATCGTCGTGCCCAAGTCGGACTTCACTTTTCCGGCAAACCAGCCCACCCTTCTGGCACAAAGCTTGTAATCTATTAAGCATCGGGCTGAGCCGAGGTCACCGTGAATTGCTGCGTAACTCACGAGAAAACTTGCGCAGCACACTTCCGAGGTTGTAGGGAGAGACAGAAGAAGCAACGACAAATCCGTAAATGCACTTTCGGTTTTGTTATCCTTCGTCCTCCTGCAATTCCCTTCGCAACGCCGTATGGACGCGGTGTTTTCGTGTCTATTCCACCGGCATTTGGACAGGATAATCCACTTGACATTTCGTCGGGCCGTGTAGGGCAACAGCATAGCAGTTTGTAGTTATGCCTTCAGGCATTGAACTTCCAATTGGGGGTCAACGCCTGAAGGCGTCACTACGAACATTTTTATCATTATCGAGTGGCTGAACTGATCACCTTTTCTAACATGATAAGAAGAACTCATAACATAATTCGTGTGATGCTTGTGGCCATCGCGCTCGGCGCCTTTATTTTTGCGGCAAAAGTGAGTTTCACCAACGATTCGGTTTCGCTGCGCACCAACTTCTTCAAAGACAGTGGCGGGCTGTTGGTGCAATCACCGACGCTTCAGTTCGTCAAGGACCTCGCGCGCAATACCGTGTTGTCCGTGCAATACACCCTCGACCGTGTTAACATTCCGCCGTATCGCGGCATCTCGGCCAAGCCGCTGCCGCTCGACGGCATCAGCGGCGCCTCCAAGCCGGTCAACTCCGCCAATCCCGATGCGGTGTTCATTAAAAATCGCAATGAGATTGTCGCAACGCTCGGCTCGGCGAATTGGAATGCCACCGCTTATTATTCGCTGGAGAACGACTACGTCGGCCGGTTGGTGGGTTTCGGCATCAATCAGGACTCGAACCAGAAAAATACCACGCTGTCGCTCAGCTTGAGTTACGGTTTCGATACCATCAACCCGCTCGGCCAGCAAGCCACCTACACGCGGCGCAATATTCTCGCCGACGCTTCGATTACACAGACACTTTCACCGGTTGCGATCATGCGTTTTGGCGTCGACGTTTCGCTGCTCAACGGCTTGCAGAGCAACCCGTATCGCACGGTCAACGTCGCCGGCGGCTATGCACCGGAAAAGCATCCGCAGCAGCGTATGCGCGCCGCCGGTTATGTTAAATTGAACACCCATTTGAAGCCCGCGAATGCGGCGCTGTGGACCGAGTATCGCGTTTACGGCGACGACTGGGGCATTCTCTCGCACACGATTGGCCTCAGGTTTTATCAAAATTTGTCCAAGCGTTTGCTCATGCGCTATCGCTATCGCTTTTACACGCAAAGCGCGGCGAATTTTTGGCGCAAGGATTATTCGTTGTTGCAGCGCCAGCCGAATTTTTTCACCGACGACTACAAGCTCGAGCCGTTCAACGCGCACCTGTTCGGCTTTCATCTGGCTTACAAGCTCGACGCGTTGCGTAAACGGCTGCCGTTGATGGAGCAAACGACTTTGGACGTGAAGTACGAGCGTTTTTTCACCTCCAATAATTTCACCGCCAATATTTTTCAAATCGGATTAACCTTTGAGTATTGACCCCGATTTTGCGGGGTCTGGTTTTTAATGTACAAAGCTAAGGATCGAGCAGGAGGTTCTTATGATCAAAAGATGGTACGCAACAGTGATGTTGTTTTGCCTGGCTGCGGCGGTTGCAGCGGCTCCGGCCGGCAAGGAAGGCGATCCGTCACGTTTGGGCTACCGCCGGGTTCAGGGAAATGACGAGGCAATTCTTGCCTTGCTCGCCCAGCGCGTCGTGCAAGGATTGCAAAACAACGATCCGTATCTCTACAAAAGTTTTATCGTTGAAAATTTCAACAAGCGCGCGCCGGACGCGAACGTGGTTGAATGCAAACTCCAAGTCGGGCATGGCACAATTAGCCTTCACTTTGTCAAAACCGGCGAAAGCTGGAATTTGCTCGCTGACGACCTTACCGCAGCAGCGCAAAAAATAGTTACATCGACTCGCGGCAAGCTGAGCAAAACTTCAACTGGCGAGGGTTTCACGCTTCTCAGCGCCGGCGAAGACAATGACGAGACTTTTATCAGCAAAGATCTCGCGCCGGAATATCAAATCAGCACACTGTCGCGCCGGGTCACGGCAGAACGGCTCAACCGCAATCTTTTCAGCTTGCCGCATTCCAGCGCGCTCTTCGCGCAAGTGCGGCAATTCGATACCGCGCCTTTTTTCCAAGCCAGCTACGTGCAAATGGTCACCGACCCGGCGTGGAATCGCATTGTTTACGGTGATTATCAGAAATGGATCAAAGCTTATGACGGCAGTGAAACCGGCCTTTCGCTCAACCGCCCGCACGGTATCGCCGTCGATCCGCAGGGCGTGGTTTATGTGGCGGATACGGGAAATCGCCGCGTTCTCATTCTCAAACTGAGCGGGCCGGCAGACAATAGTTTGCTTTCATATCTCGGTACGATTGTTAGTGACGAACTGTCGCAACCGACCGAGTTGGCGTGGGATGATCGCGGCACGATTTTCGATTCAAGTGATGATCTGCTTTGGGTGATCGATCGTGGCGTCAATACATTGCTGGCTTATCGCGGCGCTGCCGAACGAGTCGTCGCATATCAGGCAAACGAATTTGTCGATCTCTCGGCTTTGGCTGTCGGCCGTTTCGATGGCCGCAGTGACGGCAATATTTATATTGCTGATGCGGGAACGAGAAAAATTCATCGCCTTTATTTCGACGGCAGCTCGATTCGTTCCATCGGCGCTTATCAAGGCGAGGCGGAAATGGTGCCGGCGGCTTTGGCCACGGATCATTGGGGCCAGGTTTATCTCTCCGATGAAGCGTATCGGCAAATTCAAAAATTCTCTCCGGCGCTGGAGCCATTGGCAACGTTGCGTTCGGATGATTCAAATTTTCAACCGGTGCGTTTTCAACCGCTGTTCGGCAGCGTGATCACAAGCTCGAATCAACCCGCGTGGTCGGGTTACGATCAAGCTTTTCTCTTGGAAAAGTGGACGGATCAATCCGGCGGCCGGCGCTACGAACTTGGCATTGATTTGCAAATGAACGAATTGCTGCTCACCGCGGATTTGTCCGAGCTTATTGGCAACGCGAAACTGACTGACCCCGGCAATTTGCAATTGGAACTCATGCCGGCGCAGAGCAGCACCGTTGCGAGTGTATTGATCGATGCCTGGCAAAACGCCGGGCCGGTGCAACTGCGCTGGGACAGGCGCTTGCCCAATGGCGAGATGGTAGCCCCGGGTTATTACAAGCTGCGCCATTCACTGCAATCGACTTATGAAAAACCGGCGGTGACCGGCGAGAGCAAGGCTTTTTATTTGCCGCTCTACTATTACGAAGATTGCGGCGCTGCCGCGAGTCATGACGCGCATCTCGTTCGCGGCGCGCGGACCACTGTTCAAAACGAGACGGTCGCTGCCGACGCGGAAGAAGTAGTTTATCGTTTTGGCGGACTCAACTCGGCAATTGCGTATGAAGTGAGAGCGAGCTATTTCTCCGGCAATGGCAATGTGGAACAAGCGCTCTATGCCGGGCAAAATCTCGTGCATGCTCCAATGACGGTCAGCCAAATCGCAGCGAAGACCGAGTGGTTGCCGATTCCTGCGGCAACGATAGCGGATCGTAATCTTGAGCTGCGCTTCGTTAAAACCAGCGGCAGCGGCGAGGCGAGCGTGGCGGAGATTTGGCTCCGCGAGGCTAATTACAATCCGAACAATCCCCCGGCGCGTGAAACCACGACAGAGCAATTGCCGACCGAGTTTGCTTTGAAACAGAATTATCCGAATCCCTTTAATCCGTCGACAACGATCGCGTTTAGCATTCCCGAAAACTATCGTGGCCAAGCGAGCTTGCGCATTTACAACATGCTCGGCGAAGTCGTGCGCGAGCTGGTTAGCGGCGATCTCGCGCCCGGCCATTACACCAAAGTTTGGGATGGTTTGGATAACTCCGGCCAGCGCCTCGCGAGCGGATTGTACATTTACCAACTGCGCGCCGGAAACTTTTCCGCATCGCGCAAGCTTTTGCTGATGAAATAAGGTTCGTAGTTTCGCCTTTAGGCGTCAGGCTTAAGAAATAAGAGACGGCTTTTGAATGACAAGAGTTACTTCGAAATGTGCATTTTGCTCCTGAAGGCGCTACTACGAACATTCTTTTGATAGACACTGAATCATTTGGCACGAAAAACATTTTTTCGATAGAGGAGGTTTTATGTCTATGATGACACGAATGGCGATTATCCCCAAAGCATGCGCGATGGTGAAACGCGGCTTGATCAGTTTAGCCGCAACTTTGCTCGCGGCTTGCCAGAGCACGGCTCCCGATGACTTGCTGCTCGATGCTCAGCCGACGGCGTTGATTTTTGTCAAATCAAACGGCAGCGACATGCTCGACAACAATTTTATCGGCGGCGGCAATACCGGCGATCTTTATATGTTGGCGCCGATTTCACCCAACGGCCAACTTAAGAATCTTACCGTGACGTGGACCGGCGGCAACGGCGCAGTAGCCGATCCGGAAATCTCTTACGACGGCCTCAAAGTTATTTTTTCGATGCGAAAGACGGGCAGCAACAATTTTGATATTTATGAGCTGAACCTCACCGGTGAGCCGAGATTGCGCCAACTGACGACTTCGCCGTTCGACGATTGCGATCCGGCTTACTTGCCCAATGGCAAGATTGTTTTTTCTTCCAATCGCCGAAACATTCGCGACGAGTACGAGCGGCGTGAGGTTGAAAATCTGTTTACGATGAATGCCGATGGCAGCAGCCAGGAGTGCATCTCTTTCAACAACAGTGACGATTTCGATCCGTTCGTGATGCACGACGGACGAGTCGGCTGGACGCGGTGGGAACACCATGGTACGCAAAACCGTTTTCCGCTCTTTTTTACGATGCCCGACGGCGGAGGCACATTTTTGTTGTTCGCGCCACACGATCGCAACTTCTTCCACGCGCGTGAGCTGTCGGACGGCAAACTGGTGGCGGTGATGTCCAACATGGTTCTCGTCGACCGCGGTCCGTTGGTGATTCTCAACTCGGATCAAACCACTGCCGATCCGCCGAAAGATGGCGATTTCATCAACATCACGCCGAATGTGCCGTTAGGTGGCGGCGGTGGCGCGGGTGAAGGCTCTTTCAAATATCCGTCGCCATTGCCGGATGGCCGCATCGTAGCGAGTTTTTCGCCAAACGGCCCGGACGGCGATTATGGCCTTTATACGATCACGCGTGACGGCAAAAACCTGGCGCTGCTTCTTAATGACCCCGCCACGCACGAATTGGATGCGGTGGTTGCCGCGCCGCGTCAGAAGCCGCCGGTTCGCCCGGAGACCATTGATCGCAAAGATTCGACCGGCGTTTTTGTCAATCAAAATGTCTATTTTCGCCAAACGCGCGACGGCCAGTTGCGGCCAAACGCGGCGATTCAAGAGATCAAGCAGGTGATGGTGATCGAAGGCATTCCGGTGCCGCCCAACGAGCGCAACATGGAGATCGGCGAAACGAGTTCCGAGCGCCGCCGCGTTTTGGGTGTGGCGCCGGTTTATGCGGATGGCTCATTCTCGATTCGCGTGCCAGCCAACACGCCGATTTCATTCAACACGCTTGATTCGCTTGGGCGCGCCGTCGTCATCAAGCGTAGTTGGCTTTATGCGCGTCCGGGCGAAAAAGTTACGAATTGCACCGGCTGTCACGGCCCGCGCGGCGAGAAGTCCAACTCCAATCCCATTGCGCTCAACAGAGTGCCGACGAACTTGGTCGTGCCGGTGAGCCAGCGTGAGGTGATTGCTTTCAAAAACGCCATCGAGCCGATCATCACGCAAAAATGTCTGCCTTGCCACGAGGGCACCAACCCCGGTGGTGCTTTGAATCTCTCTCTCGTTAAGACGACGAAATTTTCCGTGGCATACGAGAATTTGATGAACGCCTCGCGCAACAACAAAGAAATGGTCAACGTCTCGAACGTGCCCTTTGCGCGCAACAGCTATTTGAGCGATGTGTTGCTCGGCCTCGGCGACCGCAAAGCTGTTGGGGCGCATCCCAACGGCACCGGCGCGCTGACGAAAGATGACATCCGGAAATTCATTACGTGGATGGATTTGGGCGGGCAGTATCACTGAGAGCAGAGGGCTGAGGGCAAAGTGCAGAGCGTTAATCTTTCAAAAGTTGATTCTTTACAGAAAAAGCAAAAGACGCCAACTGATGTTTTATCCGTTGGTCTTAATTCATCCGTTGGGGCAAATTTTTTTCGACAGGAGAAAAAGTGATTGCTCAACTGACTTTTGCAATCGTTCTAACGATATTCAGCCAATCATCGCCAAATAATTTGGTTGGCAAAAAGGCAGTGGAATTTACGCTGCCCGATGTGAGTGGGGGAGAGGTGGCTTTGCAAAGTTTTCGCGGCAAAGTCGTGTTGCTCAATTTCTGGGCAACGTGGTGCGGGCCGTGCCGTGAAGAGCTGCCGGAGCTGGATCGTGTACAGGAAAAATTCCGCAAGCGCGGCTTGGCCATTGTAGCAGTGACTGTTGATAACGAGCTGGAAAACGTTCGCAGCTTTTTGAAGAAGTATGACCTCAAGCTGCAAGCACTGTGGGATCCGCGCAAGAAAGTGGTCGGCGCGTATGGCGTCGAGAAAATGCCGAGCAGCTACCTCATCGACCGCAACGGCGTCATCCGCTTCGTCCATCTCGGCTACAGCGCGGAAGAATTGAAGCGCATCGAGGCCGAGATTGATGAGATGCTGGGGAAACCGTAACGCAGACTGCCAGTCTGCCAACAAAAAAAAGTGAAGTCGGACTTGCACTGCGAGATTCGAAAAAGACTGGGAAAATTTTTTGTGCAAGTCCGACTGCACGCCTTGCGTTCGGAGTGCGCGCTTAACGGTGCTGGAACTTTTGCTGGCAAAGCTGAAGCGTCGCGCTCCATTGTAACCCAGTCGGCTCGACTGGGAAAGGAAAGTGAGAAGCCAATTTTTTAAGTAATTCAAGGAGAATTCATGAAACGAAATCGTCTTGTTTCGATTATCATTTTTTTGCTTTTGGCCCTTCAGGCGTTCATCAGCGGTTGCGCCACGGTCAAACCGTATGAGCGTGAATACTTGGCGCAACGCATAATGGATTTTGACAAGGAAAGGATCGAAGAAGCCAAAGAGCGCCATTGGCTCGAGACGCTCGAAGGCAGCACCGGCGGGATGGGAGGCTCGGGTGGAGGGTGTGCGTGCAATTGAGAAAAAGTGAAGTCGGACTTGCGTCGAAGATGTTCGTAATTTTGAACCCCCTTGCGCGCAAGTCCGATTTCGCTATGCTTCCCGATACCGAAAGCACGTCACCACGTGATCATTGACCATCCCAACGGCTTGCATGAAAGCGTAGCAAATCGTCGAGCCGACGAAGGAGAAGCCGCGTTTTTTTAAATCCTTGCTCATCGCATCGGACTCGGTGGTTTTGGGTGGAATCGCTTTCAGGCTTTTCCATTTATTCTTCTGCGGTTTTCCATCCACAAATTGCCAAATGTAACGATCGAAGCTGCCGAACTCTTTTTGTACTTCCAGAAAAGCGCGCGCATTTTGAATCGTCGCCGCAATTTTGAGCCGGTTGCGCACGATGCCGGAATCAGCGAGCAATTTGGCAACTTTGGCTTTATCGTATTTTGCGGCCTTCTTGGCGTCGAAGTTATCAAAAGCTTTGCGGTAATTTTCGCGCTTCTTCAAAATGGTTGACCAGCTTAATCCCGCCTGCGCGCCTTCGAGAATGAGCATCTCAAAGAGTTTGCGGTCATCGTGTACCGGCACGCCCCATTCGTCGTCGTGATAAGCAACGTAAAGCGGATCATTGCCGCACCATTCGCAGCGTTTTTTCATAGGCATTGTGGCTGAGGAATTTGATTTGAAAGCAGGTTGCTCGTGTAACGTTTAACGTGTAACGCTCTAAAATTGTTATCATCAGTGTGAGTTTTTGATTTGTTTTATCTGCTTGACTTGAAACGGCCCAGTCGAGCCGACTGGGTTACTGCTGTGCTTTTGACAAAAACTTGTCCAGCCGCGCTTTCTGCCGTAAATGATGCTGGAAGTGTATCTCGATCAAACGATACCATTCGACGGCGTTCAACATGCCGAGCGCTGGATGTTTCCATTTTTGTACTGGGGAAGCATGGTCGATCTGCGGCGCGAGCTCGCGCATCGTATCGATCAGCTTGAGTAACCCTTCGCGCATTTCGGCGCGGCTCTCCGGTTGTTTCGGCGTGTACTCCGGCGAGGGCGTAACGTGAATTTTCACCGGCAGAAAGCCGCCGAGCAAAAAAACAATTTTGCCGGCGAGCGTTTTGCCGCCCTCCGTCACTTCCCCACGATGTTCGAGACCTCTTTTGCAAGCGCGCAGATGAAAATTCTCCGTGCCCACCACGAGATGATGGTAGACTTGGCCGATTGACCATTGAGTTTCACCGGGCTTCCGCGCAAACTGCTCATCGGTGTATTTGTTTAAATCGACCAACCAAATACGCGCCGTTTTTTCAAAATGATAAAAAATCTCGCCTCCAGGTGTTGCGAAGTTTTCGCCGCCATGCCTTGAGGCGAAGCCTTGATAGCGGCGCTCGCGTATCGTGTCAAGCCCGGGCTGCAACGTGAGGCCACCCGGGGTTCGTTTGGGGCTATTGGAAGGTATGCGTGTTCCTTTAAAATTTGGAGTTTGTTAACTCGATTTCAAATAAGTTCTCTCTTTCTCAGTTCAATCAAAAGTTTCGCAGGAATCTGGCGGCAGGCGCAATGTTTCGCATGTTCCAAATGCCACTTGATGTGCTCTTCCAGCGTCGGTCGCTCGGGCATTTTGTTTTTGGCATGCCAATCGGCGTTCAGTTTTTGCTTCATCGGACTCTCTCCTCATACTCAGCGCTTAAAAAACATCTCCCGCTCTTCGAGCCTTTTGCCATTCACTGTCACACTTAAACGATACACGCCCTCGAGGCGAGGCTGCGAATTCTTATCCACAAAATGAATTCTTTTGATGATACTTTTCGTTTCGCCGGCTTTTATTTTGCCTTTCCAAATCTGATACGTGCTTTTGCGCCGCGCATTCCCTTTGCCTGGCTCATCCATCATCAACAGAACAACAAGACCGGCTTCGCTATTATTCAAATTAGCAATTTCTACATCACAAGGCAAGAACTGATTGATCTTGATGCGATGCGGCGTGCCGTTTTGCCAGGTCACTTTCAGATTTGAATTTGTTCCGTATCCTAAAAGTTTCAGTGCCGCCGGATGGCCTTCGTCAATCAATGTCCGCAAGGCGCGCGCCAGAATCCAATGTCGCTGTTTGGTGGCGTCCGGCGTATTCCATTCTTTCGTCCAATTCAGAACGATCTCAGGATTATCCTTTGAAATGTCGTTGAGATTGTTGGCGACGGATTTTTGCACGTAGTCCGAGGGATCATCCAGCAACGGCTCCAGAATTTTTTTAAGCGGGGAGGGAGCTTCCTTCAGATCATTGATGTGCACGAGCATGACACCGCGTGGGCGAAAGGCTTCCGTCACCAAACGCCGGATCGCCGGATTTTTGTCTTTTATCCATTCGCGAACCAAAGGCAGAACTGTTGACACGCCGTGCTGAATGATGAGGTTGTGCAAGATCATCGCCGAAAGCTCGCGTGGCCATGTGCCCTCTAACGTGCCGGTGCAGCAGAGCCATTCAAGCTGTTTCTTCATATCATCGGGATAGAGGAGGGGCACCACAAACGCCGCGACGCCGCGAATTTTTTCAACAGGCGATTGGGATAGCGCTGTAATGAGCGCGGTGCCGTTCCTTTTCGATTCCGACAACTCAACTGCGACTTGCGCCATCAGCCGCACTTGTTCTTGCATACCGGCAGCAAAGAAGTTTCTTTTTTCCAGCTCGTCTTTTAACCTTTTCCAAGCGCGGTCTGGAAAATGTTCCGTGAGAATGCTTGCGAGCGCGGCGATATTATTGCGCGCCGGCGTCTCTTTCGGAACGCCTTCGCCTTTTTGGGGATTTCTGGTTTCCATGGATATTACTGTCCGAACACTTCGAGCGTCCGGACGGTTGTTTTATTCGATTTTAAAATGCGGGTTCTCAATGATACCGAACACATTCCCGAACGGATCGAGCACCGTTGCGACGCGGATTCCTTCACCGACGTCTTGCACCGCATGATGCTTTTGCGCGCCAAGCTCGAGCAGTCGCTTGTATGAGGTTTCCGCATCGCTCACACCCCAATAGACGCCAACGTTGTTGCCTTTTTTAACACCCGACATATTCGGATCAAGCCCCAATTCAAAGCCGCCGACATTGAAGCCGACATAAAAAGGCTGATCGAAGTACGGTTGTTTGCCTAATACAGCGCTGTACCAAGTTTTGGCTTTGTCAAGATCATCGACGTGGTAGATGGCGGTTCGCAATCCCTGAAACATTTTTCCGTTTCCTTAGAGGTTTTTCTTTGCAAATTTTTCCGCAACTTTCTTGGTGGCGTTGCGCGAATTTTTGAGCTGCTTGCGGATGAGCTTGATCATCGGCTCTTTGTCTTTGATTTGACCGAAGAAGTGATCGACAGACTTGATCACGTGTCCCAACGCAATATTGCAGCACTCAGCATTTTGGTATTTCGCTTTTTCAACTTGCAAGAGCGCTTGCGCAATCTTTTCAGTCAGCGCCGGCTTGGCTAAAGCTATTTTCGCTGCGCCGTTGATCACATTGGCGGCCGTGATCAGCACCGGCCCCGGAATGGGCGCGAAATATTGATCGAAGATTCTTTCAAATTTATTCTCCGAATCAGCGGCGGCCAGATTCGCCAGAATATTAATCGCGCCCCATTTGAAAAAAGTGTTCTCGCTGCTCAAATTGTTGGCGAAAAAGTTGAAATGGGGGTAGAGCAGAGCCGGCGCTTTTTCGCTGATGCGGCGAAGGATTTTATCGCAACCATATTTGATGTTCGCTTGGTCAGCTTTTAACCCCTCGAAGATTTCAGAAAGCAATTCCGGCCTGTCAATGACTTTGGCCGCGATGGCTTCTTTGTCAGAATCTTTTTTGGAAATTTGTTGGAACAGTTTGGAGTCTGTCATCGCCAACCTCCTATTCCACTGAAAACGCTTTCTTTGAAGATTTGTAGTGCAGGCATCCTGCCGGCTTCGTTTGCAGACTGGAAGTCTGCGCTACGATTTATATGTGCCAAATCAATGTTTCCAGGCTTCAGTGATCATCAATCGCTGCCTTTAGCAGCGCCATGCTGGCATGCTCCGTGCGTCTATCTGCATCCTGCTCGAAGTCCCACAATGTCATTGAAACCCCGACGACTCGTCCGGTCTTTGCCAAACGCGCCACCACCTCGCGAAGCGCGTTCAGCGTTGGACCGCCTTTAACAGGATATTTCATCGCCGGCGCTTCGGAAGTGTCGAGTACGTCGGTGTCCAAATGAATGTAGATCGGTTGATCGGATGAGACAAGTTGCAGGATGGAAGTCACATCCATCACATGGAGCACTTCCGACTGTTGCAGCAGCTCGCGCTCGCCTGGATCGAGATCGCGCGCATCTGCTAAGATGACCTCGCGCTCCGCGAGCGGTGTCAATGCCACAGCTTGCATCAAAGTTTGATCGCCTCGCCCGACGATCATCGCCAAAGGCATTCCGCCGATAAATCCGCTGGGAGTTGTTTCCCACGTGTTGAAGTCGCCATGAGCGTCAAGCCACACGAGGCGTGGATTCACGCCAGCGCGTTGCAAGCCTGCCAGCACGCCGATGACGGTACAGCAATCACCGGCAATACTGACGGGCCGGTAACCACTTTTCACCATGTTCGCAACGACATCGGCCAAATGTCGATGCACGATTGACATTCGCGCCATTTGACCATCTTCTTGCAGAAGCGGCTTGTTGATGATCCAATCCGGCAAAGCCAATCGTTCCGCAGCGGGAAGCGGCTTTTCCAGAAAAAACGGAGACAAGACGAATCGGTTCCGCATCGTATTCCTCAATAAGTTTTACGTTTTGACATAGTGGCCTTCGATAAACGTCTGCCATTGATTGCCGTCCTGGGATACTTCCATGCGATATTTGTATTGGCCGTTTAATAAGGTAAAACGTAATCCGTAACCCATGCCGGATTACGTTTTACGCTTTAAGTTTTACATCGGCTCGTCCGCGCTCGGGCCGTAAATCTGCGGCACGGTGGAACCCATCGGGCGCAAATAGGTGGAAAGCTGGCCGCGATGGTGAATTTGATCGAACAGAAATCCCCAGCCAAATTCGTAGCCGGTGTCTTTCATGACTTCCTGGCCTTGATAGAGAAACGGAATTTGTTTTTCCCAGGCCGCGTGATCGAGCCGGTGGAGCCGCTTCGTCAGATCGTCGTGCCAACGATCATACGCCTCGAGAATTTCTTTCACCGTTGCCGGCGCCGGCATGTCCGGCCAGTCGAGCGCGCCCTTTTCCAAGCCGTCGACGAGCACTTTTTCCTCCATCACGATGAGCCACGCAATCTCTCTCGCGTTGCGTGATTTGGGATCGGGCTTGTAATCCGATTTTTCCTGCGGAATGCGCGAGATGACTTTGCGCGTGGCGACAGCTTCTTTCTCCCAAAATTTCAAAAAGAGTGCCTTCTGATCCATGTTTGATCCTTTCATTTGAGGTGAGATTAGATATTCGCCGGTCATTCCGAGTGACCGATCAATTTATTTTCGGATAACGCTAATTCGACGATGCCGACAGGCTTTAAGTTCTCGCCTGCGTTCGTCCCTAAAATCCGCGGCTTAATTCGTCCACGCCGGCATCGCCTTCATGTAGTCTCCGGCACGCGCCATGGCTTTGGCGTCATTGATATTCGGCTGCCAGGTTTTGAGCCACCACGCGATATTTTGTTGCACCTCTTGCCGCGATTTGAGCGCGATTTTTGTAAAGCCGAAACGCGCCGTAGCCGCGCAAGTGACGCACTTTGAAACCGAGGCGACGCAGTTCTTTGGCGAGCTCGCTGCCTTTGTACAATTGGCAACGATGAATCTCTTCGTCGCGACGATAGAGCTTGCCGAGGCGGCGAAAAGTGGTCATGCGGCGCGTCAATACATACGTTCTCAAATCTTCCTCAGCTTGCAGAAGAATGGCCCAGTCTTTTCTTTTTTAGGAATCTCGCTTGCGGCACTTTTTTTCGCGCCAGCTTGAGCATCGCCGCGGAAATATCGACGCCCAAAACTTTGTATCCAGCCTCGCCAAGCTCATGCGCCCAGATTCCGCTGCCGCAGCCGAGATCAACGACCAGCCCTTTCGTGATACCGCTTCGTCGCAAAATTTTCAATAAGCCAGGCGCGGCCTTCTTGGCGAAATCACCAAAGCCAACGTCGTGAATGTATGCCAGATCGTCCTTGTAGCCGGCCATTATTTCTTCACGCGATAAGTAACCAATACGCAGCCGTTCTTGAAGGGTTTGCACTCCAGCAGCTCCAAATCGATCTGGCGTTTCATTTCGTGAAAAAGTGGAATTCCCGATCCAAGCAAAACCGGATGAATGTTGAAGCCGATTTCATCGATCAGACCGGCTTCGAAAAGCGATTTCGCAAAATCGCCGCCGCCCATCACACAGATGTCTTGGCCTTTTTGGCTTTTCAAGTTGTGGACAAACTCGGCAGCATCCGTCGAAATAATTTCAACGCCTTTGCCGGAACTTTGCTTTAACGTGCGCGAAAAGACGTAGCTTTTTATGCCGGGATACGGATTCGCGCCGCCACCGTTATGGCGCAGCGCCACTTCGTAAGTTTTGCGCCCCATCACAACCGTGTCGATGGTCTTCCAAAATTCCTTCATGAAAGACTCGGCCTCCTTGCCCCAGAGCAGCCAATCGACTGCGTGGTCTTTACGAGCGATATAATTGTCGAGACTGTTGGCACCACCAAATGTTATTTTTCGCATTTTTAGTCTCCTTTAAATTAAAGGTGTACCATTGCCCCTCTGCATAACTTACCAAGCGGGTCGGACTTACGAGCAAAGGTTTTAAAATTACCAGACACCTTGCGTGCAAGTCCGGCGTCACAGTTTATCCAAAAACTCTTCCATCAAACGATTAAACTCCTCCGGTCGGTCCATTTGCAGCCAATGACTGGTGTTCGGCATGACGGCGTGCGGCAGATCGGCAATAGCATGATGAAGCGCCGCGGGATTGTCCGGCAGGCCGGAGACGATGGTTTGCATGGGGCCGCGATAAGATTTTAGCGCCGCGGCGGGCTCGAATGCAAATACGGATTCGAGCGCGTCAAGCATGGCTTCCTTCGGTGTTTTTCGCAAGCTGGCGATGACGGCTTGCGCCACTGCAGAATCGGCGTTCGCCAAGATGGAGCGCCAATAGGCCTCGATGGTTTCGGCATAAGCTTCCGAGCGCAAAGCCGCCATGAAGGGGCGAATTTCCTCTTGCGGCGCTTGTCTGCCGTCGCCAACGGGATCGACAAATAAAAGCCCCGCTACTTTGTCCGGATGTTGGCCGGCATAAACCGCGACCACTCCGCCGCCATAGCTGTGTCCAATCAAAACGAATTTCTTCAAGCCGAGCGAATCAACAACCGTAGCGAGATCTTGCGCCATCGCTTCGAGAGAATAGTCGTTGTCTCGCGCCGGATCGGATTGCCCATGTCCGCGCATGTCGAACGCAATCGCGGTACGGGTCTTGCGCAAAAAATCGAGCTGCGCTTGCCACTGCGTCGTGTTGCCGGCCAGCGAGTGAACCATGACCACCGGCAGGCCGCCAGCGCCGCCGCGATCGACGAATAGTTTGCCAGCGGCTCCAGTTATCCAAAATTTTTCGGCCGCCTGATTCATTTTGGCACTCCTCGCAAAATGTTTTTGCTCATCACCTTTACAACCCAGTAGCAGAATAACCGATAATGTTTTGGCGACTAGGGCTGATTTGAGTAAATGATGTTTGGTTTTCATCGGCATTCTCAATATAAACATGGCTACTGACAGCCTTATGTCAGTAGCCTTTTCAAGGCCGCAATGGCGGGAGGAGCAACAACACGATGACGATGAGATTTATCAAAGTTCCGAAGGGCAGGTACCATAAGCCAAGCGCCGCCACAACCAACATGGCTGACCACGCCCACGAGGCTTTCAGAAAAAATGCCACCATGACGATCAAGTAGGCGAGTCCGTAAACAACAAAGATGGACTTCATCAAAGTCGAGCGCGGCGGAATGCCGGCGGCTTGCACGACTTTAGACCACGGCCCAAGCTGGCCCGCATACTGGCCGGTCTTCGGGGTGATGTAATCTCCGACGATCAGCGCGCGAGCGCCGTCAAATGCCATCCATCCGGCATTCAAAACGACCAGCGCGGCGACAACCCAAGCAGACCAGTGCATCATCCTTCCTCCGAGGAAAGTGCGTAGCGTTATGCCTATCAATAAGAAAATCTTCCTTGCATCTTGACGTACAAATGTGTATATTTTATACGTCAAACTTTAGGAGATCAGCATGGAAACAAAATTAACTTTGCGAGTGGACACGAGGTTGATTGATGCTGCAAAGCTTTATGCGCGGAAGCAAGGCGTCAGTCTGTCAAAACTCGTGGCGGATTATTTTCAACTGATTACATCAACAAAAAATAAACGTGTCGAGACTTTTCAGCTAACGCCGATCCTTGCAGAGATCGCCGGAGTTCTTCATAAAAAATCTGCCAACAAGAATTTCCGTGACGACTATCATAAACATCTTGAGGAAAAGTACCTTGGAGAACCGTCTTCCTCGACATCAATATCATTTTGGACATTTTCCTGAAACGAGAGCCGTTCTATAGCTCCTCGGCACAGGTATTCAGCTTGATCGAGCTCAACCAATTTGAAGGTTATCTCGGCGCGTTGAGCTATCCGACGCTCTTTTATCTTCTCCGAAAAGAGAAGAATCGAGACGAAGTCATGGCGATTTTAAAGAAGGTTCGGATCGTGCTAAAAACCGCGCCTGTCATCGAGAAAATAATTGACTCCGCTTTGATCTCTGATTTTCGTGATTTTGAAGATGCCATTCAATACTATGCTGCTTTGGAAGTCAAGAGCGATTATTTCATCACCCGCAATAAAAAGGATTTCCCTGCCAGTCAACTGCCCATCCTTTTCCCAGAAGAGTTTTTGGCATTATTACGCGTAGAGAGTGCAAATCAAGACTAAATGAAAATGTTTTTGTATTGTTTTTTTTGAAAACCTCACGGCCAGTCCGGAAACACGGCTGCCATGGGGTCATTGAACCAGTAAGCGTAGAAAGTTTCGGCGCATTTCTTTATGCGCCGGCCATACGTCTTCTCGAAATGCCTTGCCCAATGCGGTTTTTGCCCGTCAATATCGGTAAAGCCGTACTCTTCCGCCAAATCCCATGAACTGAAGACGCGCCCCGACTTCTTCGCGATATTGAGATCGGCGGCGAGCGCAGCAACGCCGCCGCGCGCCGTCACCATCTCCGCCATCTCTTCAATCGTCTCGGGACGCTTGGCCAAATCGAACGGGGCGCCTTTTTCATTTTTTCGAGCGGCGAGCTTTTCACGCGTGCTCCTTCCCGTACAATAAACCGTCGCGCCGGCTTCGCCGAGTGTACAAGCGATGCCGCGTCCCGCGCCTCGCGTGGCCCCCGCGACAACGGCGATTTTGCCTTGACGGGGTTTTGGCATGTGAACTTTCTCCTTGCACTGGTGATTGGCTGTTTACATAGTCAGATGATTCTTCGCCATCTACTTCTAAAATACAAACCACCAGTGACAACCCTATGTCAGTAGATTTATCTTGAAGCGAAAATTTTGTTGGGTATAACGAAAAACAAAGCGGCCGCGCGCTCGATACGCGGCCGCCTCGTTCAAAAGCGGAAACGATTTACTGTTTCATCTGGGCTGCGGCGCGCCGTTGCATCTCCTCGAGTGAGACATCTTCGATGTGCGTGGCGATCCACCAAGAGTTGCCGAACTGGTCTTTCACACCCGATTCGCGGTTGCCGTAGAACGTGTTCGTCGGCTCCATCAGCGAAGTAGCACCCGCTGTAAGAGCACGCTTATAAACGGCATCAGCGTCGCTGACGTACAGGTAAAACGCGCCGGGCATCGGCTTCCACTCGCCCCTGGACTCGGACATCATCACGACCGAGTCGCCGATTCTCACCTCGGCGTGTTTGATGGTTCCATCTGCATTCGTCATGCTCTCGATCTCCGTCGCCGCAAAAACCTGCTTCAAGAAATCGATCAGCTTGTCCGCGCCCTGAACGCAGAGATAAGGCGTTACGGTGTGATAACCCTCGGGAATCGGTTTGACTGCCATAGTTGCTCTCTCCTTAATAGTTAAGCTATCGCAGAGCTCGCCGGGCGGTGACTGAACCGCGCCTGGTTGGACGGCCCTGCTCGCTCATAATATAATGAAAGCAGCGCCAGGAGTATTGGAAAAAATTGACCTCAATCAACCAGAACACTTCCACGAAATCCGACAGCGGCGGCTTGGGAATGTAGGTGCGAATGATCATTGCGTGTGTGATTCAAGAATGCCCATAGCGGTTCAGCGCCGACGTTTGCCCCGCTGCGGCGGGGGAAGTCGGCGCTACATTACAAGCTGCCGTATTTTTGCTCAAAAGCTTTTTTGTTCTCAATGTTGCGCAAGCGGGCTTCCTCCGCCGTTTCGCCTTTCAGCATGCGCAATAGATCCAGTCTCGCTCTGAGCGCAACGCCTTGCCTCTTCTTGTTGAGCAGCTTCTCGGTTATCACGCTTCGCGATTCCGTCTCGTGTGCCGCTACGCGCAATTGGCTGATCCATGTTGGGGTTCACGCCGGTTCGATCGATGTTGATGAGAAACAAGTCGAAAAGAAAAATTTGCTGTCGTAAAACATCATCGATGCTCGACGCATACTCCGCGCTGTATGTTGCTGCGTCTGGCAAATAGGGCGTCCCTAAATTGATGCCAACACTGCGCTCCAATAATTCTCTGGTCTCCGGATCGCCCGCTTGCCCGGCGAGGTTGGCGTCGATGACCACGAAGACGGGTTGCAAAACGGGGATTTGCATCAACGCACCCAGCTTGCTCGCCACCCACTCGACCACGTTGGAAAGCACACCGTCTCCAGCCCCGTTTAACTTGACGACGTAGCTGTTGCCATCGTCTCCGCCAATGAGCAATGGCAGGGATGACCCTTTTCGAATTTCTTCATAAAACCGGACAGCTCGTATCACAGAAATTCCGTTCAGTTTTGGCATGTCATACAATTTAACTCGGCGTTTGGTGCCAGATTAACTTTACCTCAGCCCATTCTCTTGCAGCACGTGTTCAACTTTTTGCAAGAAAGTCTTTTTTCCCTCGGGCGAACGAATATCCAAACGCTCCACTGCAATCTGGCAAATCGGGATGCCATATTTTTTCCGGCAGACTTGCGGAAAGGTCGAGTAGTAAGCGTTCAATCCCGCCAAAAAGCTTTCATCGATGCCGCTTTCTTCCTGCCGGCCTCGCCGCCGGATACGGTCCAACAACGTGGAAATGTGCTCCACCTCTAAAATAACGATCAGGTCGGGATGTAACAGTTCGCGATTCAGCCGGTGAAAATATTCAAAGTACAAATCCAGTTCGCGGTTGTCCATGAACCCGAGGCCGTGCAGATACTTGGCAAAAATCTCGGGATCTTCGTACAGCGTGCGGTCTTGCACGCAGCTTTTGGGAACGGTGCGGATCAGCTCGTGATGCTCGACCCGCCGCATGAGAAACTCGAGCTGCAAGGTGAACGACCAGCGCCGCATGTCGGCGTAGTAATCACGGAGAAACCGATTGTCGATCACCGGCTCATCGAACAACTCAAAACCAAAATGCTGGCTGAGAAGCTTGGCGGCAGTCGTTTTTCCGGCGCCGATATTGCCCGCCATGGCGATGAAAACTTTTTTTTCCAAATGCATCTATTCTGCTCGACTATGATTTCAAGTTATGATTCTGAAAATGATTATGGAAATTTGACTTGACAAAAACGTGCATCCTTTGTAAGTTATTTATACGATGAGCAAATTGCTGGCAAATTGCACTGGCTTCGACTGGGACCAAGGAAATTTCGATAAAAACTGGATTCAACATCGAGTCTCAAATAGCGAATGCGAAGAAGTGTTTTTTAATCGACCACTTATCGTCGCAGATGACAAGAAGCACTCGGCAACTGAAAAACGCTATTATGTTTTGGGGCGTACCGATGCTAATAGATATTTATTCATTGCCTTTACTATTAGGAATAGCTTGGTTCGCGTCATCTCAGCACGAGACATGAACGATAAGGAAACTAAAAAATATTATGAAAAAATTAAAAGAAGTTCCAAAATTTAAAAGTGAAGCCGAAGAGCGCAAGTTCTGGGCAAATCATGATTCCACCGACTTTGTCGATTGGGACAATGCGGAATTTCTGAGTTTTCCCAATTTAAGGCCGACAATGAAAACGATTTCCTTGCGCCTGCCCGAATTTGTGATCAACGAATTGCGTATCATGGCACAAAAGCGCGATGTTTCTTATCAGTCCTTGATCAAAATCTTTCTCAAAGAACGGATTGATCAGGAGCGCAAGCATAGTGTATTACCGTAATTTGTAGCCAGTCTGAACTCACACCTCTAAATGTTATTCCACCCCAGATTTCCCAGTTCAACGCATCGGGTAGCTTGAAGCGGCTTTGTTTCATCGTCAGCAAAATGCGGCCGCGATGAAGTACTTCTTGTGAAGTAAAATAATCGTCACTCGATGCCACCCACTTCGGAAATTTGAAACCGCGTTGCCGTACTCAAGGCAATGCTGCCTTGTTATCGGCTTTATCTGAAAACCGTACACCCGCGCTTTTCAAGTTGTTGCAGCCAATCTGGAAGAGCGGACAGCCTGTTCCATCTCAAATCCAATTTTTCAAGATGCGCCAGGCCTGCAATACTCGCGGGGAGAGTAGTCAATTTATTCGCGCGCAAATCAAGATAAGCAAGATTTCTCAAGTTGCCAAGTGAATTGGGGAGAGAAGTCAATTTATTATTCCTCAGATCAAGCTCGGTGAGGCTGGTCAGATTGCCAAGCGACTCCGGAAGTGACGCCAGTTTATTATTTTGCAAAATTAATTTTTTGAGACGAGCCAGATTGCCAATCGACTCGGGGAGAGAAATCAACTCGTTATTCCATAGATGCAACTCTTTCAGATTGGTCAGATGGCCAATCGATTCCGGCAGAGAAGAAAATTGATTGTTGTATAATCGCAGCTCGATGAGAGACGCAAGATTTCCAATACTCTCCGGCAGCGAGGCCAATTGATTATCAGTGATATTGAGATAGATAAGGTTTTTCAGATTCGCAAACGACTGCGGGAGGGAAGTCAACTGATTATAGCTCAAATAGAGAAAAGCAAGACGGCGCAGATTCCCCAGTGACTCGGGCAGAAAGGCCAACGCATTATGGCCCAAATCCAGCATGTGAAGATTGGCCAGATTGCCGATACCTTCGGGAAGAGCGGGAAAATGGTTTTCCGCTAAATTCAAAGTTTGGAGATTGGTCAACTGCCAAACCGATTCGGGGAGAATCGTCAACTGATTGCCGTATAAACTCATCGTCTCGAGTTGCGTCAGCCGGCCAATGCTCGCCGGAAGGGCTGTCAACTTGTTCTGATCGACGTGCAATACTTGCAGATTAACCAAATTTCCAAACGACTCGGGGAGAGCCGTCAATTGATTCTTATCCAGCCACAACTTCCGCAGATTGGTTAAGTCCGAGATCGTGGCGGGAAGAGAGGATAGCTGTTTGCCGGTTAAATCTAGCTCTTTTAATTCGTTCAGATCGGACGGCAAATCATTCAGCGCGGTGATTTTGGGGAGTGCCGTTTGATGATCAAAGCCTTCCTGTTCGAGCAGTTGGTCAAGATGATCCAAGAACTCTGATAATTTTACAAGAAAGCCCTGCTCGTCTGCAACCGACATGCGCAAGATGTCCGTAATATCTGATGCCATGTTGAGCGGAAGTTTTTCACATCGGGCGAGCGCCAATTCAACCAGACGCTTTTCGCCAGACGCGTTGGATTTGGTTTTCCATCCATCGCGTATCGAAGTAAATGATATCGACTTCGATGCCCGTCGCCGCATCGAACCATTCGTCGCCGGGCCCCAGTGGGTTAGACCCAGATCGGCTTTCGTTGCGCCGCCGGCACGTTCAACGATAGCTTGGCGCGCCGTCAGATGAATATCGCTTCGGGTGTAAACATATAAATCGATGTCGGAACGTGCGTCTGAAACTTTGCTGCTGTGAGAGCCGCTAAGCGCGATGGCTTCAACCTGTGGCAGCTCCGCGAACATATCAGCCAGACGATGGGCAAGCACTGCATGAGGAGATGGCATTATGTGGGGTGCATTTATCTTCAAAATTCTGACCAATTATTTTTGGGAGGGCGCAATGAGCCGCTTGGGGGCGATACGCTGCCATTTTATTCCGCAACGAAAGTGCCCAGCCGGATCTCTGAGACGGTCAAGCGCTCAAACGTAGAATCGAGTGTCTTGACAAACGGAGTTATAATAAGCGGCGAGTTTTTGCGCTTCTCCCAAAAGCAGTTGCCGCAACTCCGGTGGATGAAGAATCTCGACCTCGGTTCCAAAGGAAAACAACCAGTTCACTAAAACTTCGGGCGCGGGAACGACGAAGGTGATGATGACGCCGCCATCAGCGGCGGTCTCTTCGGCCACGCCGAAAAAATAGCGGCTGCGCACCCGCCGCGCCACCGTCGGCTTGAACTTGACCCGCACCTCCTGCGGGTTTTCGATTTTGTTGGCGTCTTGCAAATACTGTTTGATGGAGAAGCCTTCGCGCGGCGGAAAAATTTCTTCGTCTGGAAAAATGGTTTTGATGCGGTCGGTGCGAAAATCGCGGTAATCTTGCCGCAGCCGGCAGTAAGCGATGAGATGCCAATGATCGCTGTAATACAGCAAGGCGAGCGGCTCGACACTGCGCTTGGTGATCGCGCCGTTGGAGTTGGCCGAGTATTCCATCTTCAGCACGCGGCGCCGCACGACGGCTTCCTGCACCATCGTCAGCACGTCGTCGCGAAACCCATTTTCGAAACACGAGGGATGCGCCAGCACGGCGGTGACCTGCTGCAAGCGTTCGAGGTACTCTTGCCTCTCTTCCGGCAATACGGCGCGAATTTTGAGCAGAGCCGATTCGACGTTTTTTTTGAGCGAAGCGTCGGTGAGGTGCTGCACGAACTCGCCGCCAACGAACAGGGCGCTCGCCTCTTCCTGGGTGAACATCACCGGCGGCAGATGATAGCCATCCACGAGGCTGTAGCCTTCGCCGGCTTCGGCGGCAAGAGGCACGCCGGCTTCTTGCAGCGCCAGCAAATCACGATAAACCGTGCGAATGCTGATGCCGAAGTGATCGGCGATGTCCTGCGCGCGAATGAGGCGCCGGCTCTGCAGCAAGAGCACGGTAGCGACGAGTCGGTCAATGCGGTTCATTAAAAAATGATTTGTCGGGTGGCCTTATGTGCCGATATAGCTTGTGTTCAAACCGCCTCAGAAAATCAAAAGAGTTCATCTGTTACTGTGGCGTGCCTGCGGTCTGTGATTGGCTTGAGAGAGTGCCTGTTTGGTTTGAGCTTGAGTTGGTTGCGGCTGAAGTCTGGGGTTGTTCAGATGATTGCTGCGTTAGAATGGATGTGGCCCGTTTAACCATTTCATCAACAAATCGGTCGCTGAATCCTCCAAGAAAAGCTATAACCGCAGCCAGTTCAGGACGAACAGCATTTCCAGTATCATTGCTTGTTTGATTCCCACTAACGAGCAAACCGGCCGCGATAATGAGATAGAGAAAACTGCCCATAATAATTCCTTGCATAGGGCGAGCCACCAACCATTTGAACGTTTCCAATTGACTAACAGGTCGGTTAAGAAATTGATACAGCATGGCTGCTATAGATCCAATTGCACTCCATACAATCACGGCATAAGGCACGTTTAATGCCGGAACCTTTGTATTAGCAAGCCCCTTGCAGTTTAAATAATATAAAACCCCGCCTAGCGAGAAAGTGGCTAATATGATAAAAAGGATCACCGCACGGCCTGTACGTTTTTTGGCACGCTTTTCCTCATCTTTAAGACCATCAGCGCGACCCTGGATTTCAAGAAGGATTGAATGGTGCTCCTTGGCGATGTCATGATCACCCTGTTCGCGCGCAATTTTTAATAGATTGTATTCAGCCTCGGCTTTGTGTTGCCATTCCGCAACTTTTTCTCGGTTGCCCGGATCGCTTAGAGTATGATGTGCCTGTTCGATTTGGAGTTTTCTTCGGTAGCCTTCTTGAATATACTGTATCAGCATGACCACTACATTGCTTTGATCTTTGAACAGTTTATCTTTCTCCTGCCTAATGCGCTGCAACTCGGCCTGCATGTCTTTTATACTGGGTTTATTGCCCTGGTCTTTCCAACTTGTTAGTATTTCATTAGCTTCCTTAAGTCTGATTTCCCAAGTTTGCCGCATGTGAGGCTCCCGGAAACTTGTGCTGAGTCTTTCCAGCTCGCGAATATGCCGTTGCAGCTCGTAGATGACGGATTGTCTTTCACGCTCTTGCTCTACAACATCATCAAGAGAGGGCGAGGGAACTTCCTGTGCGGCCAGACTGGCTTCCAGGCGATAGATGGCTAATTGCTCCAAGTCAATTTGTCCATCCAGCCGGACTTGTGTCAAGGTATCGGTTGGCTGCGTTTGGCGGAGTTGCTGCCGCAATTCCTCGACTTTTTTTCTTTGGGCGAGCAAGGATTGCTGATCATGGATGGCGCGGATCGCTTGCGCGGCCTCCTCTCTCACCAATGGGTAGGGATCAGCGAGTAATTTTTTTAGCGGCTCAATTGCTGCAGGATCGCCGGTTTGACCGAGCTTCCTGGCAGCCCAACGGCGCACATCGCGGTCCGGATCAGATAACGCGTTCAGAAGCGGCTCAAAAGCAGCCACCACGTCACTGATTTGATTGAGCGCCTGCACCACGCGCCGGCGAACGTCAGCGCTTTCATCCTTGAGTGCCCGGCCTAAAGCTTCGATGACCGAGGGGCTGTGAAATTGTCCAAGGACTCTCGCGGCACGTCCACGCACCTCCGGCTCTTTATCCTCAATGAGGACTCGCCTTAATGGTTCAATCGCATTGGCATCGGCATCGGCAAATTGGCCTAAGGCGCCAACCGCTCGTACGCGTACGAGCGCTTCAGGGTCATCAAGAAGCTTGATCAAATGCGCAATTGCCGCCGGATCGCCACTTTCACCGAGGCCCCGGATTGCAGCCAAGCGAGCGTCTGACGTACCGGTTTTAATTTGCCGGATCAGGTCTTCCAAATTATAACCTTTGCGACTTTCCATGAGTTTTTCCCTGAAAAACCTTCGTCTTAACGAATTTGACTTGCTGGTCTATTTTCTGTTACGTCGTTTTCCAATTGGAAGGAAATTGCGTTTAGAATGATTTGCTTTATAATAGTGTAATCAGCATTATACTTCCAAAAATTGTCTGTAGCTGGGTTGATGAACCAAATTAGGTCGCCGCCGGCTTTGGAGGTGCCGTTCTGCAGTATTGGGAATTTGCTCTTCTTGTAGAAAAAACAACCATAGCCGTCACCATTCTTGGCAAGTACGTCAATTTCGGAATCAGTTACGCGCAGTTGATAGTGGGAGGCGTACTCATAAATAAAGTTATAGTTTTTAGGGATCGATTGTGTTAACACATGAGCAGGGTAAACCATGGTAAAGTGTGGTTGAGTAGGCCCTTTCCATTCATAGTCGTTAATGTTATTTAACACCAAGTATTGATTGATCCCTTGCACGAAGTTCTCGTACCTGGTGCCTCCAATGAGAATAACTCGTTTGCCTTGATTGATCACATCGGTCCGGATTTTCTTTATACTAGTGCTGTCGGGCCGCCCACCGTTCATACTAATAATGACGATGCCAAAAGGTGAAAATTCTATGTTAGTCCAGTCGTTAGTTTTTAACATTGTGCTGCCGAGGCCAAATTCGTTAAAGACTCGTTGAACAACCGAAACTGCGCCCTCTTCTATAATATTGATATGCAAGATCGGCGGTCCGACATTAAAATCGAGTTTATAGCTCGTCGTTGCCGGCGTAATTTCAAGATCAACGATTCCCGAATTTGATGTTTTCGCGCGAGCTTGAATCGATAACTGACCGACGGATAGAAACTCTTTTTTTCCCTCGTAGTAACCAGAATCGTTTGTGACGGCGATGACTTGATCTCGAACCTGGATTGAAACGCCAGCCATAGCTTCACCGCGGAGATTTCTCACGTGCCCCGAGATTGTCAGTGCAACAAGAGCTGATTTAGCCGCGAGCGCGTAATTCCGGTTATTGGGCATTAGTTCGTAAGCACGCTGATAAGCCCATTTTGCCCTTTCAAATTGAATGTTTGAGGTTTGCTCGTTGCCCCAGGCGTAAAAACTACGAGCGGCTTCGCGATAAATTTCCTTTTTTTGTTTCGGGTCGCTTTTTTTCCGATCTAATCCCCGCAATTGTAAGGTGTAAAAGTTCCCATCGCCACTGCCATAACCTGAATATTCCTTTACAACAACGAAGTAAAGACCGGTGTTGGGTAATACAAATTCAATATGTGCTTGGCGGCCTCCCAAATACTTGTTATCGTCGTCCAACCTTGTGCCGTCCTGATCCCATAATTCAAGAACAGGTTTTAGTGCCGAGCCTTCAGATTCACTTGCTAAAACATCCAATGCAATACGCTCTCGAGATGTTCCCTTAAAAATATAGATGTCAACCTCTCCGGCCGTACTGATGGTATCTCTCAAGCTCTGGCCAAAAGTAATGGCTCTGAGAATTTGTTGGTAGGGGTAAGCACTGAGTGATTGCCGCTGCAATTGGGCTTGAATCGAATAGTTGCTGTTTCCCGGAACGATTTCTCTATAAGAGGAGTAATAATCGGTCTCCGGCGAACCAATCTCGACTTGCATTTTGCCTGCTGACAAAAAAGGCGTCGCAATTTTAAACTTACCATTGTTATTTGTTTTTCCAATAACTTTATCCTGAATTCGAACAGTCGCATTTGCTATGGCCTTGCCCTCTGTATCCATTGCTTCCACAGAAATTGTCAATATCACTTTGTTTGCGTTAGCCTCTGCTTCATACTTCAATCTCTCTTTGCCCGGGGCAAGAGTATAGGCGCGTTTAAATGACCGGCTGGCTGCTTCGAATTGATTCTCCGCAGCCTGTTGCTGACCCCAATCATAATAATGATGCGCCGCCGCTGCACGAATATTTTCATTCTGCGGATTGGCGCTGATAGCTTTTTCATAGAGTTCGGCGGCGAGTTGGGATTGCTTAAAAATCTCACAGGCCATTGCTAAATGTGCGGTAAAGTCCTCCGGGTTTGTAATCAGTGTATCCTGACATATACTCCATACTTTCTCAGGGGCCCTTTCTTGATCTATATAAAACTGCATTTCAGACTTTGCGATCTCAAAGGTGGCTTGACGGTGGGTTGTATCTTCCGGGAATCGGTTTCGCGCTTGTGAACATATTTTTCTTGCCTCTGGAAAATTCCCGTGCAAGAAATATGCTTCATCTAGGTAATGGTGGAAACGCGCCGCTTCCTGCGGAAGTTGTTTATCAGATGCTCTTAAATACGGTTGAGCCAATGAGTCCACTTTGGTTTGCAGCTTGGGTTCCAAATTTTTTTGATTAACAAATAATGCGGCTAAACTCTGGAGAAAATAGCGACGATCAGGCTGCGGCAAAATAAATTTACGATAAATACGCATTGCCAAATCCCGGTGCATTGCAGAGGTCAAGGTATCTTTAAGCGCGGCGACAACTCTTCTGTGGTAAGCTTGAGCGAGGCAAAATTCAGCTTCAGATACTTGCGAATGGTCAAAAATGAGAGGGCGTTGATAGTATTTAAGAGCAGAATCAAAATGAGCGGTAGCGGTTTTGTAGTCACCTTTTTCAAAACAATTTTTTCCACCTATTAGCGCTGCATGCCCAAAGTTAAATCCCTCATAAATCCAGATTGGGTACTTGATATAGGGCACAAAAACCAGCAGCAACGCGATCATGGTTATCAGCGCCGGATAATCTTCCATCCAACGCAGCATAGAAGGCCAAACCGATCGTATCGTTCGCATTGGCTTACTCCCTGACAAAATTTAACCACACGGGGCGGCCTGCCTTCGCTGTGGCCGCATCTTTAAACAAGGCAAACACTTTTGCCGGATCGTCAGATTTAGTCAGCCATTCAGTTAGCAAATTCCAATATTTGGGACTAACGTGAGCCGTCACATTGTCAGCCAGGGCATACAACGCCTGAAGCGTCCCGCCATAATAAGGCTCGTTTTGTTCCAGCCAAGTTTTGTAATGACCTCGACCCGTAGTGGGCCGGCTTATCTCTTGAACGATCCATTGTTCGTACGCTTGTGAGAAAATCTGATATCCACCGGAATCCCGTGACACTAACCCACGATCCTCAAGTAAATGGACGGCAACATCGGCTTGCCTGTAGGCGTGTTTCATGCTTTCCATATCAATGGTGCTGTTTTCAGCACTGCCAAGCTTCAGACATGAAAGAGCGGCCATGAAAATCTTTTCGTAATCGGTGGATTTCTCCCAATAATGGGCGAAATGAGGTTGGGCTTGCGAGAGAAATTCACGTTCAATTCGTTCGAGGCGGGCCGGGCGCAATTGATCACCTGCCAGCCCGTAGATGGTATAAGCATCAAACAAGTAACTGGCCGCCATTTGTAAAAAGAACGGATGGCGGCCGCTTATTGCCATGAGATAAGCTTTTTCTTGTGGATCGAAGGAGGCCCCAGTACCGGCAAGAGAAACCGTTATACTCGCTTCTGCCGATTCCGGATCAAACGGTTTCAGAAAAAAAGTTTCAAAGATGTTAAAGAAAGGCGAGCCGACAATACCCGCGTGTGACATCTCCGAGAGTTTTTGCCGGCTGCTGGTGACAAAAATTAGCCCGATAAAACGCATGGTGGCCAAACTGCGAAGGTGGCTGAAAAAATCCGCGTCCAAATCGGTCGCCTGAGTAACCGCTTCAAATTCATCCAACAGAAACACCACCCGGAAGCCTTTATCTGTGATGGCCTCAAAAAGGTCTTCAATCTTAAAGGGATGGATTTTCTCCATGCTCAGCAGAGGATCGATCTGTGCGCGCAGTCCACCGTCGGAAATCTTTTGGGAAAGCGACCGCAGCAAACGCTGCCAGAAGATAGTCGGACTGAGGTCGCCCGCGCTATCGAAATTGAAATAAACAAATAAGTATTGATTGGGATCAAGACCATGCCTGCGAGCGATCTCGGGTTCCTGCAAGTAGTACAACAGGGAGGTTTTACCCACCCGGCGTTCGCCAATAACCGAGCTGTCCCCCATGTTCAGCAAACGGTTCATGATGCGCTTGGTAATATCGTCGCGATTAAAAAACTGCTGTAAATTTTGGATTGGCGCGCCAAAGATAAAAGGATTTCGGCTCATGACAACACTCCTAAAAATATATTCGAAGCTGCTAAAGGCTGATTTTTAGATTGGTATTCCCGATAGGCTTCCGCCACCGCGCCGAAGCGTTGGTAACGCTCCAACCATAGGCGCACCAGGTCAATTTTGAATTCGAATTGATGGAAGTCGGAATCCGTGACAATCATATCGCGCGCAGCCAGCGATTTGACGGCGGACACGATATTCATTCGTTCCAAGGCGAGGCCAAAGCGGTCCAGCAAAACGGTGACGTCAGACAGCGTGGCGGCGCCGCCTTCACGACTGATAACTTTGGCCATTGCTGCCAGCAAAAGTTGCTCGATAAGGGATGATTCTTTCCAGAGATAGTCAAAATGCAGCGCACCACCCATGAGCACATCGTCAATGACCTGGTTGACATCCTGAAGCGTGAGATAAAAATTTTTCTGATTCAGATAATAATCGACTAACTTGTTGCCCAACAATTGCACAAAATAAGGATGTCCCGCGGTAATCCGTGTAATCTTTTCAATGGCCAAATCGTCATAAAAAATAACTCCCCTGACCGGTTCACGAATGATTTGAGCGGCTTCTTCCGGCTTCATGAAGCCGATGTCTTTATAAAGAGCAATGTTGAACAGGATCGACCAGTGTTGGAGAGTGATTTGTTGCAGCCTGTAAGTGCCGGCAAAGATGAAATCGAGCTGGGGGACATGCTGCATTAAACTGCGCAAATATGGCAAGATGTCTTCATCAATTTTGCCTTTTTCCACTCGTGCGGCTAGCTCTTCAAATTCATCGAAGGCCAATAAGAGGCGATGATAGCCGATTATTGCCCACGTTTGGGACAAGAAGTCTTGTTGAAAATAGCCATACGGATCTTTTTGAAATTGTTCTTCCTGCGGCATGGGCATGGCAAATCCTCGCCTAACCACGGCCTTAACGATGTTTCGAGCTATCCAAAACATAAATTGATCCACGCCCGTACTTGCAAAATTTTGCAGATCAAGCAGCACGGGGATATATTTCTCGTCTACTTTGCGTTCGAGTTGATAAAGAATCGAAGTCTTGCCCGTTCGCCGTTGTCCCTGCAGCACGATGATATTTTTTTCGTGTTGCCCTTGCAAGTGGCTTCGAATGAAACTGAAGACATCTTCTCGTCCAAAAAACATCGCCGGCTCTCTAATCGGAAGCCCGGTAATGTAAGGATTGATGAAAGCACTGTTTCGGGCCACGTCAACTGCGGGCTGGCCAGGCTCGTACAGTTCAATCAATCCGGCAAAGGGCAGATGGCGCCCTTTTTTCTCCATGTCATCATAGCTGATTTGAAAGGGGATCCGTAATCGTGCAACTTCGTAAGGTTGAATGCTAAATTCCAATCTCGCCTCACGCTTTGGCGACAGGAATTCAACATCGGCCATCCCCTCGCCGGGAATATTAAATCCGTTGTTTTTGCCGGCCTCGAGCTGCACGCGCAACCGTTCGGCCCCGGCACTGCCTTGATTTCGCACGTAGAGCACGATCGAGACTTCTTTATCAAATGGTGCGCTTTGCGGCCTGAGTTCGAAGCGCAGGTCGGCGCGGCCCCGCAATCCATCAAACTCGCGCAAAATAATGTCCTGCAAATGAGGAATCAATAATCGTAGAATCTTATCCTCCGGCGGGAATAGGCTCTTCTGCAACCGGCGTGACTCATCCACCAGGAGCATGATTGGCGCTGCCAGGTAAGGGATCTTATTTTCGAATTCTGCGCGCTGATAGTAAACCAGATAATTGCTAATGTTGAGCAAGAGTTTGAAAGTTTGAGCTGTTTCAGTCAAGAGTGAGGCTTGCAGGCTGAGCACGGTGCCTAATTCTTTTTCAGCATTTTGCAAATCCACTACTGTTGCCGATCGACTCAATACGTGCAGAGCTCTATAGATCAGGTAAAGCTCTTCGCCATGTTGCCGATCACGCCAGTTCGCTAATAACCCTTCGCCTTGTGCTAATTGCGCGGTTAAGTTGTTCTCATTGATTTCGACGAGCATGGCGTGCAAGAATCCCCCAAGTTCGGTCGCCGGAGCAGAATCTTGTAAGGCGCGTAAGCGACCTAATAATTCCGGTGGACATTGTTGGGAGATTAAAAAATAGTAGCTAGAGATAATTTGTTCAGGAGAGGCGTCGAGCAAAACCTTGAGAATCTGCGAGGCTGAAACCCGGATATCCTCCGGTTTTTGTTTCGCCATTTGGATCAGATAATTCAACGCCGATTGGGGAGCAATTTCAAAAAATTTCATTAGCAAGCCGTTAAGCTCAACTTGCCCTCTGGCGCGGTGGGCGAGGGCTGAATCGTCGCAGTAGATGTCCAATAGCTCAGTCATTTTAGCGCCGGCAGCAGTCATATTTTTCTCTTTGATTTCATCCAGCACTTTTTGGCGCATTTGTTGAAATTGTCTAATGAGTTCCTTGACTCGAAAAGGCTGAGTTGCTTCTCTGGCTGCTTCCATAAGCAACGTGACAACAGTAACTGGCACAAACATCACAACACTTGCAGACCACGCGCCTAAAGGACGCCCTCCAGACAAACGATAAACATGCCGGATCGTTAGAATATGGAGAACTGCTGACCATATAAACATCAGCACACAACTCATGAAATAAAAAACCACAGCTGCATCGGGAGGAGAGCCATTTCGGGCAAATTTCGTCAGAAGCAGTAATGACAACGGATAAAGCGAGAGATAAAACGTTGCCGCAATATTGATATATAAAAAAGAGCACAACAAGGCTTGGAAACGCCCGATCACGTTTGTCACTCTTTGGATGGTCAAGTGAACGGCGAAAGTAAAAACCGCGTATCCGGCGACTACTGCCACGACCAGATATGGATAAACATACCAACCAAATCCGTCAACAGCAGATTTGATTTTAGCAAGATCAAAATTAAAATTCACGGCAAAAAATGAAAACAATAAATGAATTTTATGAAAGAGTAGCGGCCAGAGAAAAAAGATAATATCCGGGTCATCTTTAGCAGTAAGAAACGAAACTCGGCCAAGTGCAAATACAGCCATCGCGATGAACAGGTATATGACCAAAGCTTTGCCCAGAGGGTTCTGTTCTTCAATTATCTTAAATGTGGCACGGGGTTGGATGATGATGCCGGAAGCCAGTCGAGCCCAATTAGGATGTTTAGCGTTGGGTGAAAGAAAAGGGATCACATTGATAATCACACCCACCAACCAAATTGGAAAAAATAAAATTACCAGTGCCAGTAGCCCCAACGATTTCAGAGTTGATAGTTTGCCAATAATAACCAATGCAATCGTTATATAGACAATAAACATCAGCCAAATTAATACTAATATCAACGCTGCCCATTCTTCTAAAAAGCGTGACATACCGGCATTTAGAAATAATGGCAAAACCAACAAACTAATGACGCCATGCACGAGGAAGATTGCGGTGCACAACTTTCTAGCAGAAATCTCAATTTCGAGCATGGCCCGAGCGGCGATACTGAAAACCGAGATAAGCATCGTGATAATGATAACATCGGTTAGAAATAGCAGGATGTAATGATACCATGAAAGTGCGGTAATTTCAAAATCTGCCTTTATAATTGATAGGGTAAAGTGCTGCAAAGGGTGAAAGAGTTTTGTCCATAACAACGTTTGGGTGAGGGCGAAATCTGGGTCGGTGTGGATGTAAAGCATGAATATAGTTATGAAGGCACTGCTTAAGTAGAACAATATGCCAACCCAAGTGTGTCCCTTGTCCCTTATTAGGCGAAAGGCTTTAGGAGGCACGAAAGGCGCCAGGAACAATACGATAAGAGCCGTGATCCATTTAATGGGCACACGTTGCCATAGCTGACTGATTTTTTGCATAGATGAGACCACCATATTCTTTTGTATAAGAGAAGTATAAAAAACAAATGCACAAAGTCAAGAAAAATCTTTAAACTTGACTGCCACGAAAACAGCGCCAAAACTGTAACGCGCAGTCTTCACGTTCTCGCTGGCATTAGCGATGAATTGCGAAATTGAAATGCGATGAATTACATAAATGGCGATTTATTGTTTTTAGGCGCGAACATGCCGCCGGAAAAACGCGCTGTCAATCTCGTGTGACAGAAATTTTTGCCGGCGCTAACTGCCTGGCCGGATTGCGCGCGGCGGCAACATTTGGCGGTTGGCGTGCGCCAAACGCGACATATCACCACGCCTGGCATGCACTTTGTAAAATATATTGCCGGAAGGCGAGGAGCTCAAGGTCGAGCTCCTTGCACAAAACTTGCTTGGCCAAGGCTGGTCATTTCCTTTATATACGCGAATCACGCTAAATTTTGCAATAGAGTTTTTATCTCCTTAGGATGAGGAGCTGACTTTGCATCGGGATCGATGGTGAACTTAGCTTTCGCCGTCGATCAAAGTCGCAACGGAATAGCTGCGGTGTTCGTAGCGCAGACGGACTTGTCTGCCGGCGCCGGTTGAAGTCATCGCTTGAATCGGTCGGGTGGTCAGTGAAGCCCGCGAGGAATCGGGCTGCGTCTGTAGAATAATTCCGTCGTTACGACAATCCAAGAGACTCGAGAAGACAACATGCACTGCAACTTTCGAACTATTCTCCTGACTCTGGTTTGCGGAGTTTGGGCCGCTTCTGATGCGGCGGCTCAATCTTTTTTTCCCGAAGCGAATATCACGCCGGAAAAATCTGGCTGGCGCTCGCCTGTGGTTCCCACCGAAACGGCGGCGCAATTGTTTCTTGAAAGATTTCGACAAGCGCTCATCGCCGGTGACGAGAGTGTGCTCGCACATTTAATCATGCCGGAATACGGGGAGATTGCGATGGCGCCAACCTTTGACGCGGGGGCAGCGTCGCCAGCCGGCGGTGGCCAGCAGATTCTGGTGAATCGCGCCATGCTGTTGTCTGCCGCAAAAAACGCGCGGGCGTGGCAGTCGATGAAATTTTCGCTCGGCAAAATTGCTCAACATGCCGACCCGCAAAGCGCGCGCTTGACCCTGCAGGTGAGCGTCCACGAGCCTTCCGGGCCGGGGCAAGCAAGTCTGGACGATTTGGAATTGCACCTGACGCGCCTCGGCCAGATGTGGAAAGTGAGCAGCGCGCGCGGCCTTTATCCCGTGCTCATGAAACGCGCGTTGGTGGTGCGCAAGTCGTTAGACAGCTTGTTTCATGCAAACGTGCCGCGTTCATGGACGCTTTTAACGCCGCGCGAGATGACGAAAAACACGTTTGTGCGCCGGCCGGCAGCTTTAAAAAATGAAACCAAAGCCGAGGCGCGAAACAACGCGCCCGCGCAAGTCGGCAAAAAGTTATTTGAGTTTCCTTTCGACGCCGTTTTTTATGCCCGCGTCGAACAACTGAATTTACCGCCTTATCATCACCGCACTTTTGTGCAAATGGTCACTGTTCCGGCGTTAAATCGCATCGTTTATGGCGACTACGAACGATGGGTTCGGATTTACGCCGGCGGTGTGGCCGAAGGTAAACTAAATCGTCCGCAGGGAATCGATCGGGACAGTCGCGGCATCGTTTATGTTGCCGACACGGGCAACAACCGTGTGCTCGTGTTGGAAGTGGCCGAAAGGCCGCAGGTGGAAAGCGGGCCCGCTGATCTGGGTACCGAAATCGAACTGCGCTATATTAGGACGGTTGGCCAGGGCGAACTCTCCAGGCCTTATGACGTCGCCTGGGATGATCGCGGCACTCCTTTCGATTCCCTCGACGATATTCTTTGGGTGGTGGATCAGGGCGACGCCCGTCTGGGCAATCGCCGTCTCGTCGGTTATCGCTTGCAGCTTGGCGGCGTCAAAATAGCGGCGGAATTTACCGGCATCGATTCTTCCTTGCAAAATCCCGTCGCGGTCGCGGTCGGCCGCTTTGATGGCGTCAGTGACGGCCATATTTATGTGGCTGATGATAGCGCTCGTGTGGTGTATCAATTGTTCTTTGGCGAAAACAAGCTGCGCGTGCAACGCCTGTATCACTCTGGCGAGAAATCGCAAATCGTCGCGTTGGCAACCGACCACTGGGGAAATCTCTATCTCTCCGATCGGGGCTTGAGGCGAGTGACAAAACTCAGCCCGCAAATGGAAGAGTTGGCGACGCTTGAACTCGATGGAACTGCAACAAGCACCAAGCTTTCTAAGTCCGCGCCCGTCCCTAATGGCAGCGGTTCTTTCAGTTTTTCGCCGATCTTTGCCTGGCTGTTTTCCGCCGGCAACACCGCATCTTACCAGGCCGGTTTCGATCAAGCGATTTTGTTGCATGATGGGATGCAGGACGGCGAGATGGAGAGATTTCAGCTCGGCGCCGATCTGCACGTCTCGCGCGTTATGCTCAATTCATCGCTTGACACGTTGCAATTAGAAACCCGGTTGACGGACGTTGGCCGCGCGCAGTTGCAGCTTGTCGATGCGAGCAATCAGGTCGTACACATTCTCGCGGACGCTTGGTCATTGGCTGGCAGCAAATCTTATGCGTGGGATCGCCGCGGCAGCGGCGACCGGTTGGTGACGCCGGGATTTTATCGCGTGCGTTATTCTGCTCAGTCCACTTACAGCGCCGATAAAATCGAAAATGAAACGCCGGAGTTTTATTTGCCGCTGTTCTATTGGGAAGACAGCGGCGCCAAACCGGAACACGATGCGCATTTGGTGCGAGGTGCTCGTAGCCGGAGTTTTGGCCCGGAGCGCGAAAGATCGATGGTCACTGATTCTCAACGTGTCGTGTATCGATTTGATGAATTGATGGGTGGCGTGCGTTACGAAGTCCGCGCCGAATATTTTTCCGCCGAAGCAACAGTCGAGCAGCGCTTGCTGGCGGATGGGACGGTCTTGCACGGAACCGTCGCCGTTGGCGAGGCGGCGCAACAAACGGCGTGGCTGCCCATCGACGATGCCGTGGCGGCGGACGGTATGATTGAAATCGTGGTGGAAAAAACCGGCGGCGCCGGCGCTGCAAGCCTATCTCAACTGTGGCTGCGCGAAGCGAATTTTGATCCGCGCCATTTGCCGCCGCGTGATGTCAATGCTGGAAGCCCGCCGGCGGCTTTCGCGCTGAGGCAGAACGATCCCAATCCGTTTTCTGCCACGGGCGCCACACCGGGCATCGATACAGCGACGACGATCGAATTTTCGATCCCGCCGGATTTAAGCGGCCCGGTGACCTTGCGCGTTTTTGACGTGAAGGGCGAACCCGTGCGCACGCTCGTCAGTGGCAAGCTGCGGCCAGGCACGTATACACAAAGTTGGAATGGCGCCGACGATGGCCACCGCCATGCGCGCTCAGGAATTTATTTTTATAGTTTGACCGGTGCGAATTTTCAACAGACGAAGAAGTTGGTCCTCATGAGATAATGAAGTGCTGGAGTGTTGGATCGATGGATTGTTGGAGTGATGGACCCCAACAATCCAATAATCCAAAACCCCATCACTCCAGTTCAAGGATTGTGGCTCCCCCTCACAGCCAAGAGGTCCGGGTCGAAAGACTCGGGCCTTTTTTATTTTATGAATATTTAAAATTGCAAAGTTTCAATTTACAATTGAAATTGCTTCGCCGGTTTGCCCCATTCCCAAACTTTTTCATTGCCCTCGCCAATAAATTTTATTATCATGTGACATGGCTTCCCCAACTTCATTGCCCACACGCCCCAACCCATCTGTCGCCGTCGTCACCGGTGGCGGTCGCGGCATCGGACGTGCGATTGCACTCGTTTTTGCGCGCGCAGGTCTTGATGTGGCGGTGACCAGCCGCAGCGCGGATCAAGTCACTGCAGTCGCTGCTGAAATTGAAGCCATCGGGCGACGCGCCGTGGCGATTCCTTGTGATGTGAGCGACAAAGCTGCCGTCACCGCGGCTGTCACGCAAGTGCGTGAAAAGCTCGGCCCGATTACCGTGCTCGTCAACAATGCCGGTATTCACCTCGCCAAGCGTTTCTCGGCGGTGACGGACGAGGAATGGCAGCGCGTGCTGGCCGTCAATCTCACCGGCATTTTTTATTTTACCCAAGCGGTGCTGCCGGATATGGAAGCGGCCAACTGGGGGCGCATCATCAATATGTCTTCGGCGGCCGGGAGGATGGGCGTACCGTTCGCCGTTCCATACAACACCACCAAGCACGGCGTCATTGGCCTCACGCGTGGGTTGGCATTAGATCTTGCCCGCACCGGCATTACCGTCAACGCGATTTGTCCGGGCTGGGTTCGTACCGAAATGGTTCGCGCCAATGCCGAAGGGTTGGCGGCGAAGAAGGGCATCACTTACGAGCAAGCATTGGCGGGACTGATTTCCACTTCGCCGCAGCAGCGCCTCATCGAACCGGAAGAAGTCGCGCACGTCGCCGTGATGTTGCTCTCCGATGCGGCGCGAAGCATCACCGGCCAGGAGATTGGAATTGACGGGGGAATTGTGGTGGCGTGAGGAGAAAGGGCTTGCATCATAGTCTAAGCTTGACTAAATTGAGGTATATAGAAATGCTGGCGACTTTAGTTTTCCAATTTTCTCACTTGGTGAATTAAAGCTCGCGAAAGATTTTTGTTGCCGTTCCACTTGCTGATTTGTATTGGCCCGGTGCTATGAAAATAGCAACCGTGAATCGGGTGAATTGCTGGGAAGCCCAGAGATGGGTTATCAGCAGCCAAGTTCCTAATGTAGTCTGCTTCGAGTGGCACCCAAGAAAAGCGGATGAGGGTAGGGAAAGGTTCAGAGACTAGGGGTCGAGCGAAAGCGGTAATGCCCCCACGAGCGCCCGATTCTCCCGATATCCCTTATATTCAATAGGGAAAATTGGGAGAAATGAGATAGTCCGTTCTGCCGCTATAATCAGATTCACACGAAACGGCAGAGGTCAAAGATAAAGAGCTTTGGCGATAACAACTGAAACTGCTAAAAGATAAAAATGGAACGGCAGCATTTTCCAATCGTGCCAGGATAAAAATTATGGTCATGCAACCTAACGAGGCGAGACGCATCATTCTTTCCGTTTCGCCAAGCCAGTTAGATGCGCCTTGGCATAAGGCCCGTCACGAAGAAACCATCACCTTCAGAAGCCTTGCCGCCATTGCGCAGAAAAAAATCCGTGACGAACAGCATTATTGCTGGCTTATTTACACCGAGGCATCGCAGAAGACGGCTCAACATCTCCGCCAACATTTTTCAACATGTATCGATTTCGGTGATTTGCCGCGAGTAAATAGCGCCGAGAATGCCCAGGAAATTTTTGAATTAGTCTTGCAAGTTGCCTCTGACTCTGTCAATACAGGTCAAACCGTTATTTGCGATTGCACGGGGGGCACCAAGACGATGTCAATTGCAATGGCTTTGGCGTGCAATTATCATGCGCTTGCTTCTGAGTCGCAAACCAAATTAATATTGACTTATATCCCACGTGACAAGGACAATGATGAGATTCTGTTTCGCGAATTCGATCTTTCCCGTGTGGTTGCAGAGGAGCAGCGCAAGTACGTCGACCAGCAAGAACGAATGGGGCGCCTGCGCTATTTGGCACGGTTTTCGACAATTCTGGCGCATGAGATCAAAAATCCTTTGAATTTGATCAATACTGATTTGCATCTCCTTCGCCGGGAACCACAAAACGATTATTCCAAGGAACTGCTCGCAGAGATTGAAAAGTCGGTTAACAACATTGTCAAAGTTATTAATAGCGTTCAAGAGGCCGTACATAAAGAAAGAGAAACCGCGATGGCGCCGCCAATCCGGCTGATCGAGGTGATGCGACGTTTGAAGGGGCGAACGGAAAAGCGATTCCCAAGCTTGAAGCTCGAGATTGATGAGGGAGAAATTGTTGGAATCCAGCTACAAATTACCGAAGAAAAACTCTACTCCATTATCACAAATTTGATCGACAACGCTGCGCACGCGACACAAGAAGCAGGAACGGTGTCATTGCGTTTTAAGCGCCATAACGGCCGTTTACACATCAGTGTGGAAGATAATGGCCCTGGAATTCCGAGTGTGCTGCAACCAAATTTATTCAAGCCGATGCCGTACGGTAAAAATATTTCCGGAATGGGGATGGGATTGAGCATTGTCAAGACTTTCGTGATTGAAGAAGGCGGTTCTATCACCTTTGACAGCAAATACGATCGCGGCGCTCGTTTTTTAATTGATTTACCCATCGAAAAAAATGGCGAGGGATAGCGATGACACGAGTTTTGATTGTGGACGACGATATGAGCCTGCTCAAGCGCATGCAAGAGCTTTTGCGGAAAGAGTTTGCCGATTACGAAATTATTACGGCAGCAAGCTTGAAGGAGGCAGAAGCCAGGCTGCGAGAATTGCGAGCCGTAAGCTTGGTGATTGCTGATTATCAATTGCCTGATGGAACGGGGTATGATTTTTTGAAGTACTGTCAGGATCACCTCACCAATGTCCCGGTCATCATCATCACGGCCTACCCTGACGACAATGAGGTTCGCCCGGCAGTATCCCTCCGCAAGGGTGCATTTGAGTTTATGAGTAAGCCGATTGACTATGAAGAGTTATTTGAGCGTATAAAGCGTGCGCTCTACATTGCTGAAGCACTGGCATAAATTGGTGAAACCCAATGTCTTCATTACAGGCCAAAACCGTCGATGGGCCGGAAATTTATGATGATGATTTGTTCGGTGAGCCAATTCTAACCGGTGATCTGTTTGAGCCGCTCTCAGCGTTCGGCAAGCCGGATTGTGCGGGGGTCGTGCTCACTCCCGCCTGCGATCTCACCCAGGAGAAAGTCGAGTTTGTAAAATTTGCGCTTGCTGTTCGCTTTCAGGCGTATTTGGAAGAGCTTCTTATCCCTCAGCGTTTTAAAGACACAAAAGAATACAATGAAGAAATCGCTCAAGATTCAAAAATTTTTGGACAATCTTATGTGCGCGATCCTGCAAAAAGAATCAATGCTATAACCCTTCGCCTAGTACCAGAGCTACAAAGGATCTTTGAAAACGTCAATCCACTTAAAGCCTCGCATTATTACTTGCCAGGCAAAGAGATCCGAACACATGGCTATTGGGTGGATTTTTCTTGTATTTTTTCAGCAAGCTATGACCAGTTAAAGAATAGTAAACCATTGTTGCGATTAAAATCCCCTTGGCGAGAACAATTGCTGAATCGTTATGTGAGTTACAGTCTTCGTATCGGTACTTTGGATTACTCAAAGTCGTGCATAAGTGAAACCATCCGAGCATTCTTTACGGAATTGACTACAGAACAGATTGCGAAAAAGATGAAATAAAAGGAAACTCATGACAAATACTTCTCCTTTAGCGAGCAATGGCATCAGCTTCACCCTCACCGAAGAGCAAAAGCTGCTGCAGCAAATGGCGCGGGAATTTGCCCGCAATGAAATCATTCCGGTTGCCAAAGATTATGACAAAAGCCACGAGTTCCCCTGGCCGGTGATTCGCAAAGCGCAGGAATTGGGACTGACGGTGATGACGATTCCCAAAGCTTATGGCGGCTCCGGGCTTTCGATGTTGGACGAGTGCATCGTCACCGAAGAGCTGGCGTATGGCTGTTCCGGCATGAGCACCAGCATCACGCTCAACGGACTTGCATTGATGCCGCTGTTGCTGGCGGGAAATGAAGAGCAGAAGCAAACCTACTGCGGCCGTTTGGTCAAAGGCGCACTGGCGGCTTATTGTCTCTCAGAAGCGGCCGCCGGATCGGACGTCGCCGGCATTCAAACCATGGCGCGGCGCGAGGGCGATTTTTATATCATCAACGGCTCGAAGACGTTCATTACCAACGCTTCCGTGGCGAACTGGTTTTCCGTTTTTGCCTACACCAATCCCGAGGCGAAATACAAAGGCATGAGTTGTTTCATCGTGGATCGCAACACGCCGGGTGTCTCGGTCGCCAAGCCTTTTGACAAACTCGGCCAACGCGCTTCCGATACTGCGGAAGTGATTTTTGACAACGTGCGCATTCCCGCGGCGAATTTGATCGGCAGAGAAGGCGAAGGCTTTCTCATCGCCATGAAAGTTTTCGACCGCAGCCGGGTGCCGACCGCCATCGGCGCCGTTGGCGCCGCGCGGCGCGCGTTGGAAGAGAGCATTCAATTCGCCAAAGAACGCAAGACGATGGGCAAGCCGATTTGGCAACACCAAGCCGTCGGGCACATGATCGCGGATATGGCGATGAACGTCGAGGCCGCGCGCCTGGTGGTTTGGCAGGCTGCGGCGGCCTGTGACAGTGGCCAACCGAACACCATGCAATCCGCTTTTGCGAAAGCCTTTGCCGCCGACAGCGCCATGAAAGTTTGCACCGACGCCGTGCAAGTTTTTGGCGGCTACGGCTTCATTGAAGAATATCCGGTCGCCAAGCTCATGCGCGACGTGAAAATTTTCCAAATCTACGAAGGCACCAGCCAGATCCAGCGAAACGTCATCGTCAGAGAATTGTTCAAAGAGTGAGGTTTGTCGTCATACCTTATTTTTGTAGAGCCAGATTCTTAAAAAATGATGCCGCATGAAACCCGATGAGCAAAAACTTCAAGAACTGACCAGGCGTATCGTCGACGCCGTTCATCCCTTGAGAATCGTTCTCTTCGGTTCCGCAGCTCGTGGAGAAATGGGACCCAACAGCGATCTTGATGTGCTCGTAGTTATGCCCGAGGGTATCCACCGTCGCCGAACCGCTCAACAAATCTACCAGGATTTAATGGGTTTTGGTTTTGCAAAAGACATTGTCGTCGTGACTCAAAGTGATATTGAAAGATATGGTTCAAATCCTTATATGATTATCAAACCGGCTTTAGATGAAGGGAGAGAATTATATCATGTCCTCAAGCAAGACAATACCAGGAACTCCTCGGGAATGGCTTACACGAGCGAAAAGTAACCTTGCGCTTGCAAAGTTGGAGAAGCCGGAGGAAGCGTTCTGGGAAGACCTCTGTTTCAATGCACAACAAGCCGCTGAAAAGGCGGTGAAAGCTGTTTTGCAGCATAAAGGAATTCTCTTCAGGTATATACACGATCTGGAGGAACTCATAACTAATCTTAAGGATCATGGCGTTGAAGTCCCAGACTATATCAACGAAGCTGCCAAATTAACGCAGTATGCATTAGAATTACGTTATCCGGGACATTCTGAGCAAGGCACGGAGGAAGAGTATCGCCAGGCACTAAAGATTGCCGAACGTGTAGTCGCTTGGGCGGAAACCATTATTGCTCAATCCCAACCCTCGCCAGCCACGCCATGAAATAGACAGCATCCGCTGTCCCGTCCATAGTCGGCTAATTACCGAGATCGTCGTAGTAAACCAAGAGATCGGATTAAAAGCAAATGACCCAAAGCTTCAATCAGCGCCCATGGGTTGTCAGTTTTGCCATTCTTTTCCAGAAATTCAATTCATCAAACACAAATTAGTTAAATATACATTTGAGCCTCGACTCTGAGCTTTTACTTTCTTTAAGAGGGAAAAGTCATGAGCAAACTCAAGGTCTTCGTCAGCTCAACTTGGGAAGATTTGCAGCCCGAACGCGGTGCGATTGAAGCAGCGCTTAGCCGGGTACAGGAAGCAAGCTTTATTGGGATGGAGTCTTGGGGCAGCCGTCCTGAAACGCCAAAAAACGCTTGCCTTGTTGAAGTCGTAAATTGTGATATCTACCTCGGTGTCTTTGCTTTCCGTTATGGTTCGGTCGATCCGGAAAGCGGCAAATCGATGACCGAGCTTGAATATTGCCAGGCTCGCGTACTTAACAAGCCCTGTCTTATTTATTTTAAGAGTGAAAATGCATTCGTACGCGCCAGTGATTTTGAGCAATCACCAGATGCTCAACAGAAACTCAACGCGCTAAAAGAAGAACTGCAGAGAAACCACGTGCTCGCATATTTTGTTAGCGCCGATGAATTAAAAGTCCGCGTCATCCACGACCTTCTTCAGCTTATTCCCAAGATCGCCTCGCATACGCTTCGAGCAGCGCATTCGGAACTCGAACAATTTGCACAGTGGATGAGAGATTGGTTAGTGGTTACCAAATATCAAATTCGAGATTTTAATACCGTAGGTGATCGTCACATTGATATTACAGCAGAACAGAAAGTCAAGGTGGGTGCTCGCCATATCATTCAGCGTCTTCTCGTTCGTTGCCTTGAAGGGGAAATCAATATCACACACGTCAATGATGCCTGTGTGTTCCTTAAGAACAACGATGAGATCACTGAGGTCTGGTTAGTTTCCATACGCCTCGTCAGTCAGTTGGCCCGCATCGAGGCGGCAAAACATGACAACATTGCTCTTTATACTTTCGACGAGCTTATCGACGAATCTGCTGATTTTTCCAAATACTTTGATTGGCTCGAAAGCGAAGTCAAACGACGCAGTGTCGATACAAAATATGTTGACCTCTCTTGTACAAAGGACGAATTTGATCCGGTCACCGGGCTAAAACTTGGAACCAACCACTACGAGGTCATCGACCATTATCTCGACCGATGGCTCGACGATCCAGTAAAAGAACATATCTCCATTCTCGGTGAATTTGGCACCGGTAAAACCTGGTTCTGCCTGCATTATGCTTATCGCGCTTTCCAAAAATATAAGGACGCCAGGGACCGAGGTGTACAACGACCACGCCTGCCCATCGTGATTCCCCTGCGTGACTATGCCAAAGCGGTGAGCGTGGAATCCCTTTTCTCTGAGTTCTTCTTCCGCAAATTTGAAATCGGCCTGCCCGGCTATTCTGCTTTCGAGCAGCTCAATCGTATGAGTAAGCTTCTGCTTATTTTCGACGGATTTGACGAAATGGCCTCGAAGGTGGATTATCAGAAGGTCGTTAATAATTTCTGGGAACTGGCGAAAGCGGTGGTACCTGGCGCTAAAGCGATTCTCACCTGTCGCACGGAGCATTTTCGTTACGCTCAAGAAGGTCGTGAAGTATTGAGCGCTAAGGTGAAGGCAGAGACGAGTAACATTATTCTGGTTCCTCCTCAGTTTTGAGGTGTTGGAACTTCAGCCGCTTAATGAGAAGCAAATTCGTGCGATCTTGACGCAGCACGCAAATGGTGATGCCGAGGTTGCACAGCGAATCATGAGCGACTCACGCTTGCACGACTTGGCAAGGCGTCCGGTGCTGATTGAGTTTATTTTAGAAGCACTACCTCAACTGATAGGCGACGGGTTTGTGGACACCGCACACGTCTATCTTTACGCCTGTCAAAAAAAGATGGAACGCGACATTTCGCAGGAACGCACGTTTACCTCGCTTGCCGATAAACTTTACTTTCTCTGCGAATTGTCGTGGGAGATGCTCACCACCACCAACATGAGTTTGAACTACAAGCTGTTCCCAGAACGTATCCACCGCTTTTTTGGAGAGAAAGTGCAAGAGAAGGAGTTGGATCATTGGTGGTTTGATTTGACAGGACAAACCTTGCTTATCCGCGATTCCGATGGCAATTATACCCCTGCTCACCGCTCACTTTTAGAGTTCTTTGCCGCCTATAAATTTGCTGCTGTTTTGGGTCTGCTGCCGCCTGATTTTGCCACCCTGGCAAAGCAACAACGTAATGTTGATCCGAATAAGCCTGCTCTTGACCAGCGCTGGTCCGAATACTTTCGCGCATCGGGCGAGACGCTACACCCCTTGGCAAGCTTTGTACCTGAAACTGCAGAGCACTTGAACGTAGCCGTGGCAAGATACTGGTTGCCGGATGCTGTACTGCGATTTGTCGCGGAGATGGTGTCAAATAATGCCAACGCCATTGAGCGACTCGGCAACTGGGCTTGGGAGGGAACCGGGGAACTGGCTTGGGATGCAATCATGGTTCTAGCTTATCTAAAAGCCTTCAATCCTAAACAGGCCGCTGCTGGTCTTTTACAAGCAAGTAAAGGGAAACCCCTAAAAGGCGGCGTGGCATGGGTGCTAGGCGAACTTGGTGTTGCAGGTGACGAAGTCGTTTACCTGCTAGAGCAAGCTGCGAATTTTCCCGACAATTCAGATGCTTGGTGGCATTCAACATTTGCTTTAGGTAAATTGGGCCGGATTTCAAAACCCGTTGATCATATGATTGCAAGACTCCCTGCCGAATGGAATGTTTTAAAAGCAGTGAAACAGATAGAATCCGCTATCGCAGCGCCCCAATGGGCGGAGATAAGAATGGAACACAAGGCGGTTATTGCTCTAGTACAAGCTTATCGGAATGGTGAGATTACAAAACATGAAATTGAAAAGTTGCTGGAACCGATTGATTACGCTGGTGCAAGGCATGTCTATTACGCGATATGGCTTTTGGGAGAACTTCGTGTTAAGACTGCCTTGCCCAAAATCCTGCTAGCAAGAGACCACCCTCAGGCCTCTGTGCGCAACTGCCTTAGTGAAGCCATCGGCAAGATGGGATCCGAAGTTATCTCTGAGGAAATCGTAGAAGTTTTGAAGCATCTTCTCCACCACGATTCATACTACCGCATTAGATTTAACTGTGCCCGATCTTTTGCGCGTCTTGGCGCAGTTTCCGCAATTCCTGACTTAGATGAAGCTCTACGCAAAGAGGAAGTGAGTGATGTGCGTGCCGAGTTGGAATGGGCGATACAGGAACTTAAGAAGCGAGATGCGGAGGCGAAAGAGACTCATTCCTCACACACCTCACAATAAAAACACCTTAACTTGGGTACAACAATGGATAGACGCCATGCTCACCAGCCATTCGATCGAGCTCTCATCAGCGATTTTCTCCGCGGAAGAGACATTTTATCGGTTGAATTGCTGCCGGCCGGCAAATCCAACTCCAATTACAAGCTCATTCTGAGCGATGGCGAGGTGTGCGTGCTGCGTCTCTACAATTATGGAAACGCCGAACGGGAAACCTACGTCTTGAACCTCGTGAGAGAGCTTGTTCCGGTTCCAATTGAGATCGATCGCGGCGCGACCTGGTCGGTGTTCTCATTTCTGGAAGGAGAACTTCTTGAGCAAGTTCCGGAACATTCCGGCGCTGCGGCTGAAGCACTCGCTCAAATAGCGTCGGTCGAATTTAAGTCGGCAGGAATCATCAATGCAGACGGAACCATCTCACCCTTCTCGTTTGGCGGAAGCAAAGGATTTATTGCCGAAAAACTCGAAGATGCCGAAGTACGAATTTGGCTGGGAGATGAGTTGGTGGACACCCTTGTCGCGGTTTTTCAGAGGGAAGCCGGGCGACTTGATGAGTTGGATGCCCAAAGCCGTCTCGTTCACGGCGACTTCAATCCCACCAATATTTTGATTCATCGCGGCAAGGTCAGCGGAATACTCGATTGGGAATTCTGTCACGCCGGCACGCCGTATATGGACATCGGAAATCTTCTCAGGAATACGGCCACTGATTATCACCGCGCAATCAAACAGGGGCTTGAAGCCGGAGGCATGTCCTTCCCCAACGATTGGAAAGCGCGGGCTGAGCTTGTGGATGTGACCAGCCAACTTGAATTTCTCACGTCGAATAGATCAGAAAGCTTCAAGCGCCAATGTGTCGCCAGGATCAAAAAATTTATTTCGAAGTTCAAGGATTAAAGCATTCAGATTGCTTGTTGCACCCTCAAGCATTTGACCTTGATCTGTTTGTATATGGCAAACAACAAATTCAAAAGGTGAAAAGATGAGTGAGGCGAAATCTCCCGCGCGATTTGAGACGGCGACTTTGGGCGGAGGATGTTTTTGGTGTTTGGAAGCGGTTTATGCGGAACTGCGCGGCGTGGTGAAAGTCGAATCGGGCTACGCCGGCGGCGAGGTGCCGAATCCGACTTATCGGCAGGTTTGCAATGGAACGACCGGGCATGCGGAGGTCGTCCAAATCACTTTTGATCCTGCCGTGATCGCATTCAGTGAGCTGTTGAATATTTTTTTCACCATCCACGATCCGACGACGCTGAATCGTCAAGGTGCCGACGTGGGCACGCAATATCGCTCGGTGATTTTCTATCATAATGAAGCACAACGTCAGGAAACACAGTCGATCATTCGCGAGCTGGAAGAGAAGAAAATATGGAAAAATCCAATCGTGACCGAGGTCGAGCCTCTCGACACGTTCTATCGCGCGGAAGATTATCATCAAGAATACTTCAGCCGCAACCCCGAGCAACGGTACTGCCAGGCTGTGATCGCGCCCAAGGTCGCCAAGCTTCGCAAAATGTATATGGATAAGCTGAAAAAAGGCTGAAGGCAATTTGCAACGTGAGCGGTAAATTAATTCTACACAGCTACCCAGTAGCCACACAATATGCTCACACTCATCCATCGCGAGTTCATCGTTGCTCTCCCTCTTGAAGCCGCCTGGCATCATTTGGCTCAGGTCGAACGGTGGCCCAGTTGGGCGCAGCATATCAAAAACGTCGCGCTGGTGCCGGCGGGCGAGCTTACGGCAAGCACTCGCGGTAAATTCCATTTGGCCAACGGCATCAAATCCGAGTTTCGAATGACCGAGCTTAATCCTCTTCACAACTGGAAATGGGTCGGCCCTTTCTTGTGGCTGCACATCGAATACGACCATCGTTTCGAGGTGATTGACCAAAAGCGCACGAAGTTGACGTGGATCGTTCGCGCCGAAGGAATTGGGGTGGCGCTGTTCGGAAGGCTCTTTGGGATGATTTACAACCGGAACCTCGATCGCGCTATTCCGAGCTTGGTCGCCGAGATGAATGCACTCAAAAGCTAAGACGAGCTATCAAAAAATAAATCCCTGCAAAAAAGCAAAGAAATCTGGCTCACGGAAATGAACTCTCACGGAAATGAATTCATGAAAATCTCTTCCGTGAGTTCCATTCCGTGAGCGGTCTTTTTGGCTGCGCCTGATGAAGTTTGACGATCAAAATCGGTAATGAACAAATCAGAACTCATCCCCTAAATCCCCTTCTCTTAAAAAGAGAAGGGGACTTTTAGAGCTTAAAGCCTGTTTTTTCCCCCTTCTCTTCCCAAGAGAAGGGGGTAGGGGGATGAGTTCAGGCTGAAAAACATTACCGAACTTGAACGTCAAAGCTCATTAGGGTTGCGGTTTGTCCGCGTTGAGGTTTTGCGCAGCGCAATTCAGTTAAACGGTTGCCAAGTTGGAAAGTCATTAGTACAAACAGGCAATTGACTTTCTTGATTAGATGCCATGGCATCCATCCAATTCGGCCCTTGGGCGATTCTCTATGCGGCAACCGCTCTCCAGGGATTATTTGTTGCCAGTATTCTCTTCCACACTTCAAAAGGGAATTTGCTTGCGAATAAGCTGCTGGCCATATTGATTCTCGCCTTTTCCTATACGCGTTTTCTAGCCTTTGTCAGCCTCTCGGAACTTTATCGCCTCTGGCCCCATCTCTTATCAAGCGGCGGGCCGCTGTGGTTCATCCTCGCGCCGCTTTATTATTTTTATGTGAAAGCTTTGCTGGCGCAGCCAATCCGATGGAACCGCTTCAGCGTCCTTCACGCTCTCCCCGCTCTCGTGGTCTTGTTCTATATGTTTCCGTATTACCTGTTGCCGGCTGAAAGCAAGCTCGGCATGATGGCCGCGCCCGATCAATCCGGCATGGCGCGGCTCACTATGTTGTTTTTTTCCCTGCTCTATGGTTTGCAAAATATCGTTTACTTGCGGCTTTGCATCAAAAATCTGCAATCACAAGCGATGGCCAATAATGGCGCGGCGATTACCGCCAAACCGGCGCATCGCAGTTGGCTGAAGTTTTTGTTCACTTTGATGATGCTATTTGCGGTATTTCACGTGGTCGTGGCCGGCGTGGAATTTGTGCAAAAACGCGACCTGGTCGAAATGGATTACTTGCCGATGGCATTTTTTACGATCATGGTTTATGCCATTGCCTATCTGGCCATGCAACAGCCCGAAAAACTTTTTCCGCCGCCGTTGCGGATCAGAAAATCCTGGCCGCGCGAGGTGTTGCCTCTCGAAACCGGCGAGGCCGTCAAGCAGCTTCGCAAAATCATGGAAACGGAAAAGCCCTATCTCGATTGCAATCTGAAATACTCGGACTTGGCCGCGAAGCTCGGCATCTCGGTGCGCCATCTCTCGCGCGTTTTGAATGAAGAGTTGGGTATTAGCTTCAACGATTTTGTCAATGCCTATCGCATCAAAGAAGTTCAGGCGCAACTTTTAAACCAGGAAAACGGGGAACACACTTTGCTCGCGATCGCTCTTGAGGCGGGTTTCAACAGCAAAACCTCTTTCAATCGCATCTTCAAAGATCACACCGGAATGACCCCCACCGAATTCGTCCGCCAGCACAAAGCCGGTCAAGCTCATCAATGAGCACCTGGAAAAAGAAAAGCTTTCACGCAAAGGCGCAAAGACGCAGAGAAAGCGCAAAGGATAATTCGAAAACATATTTGGGAGTCGGTTTTAAAAAAATCCGGCTCACAGAAAAAGAACTCCCACTGAAATGAAAAGATTTTTTCCTGTGGCAGTTCAAATTTTGTGGGCGAGGCTTTTAGAGTTTTTCTTTGCGATACCTTCCCCTGCTCCGCTTCCTTATGAATTTACGGATGCGGGGCGGAGTGCGGCTCGGCGTCTTGCGTGTGCTTTTATTCTTTGACAGCGGCTGTTCCCCGAAGTGCTATTTTTTTAACGGGCGTGTCCCAAATGCTGCAAATAAAGCGAAAGTGAGAAAAACTTTTGCGATATTACTTCAGCTTGAGTTGCATTCACGCCGCTTGCGACGCTATGTTAAGGGTTATTTTGTAGCGTCATTGCGAGCGTTTCTCAGCGAAGCAATCTTTTTAAAATCGAGAGATTGCTTCGGCAAAAGGCGCCTCGCAATGACCGTAGCTTTATCCGTTAACGAGTATATCACGAAAACTCAGGAGACCGTAATCATGTTTAGAGTCATATACAGCCTGCTCGCGCTCGCCTTTTGCCTTTTCACCATTTCACTCGTCTCAGGTCAGGGGCTGCCAAATTCCTCACCGGAAGAGGTTGGTATCTCCTCAGACCGGTTGCGGCGAATCAACGCGGTGATGCAAAGTTATATCGCTGAGCGCAAGCTTGCCGGGCTGGTGACGTTGGTGGCACGGCGCGGCAAAATCGCTCATTTCGAAAAGTTTGGGTCGATGGAAATCGAAAAAGACAAACGCATGCAGTTCGACACGATCTTTCAAATCGCTTCGATGACCAAATCGATTGTAACCGTCGCTGTCATGGTGCTTTACGAAGAAGGCCGCTTTCAATTGGGCGATCCGGTTTCAAAATTCATTCCCGCGTTCAAACAACTCAAAGTCGCAACCAGCTTTGAAAACGGTATCCCCCAATTGGCAGATCAGGAGCGGGAAATCACGGTTCTCGACCTCCTGACGCACACCTCCGGCATTGGTTCCGCCGAAGAGAATACGCCCGTCGGTCAAGCGTATATCAAGGCAGAATGGGGGCATCCGGACGATACGTTCGACGACATGATCAAAAAACTGATCGCCATACCGCTGTTGCACCAGCCGGGCGCTTCGTGGTCTTATGGCAACTCTACTGATGTGCTGGGTTATTTTGTCGAAACGGTTTCCGGGATGCCGCTCGATCGGTTTCTTCACGAGCGACTCTTTCAGCCGCTCGGCATGCTTGATACGGGCTTTCACGTGCCAAAGGGCAAGCATGAACGGCTCGCCGCCATCTACGGTTTGGACAAAAATAATCGTCTTCAGCTTGTCGAGAAACCAGCCGACTCCGGACTGTTTGCCGGCAAAGGGCAGAAACGCTTTCTTTCCGGCAATGGTGGATTGGTTTCGACGCCCGCAGATTATGCGCGATTTTGCCAGATGCTGCTCAACAAGGGCGAGTTGGATGGCGTTCGCATATTGGGCCGTAAAACCGTGGAGTTCATGATACGGAATCATCTTTCCGATCAGGCATTGGAGAGCTTCGCCAAGGTGTTGGGTGCAGGGGTTGGTTTTGGCCTCAGTTTTTGGGTGGTCAACAACGCGGCGCAAACCCGTTTGCTGCAATCCGAAGGCGCCTACGGTTGGGCAGGCGGCGCCAGCACCTATTTCTGGATCGACCCGCAAGAAGAGATGTTCGGCATATTGATGGCGCAATTCATCCCATTTACCCAATATCCCATCGCCAGACAATTCAGAGTACTCGCTTATCAGGCGATCATTGACTAGGAGAAATAAAATGTCAAGAGCGTTCATCTTCATACTTCTTTTCACCGTGATGCCGCCAAGCCAGGCCTCGGCTTTGATTTCCGCCAGCAACGATTGGCCGCGCTGGCGTGGCGCAAATTATAACGGCGCCTCCACGCAGCAAAATATTTTCGGAGAAAATTCCGCGCTCAAAATCGTCTGGAAAAAAAAGCTCGGCTCCGGTTATTCCGCCATATCCATTGCCAACGGCCATGCCATAACCATGTTTTCAGATGGCGAACACGACTATGTGATCTCGCTCGACCCCGATTCCGGCAACGAGCAGTGGCGTTATCGCATCGACACGACTTATCCCGGACGCGACGGCGCCAACCCGGGGCCGGTGTCCACGCCGACTATCGATGATCATCGCGTCTTCGCAATCGGGCCAAAGGGTCAGCTTTTTGCGCTCAATCTGAAAACCGGCAAGGCGCTCTGGTCAACGCATCTGATCGAGAAAAATCAGGCGGTGCGGCCGCATTGGGGCTTCACCACTTCTCCGTTGGTTTATGGCGAGCTGTTGATCGTCGAAACCGGCGGAACGCAGAACAATGCGATTACCGCCTTCAATAAAAAAACGGGCAAAGTCGTTTGGAGCGCTGGATCAGACAATATCGAATATCAATCGCCGTTGATCGCCAACATTGCCGGTCGCGCGCAACTCCTCTGGGCTGGGGAAAAATCATTTTACGGCTTCGAGCCGAACACGGGCAAGGAGCTTTGGCGGTATGTTCATGGGGGCGATGGTTTTTATCAACGCATCGCCAATCCCGTTTTGGTAGGCGAGAACAAAATGCTGCTGACCAATGGAAGTGCTCAGGCGAAGTTGATTCAAGTCGCTCCGAGCGACACCGGTTTTGCCGTTACGGAAATCTGGAAGAGCGTGGATCTCAAGCGCAATTACAACATTCCGGTTTATCACGAAGGTTATATCTACGGCTTCAGCGGCGATTTTTTAACTTGCGTGAATGCTCATTCCGGCGAGCTGGCTTGGAAATCGCGGCCGCCGGGCAACGGTTTCACGATCTTGGTCGATGGGCATCTGGTCATTATGACCAAACGAGGCTCGCTGCACGTCGCCAAAGCCTCGCCCGAGGGATATGTTGAAATCGCCAATCAGCCTCTTTTTGATAAGCTGGTTTGGTCGCCGCCCAGTTTTGCTAACGGCAAGTTTTACGTGCGCAACTCCTTCGATGAAATCGCCTGTGTCGGTGTCGTCAATCGCAGCCTCGCTGCGGTTGAGAAATCGTCATCGCCGCCGAGCCTGTTCTTTCCAAATTCTGAGTTCGGCAAGTTTGTAAAACAGGTTGAAAACACTTCCGGCAAGCGCGCGCTGATCGATAAGTTCATCAATTCTCAAAAACAATTTCCCGTCATCGAAGGGGACAGCTTGGTGCATATTATTTATCGCGGCGAGGCTCGCGACGTGGCACTGCGCGGAGATATGTTTGATTACGGAGACGAAATCCCGATGCACCATCTCGACGGCACGGATTTCTTTCATGCCTCGTTCAAATTTGTGCCGGAGGCTTTTTTGTCTTATCAATTCGTCAAGGATTTGGATGAACGAATAGCGGATCCCCGCAACCCTCATAAAATTGGTGCAACGATGCAAGTGGGCGAAACTTCTGAAATCTACATGCCGCGCAGCGCGCGTCCGCAACATTTTTATGAACCAGCCACCGGATCACGCGGAAGATTGGACACGCTCACTTTCGCCTCGGAGAAAATACAAGTGGGGCGCAGAACCTGGGGTGGCGAGCGCCGGATACAAGTTTACTTGCCGCCGGATTATGACGCAACCACAAAGCGATATCCGGTTATTTATGTCAACGATGGCGACAATGCCGTCGAGATCGGCAAGATGAAAAACACGCTCGATAATCTCATCGGCAAAACGGTGCAGCCGGTAATTGCGGTTTTTATACAATCGATCAACCCGTACGAGTTTGCGCGTTTGGAACGTGATCTTTACGCGCGGATGGTGGCCGAAAAGCTGGTGCCCTTCATTGATGAAAAATATCGGACGACGGCGACGCCGGAAGCCAGGGCCATCCTCGGCGGTGACGAAGGTGGCTACTCGGCTTTATACATTGGCTTTCGCCATCCCAAAGTTTTCTGGAAAGTTGCCGGGCAATCCGTTTGTCCCATTGCCGACGGCGGGCCGGAGCTGGTCGAACTCGTGCAAAAGTCGCCTGCCCTGCCGCTGCGGCTGTACATGGACTGGGGCACGTATGACTATCGATACGCCAGCTATGAATATGACGCGCGTGGATTCAGCCAGAGTTTCACCAAGTTATTGCAGGGCAAAAAATATCAAATTGCCGGCGGCGAGGTCAATGAAGGCAGCGATTACGCCAGTTGGCGCCGGCGGACGGACAAAATTTTGCAGGCGTTTTTTCCGGCACAATCGCCATTTTCAAATTGAGCACGTTCGTAGTAGCTCCTTCAGGAGCCGGGTGTTCACGAACTGAGGGCGCCTGAAGGCACTACTACGAACCAGCTTGAACGCTGGCGAGAAGATTTCGGTCAATATTATATCTGAATTTTGTACTGTTGATGATACCGAAATCTGCTCTCGCGTTCGAATGAACAATCGCCTTGATTCTTTGCCTCTGCTCGATCTGCCGGTTGAAGAGATGCGCCGGCTCGGATACGCGCTCGTCGAAAGATTGATCGAGCGGCATCTCGCGCTGCCGGCTTTGCCGATGCGACACCCGCCAACCAGAACGGAGCTTGAGCGCAAGCTTCGCGAGCCGCTTCCTGAGCGGGGTATCCCCATCGACGACGTTCTTGCGCAACTCGACCGCGAGGTCTGGCCGAACGTTATTCCCACAAACCATCCCAGGTTTTTCGCTTTTGTCTCGACGCCGAACAACTTCGTGAGCGTGTTGGCCGATGCGCTGTCGGCAGCGATGACGGCTTACGCCGGCTCCTGGCTGGAGGCAGCGGGACCAGCGATGATCGAACTAGTCGTTATCGAATGGTTGCGCCAGCTCGTCGGCATGCCGGAGGGCACGGGCGGACATTGTGTGACTGGCGGATCGGCAGCGAACTTGACCGCGCTGGCTGTTGCGCGCCACGCGAAGCTGCAAGATCGCGTCGAAAATGCGACGTTGTATTGCTCGGATCAAACGCACGGATCGATACGGCGCGCGTTTCGCATTCTCGGTTTCCAGTTTGAGCAAATGCGCATTATTCCGACGAACACACGCTTCGAAATAGATGTGACTGCGCTCGCACAAACTATCGCGCGAGATCGCGTCGAGGGCAGACGACCGTTTTGTGTCGTTGCGACAGCAGGCACGACGAATACTGGCTCCATAGATTCCTTGGACGCATTGGCTGACGTTTGCGCCCGAGAGAATCTCTGGTTGCACGTGGATGGCTCGTACGGCGCTGCAATCGCGTTGACCCCGCGCGGCCCCGAGCTTTTGTCGGGTATCGATCGCGTTGATTCTTTGACTTTGGATCCGCATAAATGGTGGTTTCAGCCTTATGAGCTTGGTTGCGTGCTGGTTCGCCAGCCGCATTTGTTGCGCGAGACGTTTCAATATTCCGCCGAGTATCTGCAAGATACGCAGCGCGCTGACGACGAAATCAACTTTGGCGATGAGGGGTTGCAACTCACCCGCACGTTTCGCGCGCTCAAACTTTGGATGTCATTGAAAGTTTTTGGCGTGGAGACGTTCCGCCGCGCCGTGCAATATGGTGTGGACTTGGCCGAGCATGCCGAGAAAACGCTGCGCGCTTCGTCTTATTGGGAAATCTTGTCCGGCGCGCAACTCGGGATTATTGTGTTCCGTTATATCCGCCCAGGTCTATCTGCTACAGAACTCAACCACCTCAATCACGCGCTTGCGGCAGAGTCGCTTAAAGATGGCTTCGCATTTGTCACCAGCACGGCGCTGAGAGGACTGACGGCTTTGCGATTCTGCACCATCAACCCGCGCACAACTTTTGATGATATTCAACAAACCATTGCGCGGTTGGAAACCTGTGGCAAGCGATTGGGATGCTGAGGAAATGCGTAACTATCAAGCCACATATTGAAAGGCAAAACTATTAAGGGCAAAACAATTAACCGCTTTTTTAATCGTCTTGCCCATAATCGTTTTGCCATTAAAAGCAAAGATTTAAATTTAAAGTGACTATTCCCAAAGATGAAAAACAATCTTTATCCAAAACTTTCAAGGCGCGAGAAACGATTTGGCCGGCTTCTTCTCGCTATCTTTTTCTCTACGATTGTTCTCTCGTGTCAACTGGCCATCGCGCAAATCGATCATGGGAATTCGAACGGCGCCATTCCATCAGCCCGCTGGGGCCATGTCATGGCGTATGATCCCATCCGAGATAAAATTCTTCTCTTTGGCGGCGCGCCAACAAGAACGGAGATGCTCGACGACACTTGGGAGTGGGACGGGAGCACGTGGCGAAAACTGTACGTGTCCGGCCCGACGCCGCGTGCTTATGCAGCAATGGCTTTTGACAACAAGCGCAAAAAGATCGTCTTGCACGGCGGCAGAAACAGCGAGCGCGTTTCGCTCTCCGATACGTGGGAATGGGATGGCAATCGTTGGCAGCAAGTTGCGACTACCGGGCCCTCCGGGCGCGATCATCACGCCATCGTTTTCGACGAAGTGCGAAGCGTGATCGTCTTGTTCGGCGGATATGGCGATTCGAAAGTTCATGGCGACACCTGGCAGTGGGACGGACGAGCGTGGAGCCAAATCAATTCACAAGGCCCGCCGCCACGCGCTGCCTTTGATATGGCTTACGACGCTGACAAACGAACGACCATCCTTTATGGCGGCCTTTGGCTCGGCGGTCTTTATGCCGACATTTGGGAATGGGACGGCAAAACCTGGACGGCGCTCGCAGCGCCTTATGCCAATCCAACACTGGATCATCATGTTGCAGCTTATGATGCGAAGCGGCAGCAATACTTGATTTTTGGCGGCAAGAATTATCGTTTTACCGCAATGGGACGCACGTCGATTTTGCAAAACGGGCAAATCAAAGAAATCGCCAGCGATGGCCCGACGCCGCGCTACAACACGGCAATGGTCTATGATAGCAAACGGGAGCAAATGCTTTTGTTCGGCGGACGCATTCGGGACGGCGAGGATTTTATCGCTTACGGCGACACGTGGATTTGGAATGGCGCGAAGTGGCACGAGGCGATAAAAAAATAAAAGGACAACCATGCTCAAAACTTTCTTCAAAACCGCGCTGCGGAAAATTTTAAAAACGAAAACCCACGCCGCCATCAACCTCCTCGGGCTTTCGATTGGAATGGCCTGTGCGATCATCATCTTCCTGTTCGTGCAGCACGAGCTGAGTTACGATCATTCTTCGAGGTTTTTGCGTTCCCGTTGCAACTGGGCGATCCGAAAACGGCGCTTGCAGCGCCCAATGCCGCCGTGCTGACGCCGGCAATGGCCGAGAAATATTTCGGCAATGAAAATCCGCTCGGCCGCACCCTCGAGATGAACAACGAGCTGACGCTCAACGTCACCGGCGTGCTGCAAGACGAGCCGGCGCACTCACATCTCGATTTCGATTTTCTCGTGTCGTTCAGCACCTTTCGCGTGCCGACCGGCTATCCCGTCACGCTGGAGAGTTGGAGCTGGATTTCTTTTCACACGTACCTGCTGTTGAAAGAGCAGTCGTCTACGGCGGCGCTCGAGCAAAAGCTGCCGGAATTTATTCGAATTCATTTCCCCGAGCGCGCCGGCCGTTTCGCTTTGCGGCTGCAAAACGTCAAGGACATTTATCTCGGCACTGTCGGCCATCCTGACGTCGCTTCCGGCAATCGCGCGCTGCCTTACGGCCTTTCCGTCATCGGGCTGCTCATTTTGCTGCTCGCGGCGGTGAATTATGTCAATCTTGCGGTCACGCAATCTTTCGAGCGCGGCCGGGAAGTCGGCATTCGCAAGGTGGTTGGCGCAACGCGCGGCAGATTGATGCGCCAATTTCTCAGCGAAAGCGCCCTGCTCGCTTTCATTAGCTTGGGTCTGACCATGCTGTTCGCTGCCGGCGCGCTGGAAGTTTTTAGCAATGCTTTCGGATGGCAAATGCGTTTTTCCTCGGCGGACTATTTTCTCTAGCTCGCCGGCGGAGTGGCCATGGCCATTCTCGTCGGACTGCTGGCAGGAAGCTATCCGGCATTTATCGCAGCGAATTTGCAGCCGGTTAAAATTCTCAAAGGCCACTTGCACACCGGCGGCCGCAACGCGCCGTTGCGGAAAATTTTGGTCACGGGACAATTCTGCATCACCATTGCGTTGTTGAGCGCGACGTTCGTCATTGCGCGGCAAATGCAGTTTCTGCAGAGCAAAGGCCTCGGGTTCGAAAAGGAAGGCGTCGTGATGCTGCTCTCCAAAGAGTTCGTCGCGCTGGTGGTGCTCGCCAACTTCGTGGCCTGGCCGCTGGCGTGGTATGCGATGAACCGCTGGCTGCAAGGCTTCGCGTACCGCATCGACATCGGTTGGATGATCTTCGCCCTCGCCGGCGGGCTGGCGCTGTTGATCGCCCTGGCGACGGTGAGTTTGCAAACCATCAAAGCCGCCCTGGCGAATCCGGTTGATTCGCTGAGATGTGAATGATAAAATCATCGTAACTGTCCAGCTCGCGCCTCAAACCCAACGGGCGCAGCCGACAAGCAAAGAATCTCGCTCACAGAAATAGAACTCGCACTGAAAATAAAATTTCAAAAATTTCTGTGAGAGTTCTAATTCCGTGAGCCTAAAAATTTGCTCTGTTTGGTTATCTGCAACACCACCCTTCCATTATACATATCTCGCCGATTCGAGAAAAGTGTTGTGAAATGACGCCGGAATTTGTATTTTGTGTCTATTGAAAATTTAGGACGGTTTGAAAAAATCGTGGATGGGAGAATCATTCCCCTTCGGGACTCTACTCTAAAACTGGATTTCGCCGAGCTGCAAGCGCTCAACCGCCGGGTGATGCACATGGCTGATTGGATCGCCAAACTCGATGACTTTCTCAAACTCTCCGAGCGCGATATTCTCACGCACGCCGGGCGCATCTCGCACGAGCAGGCGTTGCAGAAAGCCGAGATGGAATTTGACAAGTATCGCGCGTTGAAAGCGGATGAGCCTTCACCGGATGCACTCGATTGCGCAGAGCCAATTGGAAGCCGCAACTGATCGAAGAATTCGAATAGTTAAAATAGTATTTGCCAATTTTTGTTATACCTCAATTCGTCAAACGCCGGAGGCGTGAAATGTTTATAGCACGAGGTTTTTTAGTTGTCTTCAAACCCCATCGGGGTGGCATGTGGGAAGATCAACGGCCACTCAATTTGGGAGAAATCACATTTCACGCCTACGGCGTTGCGAAAATCAGATAAACGCGCATGCTATAAACATTTCATCCCTAACGGGATTAAAATCGTATTGTTTTGCGAAACCTGAAATCCATTTCCATGAAACTCCAATTCGACCCCAACCAACAATATCAACTCGAGGCCGTAGCGGCTGTGGCTGATCTTTTCGACGGTCAGCCGCTGGAAAAACCGGAATTCAGCGTCATTTATCAAACCGACGATGAAGGCTTGTTCAGCAGGCAAACGCGCACCGAGCTGGGCATGGGCAACCGGCTGTTGCTGGCGGAAGAGAAATTGCTTGCCAACGCGCGCGGCGTGCAAACGCGCCATGACCTCGAAATCGCCAATCCTGCTGCCTCGCTGGAAGCGTGGGAACTGTTCGACGCCGCGATGAATGCGCCACGGCGCTGTCCACATTTTTCCGTGGAAATGGAAACCGGCACCGGCAAAACTTATGTTTATTTGCGCACGATCTTTGAGCTGTCGCGGCGCTACGGTTTTCAGAAATTCATCAGCGTCGTGCCGAGCGTGGCGATTCGCGAGGGCGTGCTGAAGAATATCGAGATCACCCGCGAACATTTCTGCGCGCTGTACAACAATTTGCCGCTCGAGTATTTTGTTTATGATGCGAAGAAGGTGAATAAGCTTCACCAGTTTGTGGTGAGCAACACGCTGCAAATTTTGGTGATCAACATCGACGCTTTCCGCAAAAATTTCTCCGGCACCGAGGAGGAGCAAAAGAGCAACGTCATTTACAAAGAGAGCGACCGGCTTTCCGGGCGCCAGCCCATTGAGTTCGTGCGTTTTAACAATGGCCGCACGCTGCGGCTTGGCGAGGAAATCGGCGGCATGCGGGAAGACATTTGGCGCGCGCAAATCAAGCACACCGTCAAGAAGCATCTGGACAAGGAATTGCTGATACAGGCACGCGGCATCAAAGTGCTCAGCCTGTCTTTCAAATTTGCACGCTCAACGAAACGCGCAGCGCGTTAAAGAAGCGTCAAGAGATCGGCCGCGGCTTGCGGCTGCCGGTCGATCAAAACGGCCTGCGAGTTTTCGACGAGTCGGTGAACAAGCTCTACGTTATGGCCAACGAGAGCTACGAAGATTTTGCCCGCGCTTTGCAAAACGAATACGAGGAAGATTGCGGCGTCACGTTCGGCAAAGTGCCGATCACGGCGCTGGCTAAATTTTCACGCGTGGTGGAGGGCGAAGAGCGCGCGATTGGCCGTGAGGCTGCCGAACAGATTCGCGAAGCGCTGGTGAGGCAGGGTATGCTCGACGGCGAAGGCCGCATCCAACCTGCCTTTGATCCCAAGCGGAAAGATTTCAAGATTGAATTGCCGGAAGCGCACCGCGACCTGCAGCCGGCAGTCATCGATCTTTTGGCGTCGTATCAGATCGAGCGGCACATTCGCAAAGATCGCGATGAACGCGCGAATCGTCTGCGCAAAGAGGTGCTGCTCAGCCCCGAGTTCGAAGCGCTATGGAACAAAATCAAACCCAAGACCACTTACCGGGTGGAATTTGAAACTGCGAAATTGGTGCAGCGCGCCGTCGATGCTATCCGGCGGATGGAGAGAATCGAAATCCCGAAAATTCGCGTCAGCGCCGGGCAGGTCGGCGTGACGAAGGGAGGCGTCACCACCGCGGCGATGAGCGTGGCTGACGAGCGGGTGGCCTACGGCAATCGCCCGCTTCCCGATCTGCTGGCTTATTTGCAGAATAAAACGGAGTTGACGCGCTCGACCATCGTTCGGATACTGAAGGAATCCGGACGGCTCAGCGAAATTTTTCACAACCCGCAGCGCTTCATGGACGCCGTGGCCGCGATTCTCAAACACGAGCTGCATCGTTTGCTGGTGGATGGCATCAAATACGAGCGCATCATCGGCGCCGGTCCGAAAGCGGAATGGGAAATGATGCTGTTCAAAAATGAGGAAATGATCGACTATCTCAATTCCCTGCAAGTCAGCAAATCGGTTTATGAGTACGTGGTGTATGAATCGGAAATTGAGCGGGAATTTGCGCGGCGATTGGACGAGCGCGAAGATATTCGGCTCTTTGTCAAGCTCCCGCATTGGTTTGAAGTCGAAACGCCGGTGGGCAAATACAACCCCGACTGGGCGATCATCAAACACGAGAGCGAGACGCTTTACCTTGTGCGCGAAACCAAAAGCACACGCGATTTTCTCAAGCTGCGCACGAGTGAGGTGGACAAAGTCCACTGCGGCCAGCGCCATTTCGAAGCGCTGGGAGTGCCGTTCGACGTTGTAATGAATGCGCATGAGGTATAAACGGTGGCGCCGGAGATGTAGTGCAGAGTCATCCGGCCACTAGGGCCGGGGACTACGTTTTGTTCCAACTTCCTTCTCCTTCACAACTCCGCCCGGCGATGCCGCAGGCGATCCAGCGCCACCGCGGTGACGATGATGAGGCCGGTGACGATTTGCTGCACCCAATTCGGCAGCTCCATTTTGGTGCAGCCGTTGTCGATGACCGTCATGATCAACGCGCCGACCAAACTGCCGAGCACCGATCCCTCTCCACCCGACAAGCTGCCGCCGCCGATGACCACCGCCGCGATGATGTCCAATTCTTTTCCCTCCGCGGTCGTCGGATCGCCAATCGTCAAATAAGAAAATTGCAAGACCCCCGCCAGCGCGGCAAACGTTGAACACAGCGCGTACACGATGATTTTCGTGCGATTCACCGGCACGCCGCAGAGCCGCGCGGTTTGCTCATTCGAGCCGATGGCGAAGATATGCCGGCCGAGCTGCGTGTAGCGCAAAACGCCCGCGACGAGCAGCGCGAGAATGAGCATCATCCACACGCCGGGAGGCAGGAGCTGCCATTGCTGTTCCTCCGAAAGCTTGGTCAGCAGCGTGTTCAACCACGTGCTCGCCGGATAAACCGGTGTTTCATTCACCAAGCCTTTGGCGGCGCCGCGCAAAATTCCCAACATGCCGAGCGTGACGATAAAAGGCGCGAGCCGCAAACGTGTGATGAGCAGGCCAATCACCGCGCCGCAAATAGTACCTATCATCACGCCGCCCAATGCGGCCAGTACGGGCGAGACATTTATTTCAAGCAACACTCCGATCGTCACGACGCTGAGCGCGATGGCCGAGCCGACGGACAGATCAATGCCGCCGCTGATGATGACCATGGTCATGCCGAGCGCCGCAGTGCCGACCACCGCGGTTTGCAGCATCATGATCTGCAAATTGTCCATCGTCAAAAAGGTCTTGGGCCGCAGCGCCGCGAAGAGCATGAAAACAAACATCAACCCGAACAAGGGGCCGAGTTTTCTGAGCCAGTCTCTCATGAAGTTTCCCTAACGCGGACGAGCCGCAACCCTACGGGCGCTGCCAAAAAAGAAAAACCAAGGCGCACGCAAAGACGCAGAGACGCACTCCGCCCCGCATCCATAAATACCAAAGGAAGCGGAGCGGGGAAGATTACGCAAAGTTTTTTCTTTGCGGTGCCTTTGCGGCTTCGCGCCTTTGGGTGAATGTTTTTGCTTTTTTGCATACAAAAGTAAAAAGTTGTAGATTGGGTAAAATGAATCAAAACCCCTGTAAATAAAGGGTGAAACGCTGCCTCACAAAAATCTTTGCTTTTTTGCACAGATTTGACTCATAACGACGCAATGGTATAACTGGTAGCCTCTTGCATGATTTGATGTTCATCAATCTCTTCGACACGGCGGGCGGGGCGCAAATGGCCGCGACACATCACGGCCACGCGATCGCACACGCCGAGCAGCTCAGGCAAATAGCTGCTGACCATCAACACAGCTTTGTGCTGCAGCGCCAGTTCGTTGATCAAACGATAAATCTCCGCTTTGGAGCCGACATCGATCCCGCGCGTCGGCTCATCGAGAAGCAGCACGTCCACATCATGTTGCAGCAAGCGCGCAATGGCGACTTTTTGTTGGTTGCCACCTGACAAGTTCGCGATGGTTTGGCGCGGACTTCGGCATTTGATCTGCAAGCGCTCGATCCAATTGCCAGCGGCGGCGTGTTGGCGGCTGGGCATCACCAAACCGGCCGGGCCGAATCCACGCAAGCGCGAGAGCGTCACGTTATCGGCGATGGAGAGCGAGAGCGCCAAACCTTCGGATTTGCGATCTTCGCTGACCATGCCCATGCCTTGTGCCCAACTTCGCGCCGGTGAATTTGGACCAAAATAAGCGCCGAGCTTGATCTCACCGCGACGAATAGGATCAAGCCCAAATACGGCGCGCAGAAATTCCGTCCGTCCCGCGCCAACGAGTCCGGCAATGCCGAGCACCTCGCCGCGATGCAGTGTCAGCGAGGCGGAGGTGGGTTTCAATCTGCCGGACAAATCGTTGATCTGCAGCACAACCTCGCCGGGCGTGCGCGAGGAGCGAGGATAAAGCTCTTTCACCTCGCGGCCAACCATGAGCGCAATGATTTCTTGCGTCGATACGGCAGCGGTCTCGCCCTCGCCGACGCTTTTGCCATCGCGCAGCACGGTGAAGCGGCCGGAGATTTCCTTCACTTCTTCCAGAAAGTGCGAGATGAAGATAATGGCGTGGCCTTGCTGTTTCAAGCGTCGCACCAAAGCAAAGAGTTGTTGAATGTCTTCAGTCGTGAGGCTGCTGGTAGGTTCATCAAGCACGAGCACGCGGCAGCCAATAGCAACAGCGCGGGCAATTTCGACGAGTTGGCGAGTGGCGAGTGGAAGTTGGGAAACACGACGTTCGGGATGGAGATCGGGATGGCCGAGCTGCGCGAGCGCTTCCAACGCGCGCTGCCGCATCTCATCGCGACGAACGAGGCCAAATCGCGCCGGTTCCATGCCGAGCATGATGTTCTCGGCAACGGACAAATGCGGCGCGAGCGAAAGTTCCTGGTAGATCATGGCCACACCCGCCACGCGCGCCTCGTGCGGATCACGTGGACGATATGGTTGGCCCTCGAGCCACATTTCGCCGGCATCAGGTGGATGCGCGCCGGAGAGCACTTTCATGAGCGTGCTCTTGCCCGCGCCGTTTTCACCGACGAGTGCAAGAATCTCTCCGGCACCAACGGATAAATCCACGCCATCTAGTGCAACCGTCGCGCCGAAACGCTTGCGGATGCCTTGCATGCGCAGGCGAGGGGCAAAGTCAGTCATTTAAATTATTTCCGTGACTATTCAACGTTCACTCCGAGGGCAGGATTCGCTTTGCAAGTAACTTTTTCATGTCCTCGTGGAACGATCTTTTTTGTGATTAAGCATTGTGCTTGTATTGAAAAAAGATGCTTTCAGCATGACATTATTATTTGGATAGTGTTCCTCAATAAAGGCAAAACGATTTTGGGCAAAACTATTAAAAAGCTTTGGGATGCGTGTTGCAAATTCATTCCCGCAACTGTGTATACTTTAAGGAGCTTTCTGTGCAATAATGCGATTCTTAGGCAGAACAAATACTCCAAAAATGATCCCAAGAATTAGGCTTACAATAATAGCTGCAAAACCTATCGCGATATACCAACCTATTGCAGCCAAGATATAGCTGCTTAGAAGCCCTGAAAGTATCGCACTAATAGCGGCAACTGCGACTTTATGCACGCAGAACTTTTCAAGTAGACGAACCAATATATACAAAATTGCAGCGCTAAAAACAGCGTACAAGGAAAGAAAAATTCCAAATCCGAGCATATCGCCGGCATTGCCCAAGAAACCTCGCCAAGTTATTTCAAATGGTTTGCCATGCCAACCAGGGCCGGGGCGATCGCTATAGGGGACGTAGCCAGCAACAGGTGAAAGTATTAGAAAAAGTGTCGTACCGCCGACCACTAGTAGCAAGTATTTACCAATGATTTTTAAGAAATCAATAATTACGTTCATTTACTTTAGCTCGTGCCTAACGAATGAATCGACGAAAATGATTCTCATAATTTCTTTCGTCGTAGACAAGAACGAGATCATTAACACGAAAGTTGAATGGTTTTGCCCCAAATAGTTTTGCCTTTCATTTCTTGCTTTTTCCTAACCCGTTTTTGATCTCCTCAATGCTCACCCCGAGCGTCGTGCGCGCAATCGCATCGAGATCACGTTCGGAGCCTTGCAGATGAATCGTGCGATGTCGATGTGTGGCGCTCGCCATTGGCTGCAGTGACAAGGCAGGGGAGGAGGTCTCCAATTCATAAAACTGCCCGAGCTGCGCCGCACTAGGAGCGGGAGGGCCGTCGTTGTAACTGTTCACGACGTCGCCACTGAACGGATCATCTTGCAACGTCCACATCGAATTTACATAATCGGCTGCATCCTCTGGCAAAGTAAACTGCGCCAATGTCAGAACGTGATGAACGGCATCATAGCTTCCCAGCACCGGCTTGCTGCGGCGTGGTGAAGTCCCAATCTTGCTGCGATGCTTGGCATCCGCCGCGAAAAACAGCACGCTGTCTTTCGCCGCCAGCCGATCTGCTGGCACCTTGCCAAAATACGCATCGTTCACCGCCGGCCCCAATTCCGAATCCGCGCCAGGCTTGAATGGAACCACCACCGTCGTTGCCGGCGAGGCGTTGAACATGCCAAGAATCCAAATGGAGAGCAAACCGGTGTCTTTGCGCCAAGCTTGATTACCGGTGTTCTTGATCGTATTGATGGATTCAAAAGCGACGACTTTAATGTCCGGCTTCAATTCCATGCCGAGGTGTTGTTGGATCACCGCACGTGTGAGCAGATGAATTTCGCGATTCACTTCGAAATCGAAAGTGGCGCCGGAATAATTGGTCAGATGAATTTGGCGCCGGCAGTGAACGCGATCCCGGCTCTTGCTGACAAGCTCGAACGGCTCGGTGTCGATGGAGGGCGGGGTGAACCAATGCTCCAAATCAAACGCCACTCCCTTCGCAAAAAATACGGAAAACTGCCCGCCTTCCGGCCCGATCCAAAAGCGGTCTTCGCCACCGAAAACATTGATGTGCGGCTGGATTTTTCCGGAGGCAATAAGCTCGCGGTTGACCCAACCGAAACTATTTCCTCTGGAACCATCTGCGGTGCTGGTCATGACCCGGCATTGATACGCCGGCACGACCGCCACTTGCATCGCGCCCGTTTTATCGGAAAGCACGACGACATCGTTGTATTTTTTCAAAAAGGACAAATCATCCCCAAAAACCGGCGCGCCGGCGGTGTTCTGGGCCAAGACGCTTGCAACCATTGTTGCGATCAGAGACATGGCGAGTCCAATCCATTTTATTTTCATTGTTCAACCTTGCTTTATGAAAGTGAAATCTTTATAGAAAAACAAAGGGAATTGGGTCACGGAAATGGAACAGGCCACGGAAGCAAGACATTTTGATGATTTATTTCCGTGAGCTGTTCCAATTCCGTGAGCAATTATTTTCTTCTACGATCTGCCGAGCAGCTTTTTGATCTCAGTGGTATTGAGATTGTCGCGCGTGATCAGCCGCACGCCGGTATCCACCACCGGCGGAACCGGTTTGCCGCGAATATGTTCGACGATGGTCTTGACGCCCTCGTAGCCCATGCGCGTCGGATCTTGCGCAACCAAAGCATCAATCTCGCCCTTTTCCAACGCCTCGATGAGTGGGGGCGAGGTGTCGAAGCCGACGAATTTGATCTTTCCCCCCAGAATGGTTTGCCGCAGCGCCAGCAACATGCCGAAGGTGCTGGATTCGTTCGGGCAGAAGATGCCATCGGCTTCCTTGATTTTGTCCAGCATGTTCATGCTGGCGGTTTTGGCTTCGCCCGCGGTGGCGCCGGCATAGCGGTTGTCCGAGATTATTTTAATGTCCGGATTTTTGCCAATGGCTTCGACGAAACCGGCTTCGCGTTCAACCGTGCTCGCCGAGCCAATTTGATAACGCAGCAGAACGACTTTGCCTTTGCCGCCAAGCAGTTTCGCCAGTTGTTCACCGCCCAAACTTCCTCCTTTTCGGTTATTGGTCGCGACAAAGCTGACGAAATCCTTGCCCGCCTCGCCTTTGAGCGCGCTATCAAAAATCACCACCGGAATTTTTTTCTGGCCGGCAGCGCTGACGGGACGCACGAGCGCGGCATCGTCCAGCGGCGCCAGCACGACGCCCGAAACGCCCTCGGTGACGAATTGCTCGACGATGGCGATTTGCTGCGCGCGATCGTTTTCTTTGAGCGGCCCTTTCCAAATGATCTCGATGCCCAATTCCTCGCCCGCTTTGCGCGCACCGGCTTCGACGGATTTCCAGAACAAATGCGTCGTGCCTTTGGGAATGACGGCGATTTTTAATTTAGCATTTTGCGCTGAGATGGGCCGCGAAACGCATATCAAAAGCATTGTAGCCAAAAAGATGCAGATTGCTTTTTTCATCCTTGTTTCCTTATTCTGGTGAAAGTGAAATTTTTGCGCTTTCGGCAGACATTTTTAAACCGCGAATCAACGCTAATGAACGCTAATATTTTTATTCGCGTTGATTCACGCTCATTCGTGGTTACTGAAAGTTTTCTTTGCGAATCTTTGCGTCTCTGCGTCTTTGCGTGCGCTTTTGTTTTTAGTTCAACTGACTACCGCAGAAACGCCTCGTGCAAGCCACCATCCACACTCAAAATCTGTCCTGTCGTTTTGCTGAGGCGATTGCTTAATAACAAGAGAATCGCTTCGGCTTGATCGGCTGGTGTAATGGGTTGCTTTGTGAGTGTGCGATCCGCATAGAATCGCGCCAGCTTCGCCCGCAACGATTCGTCCGGCTCGGTTTCAGCATACGAAATTTTATACTTCGTCAATGAAGCCATCACGCGGTCGCGCGGGAACATCGTGCTTCCTTCGATCACCGTGGCCGGCGCGACGCCGTTGACGCGCACCAATGGTGCAAGCTCAAGCGCCAATTCGCGCACGAGATGATTGGCCGCGGCTTTGCTGGTGTCGTAAGCGAGACTGCCCTTCTTGACGACAACGGCATTGACGCTGGTGGTCAGCACGAAATTGCCTGGCAATCCCTGCTCCTGCCAAATGCGAGCAGCTTCGTCGGCGACGAAATAAGCGCCGATGACATTAATAGAGAACGTCTGCGCCCACTCGTCGTCGGGAATGTGGCCGGTGAGATCGGGTGGCACAAAAACCCCCGCGGTCACCACCACCGAGTCGAGACCACCGTAGGCCAGAATGACATCATTCAGCATCGCGCGAATGCTCTCGCGTTTGGTGATATCAGCGCTCAACCCGGTGGCCGGACCGCAATTTGAAATGCCGGTGCCGGCAACGCCGATGCCGACGCCATGTTTGTCCGTGATCTCTTTCGCCGTCGCCTGCGCGGCTTCGGCGTTGAGGTCGACGCTCACGACATGCGCACCTTCTTTGACCAGCCGGTGCGTGACTTCCTTGCCAATGCCGCTGCCGGCGCCGACAACGGCGATGATTTGCCGCGCCAATTCTTTTTCCGGCGGCATGCGGCGCAGCTTCGCTTCTTCGAGCAACCAATATTCGATGTCGAATGCTTCTTGTTGCGGCAAGGCGATGTATTCGTCAATCGTCTCAGCCCCGCGCATAACTTCCACCGCACAGTTGTAAAATTCCGCGGTGACGCGCGATTCGCTTTTGTCTTTGCCCCAAGCGATCATGCCGAGACCCGGAATCAAAATCACGGTCGGATTCGGGTCGCGCCTTGCCGGCGAGTCGGCATGTTTGCAGCGGTTGTAGTAATCGGCGTAATCCTGCCGATATTTTGCGAGACCGGCGGCAAGCTTGTTTTTCAAATCTGTGACCGACTCGCTTTGCGGATTCCAATCCACGTACAGCGGCTTGATTTTCGTGCGCAAGAAATGATCGGGGCAAGAGGTGCCAAGCTCGGCAAAACGTGGCGCGTCGACGCTGTTCACGAAACGCAGCATCGCCTCATCATCTTGGATAGTGCCAACGAAACGCCGTTGCTGGCTCACCTGACCGCGCAGCCACGGCAGAATCTGCACGAACATTTCGTGGCGTTGAACCAGTGGGAGAGTGCAACATTTCACGCCACCGAATGTCTTTTCTCCCTTATCGTGCTGCTCGATATATCGCGCCGCGCGTTCGATGAGACGCAAAGTCAGCTCATAGCATTCCAGATCATCGTTGGCCCAATTGATCAAGCCATGCTGACCGAGAATGACGCCTTTGGCGCGGGGATATTGCTTGCAAATCTCTTGCAGCTTCAATCCTAGATCGAACCCCGGTCGCTGCCACGGCGTCCAAATCACCTCGTCGCCATAAATTTCCTGCGTGAGCTTGCTGGCGTTTTTGGCCGCGGCAATGGCGATGACGGCGTTGGGATGCATGTGGTCAACGTGCTTGTAGGGAATGAACGCGTGTAACGGCGTGTCGATGGAAGCCGCGCGCGGATTGAGATCGAACGTGCAGTGCGGATACATGCCGACCATCGCATCCTCGCTCTCGGTCTTCGGCCCACGCTTTTCCGACTTCAAGTAAATCGGTTGCAGTCCCAAAAGTTTCTCTTGATAGAGTGACGCGAAGTTTTCTTTTATCGAGGTGCGCAAGTCGCCACCTGAGCCTTTCACCCAAAGCACTTCGACGGGCTGGCCGGTGAGCGGATCGCGTCCGGTGATTTTCGACGAAGTATTGCCGCCGCCGGTGTTGGTGATGCGCTGATCGGCGCCCAACAGATTCGAGCGATAAACGAGCTTGCCGATGGGATCGAGCTTGCCGGCGTCGGTTTGATTCCAGAGAAAATTGACGAATTTATAGGTTTGGTTCATGCTTCAATCGACTCCAATTGTGTTTTTCATAAACTTCAAATTTTATCAACGTGGCTGCATGTCCTGAAACTTCTTGTACGCTTCCTCCCACAGCATCGCATCCCGCGGTTCATAACGAACTGTCGGAAACGAGTTGCGCACCACTTGCCGCAATGCCGCCAACGACGGCAAATGTCCCATTGCAATGGCTTGGATGAGCACATTGCCGATCGCGGTACATTCGACCGGGCCGGCGACAACAACCCGCCCGGTGGCGTTAGCGCTGAGTTGATTCAACAACTGATTCTTGCTTCCACCACCAACAATGTGCAGCGTTGTCAGTTTGCGCCCCGTTACTTCTTCGATCTGATCGAGCGTCTGTCGATACAGCAACGCCAGGCTCTCTAAAACGCAACGGATAAATTCACCTGGCGTCGCCGGCGCGGGTTGATTCGTCTCCCGGCAGTAGTCCATAATTTTTTGCGGCATATTATCCGGCTTGGCGAAACGATCGTCTCGCAGATCCAGCAACGCTTTGAGCGGCGGAGCAGACTCAGCCATCTCGGTCAACTGATCATAATTGTATTCCTGCCCGGCTTTGGCCCAAACGCGACGGCATTCCTGCACGACCCACAGGCCGATGATATTTTTTAAAAAACGGATGCTGCCGCCGAAACCGACTTCGTTGGTGAAATTGTATTGCCGGCTTTGCGCGGTGATGATCGGCGTGGAACTTTCGATGCCGAGCAATGACCACGTGCCCGAGCTGAGATAAGCCCAATCATCACCCTCCGCCGGCACCGCTGCCACCGCGGCTCCAGTGTCGTGCGAGCAACTGGCGACGACTTGAACATCTTGCAGTCCCGTCTCAGCGGCGATGGCGGGCGATAACGGCCCGAGCTGCGTTCCCGAGGGTACGACTTCCGGAAAGATTCTTTCGGGAAAGCCGAATTTCTCAATCAGCTTCTTTGACCATGCGCGTTGCTGCGGATTGTAGAGTTGCGTCGTGCTCGCCAGCGATTCTTCCACTTTGCTCACGCCTGAAAAGAGGAAATTAAAATAATCACCCATGGTGAGGAATTGTTCCGCGGCATGGAGAATCGTTGGCCGTTGCAGGAGATCAGCGTGAAGCTGATACAGCGTATTGATGGTCATGAACTGGATTCCCGTTTCCACAAAAATTTCATCGGCAGGCACAAGGGAGGACGCGCGCTCAAAGCCGCCGTCGGTGCGGCCATCGCGATAATGATACGGCGCCGTCAGCATCGGCTCATTCCCTTGTAGCAACACATAGTCAACGCCCCAGGAATCGCAGCTCACGCTTGACACGGCAATCTCTCGAGTTGCCACTTTGCGCAATCCTACTTTCAGTTCCTCGAAGAGACGCAGCACATCCCAGCGCCTCGAATCACCAATGGCAATGGCGCCGTTGGGGAAGCGATGGATTTCCTCGATTGTCAGGCGATCGTTGGCAAGCGTGCCGAGCATGACGCGCCCGCTTTCCGCGCCGAGATCGCAGGCAATATAATGATGAACGCTCAATTTCTATTTCTCCAAATACTCAGCCTCAAGATCATTGCAGAATCTCCGGAGCGAAGTGAAGTCCAACTTGCGTGTTGAGACATTTTGATTCAATAAACATTGCCCTGCGCAAGTCGGACTTCGCAGTATCGATTTATTCCGACAAAATCCGATCGATGGCTTTCAATTCCTCCTCGGTGAATTCGAGCTTGCTCAGAGTTGCAATGATCTCTTCAATTTGACTGACGCGGCTGGCGCCAATCAACGCCGAAGTCACGGTGGAATGGCATAACACCCACGCAATCGCCATCTGTGCCACGGCAGCCGCGGTCAATAAAGTTTTTACGTTCACAAATTCAACGCCCGTTGGCGATAATGTTCATCGGAGCGACCGGCAATCCGTTGAACGTGTTGCCGCGAAAGAAACTTCGGACCGTCCAGCCTCGCCGCGCCAACCCAGATGGCCGCGGTTTTCTCAGCCATGAGCATTGCCGCCAAAACTGCCGCAGATGTGCGGCCCAGCGTAATGATGCCGTGATTCTCCAGCAAAATCACGCGAGGAATTTGTTGATGTTCTTTGATAACCGCATTTGTGCGGTCGCGAATCGCCTGCGCCAAACGCAGCCCCGGATCGGTATAAGGCACAAACACGGACGTGCTGCCGCAGCAAACAATTTCGTCGGGGAAAATGCGCTCGGCTGCAAACTCCGCGGCTCGCGGCGAGCACAAAATTTGATTCACTGCCACCGCATGGGTGTGGCCGACAAACTCAACTCCATCCAAACTCAAACAGTAAGCATGAAACAGCGCCTCGACCGAGGGCTTCTTGCTCTGCGGATCGACGCGACTCGCCAACAGCGCCGCTTCAACCTCTTTGTCAGTGAGCGCGCTTCTGTCCAACAGCGGCAAAAGCACGCTGGCGTTGCACTCGACCGCGTCTTCCTCGCGCAAAGTGCCGAGAGAACTGCCGCTGGCTTTGACGAGAAACGTGTCAGCGCTCAAACGCGCGGAGGTATTGCCTTCGCCAAGAATCGCCATCTGCCGATCTTCGCGCCCCAGCTCGTGGGACAACTGAAGGAGCGCTGTGAGTTTTTCTTGAGTACTTCCAGCGCGACAAAGTTTTCGCTGGCCAGCGCGTTCTTGAGCTCGTACTGCTGTCGTGACATCACTTTCTTGCCGCGTTCATATCCGTCGAGGATAGCCGCGAGGTCACGCTTTGCTCCGCTTGGCACGAGCCGGTTCGGAAACTCTTCCTGAACGACGTTTGTGGAAAAGAACTCTGCAAGCTTGTGGCAGTCAACTCCCTGCTCAAGTGCGGCCAAATACTGTTTTGCAATTTCGAGATTGTTGCTCATCATTTCCAGTGAAATTTGTATTGATTGAGAATTTCGTGTTATCTATTTGTTAGATGCAAAATATTTGGAGTAATGTCAAGCGCAAATTGCGGTTGGGTTCGGGATAGCCGTCCCGATTACTTCTCCGGCACAAGCATCGTCGCCCAGCCGTTTAGTAAGAAAAACCGCACGCCCAGATTTTCTTTGCGATGCCTTTGCCCCGTCTTGCGGGGCCTTTGCATGAAACTTTTTGCTGTGAATAAAAAAGAATCTTCAGCGTTCCCTGTGGCCGAATCTTCAGGACCGAGACCGCATGTTCTCCGAATAAGCCTCGCATGCGTTCGACGTATTCACCCAAAGCCGCATTCGGCAAGAAGACTTGAATCGTTCCGGCAAAGCCGCCGCCGTGTACGCGACAAGCGCCGGCGCCGATTGCTTTCAAATAATCTTCGGTGAAGGCGAGCGCCAAATTGAGGCCTTGCTCCGACGGCGATTTGCTCGGATAAATATTCTGCAGCCACTTGTTGGAAGAATTGCCGGATTCGTTGACCAACCGCAGGAAGGCTGCGAAATCGCCCTTCTCCAAAGCCCGCACTTGCTCCACCACGCGCGCATTATCTCCAAGAAAGTGCAAAGCCCGCAAGACGGCGCGGTCGCCAACTTGGGAGCGGAGCGTTACAATATTGTTCAATAATTCATCAAAAGCAATTTCTCGACAAACGTTTTTGCCCAAAGCTTGTGCGACCCTTTTCATTTCTTGGGGAATGGCGGCGTAATCTTCGGTCAAATCAGCATGGCTGCCGCCGGTGTTCACCACTAGCACGCTGTAATTTTGCGCGCCGAAATCGAAATTTACTTTTTTAAAGATTGGATTTTGCGGATTCTCGAAGTCAATCGTCACGATGCCGCCGACGGCAATCGTGAGTTGATCCATCAAGCCGCAGGGTTTGTTGAAATAGTTATTCTCGGCATATTGTCCGATCAAAGCGAGAGCCTCCGGCGCCACGCGGCCGTCATTGTACAAGTGATTGAGAATGGTTGCAATCAAAACTTCGATGGAGGCCGATGAACTCAATCCCGAACCGCTGGCAACCTCGCTGGCAACACAAACTTTGAAGCCGCCGATTGGCAAATTCAATTCTTTGAAACGAGCCGCGATGCCACGAATGAGCGCCGTGGTGGTTCCTGTTTCTTGCGGATCTGGCCCAAGCTGTCTCAGATCGACGATGAATGGATTGGGAAATCCTTCGGAACAAAGCACGATCTTGTCATTCGTCGTCTTTGCGGCGGCAGCGATGGAATCCAAATTGACGGCAGCGGCAAGCACTCTGCCGTGATTGTGATCGGTATGATTGCCGCCAATCTCGGTGCGGCCCGGCGTGCTGAAGAGTTGGAGGTCATCAGCACCGAAATGTTGTTGATATTGGCTGATGAGACGCTGGTAGCGGTCGAGATGATGCCGGATCGTTTTTTCATCTTGGCCATAAAGCTCAGCAAGCAATGCGTAAAACTTCGGTGCGTCGAAAAGTTTTTTGGCCTCTTGAAGCTTGGGCATTCTCATCCTTACATAGAGATGGTTATGAATTTTTGCAAAAACTTTCAGAGAATTGCAAAGCCTGCCGAGATTTACCAATGCGAATATTTTGCGCTCAATTTATTTATTCATGAAAACCAACTCCGCTTTTCCAGATCAGCGTGAAAATGAATTTTTTGCCGAGCATCCCCATTTCAACCCAACCGTTCTTTTATGAAAGCCGGCAAGTTGATCGGGCGATCTCGCTTTGCCGAGTCATAAATTGCCAAAACTATCGCGAGCGATTCCAAACTCTCTTCTCCGGATACCGGCGTCGTTTGATTGTGCTCAATGGCATTGAGTATGGCTTCGTACTGTCTTCTATGCGATTCAGCCGTAAAATTCTGCAAAGGCGAAGAAGCGCCACTCGCACTTGTTTCATTCGGACTCGCATTTTCTTGTTGAGAAAATTTGGTTGCGAGAAGATGAAGCGAATTGCCGGCCAAAATCGCCGTGCCTTTCTCGCCGTGAATCTCAATACGGCGATCCATGGCCGGCTGCACTGAAGTCGAGGCTTCGATCACGCCTATTGCGCCATTCTGAAAACGCAGCGTGGCAACCGCCGTGTCTTCGCCTTCAATGCCTGTATGCGTAAAAGTTCCGATATGGCCGAAAACGGTTTCGACTTTTCCCAGCATCCACCGCAGCAAATCGATGGTGTGAATGGCTTGATTGATCAACGCACCGCCACCGTCCAATGCCAACGTTCCGCGCCACTGCGCACTATCATAATAAGCCTGCGTTCTGTTCCATTTGATGTAGGCGTCGCTGAGAAAGATTTTTCCCAATTCGCCGCCGGCAATGGTTTCTTTCATGCGAATGGCCTCGGGCAGAAAACGGTTTTGAAAAATCACCGCGAGCTTGACGTCATTCTTTTTGCAGGCTTCAATGAGCAGCTTGCCGCGTTCGAGAGTGACTTCAATCGGCTTTTCGACCACCACGTGTTTGCCAGCTTCGGCAATGCGCTGGCCGTAATCAAGATGCGTTCCACTTGGCGTGCAAACCGTGACGACATCCAGACGCTCGTCACCGATGAACTCGTCCCAGCCGTTGCTCGCGGTGACGTTGAATTTTCGGCTCAAACGCCGGGCATTGTCGAGATTTCTGCTATACACGGAAACCAACCCGACATTGGGCAATTGCCGGATGGCTTCTGCATGCACACTGACAATCGCACCGCAGCCGACGATGCCGATACCGAATTTACTCATTCCAAAACCTTGATCTTTCGGTAGACATGGCTTCCTCCTCGCATGTTCACGTCATACTTCCCACGCAATCTCTGCTTCTTGTTTAGGCAGCCTCCTCAATCCAAAAGTCTGGATAATGGGTGACGAATCCGGCTGCATTCACTTGCAGCTCAGCGACGAATTTACCGCCCGCACTCTCGTAGCGGTATGTTGTCGCATCGAGGCGGCGGTAAATTTGTTCGAGCGGTTCAAGGGTGAAACTTGGGAAGCGCAGCCAAGCCGCCCGCACCTGCGCATCCTGTCCGATGGCCAGATTCAAGCGGCGAATCGGCAACAGGTTGGTGGACGGGCTGAAGTTCAGGTCGAGATCGATGCAACCCGCTGCTTGAGGACACTCCGTCCCATTGAGCCGCCAGCGGTGAGCGGAATCAACCGCGATCTCGATATCGATCAACTCGTTTCCAACCCAGCCGGCAATCTTTCCGGATAAGGTTTGCCAAGCTGAATCGCACACCACCAAGTAGTCCAGCCGGCAAGGCTGCTGTTTGTTGGCGAATACCGCCGTTCCGTTTAGATGCCAGCAAGAGTTTTTTAAAACCAGCCTGGCGGATTCATGGCCTGGCTGGTCCAGTCTGCGCCAGAGTATTGAAAAGTCTGTCATGTTTTTTCTCTTTTATCATGATAAAATGGCAGCAAAAAGTCAAGCGCCGATTTGATATTTATGTCGTCCTTTCTTGTTACTCATCCGGAGCGTGCAATTGTCTCAACCGCAGCCGCAGCCACTGCAAATTCTTTTGTGAATTTTCGATCAACGGCAGGCAGTGGGTTTCAATCGTCACGTGCTCGACGAGGCGATCGCGCACCAGCGCCTGAATTTGTCCTTCCCAATCAACCTTGCCCTCGCCAATCGGCACGCATGCCAGCAACGAGCTTTTAATGGTGTCTTTGACGTGTACGTTGACGATCCATCTCTTGATGGCCTCGTACCCGTCCGGATACGGCAGTTCATCGGTGCCGAGCGCATTCGCCGGATCCCAATTGGCGCGCAGAAATGGTGAATCGACCGCAGCGATAATGCGAGCCGTGTTATGGCCCGTGTCGCACCAAAATCCGGGTTCATTCTCAATCGCCAGCCTCAAGTTTTCCTTTTCCGCAGCAACCGCAAGACGGTGGAAGGCGGCAACAACGTCTGTTTCCAGCGCGTCGGCTTGTCCTGGCAACCGTTGAAAGCCAAAAATTATTACCAGAGGAGTCCCGAGTTTTTTTGCTAATGCAAAAGTCGCCGGCATCGTTTCATTAAATTCTTGCTCCAGCTTTGCAGCATCGTCGATTGCGCCTTTGCACGTGCCCGGCGACAACGCGGTATAGCGAATGCCGAATTTAGCTTTGAGCTGCAACAATTCGTCTACTGTTTCAGCGGTTATCGCCGGAACTCGCGCGTCTGCGATGACCCGCAACTCGTAATTCGTAATGCCCCAACTCACGCCCAACTCGATCGCCTCACGAACGTTGCTGCTGATTTCGTCAGTCACAAAGCCGATACGCATAAGTCTCTCCGAAAATAAAATTTTCTACGTAGCCCCGCCCCTTGTGGGCGGCTTTTGGAGCCAATGAATTCTGTTTTGCCATAGCGACCCACAAGGGGTCGAGACTACAATCAAATGCCAATTTAATTTTTGCACAGGCCCTTATCCATGCGACGCGGCTTTGGGGTTTTAGCATTTTCCCGCGGCCGCTCAACCAACTTCTCGATCACATATTTTGCCGGCGCGAACAGAGAGTGCAACGCTTGCTGGAACCCCTCAAAAATGTCGAGGCTGCGGATAGGCCGGATCACACTGATGACGTGCGCGACGGACTTGGCTTCAGGCTCACGGACGTACCGCAGGGCGAAAAAAGTTCCCACGCGCAACAACGCGGCCAAGAAAAATAGAAAATGAAAATGCGCCCAGTGAAAATTTCCCAGCGTTATGCTCCACCCGGCAAAAACGAGCGCCAGGCCGCCGCCGATCAGCGGCGCAATCATCGCAGCGATGCCAACCACGGTTCCATCAACCGCGATGTAATTGGCCCGCCGATCCGCCGGCGCGATCTTGAAAACCAGGTTGGGAATCGCAATCGCGTTGCCGGCATCGAAAACCCCGAAGAGATGGATCACCATGTAGAGCCAGAACGTGTTCGGCGTCGTAAAAATCCGCAACAGCGCGAAAACGGTTTTTCCTATCATGCAAATGTACAAAATCGGCTTGTTGCCGAACTTATCCAGAAACTTGCCCCACGGTTTGAGTGCCAGCAAATTGGTGAGCGTTGCCAGCATCGCCATGGCCGAGACGAAGGTGAAGCTCAATCCCACTTGCTGCAGCATATAAACGCCGTAAAAAGCTCCGGCAATGCCCATCGACAGATCATAATTAATCCTGAAATAAAACAAGCGCCGGAAATTCGGATCCCGAAACGGGATTTGCAGCGATTGCCAAAAGGTCAGTTGCGAAGCCGGTTTGGTGAAAGGCGGATCATACATTTTATTGATGATCGCCGCCGCCCACAGGCCGAAAACCACTCCGGCGAAAATTAACACCACAAAGCCGTGAGTCGCGGGGCCGATTTCACGCGCGTTCCACCAGTCGATAAACTTTCCAGCAGCAACGCCGAGCACCACGCCAACCGCGCCGGCTGAGAGATTGCGTTGAGCAAAGAATCTGCCTCGCACTTTCTGCGGCACCATATCCACCAGCCAGGAAATCCACGGCACCAGGCTGAAAATGCCGAGTCCGGATGCGAAGGCGATGAGAATGAGCAACAGCCAAATTCTGTACGAGACAAACGGCTCGAAGTTGATGAACGCCAAGCCGCCAATTAGAATCCACACCAAGCGCGAAGTTGCGGCAAATTTTATCGCCATGGCTTTGCGGTTGCCGTTGCGCTCGAGCGAGCGAAACGCGCGCACTTGCAGCAAGTTGGCGCCGACTTGAATGGCCGCGATCAACCCGATAACAAAGGCGTTGGCGCCGAGCGCCAGTGCAAAGCCGGTAAGCACGACCCCACCGGTAAAGACACTCATAATGCCGGTAAGCCCGCCCTCCCAGATGGAATATTGCAAGCGTTTTTATTCTTGCATTGTTTGTAACGCGTTTTCTTTAAACTTGTGATCAACCAAATCCCCATAAATCTCCGGCCGCCGCGAGGCGGCGACAGCAAGAGAGCGATCATATTTCTCATTAAAGAAAAATTGCGTCACACGTTTTTGCTCCAAATCCACGTCCAAAGGCAAAACGCCGATGCTGCGGCCGATGTCCGCGAGAATCAAGCCATCGCGGCCGACGATGCCGCTGCGGCCGATCATCTTGCCTGGCATCCACTCGCCTTCGGGATAGCCATAGCAAGCTGAGACCACATACAAACCCGTATCCACCGCCCGCGCGCGATAGCGAATTTCCCAATCGATTTCACCCCAACTGCCTTGCACGTGCGGAAACAACAGAATTTCTGCTCCGCGCAGCATTAAAATTTGTGCGACTTCGGGATACTCGATATCCATGCACGTCATAATTCCCACTTTGCCAAAATCAAACTCATAAACCGGCAAAGCATTTCCGGCTTGCATACCGATGCTTTGTTCCGCTATGGTGGGATGGGTTTTCTGATAACAGCCGATAATTTTTCCCTCGCGATTCAGCAAAACCACCCAACTGGAAAGCACGCCGCGATAGGTTCCGAACAACGGCAACGCCACGTTCATTTTGTACTTTCTGGCATAACGGGCAACCGCGCGCGTCAGCTCGCCGGGAATCGGATCGGCAACATATTCTTTCTTATTGCTCGACCATAAGCGATGAGACAGGTTGGCGTACTCGCCGAACAAAACCAGATCGGAAGCGCGCTCGCCGGCGGTTTTCAACATATTAAAAATGTGTTTGCGATTGCTCGCTTGTTTCCCTTTAAAAGAGCGGCCGGCGATGACGGTTGGCAATTGCACTGTGCTGATGCGGACGATTCGGGGCATGAGTGAATTCCTTGAGTTGCTTTAAAATAATTTTTTGATTCCATTGGTTTCATCCCAACAACGAACCGCAATCACGAAGTAAACAACTAATGCTCACGGAAATGGAACAGCGCACGGAATTGAATTCCGGAAATTTCCTTGAGAGTTCTATTCCGTGAGCAATAATTTTTGCTTTTATTGCGAATCATTCATTTTTGAGAAAATACGGACGCAGTCCACCCGTAAAGTGTTTTTATCAAAAAATCATAGCAATTAAATTTTCATGTTTCATGGTCAGCCGTTTTTTTATAAAGAGCTTCTCTGGTCTTCTTCCTGAAATACCACACCATCATCAGCCCAACCGCCAGCGTGCCAAATCCGGCGACGGCGTTGAGCCAATAGGCTGCGCTCGAGGCCGGCACCAACATCAACAAGATGAGCACGACGCCGACTCCTGCGGTCAACACGCCGACAACTTTATACGAGTTCATCGCATTGAAATCCCACGTCTTCTCCACAGCCACGGCCGGTGTCGCCAGCTCTTGCGCAAAAGCGGCGAGGCGCGCCCGCGCTTTGGGATCACGGTCTTTCCAGAAAGCTGAAAGAAAAAAAATCGCCGCGCTGGACAACACGCCGACGAAAACATTCGCCTCGTATTGGTGCGCTGAGAAATCAAAAACCACATTGCACGCCAGCACGAGCAGCAATCCCGTGGTGGCCGAGGCCATCGCCGACCACGACGGCGTTTTCGTGTAAACAAATCCCAACATCACCGGCGTGAACATCGACGGCGTAAACCACGAATAGTACAGCAAGGCAAATTCAAAAACGCCTTTGGCGCGTTGCACGATCAGCGCGGAGGCAATGGCCAGCGCCCCGAGGATGAGCACCGTATAACGGCCAACGCGCAATTGCTGCTTTTCGGAAGGCACGCTCTTTGAGAAAGTTTTTTTCAAACGCACGTAAACATCTCTGACGATGATTGACGCAAGATAATTCAATCCGGTATCCACCGAGCTGGTGGTTGCCGCCAGCAGCGCGGACATCACCACGCCGATCATACCGTTGGGCAGCAGCGTGAGCGCGAGGGTGACGAAAGAGGCTTCGGCAGGTTCGGCAAGCTGCGGCCAAATTTCTGAGATCGAGGGAAACATGAGCCGGGCCGCCATCGTCGGCGTGATCCAAAGCAGCGGCAAAAGCAAACTGAGCACGCTGCACAAAATCGCCATCTTGCGGGCGTCGCGCTCGGTCGGCACGCTGTCGTAGCGTTGTCCGATAAACCACGCGGCGTTGTAGCCGATGAAAATGTTGGTGAGATAGGCCAGATAAAACCCGGGCCGCTTGAAAAGATCCTGAAAGCTCAGATATCCCTCCGGCGCTTCCGACCATAAGCGCTGCATGCCGGACACGAAGCCCTCGCCATTGCCCAACGCCAAAAACGCCAGCGGAAAGATCATCAGCGTCATGATCACGATGACGAGAAATTGCATGACGTCGGTGATCATCACGCCCCAGAGGCCGCCGGCGCTGTTGTAAATGAGCAGGACGGCGCCGGTGACAATCATCGTCAATTCCAAGCCGCTCAAGGTGAAAATTCCCAAGTTGAGCTGCCAACCGCTGATGCCGAGCGCGCTGGTCAGAAAAATGCACAAGGTGTAGATGCCCAATCCCATCCCCAAGATGGCGGGAATGATCGAGAGCAGGGTGTAATAATACGTCGTGTTCTGCGAGTAACGTTTCGTCAAAAATTCCATCGGCGAAGAGAGACGCGCGCGCCGCCATTTTTTCGCATACACAAAATAGCCCAGCCAATATCCCCAAAACGCCGAGGTGAAAAGCGCCACGGCCGAGAGGCCATTTTTGTACGTATGTCCGGCAGCGGCAACGAACATGAACGCCGTGAATCCGGAAACGAACGTCGACAGGCCGGCGATCCACCACGGCGTTTTGCCGCCGCCTTTGAAAAAATCATCGACGGTTTTGTTGAATTTGGCCAGATAGATGCCCACGCCGCTGAGCATCAGCATGTAGAGAAGAACGACGAGATAATCGAGGGTGTTGAGCTGCTTGATTTGATTAATCATGCTCTATTTTTCTATTTTCGGAAAAAATGTTTTTCATGCTTTCAATATATTCTTATTTCAAAGAAAGTCAAGCGAGGAAAACTCTTGACACCGTCACGTTATGTGAGTATATTGGGTTAATTCAAAACCAGTCTATTGTGAAACAATTCGGGAAGAGATTTTATGACCTGCAACGTCATTGAAGGAGAATGAGCAAACTAAAACGGCAAGGCCACCTAAGCTCGTTCAATTCCCCCCGATGGTTTTAGCAGAGGACAAGTCCATGCATCTTGAAACGCCATGGGAGTATGATGGCATTTTCAAAGATGACCCCACTTGGTGGCCAATGATAGAGGAAATCGAAAGGCGACGAGATCGTCAGAAAGCTCCTGCCTCAAAATTTCGAGTACTTCTTTTTACTGAAGAGGCGAGGGAAGAATTTAAAAGGATTCTGAAAAAATTCAAATCCAAGAAACGATATGCCGACATGATGATCGCGGCCATGGCGATGACGTGCCATCACGTCGTGGTCACGCGCAACACGAAACATTTTGCCGACCTCCTTCCACCCCACCAACTTGCCAACTGGATTGCTGAGCCGCCACGTTAACAATATTGACAGAGTAAAAGGTGTTAGCGAAGCGGTACCGAATCCTCCCAATATCTCCACTTCACAAATCCGACGCGATCCGGCGCGCCGTCCAATTGCAGACCGTGCGTGTTGGGGAGCGCTTCCATCAACGGTTTGCCGCGATAGATGACTTTCAAAACATTTGAAGCAGAATAGCTGACGGTATTTTTATCGACGGTCGCAAAGAGAAAAGGCGCGTCGGTTTCAAATTCGCCATATTTAACTTTGCCGAGATCGTAGAGATAGCGCGGACGAATGTTCTCTCTGGCGATTTCCATTTCGAGATCGATTTTTACGCCGAGAATGGATTTGCGCTCGCCGTTCGTGATCTCAAGTCCAACGGCTTTGTAGGGCGCGGAAACTTCCAAAAGTTTGATTTTCGGCAAAAATGTTTCTGGTTTGACGGAGCGATCATGCGGGATGAGCACGGTGACAAAAACTTCGGTATCACCCGTTTTGTAGCCACTCGATTGCGTTTGATAGATCGCTTGCTCATCCTGATAACTGCGGCGAATCAGTTCCACGCCTTCGGTTTTGGCATACGTTTCGGGGAAATAGATGAGCAGCGATTGTTGCGGAGAAAATTTGAAGGTTTGAATTGAATCGGTGGCGACATCGAAGAAATGCTCGCCGCGCGCCAAAATGTGCTGCGCATGCCAGAAGTTTGAAAACGTGAAATAGTCAGGACGCAAAACTTTGATGCCGTCAATCACAATAAAAAGGTTCTGATCTTTGACGTAAGTGATAACGCGATCCCACTGATAGCCGAGATCGTCGTCGATCAACCGCGTGCGGCTCATGTCCACTTCTTGTAAATTCAGAAAATCAATTTTCTGGGTTCGCACCGGCCGATACGCGCCGGAGTTTTGCACAAATTCGAGCAGCGAGGTTTGATATTTGTCGCGTTTATTTTTCCTCGCGACGATACGGTTGTGAAAATAGTCGGCGCGAAAGGCGCCAAACTTGCCGCTCGGCAGATCATCGCGGTAGCCGGCATCGGACAGCAACACCGAACCCTTGCTCATCAACAGCGCGATGCTGTTCTCATCCGAGTGGCCGTGGTGCATTTTTTCTTCTTCGACGGAAATGGTCTGGCGCAGAAACTCGCGCTGCAGCCAGCCGCCGTCGCCTTCGTCGCGATAGTTCAGCAGCAGATATGCGCTGGACTCATCCCAGCCATTGCGAAAAACGACTTTCTTGCCAACCACATCTTCGAGCACTTCCTGGCTCAAGCTCGTCGGGCGTTGCGGCTTGATCGCCTCATCCGCCCAGCGATAAGCATCGGTCAAGGCATAAGCCTCGCCCACGCCGATGATGCCACTCTGCTTTTTTGAATTTTGTTGCAAAATGATCTGCGCGGCCCATTTCATTTCGGGGTCCTTATAAACCGCCGCGCCTTTCTCAAAGATGGACACGAAGCGCAAGCCCTCCCAGCTCGAGCTCCAGCGCGCATCGCCAAATTCGGGAACCAAGCCGCTGGGCGCGATGAGCTTGGTGAAGTACTCAAGATAGTATTTGATGATCGGCGTTTCGTAGACTTCGGGTTTATTCGCGGCCTCGGCATACGAAAAGAGCGACAAAAGCCAAACTGGATGATAGACGGTGGCGTCTTCGATTTCCCATTGCTTCAGATTGTCACCGGCAATGACTTCAGCCATTTGTTTCCACTTCTTTGCATGGGGATGGTTGGGCATCGCCAGCGCCGCGTAGATGAGCGCTTCCGCCCGCAGCATGGCGCGATTGTGCGCGCCCCATTCCGGAAAATGAAAAATGAAATCGGCGCTGCCGGCCAAATCCGTTTCGATTTTTTGTTTGGTCTTTTCGTTCAACACACCGCTGTTGCGAATGCGCAGGTATGAACGAATGTAAGGCGGCATGAAAAAGAAATTCGCAATCGCCGGAATGCCGTTCACATATTCAGCGCGGGCTTTCGCGTAGTCCTTGGGATAAGCATCGCGCAAATCGCCATACATGGACAGCAACTCGGCGGCTTTCGTAGCATAAGATTTATCTTTGGTCTCTTCATATAAAAACGCCAAGGTGCTGGCGAGATAAATCGGATGCGCCGGTGAATCGTAGCCCCAGAGAATGTTGGGCTTGGTGTTCTTCTTCCATTGCGCGATCACCTCCGGATATTCTTTCCAGCCTTTCTCGGCAGATTTTTTGATTTCGTCGAGATACTGCGCCTTTTGCGCATACAGTATTTGCGCAAAAACCAAACAGAGAAAACAGGCGAGAATCATTTTCATAGTCATTTTCCTTCCTTCATTATCCGCTGAATCCGTTCAATCCGCTTACTTGTTTTTCGTGTGCGGATTTAGCTGATTGAGCGGATGGTGAACTTCCATAGCACACTTATTCTGCAAGTTTTTTTTGTAAAAACACAGTGCCTGATATTAAAAAGATCCCCTGCGGGCGTAGCCTACGGGATGACATGAGGCTTTACTTGGTGCAAGAAATCCGTTGTTAAGGATCACCGATTAAATAACTTGCTCATTTCATGGGCTTGTCATTCCCGCGCGCTTTTGGCGGGAATCCAGCTTTTAAAAGCGTGGATGCCCGACTAAAGTGTTCGGGCATGACGATCAAATGGGTAAATTATTTAATCGGTATTCCTAAGCAGAACTAAATTGTAAGCATTTTGCCTTGATCAAATGCCGCGCACAGCGAAGCAATATCGCCAATGGCTTCGCCAAGCTGCGCTGGAACAATTTCGCAAACTTCCTTCGCTTGCGGCAGCGTCTCTTCATAGAAGACGCGCTTGGCCGGAGCCAGCAGCACGTCCCCAAGACGCATGCCGATTCCACCCAGGATGATGCGTTCCGGATTCAGCGTATCGGCGAGAATCGCCAAGCCGCGTCCGAGATAAAATCCGGCGCGCTCAAACACGGCGCGCGCTTCGGTTGAATCATTTTTATACGCATTGTAAACCTCAATCACCGTTGCCGACTCGTCCCAGATGGCGGGATACATTATCTGCGCCAACCTGGCGATCCCCGTGCCGCTGCCATATCCTTCGAGCGAGCCGGCTTTGCCGTAACAGAGCGGACCGTCCTCGGCGATGCGAATGTGGCCGATTTCTCCGGCGGTGTCACTCGTGCCACGATAAAGCTGGCCATTGAGAATCAAGCCGGCACCGAAGCCTGTGCCCATCGTGATGAAAATGATATTCCGAAAATTTCTACCGGCGCCAAAATAAAATTCGGCCAGCGCTCCGGCGTTGCCGTCATGTTCCACATAAACCGGCAACACGAAACGCTCCGCCAACAGTTTTTTCAACGGCACATTAGTCCAGCCCGGAAGGTTCGGCGGCGATTTGATAATGCCTTTGAGCACATCCAGCGGTCCGCCAATGGAAACACTAATGGCGGTCACAGTTTTGGGAGCCGACCGCAGCGCTGTGGCGATGTTTGCGGTAAGCTCACCGAAGACACTTTTGAAGCCTCGCTCGGGTCGCGTTGGAAATTGCTTGCGCCATTGAATCTCGCCACGCCGCGAGCCCAATACCACCGCGGTTTTGGTTCCGCCGATGTCGAGGCCGAGAATGAGTTTTTCTGCAATGTTCATTTTTTCATCAACAACTGTATTCCATCACCAATTTTATATTTCCCTGGGATCGTCACTGGAAGTTTGCCGGTGATGTCGATTCTGCCGATGATCGCTTTGGCAATCGCGCGCTCGCCAACCTTGGCGCCATTGTACGGTGTCAGGATGACCGCTGTTTCTGGTAACTTCCCAATCACGTAGGGATCGCCAAAGGCGACCGTAATCACCGGTTTCGGCAACGCTACAACTTGCGCAAAAAAATCTTGTAAAGCTAATGAAAATGTTGGCTTGCCTTTCCACGCGCCGATCGAAAGATAAACCCCGAGGAGAATCACGTTAGCATCATCGAATTGCGCCGTCTGCTGAATAAGCTCGCGGCTCGATTGATTCGACAAGTGGGTGAGGGAGACCGTCGCGATTTGCGATTCGAGCTGCCGCAGCAACTCGCGGCCAAATTCCGGATACGGTTCTTCTGAAACCGCGACAATTTTCAGGCGAGTCGTCGCCGGCAACGGCAGTAGATTATTCTGATGACGCAATAGCGTCACCGAAGCATTGGAGATTTTGTCGGCGAGTGCTTCGGTTGTAGGCGCGGCGACAATGGCGGAAATTTTCTCAATCTCGACTAAGCGCGAGCGATCCAAGCCGAGCCATGATTTAACCGCGAGAATCCGGCGCACCGATTCATCCAAACGTTGCCGGCTAATGCGTCCGGATTGCACCGCTGCGAGCACGCCATCATAAGCTTTCACAAATTCGGCGGGAACGAGAATCGCATCGACGCCGGCTTCAATGGCAAGTACCGCCGCTTCATCCGCGCCGTAATGGTCGGTGATGCCCTGCATCGGCATGCCGTCAGTGACGACGAGTCCTTGAAATCCCAATTGGTTGCGAAGCAAGCCGGTGATGACTGGATAAGATAAAGTGGCGGGACGTTTGGTCGAATCGATTTTGGGCAAGGCGAGATGTGCAGTCATCACGGCTTTCGTACCGGCCGCAATTCCCGCTTTAAAGGAGACGAACTCGATGGCGTTCAAGCGCTTTTCATCGAACGGCAAAATCGGCAACTTCATGTGCGTATCTTCTTCGGTGTCGCCGTGTCCGGGAAAATGTTTGAGCGTGGCGATCACGCCGCCGTCTTGCAAGCCGCGCACGCAGGCGGCGACAAACTTGGCGACTTGCGCCGGGTCTTCGCCGAATGAACGCGTGTTGATAATCGAATTGTTGGGATTGTTATTGACGTCCGCGACCGGCGAGTTCGTCCAGTTGATGCCCACTGCCCGCGCCTCGCGCGCCATGGCGCGGCCAAATTCGTAGGCCAGGTTGGGATCGCCGGTTGCCCCAAACGCCATCATTGACGGGAAGCCCGTGCCGCCGCCGGAAATGAAACGCGGCAGTTCCGGCATGCGTCCGCGTGCCCACCACCATGGCGTGTAGTAAGTCAGGCCGCTCTCGAGATCGGAGTTAATCAGCAGCGGAATTTTCGCTTCGCGTTGCAAGGCATTCGTCATCAGCGCAATATCAGAAAGCGTTCCGCCGCCGAGAATAAAGGCGCCCACGTGGTAGCGCCGAACCATCTCTATCGCATAACGATAATTCGGACTCTGCTTGTGACTATAAATGGCGACGAGATCGGCGACAAACAGTTGCCCGACTTTCTCGTCGAGCGTCATTGAGGCCAGAGTTTTCTCGACCCAGTTTTGATCCTGCGCCCGAGCGGTTGCAATCACTGATAACAAAACAAAAATAAATAAAAAACTTTTCAGTTTAATTTGCATACGTAGACTCTTTCTTGGCTTCTCGCGCGATCCGAAATAACTCCCAATACGGCGGGCGATAGCCGTGTTCGTTTTGGAATGTCGCGGCCAAGGCCAACGTTCTTTCCTTGATCGCGAGGTGAGTTTGGTTGAATTGTTTGTGCCGCAGCGCGGCGGTGGCATTCATCCCTTCGGGAACCGGGCCGATGCCACCAAACGCATTGCGCATCGCGCTGTAACCTTTCATCACACGCGCCACCGGAAGCAAATACCACGCATAGCCCAAACGCTCGCCTTGCTCCGCGCCTTCCAGCATCGCATCGATTACGGCATTATCAACATGATCTTGATACAACGTTTCCGGGGCGCGCCATTCCGCCACGACGCGTAGTTGCGGATCGTATTCGAGATCGGCCGGCTCCTGCGTTTCAAAATGCTTGACGCCGAATGCCGCCAACCACGCCGTAACGCCGGGCGACGAGATATGAGAAATTCCCATCCATAATTTAACGCCTAATTTTTGATAAGCAAACGAAGCCACTTCCGAGCAAAAGAGTTTGGCGTGATCATGATAATTCATTTCGAAGTCGTAAGGAATGTGATGTTCTTGCGCTTGCTGGAGCGCGTAGGTCGCCGCTTGATGCGGCAGAGTTGGATCAGCCACGAGCGCTGGCAAATCGGCGCGCGGGCGCAAAATCATCACGCGCAGCTTCTTGTCGCGCAAATATTCTTCTAAAGTTGAAATGGCCACGCCACGCTCGATATGCGCTTCGATGATCGAAGCCGCGATCGTTTTCTCATCCACATGCACCAGCGCGACGTGAGAAAAATTTCCAGGATAATCGTTGCCGCGCGCAATCAGCGCCGAAGTCGGCGCGCCGCCACGGGAGACGAGAATATCGCCGCTGTGAATCGTGACGCCGAGAATTTTGGTCGCAGGCGTTTGCGAAGGCTCATCATCGCCGAGCGAAAGCGCGGCGAGTGAATCGACGGGGACTTGCAGCATCACTTCTTCCAATGCGGCGCGGCTGCCGTACAACAAACGATAAATGCGGTCGCGCGCCGAGGGCGAATTCATCTCCCAATGCTGCGACTGTTCTTTTACCAGCTTGCGCAGGCGAGTTTGAAGTTGGATGTACTCCGGCAACTTTTGTGGACAGGCGGCAATGTTTGGCCCCAATTCAAAAAAGATTTTTTCAATTTCATCAAACGCAGAATGGTCAGGGGCCAGAGTATCAGAAGCGAGTTGCGAGAGGAGGTGATGGGTTTGGAAAAATTCTTTTTCGATACGCGATTCAAGCCGGGCACAACCGCTATCCCGCGCCGCTTGAAAGCGCGCTTCGAGAACATTCCAGTATGCGTCGCGATTCCAGACGAAAGGTTCTTTGTTGCCGGTGAAATTTAAGGGTGGAGCAGAGTCTCGAATTGACAAAAGGAGATAAAACGCCGCCAGCGCGAGCAAACTGCGTCCGGCGATTTTACGCCAGCGTGGTGGAAGGTTGAGTGATGAGGTCATATGATCCGAATTGAGAGCGAGTGAAGTCGGACTTGGTCACGACGACTTTACAAATTTAGAAAATTCCCCTGACCAAGTCCGACTTCGCAAGTTGTTTTTTTCACTAAAAACAGTCGATAAGGAATCAGGCGAGTGGAAGAGGTTTAAGGATGAGGGTTGCTATTGCTGTAATTAATTTCAATATCAAAATGGTGGAGAAAGTTTAATCCTAACGATGCGACTGCCCTTTGGCCCATAAATCTTTCTCGGCCAATAGCACCCATTCATCAGGATAGCGCTTCCTGATTTCATTCCAAATCATTCGTATTGGCTTCATCATTCACCTCACAATTCGCAAGTGTTTGTTGGATCTGACTACTGATAAGTTAAAACAGAGCGCGCTAAATTCCAAATATATCAAACCAGCTCGAGGTAATTGGGCGGCGCGTAGAACCCGCGTTTGCGCAAGGGCTCGGGAGATTCTGCTTCACAAAGCGCGCGCAGGCGTGGCATGCTTGCAGCCGACTTGAGCAAAAATATCGGCTTGGTTAAAGGACCGACGCTGCGTGTCCAACTTGGAGCCTCCTGTTTGAGCCGCAGGGCAAATAATTCGAGCAGCGAAGCCGCAGCGGCTAATAGACGTTTGTCTTCGGTGGCAGGCTTGGAAACTTCTGACAAACGAGGATGGCTGCGAAAGAAGTCTTGCACCAAGCTTCTGGCCATCAATCCATCTCCCTGCAAGGCAGCTTCGGCAATTCGTTCAATCTGTTCCATGTGATCAACTCCCGACGTTTTGGTTTTGTTGAATTGCAATGACAATTTAAATCAAGGATAGTTAAATTCCAAACACAAAATGCAGAGCGCATTTCCTCGTTGTGCCATCCGCCAATTCCGGAGGGCCAACAAAAATCGCCACGGTTCGCGAGCGATTAGCGCTTCTTCAAAATCCGCTTGTAAATGTATTTTGTCGTTTGTATATTGCAACAGGAGATGACCATGCCAAAATCAGAAATCATCAAAACCAGAATCGAACCCGATCTCAAAAAAGAGGTCGAAGGAATCTTCGCAGCGTTGGGACTGTCGACCACCGAGGCGATCAGCTTGTTTTATTACCAAGTCAAGCTGTGGAAAGGCTTGCCCTTCGCAATCAGAATCCCCAACAAAAAAACTCTCAAAACTTTTAAAGATACGGATGAGGGAAAAAACCTGGTGCGCTGCAAAGATGCTGATGACATGTTTCGCAAGCTGGGGATCTAATGCGACGGCCATCCTACACGAAGCAGTTTGACCGCGACTTGAAAAGAATGTTGAAGCGCGGCAAAGATAGCGCGCGAATCAAGCTGGTCATAACGAAGCTTATTAATGAAGAGCTGTTGGCGCCGAAGCATAAAGATCACAAGCTGGTGGGAAAATTTACCGGACGGCGCGAGTGTCATGTTGAGCCGGATTGGCTACTCATCTACAAAATTGCCGGGGATGAAATCAGTTTCGAAAGAACCGGGACGCACGCTGATTTGTTTTGATCCCACGGAATTCCATTTCGGAAATCTGCCGCGCATAAAATTGATTGACCAACGTTTCAGGCAACTCGATGTTCAATGTCATGATCAACTCTCGGGGTATTGGTTTTGTTGGATTACAATGACAATTTAAATCAAGGATGGCTAAATTCCAAACACAAAATTCGACACCTTGTTCGCTCCGAGCGTTATGTGCACCAGATTTACCTTGACAATGTTAAGTTAACGATTTCGATTCAACGGAACTCATCCTCCAGCCCCTTCTCCCCGCCTCGGCGGGATCTTCGTCTTGGAAAGAGAAGGGGAGCAAGCTGGGTGAAAATTTTGAAAGTCCCCTTCTCTTCTTAAGAGAAGGGGATTTAGGGGATGAGTTTTTAAATTATCAAGTTACTTTCCAGCTTTCTCTCCAGCGCGTTTTTCGATGGCTTGCGCAATCTCCGTCCAAACTTTGTCTCTTTCACCTGTTGCTTCCGAAAATGTGATCACGGCTTTGCCATCGGTGGGCAGGGCCTGCAAATCTTTGAGTACAGGTTCAGATTGCCACAGACAATCGCGCACGATGATGGGGATGATGGTCATGCCCTCTTTTTCTCGGCGCTTGAGCAGGTCGGGCAACTCCTCATCATTGATGAACCGCGAGGCAATGAAATCGGCGCTGACCAGCAGCAAAGCCAGGTCACATTCGTTGAGGGCTTGCTTGATGGCCTTAAACCACTCTTCGCCGGGTTGAATGCGCCGGTCTTGCCATGCATCAATGACGCCGCGCCGCTGCAGGCCTGCCAGCATTTTGACCAATTCGTTCTTGAACGTTTCGTCTTGGTGGGAGTAACTGATAAAAATTTTAGGGGCCATGCTTTTCATCTCCTCGGTTATTCTTGCCGCCGTGTTTTCCCACTGTTCGTGCAATGCTTGCCGCACAGGCGCAAAGCTCGCATGCTCAAACGGGATGGTGTATAGATTCAACACCAAATCAAACAAACTCACGGGGTAGTGCGTGTTGTCGCAAAAACTGCCGGGCGTGCAATTTTTAAGTTCGTGCGCTCCGGTTTGACCCGCCAGTGTGATAGAAATCAATTGACGTTTTTTACCCAAACGGGCGCGGATGAGTGGCGCGTCAGCGGCGAGCGCCGAAGTGTTAAACGCCTGCTGATAGGCGGGCGTGTCCAACACCATCACAATATCGTCCGGTTGAACACTTGCGGCTTGTTCCACCACATAGACGCCAGCGTTACGCAAATCATGGCGGAGTTTTTCAGCCCATTGGTTCTGTTCAGGCAGATGGCTAATGTAACAACGAGGTGCGGCCCACGTACGCCGGTAACTTTTGATGCGCGTCAACTGCACTTCGTAGGCACTCCGCAATCGTGCCGCCGCTTCTTCTCGTTGCAGCCACGGCGAGGCCCCGATGCCGATGGTCTGCGGCTTGCCAAAATCGGGCAGGGCGGTTTTGCTGCCGCACTCATCACAGTAGACGAACGTCTTGCGCTCGCGCACGCGTTCGATGACGGTGGCGCGCTTTTGCCGGTGGCCGTTGGGGCACGCGACGGGCGGGAAGCGGGTCACCTCCACGTCGCGCTGATAAAGGAATTGCTCGAACAATTCCTGAAACGAGGCGCGCCCGCTTCGCGGCATCCGGTCGCCGTAATAGAGCACCAACTCCACCTCGCCTTCGCGCTCTGCACTCAGGCGAAAGCCGCAGATTTGATCTTTTTCCAATTCATATTGCGCCTGATTTTGCCACTGGTTTATGCGGGTGAACGAGGGCGTGTAGCCGAGCAAGACCACCAGCATGGCATACAGGTTTTCCACGCGCCCGCGCACCACGTAGGAGACGTCGTCGGTGCAGTGAGCGACGTCGAACTGTTGCCCAAGGTCTCGCGGAAGCAGAGGTTGTGCTGCAAAAAGCGCAGAATGACGGCGTCGAGCAGAATTTGTTGTTCAGGCTTTTCCAAGCCTTTGAGTTCATCGAACAGTTCGACTTCGCTCACTGCAAGCAGTCTGGTTTCACCCAATGCAAGCAGTTTGGTTTCGCTCACTGCCCCGAGTTCGCGCGGGTTTTTATCCGCCAGCAAAACGATGGAAGCGGCGAGGCTCGCCAGCAGCTCGGGCGTGAGCAGAATGTGTTGCTCGCCCGCCGAACTGTGCAAGATGGCGACGTAGCCGTGCTTTTCCGAATGCCCCAGTCACGAATCATTTCAACAATGAGCACGACTCCCGCATAATCTCCGCCTCGCAGCGAACCGACATTCCTGCTTACTACGCTGACTGGTTCATGCGGCAGGCCGAACAGGGCTATGTCGTCTATCTCAATCCGATCAGCTTTCAGCGGGTGAAGCTTTCTCTCAGGTCGACCCACCAAAATTAGAATGAAAAATTAGAATGATTAATATAACTTGACTTTTACGAAACATTATTGTATATACACCACACACAGGCCATTTTAACCTTCACTGATTCTCAATTAAATTGAGGAGTAAATGTTATGAAAAAATCTTTTTTTTTATTGATCGCTGCAATTGCATCGTTATTTATCTACAATAACGCGGTTGCCCAAATTGCGGTAATTAGAACTATTGCTAACCCCAATTCTCTCTCTGATTTCTTGGGATCTGCGAATATGGATAGAGATCCACAACAAGAACTTGTTTACTGCCAAAGTAGAGGTTTTTCGATTGCTAAATTGGTAATTATTGATGGAATTACAGGAAATATTGAATGGGGATCACCAATTGCAATTGAAAATATAACAATTGCTGGTGTTAATGGGTAGTGTCAAAAGTTCTATGAAAACCAGGGGAGATTTCTGAAAAGCCTGGAGATTTGTTGTGACTCAGAGTGTGTTTGCGTTTTCTTAGGCATGGAACAATGATTGAACAAAAAGAAAAGCGGGA